>Ga0307507_10008568_pt1 | contig 14060 bp, 18 predicted proteins | sample 7_EM_MG_FD_207223 | JGI IMG/M metagenome (GOLD analysis project Ga0307507, IMG submission 207223) | Populus trichocarpa ectomycorrhiza microbial communities from riparian zone in the Pacific Northwest, United States - 7_EM | ecosystem: Host-associated > Plants > Roots > Unclassified | place... | reverse complement strand
AACTCACCCCAGCTTGTAAAGATCGAAGTTCTCTTGCACTCATGACAATAGACAGCAAAGTTAGAGGATAAAAGAGCCAAGTGGGAGTGCAAGAACAACAGGGACAGGAAGACAGACAAAGGGGGAAGGGAAGAAAGATGTGGGAGGAATCAGCAACTTAGGCAGACGCCGCTAGGGCTGAGGGTTTCTTTCAACTTTCCATTTTAGGAAATTCTAATTTAATTAAAATTGTATTCTACTGACTATATTGTAAAAAGTAACGAGGCGGCATAAAAACACTGCCTCGTTTGATTCTAGATGTTAGAATAGAGTAGGGGATGTCAGATCAGACAAACAAATGAGACGACAGGTGGGATTCCTGTCGTCTTGTTGTGTTCTGGGGCTGAGGTTGCTGTAATAAAATAAGAGGCGGTGGTGGAATCACCGCCTCCCCGTTAACGGTGACGTGGCGTGGCATGGTTGAGTGGTGGCCCTCGTCGCCGGTTGTGGATGGTGGTGGGCACAGAATCACTGACTCCCTGTCAGCGGTGACATGGTGTGGCATGGTCAAGTGGGCCACTCGTTCGATGGTGGTGGTGGGCGCTCGTCGCCGTTCGTGGATGGTGGTGGGCGCCCGTCACTTGCCTGCTAGTGGTGGTGGTGATCGTGGATGTTCGTTCATCACCGTTCATCGATGATGGGGTTGGGCGCTCGTCACCATTCATGGATGGTGGTGGGCGCCCATCGCTTGCCTGCTAGTGGTGGTGGTGATCGTGGACGTTTGTTCATCACCGTTCGTCGATGATGGGGTTGGTCGCTCGTCGCCCTCTGTGTGGTGGTGGGCGCCTGTCCCCATTCGTCGATGATCGGGTCCGCTCATCGCTCGTCGTCATTCCATGTCCGCATCGCGTTGTTGTGCCGGGTCGTTGTGGTACTACTTCTCAGCGAGGTGTATTCGGATGAAAGGGGGATGGAGGATACTCAGCCTCGTTGACAACAACGACAATGTCGTCATTCATCATTTGGCTGCCACGTCACTAATGACGACGTGGCGCCTGTATTCCGTATGAATGACTTGGATAGCGAGGAGGGGAGGTTTGACTCACCTGGGATTCTCACCGCCTGCATCCATTCGTGGATCCTGACCATTGCTCGTGGGTGGGCATTGTTGTTGTGTGGGCGGTCGTCTTCGTTTGTGGGCGGCCGTCTTCATTTTTTGGGCGGTGGTGGTGGCAATGTGGTCGTTGGTGGTCGTTGGCGTTCGTGGGCAGTCACGAAGGGCTGTAGTGGTGAAGAGGGTGGTTGGCGGCGGTGACGAGCATGGTTGGTGGTAGTGGGAAGAAGAGAGTGGCCGTGTTTGGTGAGGATGACTGCCAAACAAACATTGTTTGTTATCCATTACAAATAAATAAACTATGTATAATGGATAACAAATAACTGAACGGATTCCACCGGAATTCCGTTCCTGACCATTCCAGGGAACACCATTCCTGGGACCATTCCAGTGTAAATTCCGGAATGATCCAATTCCACCGGAATGGGAACACACCGGAATGACCAATTTGGCAGGCCTCTCTGCCAAATGTCATTCCACTGGAATCCACCAGAATTCCACTGGAATCCACCAGAATTCCACTGGAATGACCGGATTCCTGCAGGAATAGGGGGGGCACTGATAAGACCTCGACCCATTGCCGACATTGTATAACGTCGGCAGTGGTGACGGAGGGTGGTGGTGGTGGTGGTGGAAGTAGGAAAGGGATGGTCACGCAAGATGTGACCATATGGTGACAAGACTGCAAATGGCTGATGCCACTTTGTAATCTCACCCTGCAGACTGAACAAAATGCATAATCCTTGTTGCAGCAAGGACTATATCTTATAGATATTTAAATACTACAAATTTGTCAAGCCTTCAATTCAATATTAATATAATACACAATTAATCCTTAAATTTCGCTTTTTTACAATAATTAATAATAATAAGTAACTACTGACAAAGCATTAATGTCCAGTCCAGTGGACTCCACTGGATTGCTGATATTAGTATAATGTTTGTTCTAATTCAGTCAATATTCCACTGGACTGGACTGGACTGGACTGGACTGAAATCCAGTGGACTAGGCATTGTACCAGCCAGTCTGACCTGAGCCTGGCATGGCTGGAGTCCACATGGATTATGTGGGGGAGGGTAAAGACCTCCCCTTTCCCCTGAGCCACTCCAGAGAGGGCTGTGCCTCCATCCATGCCACGTAAATATTGCACACAATGTCCATAATGTTTTTGGCGGGGTCCGATAGAAAACTAAAGTCACGATCAAATTCAATCGCTTCCGTGCCATAAAGCTGGTAGAGTTTTTTTCCTGTGTTGACGATGACGAAGTGGTAGGGGACATGGACCTCAAATGTCAGGAGGCCATTGAAGGGGTACACGCTGTGCTCGACAAGACTGGGATTGAATGGGCCAGATAGATCACCGCCGTATCGTTGGACTGACCATGATTCACTCATATTGGGAAGAGGGATAAGGTGATACTGGAACTTCATGGATTCTCTATAAAACTGATGATGGTCAGCATCTTTGAAGCAAGAGTGGAAATAAACATACAGTGTCTGGTCCTTCTGCACATTTGCAGTCAAGCCTGCCGTAGGGTGGATAAATCTATCACCTACCTAGGTAGCATGCATGCTAGTGAGGAGAGCAAGATCACAGTCAGCGGGAATCCAGAACCAGCCGACAGGCTTATTGTTTTTCGTCATGTCGAACCACTAGTACCTACCACTTTTATCATAAACCCTAGGCATTTGCCTGCAGAATGATTTGTTTATTGTCTGATGAAATATGATATGAGATATTTCATTGCCAGGTGCGAGATTTCATTGCTATTTCATTTCTATTTCATTGCAATATTTTTGCTATTTCATTCCTGTTTCATTTCTATTTCATTGCGATATTTTTGCTATTTCATTCCTGTTTCATTGCTATTTCATTGCTATGTAATGTAAACAAAGGGAGACTGCAAATTGGGTTGAGATCCTCACGTGAGATCATGTGCATGTGATCTCATGTGTGAATTTGGCTAGTGTGACATTGCACCCTGTGACACGTCTTCTTTCTTCAACCAACAACCAACGTCGTCAGCACCAACAACACCATTGAGGAAGGTCGACGAGGGGCCACCACCCAGATCCATGACCGCCGAAAACACAAAATACTGAAAAAATTGGACACTTTTGACCAATTTCTCATTAAGAAAGAAGGCTAGTCCGATGATATAATGCCATTTTATAAAGTACTATATTTAGATATGAACCCTGAACCCTGAGCACAGCCTCTGAAAATGATGGATACAATCAATTTCATCCATATTTTTTAAATATTTTTTTCTGGTTTTATTAGCCATTTTTCTTTTTATAGTATAAAGTTCCCACAGTGTTGAAAGGTAAATGAATGAAAACTCTGTCTAAGTCCTCAGTTGAATAACTGACCACCATTTCTAATTTTTTTAAAAAAATTGCTATTATTCATTTCCAAATATGGAAATTTCTATATGTGGAAATGTGTCCCAGACCCTGAAAAGAGTGCCTGAAACTGTGAGCACCACCCTCCTTTTTGTCCTAGAATTATCTGCTATTTTATTGCTATTTTACATTTGGAAAAGCACACATTTCCATATTTGGAAGTGCAATTTTGGACCCTGATGGGAATGAAATAGCAAAAAAATCGCAATGAAATAGCAATGAAATAGAAATGAAACAGGAATGAAATAGCAAAAATATCACAATGAAATAGGAATGATATAGCAATGAAACAGGAATGAAATAGCAATGAAATAGAAATGAAACAGGAATGAAATAGAAATGAAACAGGAATGAAATAGAAATGAAACAGGAATGAAATAGAAATGAAACAGGAATGAAATAGCAATAATATAGCAATGATATAGCAATGATGTAGCAATGAAATAGCAATGATATAGCAATGATGTAGCAATGATGTAGCAATGAAATAGCAATGATATAGCAATGAAATAGCAATGAAACAGGAATGAAATAGCAAAGATATCGCAATGAAATAGAAATGAAACAGGAATGAAATAGCAAAAATATCGCAATGAAATAGGAATGAAATAGCAAAAATATCGCAATGAAAAACAAATGAAACAGGAATGAAATAGCAATGATATAGCAATGAAATAGCAAAAATATCACAATGAAATAGGAATGAAATAGCAATGAAACAGGAATGAAATAGCAAAAATATTGCAATGAAATAGAAATGAAACAGGAATGAAATAGCAATGAAACAGGAATGAAATAGCAATGAAATAGCAAAAAAATCGCAATGAAATATCTCATATCATATTTCATCAGGCAATAAACAAATCGCTCTGTAGGCAAATGCCTAGGGTTTATGATATAAGTGGTAGGTACCACTCTATGAGAGATGATGGTCCTGCTTCTTTTACGGTGGGTGCTGTCAATTGAGAGATGTTGTGAAGACCAGACTGTGGCCCCGAAAGTGTATAGTCTTTCTGGCTGTGAAAGCTATGAGTCAATTAAGTCAAAATGAAAGAGGAACTTACAGAATGCGTAAATGGATGAGAGGAAAACATTCAGCTCTCATTGTGGATGTAGCTGTAGCATCCAGCTCAACCTGTGCATCTCCTTGCTGGGTCGTACATTTGATTCTCCCGTGGTAACCTTTGAAATTCCCTTGAACCACGCCTACTTCTTTGCCTTCATATCGACGATTGGGATTTTCATTTATTCTAACTTTCCGGCCTTCATCAGGATCTGCCTTCCTTTTTTTGTGGATTGTTTTGACAATTGCGTACTTCCTGTTTGGGGGAGATATTGGATGGATTGTTGTCCACACAAATGCCGAAGAATAAAATTTGGCGCTTGACGACGATGCTTTAACCTGAACCATAGGGGATAAGCTATAAGTAGGTGCTTCTAAACCCATAAACATTACCTCTTTCTCCTGCGAAGTGTTAACAATGAAAATTGTGGGATCACCCTCGGTTTCAGGTTCAACAGCCGTCACCCATCCTGTAAACCCGGCATTTGGGCCTGTTGCAATCTGGAGCTCATCCCCAATCTGAAAGTTCCTTCGCAGGTAAGGCATCAAAATCTCCTCAGTGATGCCCTGCATTGGTATGGTGACTTGAACCACTTCAGTCACCCCCCACCTACTACTATTAGTCATGTAATTTGGAGCTAGTTACATGACTAATAGTAGCACTGTATTTATTCATTGTACTGAATATATCTAGAATATTGACTGTATCTATTATGTATTTCTAGTGTCACAAAATCAGATGTCACAGGACTGAATCTATTTTTTCACACTAAATAAATACAGGCAGAATATATTCAACTGTATGTATTCAGAAGACTATATAACACTGTATATATTCTGAAGACTCTCGTACAGCCTCATAGCCGTTCGTGGAGGGTGGGTGAGTGCTCGTCACCGTTCCTGGATGCGGATGAGGGGCCGTCGTCGCCATTTGTGTGGTGCTGCACGGTCGTTGCCGTCCGTCGATGGTGGTGATGGGTGCTGGTCGGTTGCCATTCCTGTGGTGGTGGGTGTGCTCGTCGTTCGCCGTTCCTGTGGTGGTGGCCCTCATCGCCATCCGTCGATGGTGGTGGTGGGCCCTCGTCGCCGTTCATGGATGGTGGTGGGCGCCCGTCGCTTGCCGTGCTCATGGTGGTGGGCATTCGTTACTAATGGTGTCGGGCCCTCGTCGCCATGCGGTTGTGGAGGGCACTTGTCGCCATTCGTCGATGATGGTTCGGGCCCTCGTGGCCATTTGTGGATGGTGGGGGGGGGGCTGGTGGGGGCTCGTTGCTTGCCGTGGGTGTGGTGGTAGTGGGCCCTCGTGGACGTTCGGCGGTCATGGATCCGGGTGGTGGCCCCTCGTCGACCTTCCTCGATGGTGTTGTTGGTGCTGACGACGTTGGTTGTTGGTTGAAGAAAGAAGACGTGTCACAGGGTGCAATGTCACACTAGCCAAATTCACACGTGAGATCACATGCACATGATCTCACATGAGGATCTCAGCCCAATTTGCAGTCTCCCTTTGTTTACATTACAAAGCTTGTGTCCATTATAAAATTTTGTAGTGTCCACTTTTTGAGACTACAAAACTTTCTAGTGTCCGCTTTTTCACACTACAAAGTTTGTAGTGTTTGCTTTTTCCATTTTAAAAATTTGTACTATTGTAGTTTCCGCTTTTTCCATTACAAAAATTTGTAGTCTCCACTTTTTGGGACTACAAAACCCTCTAGTGTCCGCTTTTTCAAACTACAAAATTTTATAGTCCACTTTCCTGATTTGATGACAAAAGTTTGTAGTGCCCACTTTTTCAGACTACAAAAATTTATAGTGTGCATTTTTTCCATTACAAAAGTTTGTACCATCCACTTTTTGAGACTGCAAAATTTCTAGTGTCCGCTTTTTGAGACTGCAAAATTTTGTAGTGTCTGCTTTTGGGACTACAATAATTTGTAGTCTCTGCTGTTTCAGACCACAAAAGTTGTAGTCCAGTTTTCTGATATCTTCTAATGTGTGTAGTTACATGGGGAAATAGTTCAATGTTTCAGAGGAGTTGACATTAGCCAAACATTTACAGGCATAGACATGACATATCTCACAAAATGTAACACCTGTTCCTTACTACTGATTAACCTCTCTATTTTCTTTACCAGAGGTGTCCTAGCATTTTTGGTGGCCATAAATTTTTATTAGCCACAGGAGGTGCAAAATTATAATTTTTCAGGGGGAAGCACAAGGGAGGAACAATGGCATACAGAATGCACATACAGAGGTAATATTTTGTAGATATGAAGGGTAGCAAACATGCATAAAGCAAATCCTAGGCCGTCACACAAAGCTGAAGCAGAGCAGAGTGTCACCAAACACACCTTGGCCTCCACTCTGACTATTCTCTTTTATTTTTCTATTCTTAGACATCATATGACTTTCATCATATGATTCCTCTTATTCTTTTAGACATGATATGATTCTTGATATCATACCACTTTATATCATACTACTTTCTTTTCTTTTCTTTAATCTAAGTAGTTCGGCTTTTCATTTGTATTCAGTAGCTTGAACCTAGGCAATCTAGCCTAGTTCAAACCTCAGACCCTCAGAAACTAACATCACCCTTAAATTCTAAGTCTTTATAAAGACTTGGAATCTCTTTACAAACCTTGGAAAGTCTAAATGTTAGACTTAGAACAGCAGTGACATATCTTTGATACATGTGCACCCTAGAACTCTAAACCTTGAGTTGCTAAAACCTATTGCGTCTCTATTAGGGAATAGGGAATGTATTGCCAAACTTATAACATCACAGGAAGTGCATGTAAGCAGAATGAACAAACAAACAATACTTTAAATTAGGCTTTCTACTACTTGTTACACTTATCACTGTAACAATATGACTTCATATGATACTATTCTTTTTTCTTTTTCTTTTCTTAGAGATCATACAATGTTCATTGTACAAATTCTCCTTTTCTTTAAAGACATAGTACAATTTCCAATGTCATATCACTTTAGATTGTACCAGTTTCTTTTCTTTTCTTTAGTATAAGTAGTTCAGATTTTCACTTGTATTTGATAACTTGAACCTAGGCAATCTAGCTTAGTTCAATCCTCAGACCCTCAAAAACAAGATCATCCTCAAATTCCAAGTCTTTTCAAGAGTCAGAACCTTTTTACGAACCTCAGAAAGTCTAAATGATAGACTTAGAACAGTGGTGACATACCTTTGATAGGCGCACATCCTAGACCTTTAAATATTGAGTTGCCAGAACATATCATGCCTCTATTAAGGCATAGAGAATGTATAATTGAACTTACAACTCACAAGAAGTGGGCATAAGCAGAACAAACAAATGAACAACATATTGAATTAGGCTATCTACTGCCTGTTATGCTTGACACCATAACAAATATTCTTTTCAGATCTTTGGGCACTCATCTATGTCTGACCATAGGAGGTCTTTACCTTGCCCGGGTTAATCCATATGGAATCCACCTGGAATCCATGGAATCCACCAGAAATTCCATATGGAATCCATGGAATTAATGTTGGCTGAGGCCCCAGCCAGTTTCTTATTCCATAGACATGATGGATTCCATATGGAATGGTCATGGAATAGCCATGGAATGATTAATTCCATATGGAATCCAACACCATTCCCTATGGATTCCACTGAATTCCATATGGAGTGTAGGCATATCTACCTTGGATTCCATGGAACAAGCCACATGGATTCCATGGAATAAGCCAAATGGATTCCATGGAACATATCCCAATTCCATGGACATTCCGTGGAAACAATTTAATGATTATCAAAAATAGTATCTCCGTGAAGAATTGAACACTCGACTTTGCGAGTCGTCACGTGACTGACCCGTTGAGTGCTCCTCCAGCTATACCATGCTGCCTTTAGAGGACATGAAAATATACTCAATAATACCCGTTATTTCTCGTCGGCGCCCAAATCGAATGCCGGCGTTTGCCGGCGCTCGATTTGGGTGGCATCAACAATAAACAACCTTCTTTCTTAACCACCACAACGATACACGAAGCCAACCCACCGCCGCCCATCACCACCGTCGCTACCAATGGCCGTCACCAGTCGTCGACGACCCACAACCACGACGGGACGCCCGAATCCGACAAGAACGACGTGGCAACGTCAACCAAGTCGGTCAACGGGGAGCCGGGAGAGCTGTGCGACGCGACGACGACGACGCGGTGTCGTCTGACGGTGACGACTCACGAAGTCGTCGCCGTACATTCGGTGAGTCATCCCTTCCTGTCCCCCCATCCTCTCCTTGACACGAAACCCAGGTGCCACGTCGCCGACAGCGACGTGGCAACCAAACGACGGAACGACGACGAATTCGTCGTTCGTCGTGCATCCTACGACCCAACGGTCCCACGACTAGGTGACGACAACGACGACAACGGCTCAACGACGACGGTACACAACGACGACGCGAAGCAACGACGATGCGAAGGAACGACGACGGAGCAACACAAACGACGGCCCCCGCCACCCCCCTTCACCAACGGCGACTGGCACACCACCACCACCCTCGAACGGCGACGACGGCTCACCACCACAACCCCTCATGTCGACGAGCACCCACCAACGGCGACGAGGCCCACGACGACGCGACACAACCCGACGGCACGCAACGACGACGCGACCACGGGGCGACGCGAACCCACCACCACCCCCACCCACCCACGAACGGCGACGACGGCCCACCACCTACCAACGGCGACGGAGGTCCACCTCCACTATCCCCTGACGGCGACGAGCACCCTTTAATTTATTATTAGCTACTTACTGATTGTTAGTTTACTTATATGCCTTAAGTATATTATTGCACAATTAAATGTATTATTAACTACTTATAGTAATTGTTAGTACAGTCAAATATATCTTTAATGTTTCAAAAACAAGCTATTTTGAGTGGAATTATTGTTCCATGAACTCATTCCATGTGGAATCCATATGGACTCCATCCTGAAAATGATATGGAATCCATCTGGAAATCCATGGAATCCACCCACCAAACATATGGAATCCATCTGAAAATCCATGGAATCCACCCACCAAACATATGAAATGATATGGAATCCATCTGGAAATCCATGGAATCCATCAACCATTCCATGGAATCCATCTGAAAATCCATGGAATCCACCCACCAAACACATGGAATCCATCAACCATTCCATGGAATCCATCGCCATTTTATGGAATCCACCCTCCATTCCATGGATTCCATATGGATTAACCCGGGCAGGGTAAAGTACTGGACCATAGTTAAGCTTGACAAGATAAGTTTGGTATTAAAAAAAGTGGATACTACAAACTTTGGTAGTGTAGGAAACAAGACACTACAAATTTTGTAGTAAAAAAGCGGACAGTACAAACTTTGGCAATAGACAAGGGGGACATTACAAAACTTTGTAATCAATCAGAAGAGCAGACTACAAAATTTTGTAGTCTCAAAAAGTGGATAGTAGAAATTTTTGCAATGAAAAAAGCAGACACTACAAACTTTTGTAATCAAATCAAAAAAGCGGACTATAAATTTTTGTAATCTCAAAAAGCGGACACTAGAAAGTTTTGTAATCTCAAAAGGTGGACACTAGAAAAACATTTTTTAATGAAAAAATCGGACACTACAAATTTTTGTAGCCTGAAAAAGTAAACACTACAAAGTTTTGTAATCAAATCAAAAAAGGGGACTACAAATTTTTGTAGTCTGAAAAAGCGGACAGTAGAAAGTTTTGTGGTCTCAAAAAATGGACACTACAAAATTTTACAATGGACATAAACTTTGTAATGTAAAAAAACGGAGACTATCAATTGTCGGAAATTGGGCCAAGATCCTCACGTGAGATCATGTGCATGTGATCTCTCGTGTGAATTTGGGCATGTTAGTAACTTACTACCATGACATCAAACCTGTGACACACCTTCTTTTTTCAACCCACAACCGACGTCGTCAGCACCAACAACTTCACCAACAACGACAACCACACTATTGAGGAACGGTGACGAGCGCCCACCACCATTCACGGACGATGCCGAGCACCCGCTGTACTCGACTGGTGAAGACAAACCATCACCACATGAGCGGCGATGAAAGCCCAGCACCACCATCGAGGAACGTCGATGAGGGGCCACCATCACCCACATCCATGAGCGCTAAACACCGACCAGGGCCCACTACCACATAAACGGAATGGCAAGCGACGATCGCCCACCATCACCATCCACGAACACCGACGAGGGTCGACGAAAGCCCACCACCACCATTGAGGAAGGTCGACGAGGGGCCACCACCCGGATCCACGAGCACCAAACGCCCATGAGGGCCCACTACCACCACACCCACGGCAAGCGGTGAGCACCCACCATCCACGAATGGCCACGAGTGCCTGAACCATCATCGACGAATGGTGACAAGCGCCCTCCACGACCGCACGGCGATGAGGGCCCGATACCGTTAGTAACAGACGGTAACGAATGCCCACCACCATGAGCATGGCAAGTGACAGGTGCCCACCACCATCCATGAACGGCAACGAGGGCCCATCGACAGATGGCAACGAGGGCCACCACCACAGGAACGGCGAATGACGAGCACACCCACCACTACAGGAATGGCAACCGACCAGCACCCATCACCACCATCGACGGACGGCAACGACCATGCAGCACCACACGAACGGCGATGACAGCCCCTTATCCGCATCCAGGAACAGCGACGAGCGCTCACCACCCTCCACGAACGGCTATGAGGCTGTACGAGAGTCTTCAGAATATATACAGTGTTATATAGTCTTCTGAATACATACAGTTGAATATATTCTGCCTGTATTTATTTAGTGAAAAAATAGATTCAGTCCTGTGACATCTGATTTTGTGACACTAGAAATACATAATAGATACAGTCAATATTCTAGATATATTCAGTACAATGAATAAATACAGTGCTACTATTAGTCATGTAACTAGCTCCAAATTACATGACTAATAGTAGTAGGTGGGGGGTGACTGACGTGACTTGAACTTCCAAGCCGTCAATTGATTCGACTTCTCCTAATAATCCTTGATACTCTCCTGCGAGAATCTTAACCTGATCTCTGAGCTGGAGAGATTCCAGCATGATTCTGTTCTGAGTTTTGGTCAATATTTCCTCTGGGACATCATAAGAAGGCTTGAACATTTCGAGTTCAGTGATCGTGGGCATTGCCTCTGCTGGAATGTAAGAGTTTGTGTCGAGGTCGCTGAGTAGTAGGTGGGCAGATTCACAATGTAATTCTTCACTTTCCATGAGCAGGAACCGCCAATTTCTTAAAGAGATGCTGCCAGGACCGAGAAGGCGTTGCACTTCAAATGCATTGAGTAACTGCTTTGGAGGGTGTCCAGAGGTATTCTTGTTGTCACTGAAGACCCACCCAGGGACAACAGTGACGTCAATCACCAGGGACTGCTCGCCAACATATGTTATCAGGGCAATGTCGCCTTTGTATAGTCTCAGATGCCGCAATCTGACCCAATGATGGAGTGATGGAGTGTAGGTGTTACCTTCGGTCAAGCATGACTGGTAGTCGTCCTGAGGAACAGGTTTTGTTTTGTTGGGAGTAACATAGGAGACATTAGCTATCATTCTCCTTGCATCCTTTAGTGAAGTCGCTTCAATGAAAACTCGCCCAGGAAGGGTCGCACGTCCAAACACGGCTACTGCTGCTGTTGCAGGGATTTCGTCATGTAGCGACCACTTCATAATATTGAAGACAGTTATTTCCTCGTAACTGACCTGCTGACTCGCTTGTAACTTGTCTTTGCTACAACAAAGAATTATACGCACTTTGCACGGTACCTCCCACAAAAGGTTATCAGTATCATAAATTGCCTGGGCTTCAGGAGCAGATATGAGTACTTCAATAGAAGAGGGGTTCGATGCACGTTGGTGAGCACGCTCCATGAATAAATGCCAGTTTGAGTCCTCTTTAGACTCATTTTGAGGAAACACCTTCACAAGTATTGGTGACCTTCCCCCATGAACACTGAGGGCCCCGACACTACAAACAGGCCATGGTTGATGGTGGGAGCTGATCAGCCAGTGAGAGAGAATGCCCTCTCATTGATAGGTGAGCCGGTGTAGATCCAGCTTTCAAAGTAAAGAAGGTCGGCTGATGACCTTGGGCTCAGTTGAGGGACAGCCCTTCAGAGCCAAAGTAATGTCAGCTGACAGTTTTGAAAGAGTTACATTGGTGTGTCGGCTGAGGGCCATAACATCTGGTTTGTGGGTCAGCCAGCAGAATGATGTTGCCGGCCTACACACTAATATTGATTGATGCCAGGCCCGGCTAAAACATACCAGTGCTACACTAGGCCGGGCATAGACCAAGCCCCATTGAACTCAACTGACCTAGACATGCCAGGACTGATATTTGAATACTGATCCCACCTGAGATTGACAGGCTGGCTGGCAGAAATTTGCCACAGTAGGCCAGGCATAGGCCAAGCCCCACCGAACTTGAAGTACCTCTGACTGTGCAGTGTCTATATAGGCTGGGGTCATGTCCTGAGCTCTTCGGCCAGTCGATTATTATTTTCATCACCAACCTCGGTCTATGTATTATATTTATGTGCCCGGGTCATATCCCAGGCTATTAGGCTGAGACAAATTTATTTTTTGTACAAACCTGGGTGTTCTTTGTCTTAGTGAAATACTTCACAGAACAAGTCATTCATGTCAGCATATTTGTCCGGGTTCGGTCCAATATTATTTTTTTGAAGTACCTCCAACTGTTCACATTGTCTATATATGCCAGGGTTGTTATCCCGAGCTCTTGGGCCGGTCCATGATTATTTTCTTTACCAACATCGGGCTATACATTATACTTATGTGCCTGCATCGTATCCTGAGCATTTTGGCAGGTCCAAATTTATTTTCTTTACCAACCTCGGTCTATGCATTGTACTTATGTGCCCGTGTCATGTCCTGAGCTCTTTGGCCGGTCAATCATTATTTTCATCGCCAACCTCAGTCTATGCATTATATTTATGCACCCAGGTCATATCCTTGGCTATTGGGCTGAGACAAATTTATTTTCTGTACAAAGCTCTATGTTCTTTGTCTTAGTAAAATACTTCACAGAACAAGTCATTCAGGTCAGCATATTTGTCTGGGTCCGGTCCAATATTATTTTTTTGAAGTACCTGCAATTGTTCACATTGTCTATATAGTCCGGGGTCATATCGTGAGCTATTGGGCCGATGCAAATTCATTTTCTTTAACGACCTCGGTCTATGCATTATACTTAGTGTCCGTGTCGTCTCGCGAGCTCTTGGGCCAGTCCATTATTATTTTCTTTACCAACCTCGGGCTATGGCACGGGCCAAAGAAATGGTAGAAGCTGGAAGTTGGCCAGCTGATATTCCTCCATTTACTGAATGGATGGTAATTGAAGTCTTTATTGGAAGATCAACTTGGTATGCCAACTACGTTCCAGCATT
>Ga0307507_10008567_pt1 | contig 14061 bp, 2 predicted proteins | sample 7_EM_MG_FD_207223 | JGI IMG/M metagenome (GOLD analysis project Ga0307507, IMG submission 207223) | Populus trichocarpa ectomycorrhiza microbial communities from riparian zone in the Pacific Northwest, United States - 7_EM | ecosystem: Host-associated > Plants > Roots > Unclassified | place... | reverse complement strand
AGTCTAGTAAGCTCTTATATATAGTCTAAGCATTTTATTTATATATATTAATAGGTCTTACATTTTTAGACCACTTAAGGACGCTAGGTAAGCGTATAGGAGTAACTTATAGGTAAGAGAATAATATAGTTGGCACCTTAGCTGGGTAAGTGCATAGAGCGCTAGGTAATAAGTTAAAAGCTTAAGATAATTAGCTAAGTATTAAAAGCCAAAAGCTTAGGGCTAGGTAAGTAGTAGAAGTTAGAGGCTAAAAAAGCTTAAAGCTAGGTAAGTAGTAGGGGGTTAAGAGCTAAAAGTACCAAGCTAGGTAAGCTGCTATAAACCCTAGAAGACGCACCAGCTAGGTAAGTACTTGGGGCGTAAAGGTAAGCTATATAAACTTAGATAAGACCCTTTTCTAATAATATAAATAAGGAACTCAATCTATGCGGAGACGCTTTTAAACGCCTAAACTATTACCTAAAAATATCTCCACTTATATTAGAGATAACGATCCCACTATTTATACCAACAATAGTAAACAATAGCCTTTGGAGCTTATATGGTAGCTATAGCTAGTAATCCCTTTAGGGGTTAAAAGCACGGTTTACTAACATCTTACACTGTGAGTAAGCTATAGGCATGCCTTATTTCCCTAAAAAGGTGGCACGTTTATATTATACTACTTATATAGGTAGGGCTACTGTCTTCTATTATATAGAGATACGTCTTAAACAATACACCTCTTAGCTTTAAAAATTAGTTAAAGTCCTACTAGTTTTCCTAGCAGCTAGCAATAGGGTCTATAGGCGGTTAGTTAATAGTAACTACCCTAGCTAGATTCCTAGGGGTAGGTATAACGGCTAGTATTCTACTGTTACCTAGATAGGGCTTAATTAGGAGTTTAGCTAAGGGCTTAGCGTCCTAATAGTATATAGCACAACTCTCCTTTCTATATATACCTCTTCTTCTCTCCTTATCTTAGTCTACTTAATATATAGCCCCTTATTATTGCTTAATCTATTAGATCGCTCCTATGGGAAGCTAGCCGTAACAATAGGCCCAAACCAGTAGCCACTTTTAGGAGTAATTAGAGAAAGGTTTCCTCTTCTTAAGAGGCGTATATCGTAGACTATAGTAGCCGTAAGGCCTAAGTGGAACTGTAGCGGACTATCTCTTAGGAAACTTAGCGGGGGCAATTAAATAGCCTATTAAGCAGCTTTAGTTAAGCCTTATATTCCCAGTATAGTTCTAGGTTAGGTGCCTTTTAGAGGCGCCCCTTTTTTATAATTAACTCTACTCCTCTAGGAGTGTTTAGGTGAGGTTCCCTTAAGATAGAAAGCTACCTTAGTTTAAAATAGTTACCTAGTTAATTCTGCCAGTAGTTATATACTTATCTTAAAGATTAAGCTATATATATCTAAGTATAAGCAATCTATATAATAAAACTGCAAATAGCTTATTAAATTAGTTATTGTTTATTTAATAGTATTTTACTACTTAGATAATTATAGCAATTCTAGAGCTAATATACGCTAAAAACCCTAACTTCAGAAGAGATATATTTATTAGATAAAAAACCAACGCCCTTTAGGGCTTTTTAGTAATTTATAATAACTTAATAAATTGTATAGCCTTATGCTAGCTGTTATAGCTTATATAAATGCCTCTAAACTAAAGCTTGTAAAATGCTATATTCTAAAGATACTAAGCTAAGGAGAAGAGGAGAGGTATATATAGGAGGTAGAGACGTAATATATACACATTATAACACCAAGTCTCTAGCTAAACCCCTAACTAGGCTCCCTATCTAGGTTATATATTACAGTGCCGTAACACTAGTGATGGTTTATTTAAATTTCTGCCCTATTAACTTTTAATAGTAGAATAGTAGCCTACTATAGTATTAATAGGTAATGGAGAAGGAGCCTAAGAAATGGCTACTATATTACGGCACTATTACAGACCTTAGTTAGGGGCTAGGCTAGAGCCTTGGCGCTATATATATAGATATGTCCTTTTCTTGACCTTCTTTTAGTCCTTATTTTAGAATTCTAGTTTACTGGCTACTAATAGATCCTATTCTATTAACTAAGCCTTTATATACTATATTTAAGGTAGTAGGTGCGCAAATTACCTAATCCTAATATAGGGAGGTAGTGATAATAAACCCACTCTACTTTTGCGCTTTAATATATTACCTATCCACTCTAACGTCTACTTCTTCCCGCTTAGGTTTGCTGGCTATATATACTATAAAACAGACTTTTTCTCCTATACTATTACCTCTATACGCTGCTAAAACTAACTATAAGTACTATACTAATAACTTACCTACCTCCTATAGTAAATATCAATGGATAATCTTAATGTCTCCGCTTATTGCATAAATTCCCATGTCCGCCCTTTACTATATTATTATATTAGACCCTTAAAACCTCCGGTTCTCTTCCCAACTATTAGCGACTTAGTTAATTAAGGTATAAGCATAGTAAGAAGGACGTATATAAGCCTATATAATTAGATTGTCTATAAACAAGGATCTAAAGCTTAAGCGACTAGGATAGAATATTTTACAGAATTACTAGACCAAGTTAGCGGTAAATAGGTAGACGTGGTTATTTAACCAGGTAGGATAAAAGGCGGCAATTAGGAAGAAGTTTTTAAAGGTATATAGTAAGTTAGATATTAATTAACAGGGTGTTAATAGTATTAATATATATAGCAGCAGGACAGTTAATATTACAGTACTAGTAGAAAACAGTAGATTATAGTAGACGTTATAGTAGATATAGGTTATGTAAGCCTATATAACTTAAGGACCATATATAACTTTAAGCGGCGCTACCCTTCTTCTCCTTTCCTTTCTCTTCTGTTAGATTGTTCTATAACAACTCCTATAGGATCTTTAGTATATAGTATACTTTTTAGCTATTAAACAATAATAAATCCTCCATTAATAACTATTAGCTCTCCCTAACTAACTTATAGATTATATTATAAAACTGCGCTATATTAAAATTTAACCCCTTATATAATAACTTATCATAACCTATCTATTTAAGAATAATAACTACACTAGTACCTAGTTGCGAGTTATTAAGGAAACCGCTCTAAGTTTTCTATAATATATTAAAACTTAATAAAATTTTCTATTTCTAACCTAAAGTATAGGATTAAAATACCCCTAAATATGGAATAATTAGTATATATTACTTATCTCTTTCTCTATAATTTTATCCTTCTTACCTAACCATTCTAATACTTTTTACTTATTACCTCCTAATACTATTCCTTTCTTCTATATTTCTAAATTAATCTACTTCTAAACCTCTTTATCTATAAACCCTAACATCGCCGCTACTGCTTCTTTTAATACCCCTATATATTAACAGCAAGCTCTTCCTCTCTATTAAAATCCCTACCCCCTTTCTTCGTTTTCCTCCTATAAATAGTAGATGTGTTACGGTGCCTAGTAAGTATTGCATTATAAAAATTGCTAAAATTAGACCCTCTCTAGAATCCCTACTTACCGCTCTATTATCTTTACCTCTTCCATATTGCCGCAATTCTCCTATCTATATGTTGTCTCCCCCCTATATTACGCCTTATATATAACGCAACCGATTTTCCACTCCTTAAACTACTAAGGTAAATCCTTTATCCCTAACCTTTTGTATACGCGCCATTCTATTCTCCTTTATTGGATAATATCCTAATGCTATCTCTTAGTTGTAAATTTATCCTATATAGCCATCGCTTCTTTGTTTCCTTTTAATCCACTATTTTCTTTACCTTTTAATTCTATTACCTCTGCCTCTAACCCGTTTATATCTTAACTTGTTTTTTTTACTAACCGCTTATTTTCCTGCTTAGACTTGCTTATTATACCTAACCCTTTGGCCCTATTAACTGGAGCTATATCTAGCCGCTTACTTAGAGTCGCTCCTTGGTTTTCTACTACTACTTTTCCTCTCTTTATCCCCCTTAGGTTGCCCTTATATATATTATACCTCTCCTCCCCTATCTCGCAACCTATATAATTAGTCTATCCGTTTATCTCGTCTATTTCCTTATCTAAAGCAATCCGTCTGCAATTTTTGCCTAATATAAACTCCTTTATTAACTTATTTACCTTCTATCCCTACTTTTCTACCCTCTTTCTATCTCTTGCTGTCTATTATACCCGCATAATAATCGCCTCGCTCTTTAATCTATTTTATCCCACTCTTCTACTCTTCTATACATAGTTATGTATCTTCTTTAATATTCCCACGTATATAACTACTTATATACTTTATACGTTGATACCTAACCCTAGCGCATTTGTCGCTGTAAATACTTACTCTTACCTATTAGTTAGCTGCCATAAAATCCGCTTCTTTGCATCTGTCCCTATATTATAGTAATACACGCTACAGCCTACCGCCTTTGCCACCCTTTTAGCCTACGCGATCTCCTTATAGTATATAATAATCTGCCTTAGTATAGGATACTGCTTTTTCTTCTCCTTTACTAGCGACTATATCTTATTATCTTCCTACCCCTATTTATATAACCGCACCTAATATTCCATGTTTGTTCTTGTTGTCTTTTTCTAAAACTTAACTATATCTCTTCTATCTAATCCCATCGCTTTATAGAATTGGATTTCATTTCTTAGTAATAGCATTGCTGTTAAATATATAAGTTGTGTCTACTTTTCCGTTATCTTTACTAGCTTTAATATCCCTAGCTACTATTTATTGTCTAAATCTAATATAATATAATACTTATTAATCACGATCCAATCCAGCTACTTTATTGCTCTCTTTTTGTCAATAAACCTGCTAAATACTGTTAATACCGCCACTTCTAGCGTGGTTAACATAATGCTAGCCTAATAGGGCGGCCTTTACCCATCCTACTCCGCGCAGCTAATTCCTACCTTATTATATCTATCTTTTAAGTCCCCTTGCAGTAAATTTAGTGGTATAATAACAATTATTACCCTAGTCCTTGTGCTTGCCGCTAGTAGTATAAAAAATATGCTCTTCCCACCTCCCGTCTGCATAATAATCAGCACCTATAACTATTGTTATATAATGGCCTCTAGTCCGGCTCTCTATAGCCCTTAAAACTCTACTTCTGGTCCCACCAGCTATTTTAGCTGCCTTTTTAGATCCGTCTTATATAACGCCCTCTATTACTAGAACTCCTCCTATTCCTACTCTACCTACACCTATTACTACGTATTTAGATTAATATAGCCTTCCTCCTACACCAACTAAAATCCTAAGATATGGTGCCAATCTATACTAACCTTTTAAAACTTCTACCTTTTTAATATAGTATGGAACGGCAATTCCATTAACAGTCTTCTATATATTATCTTCTCTGTCCGCTTATAATGTCTAGACTACCTCTCCCATATATTATCCGTTTTATTGCCACTCTCTCTATTCTTATATACCAAATCTAAGTTCTAAAGGACGCCCTTATCCCTTACTATCTCTCTCTATATAGCTGGGTAGACATACCGCCAAATACTTATAGAAATTCGCGCGTCTATTCTATTAGACGTCTCTTGCTGCATTACTCTATATACGCAATTAGAGCCCTAAAAGCTATCTAGATTACTTACTCTCTCCTCTAATTTAGATATATTCTAGGCTCTCTTACCATTGCCCTTACCTCCACCTTTATTGTTGCTCTATTTTGTTATATTAGTTCTCTCCTAGTTATCTCTATCCTCTTTATCCTTATTATTACTCCACTGTTCTTCCGGCTCTGGCTCCTATAGAAAGGCTTTAATTTTATCCTACCCTCTATATAGCATCTATAAAATCTCTACGTACGGCTGGATAAGCTATAGGTAATATATAACTATCTTACTTACCTCTCTTAGTATATACTGATGGATAATCTTAACCTTCTTGCTCGCGCTATATCCTTTATAGTATAACGTTATAAATGAAACTAGTCCTTTATTAATATAAACCCCTCTAGTGCCTTTGCTATTTACACTATTCTTATACTAGATGCTTATAATCTCTATCCCTTACGCTAGCGTACTACCTATTATATAGACTAAAACGAATAGTCTTTTCTTAAATCTCTATATAGCCCGTATATAGTTAAATACGCCTTAATCTTTCTATAAAATGCCTCTATTGCCCTCTATATTGCTCCATTCTTTATATATAAATTTCTTCTTTGGCTTCTCCTTCGCTAACACCCATTTAAATAGCTATCTCTTGTCGTCCTCTTTAAATAGGTTGTGGGGGTCTTTTAGGAAGTTCTAGCCTTCTATTATCTCTATATAGTTATCGTGTAGCTCCTCTAACTTTAAATCTAGTAGTTATATAGTCCCCTCTTAGATGGCGCCTTGCTTGTTAATATCTAATAAAAGTAATTCCTATAATAGCTGTAATTGGACTGTTTTGTACAGTCCCTTAACTATTAACTGTAAATTAACTAGCGTAAAGGTCTGCTTCTTAATTAAGATCTTATTACTATCCTATACTACCTTTCCTTCCCTAGTTATGCCGTATTAGATACTAAACCTATATATCCTTATATATAAAACCTAATTTATAGAAGTGGGTATTCCTCTATATATTATTAATGTTATAAATTAGTAGACTATCTGTTTTACTAGCTTAAAGGTAGATAGCGCCTTTGCTTTATTTTTATATGCTTCTAAGCCCTGTCTCTATAATCTATATATTTCTCTTTACTAAATTATATGCGCCTAATAGCTAACTAACGCGCATATTACTGTTATAATTACTAATAAAACTAGTGTAAAGTTCTAAGCCTTAAACTATTTGCCCTTATTTGCGTCTAAACCGATTACCGCCAGTCCGCTAATAATGCTGCTTTTATACTTACTTAACTTTAGCTTATAGTTAAATATAGCTATCTAAAACACTAAATAAGCCTCTTTAATCTTTTACCTTTTGGTATAAACATCCAATCTACCCTCCTTATTTCCGCTAGTAAGCAACTAGATAGAAAATAAGCATCCCTCCTAATGTGGAGTTAGTATATACTATAGCCTTTTAGCCTTTATATGCGTTCTCTATAAATATCAGAGAATCTTAGCCTAGTAGTTACTATACTTGCGGATTATTTATACCTTATACTTTATATAAAATAGTTACTTATTTAAACGTTCCCCAACCTCTTATCTATTAATATATTCTAATGTAGATCTGCCTATTATATTTAACTAATATATCTAGAACGCTCGCCTAATTAATTGTCTTGTTGCTTTATACGCGTCTACTAACCCTTTATCCCCTTCTCTCTCCACTAATTAGTTTAGAGAATAATGCTACTACTACTACCTCCCCTATTGCTCTTCTGGCTCTTCCCTAATAGTGGGCTGCATTAAATTAATTAATTCTTATTAAACACACTTCCGCATATGCTCCTCCCAACTAGTAAATTCTAGCTATAGGTTTACAATAAATTAATTAATATTCCCTTCTATTTCTCTTTTCTCTCTTACTTCTTTAATCTCTTTTACTTGCTAATCTAGCTCCGCTTTAGCACGCTTAATAACCAGATTAAATTCTTACGCTATTCTCTCCTGTTGCTAGACAACTTAAAAATATCTCTACCACTCTCCCTAAACGAAAAATTGCTGGTAGTCTTAATCCGCCACCTATATCTTATTTACCGTCTTATAATATTTTACCTGGCTATTTCCTCCTTACTTCTAGTAATTTACTTACTAATGTTTTTCCTTATAATGTTCCTGGATGCCTTTAATCGTCCGGCAAATATATATATCTAGGTATATTATTCCCTCTTTACCTTCCTATTTATATAAAAATCCGTTACGGAATACTAGAAGCCCTAGAATAACCTTAATAAGCTCTTATAGGTAAATAACTTTATTTTTTATCTAAGTAATGTTGTTTAACTCCCTAATAAACCCTATAATGGCTTTCCTTGTCTCCCTAGATATTTTTCCCTTATATTAGTTGGATAAATGCCCTCCAATCTAATTAGGGGTAATGGCGTATGGGTAACATTTATAAAGGATAATTTAATATTCAGGCATATGCTTAAAAAATCGGTTAAACTATTCCGCGGCTATAGCGGCAATATATACTAACTATCTTTATATAATAATCTAGCACTATTGCTTTAACCATCTATATCTATATATATTAACCCGTAATCTCCTCTTTTATTTCCCTAGTTCTACTTAACTTTAACTACGTTAACTAAACCGCTTTATCCTACCCTTCCGCCTTTACCTAGTTGGCCGTTACGTGTAATATAGCTACTCGTTAATAGAGCACAGACGGTTTATCTCCTAAAATAGATATATTAATAGCGCTATTAGTAGTAACTTATTACTAGTCTAGTTCCCCCTTTTTATACCGTTCCTCCTAAATAAGGATTACTATAAGGCCGGCCCAAGTCCTTACTATTACTATATTTATAATCCGATTAGTCTTCTACTATAATACATTATATTAGGCTACTTAGGTAGCGTGGTTTTCTTACTAGCTTTTAAAAATACTCCCTATATAAGCTAGGTAGTATGCGTTATTAGTTATAATAGTATTTCTAATTTCCGTGTTTAAGGGGAATATAAATCTCTACATTATTAAATGCCTATAGCTATATTAATCCTAGCCTCTAGTATAACCCCTTAAGAAACGCGAACCTTCCTTCTACGCTTACTTCCTATATTATTTATCGGCACTAACACCCCTATAGTATAAGTACGCGACAGCGCTAACCCTAGCCTATTATTCTTTATTGCAAAGTTACCTAAAGATGCATTATAGTGGATCCGCTAGTCCTATAGGCTTAAAGTGCTTCTATAACTTAAACCTAAGCTTAAACAGAAACGCAAACAGGTTAATATGGACAACGCTATTCTAGACTCTTAACCATAAAGCGAGGATAATAGCGACTATGGTAGCCTAGTACAGGTTTGGTCCACGGCCGATATTATTAACAATAGTCTGGATATAAACGGCGAGAGCGCCTATTATAGAGATAAAAGGCCTATATCTAATACTTCTTCTCTATTTTAACCGCCTACTAAGCGTGCTTAGGACTATACAGCTGTACTAGAGCTAGAGTACGTTATAACCGTCAGTAATATAAACAGGCGTAAAGAAAGGGAAAGGCGTAAAAGGTTAGAAAATACGCTTTTAGAGGTATTTGTAACTAAGGAGGAGGATAATATATAGAATGCATATATATAGGAGAACGGAAGGAAGCTTGCCTAGCTAGCCAAACAGCCTAGCTATATAGGAATGGGTAGATAAGAGGCATCTATATTAGTCTATAGGGCAAGCACTATTAGTAGTAGAGAGGCTATTAAGAATATAAAGGCCGTATTTGCCTACTAGCAAAAAAACAGCACCGTAGATTTAAACCGCTAGACTACTCCCTAACTATTATTATAGTTCTTAGTTACTTTTAGCTCTAGTAACTAAAATATAAACGCCGCGCTATTAGGTTTCTAAAAGGCTTTCTTTAACCTTGCCACTATTAAAGTAACTAGGATACTTTAAGACATTCTCTATTACTATTATCTCGCACACCTCTATAACTGTTATTAAAACGCAGAAGCACTTCTAGACCGTACACTATTAAGTGTATAGGGTAGAGGTGTTAGCGATACCTCTTTAGTTAAGAACTAGCTCTTTAATGCACTCTACCTATCCACTAATACGCCTTCTTTATTACTAGCCAACTCCTTGGCTCTATCTAGTAAGTAATAGCGCTACTTTATAAAGTATCTTATTAAGGGCTACTAATAGTATTATATATGGGAGATACTTAGTTCTAGTATCCTTACTCTTGTTCCTATATCTAAAGTACCTTATTCTTTTATTAAGCGGCTCTTATTAGCTGTGTTTAAGGTATTTCTTAACCTTATTAAGCGATTCTACCCAAACGCCATTAAGTTTAGTTAACTAATAGAGCACTTTATATAAAATGCCTTAATGGGCCGCTAGCCGCCTCAGAGCCATCTTCCAATTAAAGATATAAGTAATAATTGACTATAGGAAATGCATCTTTCCGACATAGTCTAGCTGTTTAAGCGTTATCCTATACTAGCTATTAAGGATATTTCTTTACCTATTTAATATTATTTTTACCTAATATTACATTATGTAACTTAGTTATTATTAACCTTTTATCTTAACCTCTTACTTAGATAGTTTAATAAATTACTCTTTAATATACTTAATATACTATAATCGTGCTCGCCTTAACCTGCGCGTTTAACATTTAATAAGTTAGTAAGATTAATTTCGGATAGATATATGCAATAAATATATATTTTATAAAAGCCTTTCTAAAAATCTTGTATACGTTAAGTTATAGCGGCTATAATTTAGGCGGTTGGCGCTTTAAAAGCTAGCACTATAATTTTTTTTTGCGTATGCTGGGTAAGCTTTGCGACTAGGATATATGTTAGTGCTTACTGTATAAACACTAATATTACCCTAACTAACCCTAACTTTGCAACCTATCTAATAGGGTTTTTATTAATCTAAATATACTAAGGGGTAGCAATTTCTCTCTTTTACTATTTATATAAGTTTTGGAAATATTTAAGCCTAGGAACCCTAAACGAATTAGCCCCTATATTTTAAAGGAATTAGGTCGTTTACCTAATCTCTTAACATCCCTTTGTATAGGCATTTCAAACAAATTAGCCTAATTCCGTCGTTCTATAATTGTAAAGCTATAGGGATAATGCTAATATATATTAGGTGTATAGCTTTTCTTTAGAGCTAGGAGGACAATATTATTAACCTAAGCAGCCTATTCTCTATTATAGAGATATATTCTACCAAACTCCTTAATAACTATATGCGGAAAGAATACGTGGTACTTATAGCCGAATCCACTAGCTGCTAGCCCCTGGCCTAATTGAAGCTATTTTAGCTTGTATATTTAATGGCCCTAGATCCAGATCTTTAGGTTTTATATAATATGCTAGAGGTATAGGGGTCTGTACGCTAAGTTAAACCCGCCTTAGTATGCGGCTAGCGTAGTTGCTTAAGTAATAAAGCTATTAATATCCTATTATTGGCCGATTTGGATTTCTATGTCTTTAAACCGGTTTTCTAACTTAAGAAAGCTAAGCTTTAGCGGGTTCTTATTGCCTCTGGCTAGTAGTGCCTGCTATAGGATATAATAGTGGTTATTAGTGTCCTTATTCCTTAAAGCGATCTTAGGTAGGTCTAAAGGGTAGTTAGTTATACTATTAAGGGCAAATAGTAACACCCACTATTACCAGAATTAAGTTATCTGTACTAAAGAGTACCTACTCTTATTTACCATATACGGAGGCTTATCTATAAAGTTAGTAAAGTCCCTATTATAATTCTTTACACTTATATACTATACGTACACCTTTTATTCTACGCTATCTTTAGTCGGCCGGCAGTAGCCCTAGTATACTACTCTTAGTTAACCCTATTATCTTTATTATTAGCTATGTGCTTACTAGAGTCCGCCTACCTTACTTACTAATCCTTAGGTCCGTTGTTACTATTACTAGCGTTATCTATATTGCTATCTATATTATTAGATAGCTGTGTTAATTTAGCTTTACTACCTAACCCGTATATAGACTTAGAGTATAAGGAATTGTCAATTAATGGTAATGCGGGCTGTACACTATCGCTATTATTGCTATTGCTGCCGTTATTATTGTTGCCACTATTGTCGTTAAAGGCTCTATGCTAGCTTCCGCTTATTAATACCTCTACTATTCCGCTTATATTGCCTATTTCTCTAACCTAGTTTTTGGCGCTATCTTCCTCCTCTAATAATAGGGCAAGCTCCGCGCTTTTGGCTAGTTGCGACTAAGGAGATTTATAGACTAAAGATAGAGAGTAAGTTAACGCTATTAGCTGCCATTATACTACTCTATCTATGTCCGCTACCTTATTGTCCTTCTCTGCTAGTATAGCGGCATTATTAGGTATTGGAGGGGTTTTATATACAGTTACCAAATGTGACTAGCTCTGACGTTGCGTCTAGGTAGATTGGTTCGGTAGCGGTAGTAGTATTAAGACTTTAGTATAGGTACTTAAGGATCCGATATTTAGTAGTATTAGCTTATCCGCATATATATCTTTAGTGGCAGGGAGTATATTAGGCTATAACAGCTCCGTAAATCCAATATTAGTCCGGGCTTGCGATATAAATAGCTATAATAAAAGAATAGAAACTGGGAACTATTAAAATTAAAATAACTAGTAAAGGGCCTCGCCGGCCTACCTATTTGTGGGTTAGAATTTAATAGCTAATAAAAAGCGCAACTATATAATTACCTATAGACGTTATTTTTGCTCCTCTTTATAAGGGTTACTAAAGCCTTCTACTAGGATCCCCTGGTCGGCCACTGTAATCTATTAATTGGCCGCTATAATCTGCTAGTTGGGCACTATAGTTAGCCTATTCTCTTTAGGTCTAGCTTGCTAGAGAATAAAAAGAGGGTTAAATTAAATCTAAAGTCCGCCTAAAGTTGGTTGTTACTATTATAGGGTTTGCTAGGCTTACTAACGCTAACTTTAGTAGCGCCTTTAATTATTTGCCCTTTTAGCTAACTTACGTTCCTCCTTAGTATAATATTTTACTAGCTGGCCGCCTTTTTTCCCTATGGAAGGCATGCTAAGGGCTAAGGATTTAAGTAGTATTATAAAAGAAAGCAGGTTTATTAAACGCTCCTTAGAAGATTATATATTTATAAAGTTATTATAGTTTTATGGTTTTAGGGGAGTCTTATAGTGCTATACTATATTTAGGTTATTTCTGTTAAGCTACTACACTTACTAACTAAACTAAGGTTTTTTCTGCTAAGCCTGCCTAGACTACTTAACTATATTAATACCCATAAAAACTTAACCTAAAATAACAGCTTAATTGTATTTTAAAGCTTATAAAATTTATTATTCTTATTAGTATTACCTTTTATTTACTAATTATTATTTATTTATACTATTTTATCGCTGTGTTAGTAGTATTGGTAGTGTAATTTTTGGTATTCCTTACTTAAATTTTTGCTAAGTCCTTACCGCGTCCACTTAATCCTAATATCCTAATACCTATAACCCTACCCCCCTACCCTTACTCCTTTTTCTTCCCTTTTCTTACTACCTCCTTACCTTCTTTACTACTCTTTTACCTTTTTTTATCTTTTTTACTACTTTCCTACTTCTCTTACTACTTCCCCCTACTACTTCCCTTTTTACTACTTCTTTACTACTTTTTTTACTACCTTTTTACTTTTTTTCTATTTCTTTTACTACTCCTCTACTTTTTTTACTACTTACTACCTTTTACTACTTACTACCTTTTACTACTTACTACCTTTTACTACTTTTTTACTATTTTTACTACCCTTTTACTACCCTTTTTACTTTTTTACTTTTTTATATCTTTTACTACTTTTTTACTTTATTTTTACTAACTTACTTACTTTTACTTTTTACTACTTACTACTATTTTTACTACTTTTTTATCCTTTTTATTACCCCTACTACTTCTTTTACTACTTCCCCTACTACTTCTTTTATTACTCCCCCTACTATTACTCCTACTACTTTTACTATTATTCCCCCTACTACTACTTCTACTACTTTTACTACTACTCCCCCTATTACTACTTTTACTATTATTCCCCCTACTACTACTTCTACTACTTCTACTACTACTCCCCCTACTACTACTTTTATTATTATTCCCCCTATTATTACTCCTACTACTTCTATTACTACTCCCCCTACTACTACTCCTACTACTACTTCTACTACTTTTTTTACCCCTTACTACTCTTTTTTTACTTTTTTTACTTTTCTATTTCTTTACTCTTTTTCTTTTTTACTTTTTTATTTTTTTACTTTTTTACCCTCTTTTTTACTCCCTTACTACTTTTTTACCCTCTTTTCTACCCCCTTATTACTTTTTTACTCCTTTACTACTTTTCTACTCCTTTTACTACCCCCTTACTACTTCTTTACTTTTTTTACTACTTACTACTTTTTTTACTTTCTTTTTTACTACCTTTTCTACTTTTTTCTTTCTTTTTTTTACTTCCTT
>Ga0307507_10008566_pt1 | contig 14062 bp, 4 predicted proteins | sample 7_EM_MG_FD_207223 | JGI IMG/M metagenome (GOLD analysis project Ga0307507, IMG submission 207223) | Populus trichocarpa ectomycorrhiza microbial communities from riparian zone in the Pacific Northwest, United States - 7_EM | ecosystem: Host-associated > Plants > Roots > Unclassified | place... | reverse complement strand
TCACTATGAATAGATTGCCAAGTGTTAGTGAGACTTATATGTGTGACTTTTGTGCTGATCCCTTGGCAAAACATACCTTAATTTAACCGTCCGGCACCGTGTCCAATTATTCGAGTTTTTACGGTAGCATATGTACCCCCACCTAATTCTACATACTCGAGTAGCTAATTTATGATTACCAGAACTCTCACCATGAGGGGATAAATGCTATGTTATAGGCTGGCGAGTGACGTACCGGGCATTGACGTCTATTGATTTTATGATTTTTTTATCAATATTGTTCTCATTAAATTTTCATATACTGTATTGAGTCGAGGCACATGTGTTACAACGTTGGCCGTTGCCACGGTCGCGTTATTATGACCCCCGTGGATAGGGCAATCCCTTGGCAAGATGCGGCTCGACACCACGATAGAAATTTCCCAGGCATCGATCGATGTTGTCCTTGGAGGCCTAATCAAGAATCGCAAAAATATTTCGAGTGATCCTATACGATCCTGTATAGGAATAGATATTGTATTTTCTAGTTTCTAATAACCTCCCTGAGTATGTAGTGATCCCAAAGGGTCAGTCTGGATGATGGTTTGAACCATGGGTCGGCAGTCCGGCCAGTCCAACCGCGGATTTAAAAAGCCTTCGTCACTCCGGCCGAAAAAAAAACCCGACGGCCGCCAGATGCCCGGGCAAAGCCGCCAGGTTATTCAAATTTTCAATTTGGACTGCCTGATCTGCAGATGCTCAGGAAACCTGCAGGTATCTGTGAACAGCCTGCAGGCTTTTCACGGCTAATCACTCAGAATATGAGAATAAAACGAGGCGCTTACACAGCTAAACTAACTTGGTAGATTTCGCTTGACACATCAATGTCCTCAACTGATTATCAACCACGACCTTCATATCCACACTACGCGACCATAACCCTTTGCACAATTATTTTAATGACTTGTCCACCACTTCTGGTCGATTAATCATAGCTGAGATACTTTCTCCAGCCTTATCCCCACAAAACCTGTCTCTTTTCTCCGAGGAGACCTCACGTTTTGACCGCCCGGGCAACAAGATTTTAGGACTACAGAAAATTGGATAAACACTTATGCCTCTTCTACGGGAAAATGATGCCGGTTGAGATTCTACCGTCAACTATAGCTTTATAACCTGAATTTTAGAACTAGACTGTTAGATCAATGGGGCCTAAAGATTCCGCCAGCGTGACATTGATAACTATGCTGTAACCATCTACTTTGTTTGTCAAATACTCGGAAATAATTGATCTGCGCTCAAGTACTACACCTTTCTTATCTAATTATTTGCCATTTTACGCTCGGATGGTCGGTACAGGTGAGCCTCTCCTCTCTCCATTATATGGTTAGGGTGCTGCATTTACTGTACTATACACCCGCTCCTAAAGGCCTTTCCAAGGTCGCTGCACTATTCAAGTTTTTGTAGCACCTTAATATACTTCTATGGCGTATGGCGGCTGCACCTAAAAGTTAAAACCATTCCCCCATAGATACTCACACTGGGGAAAGCCAACTCACGATCTCATACATTCAGAGGACCTAGCTTAACCAGCCCGTGCGGATGCCCCCACCCTCCGCCTGCTAGCAGCGCCATATTCGCCAATATTAAATGATACCCGGCAAGTTAGGGTTCGGGTGGTAGTTCAACGATTTGGGACATTCCCCTGATATTTTATAGCAGAACGGGCATTAGAGTACGGTAGTCTATAAAGGGGAACGGCAAATGATCACGGAACACGGGATTCTTCGAGCATGTCTTCTATCTATTCCAACCAAATAGCCTCAAACGAGCTGCACTATACTACCAGGTCGCTATCCACAAAGCGAAAGACATATAATTGATGAAAAACGGAATACTAAGTGTGAAAAGTAAGAACATGAACACAAGACTATGTCTAGCTAGAACGCTAAAGAAATAGACACGCCAAGAAAAAAAGAGGCCAAGACCACCAAGGTGGGAGGGGGGCTTGACCATTATGATTAGCTTCGTCAGAAGTAGCATTGTCCCGTTCCGGAGGTTCTTCTACAGAGTAAAGCACGCTAGCTGGACAATGGTCAAAAACGCTTCAGCTATGACAAGACCGAGACGGGATGATAGGAGGGTTCATAACCTGGGAAAGGTTTCCGGATCTAGGCTCGCAGACACTATCTCAACTCCTAGGGCATGGCTGCTCCTCCGCCCGTAACCACTATTCTAGCTACAATACCTCCAATGGCATCTTCATTCTAAGTAGAGACCCATTTCTCCTCTGTGCCTTCATTCTGGTAATGGTTGCGGTGTAGCGGTCGCTCAGTCTATTGCCTCTCAGCATCTGTTCTAGTTTATTTCCTCAGTGACGAAATGTAACCCCCCCCACAACAGTGTTGATGTTTAGTGAAATAGGGTGGGATCTATACACAATCATCCGTAAGCATGGGCTGCTGATAGAAGAGAAACGCCGAATCCTCCTATACACATATCCGACATCCTTTCCCGAATAATCCTCACATATCCTAGTTAATCACCACCCCCCCTCTAGCTTGTCGTCCCTGTCTAACCTCATCTCCAGGTAATTCCCGTATCGTCTGCTCTTGCCGAGCAAGGAAGCTGTAGTACAAGCATGCAACGGTGATATCTTCCTTACCTGCCTAATCGCGCAAGCTGTCGATCGCCAGGAACTAGGACTTCTTGCTATCAGTGGATTAGCTTCTTCTATAGCACCCCCCCCCCCTCACTCACCTTAGATATGCCTTGCCCACTCCCGGGTTCCCAGAGAAAAACAAGACGCTCTCGCCCCTCATTTATTCTCGAAACTCGCTTGGCTCCAAAAGCTAATTTCCCGCACCGTCAGTGCGCACGCTATTGTGTTTTCTGGATCTGGTGGGGAGAGCCAACGTATAATCAAAGCGTTCTTGCCGCGATTCCATATTGTGTTGCCGTGGTTGGTATTCTTGTTGCCGGATTAGATCCATTGTGTATGTGTGGACCGGGCCATGATGTTGTGCCCAACATGATGGTTGAAAGTAGAAATAGTATGAAACAGCGATGCCTAGGGTTAGTGATGGGGTCTACAGAACTCTCTGTCGGCAAAGCTGAAGAAAGGAGGGGTGATGTGGCCTCATTTGTGGCAACGACCTTACCATCCAATCATTTGCATGCCAAGGAAATACCGACAAAGTTGAGGCTCTGTTGAGTTATGGGGGCGTGACTCTGCATTACAGATTACTGTCAAGCACGCCTCGGGCGCGTAGGTATGATACAACCACGCACCCAATTTTCCGTGATGATATGATCAAACGAAATATTTTCAACTGCAATTAAGCAATCACCCAAGATTGGGTAGGTTAGCGGGAGAGCTCCGCCACCGCTTCCCCGCTGTTAGTAGTGAAAAGATGCGAATAAGAATAAGGAAAGCAACTTGGCTTTAACCATTTGATACCCGGAATATAGAGCTAATACTCAGTAGGAGTTCCTTTCACTTCTTGAATGGTGCTCGCTCCACCGGTCTTAGGCATTGCTTGCCCAGAAACCGTCTACCAAATTGGCCACAGCCACTTCTAAACGGCTTCTGCTCCAACTACTGGCAGTGTATCTCCCGCAGTCTTCCCAGGGTTCCCAATGGTCTACAGAAGACTAGACTAGACTAGCAAATCTAGTCGAAGTCCAGTCTAATCTATGGTGGAAATTAGACTGACTGGAACAGTCAAGGATATCAGACTTGACTCGGCCAGGATTGGTCAGACCAGTCCCGCCAAGCAATAGGATATGCATAGCCCTTTGACAGAATTAGCATCACATTTTTCTTTTTACTATTTTTCTCACAAGATATTACGTTCAAATAAAGCTTTTCTTAATTAAACTCAGTGTTTTCATATATTATACTAGAGAATCACGGGAGAGTCAGAATGGAGATAGTGCCTCACTCAGATTAGGGGTGGCAAAAATAGATTCAAGGGTATCAATTGTTTTTCGGTGCCCTAAGTGAGTGATACTACATGACTATGCAATCTTCCACAAAGACTGGTCCTGGACCAGACCAGACCAGACCAGACCACCCGAGTTAGCCAGGCCAAGTCAAGACATCCACCAGGACTGGTGAGTCTGGTCTTGCCTCGAAGACTTGACCGGTCTGACTATTGGAAACCCTGAGTCTTCCCAACGGGGCAGGCCAGCCTATGGGAATTCTCTGGGGCCTAGTGTGGCCCGAGCCTATAGGCTTTGTAAGGTCTGGACCTAGGCCGGCCTACAGGACCAAGGCCGGCCTACTCTTGGCAAGCCAACATGCAGTGTCCGTGGCAAAAATTTACAGTTAAGGTTCCCCGAATACTAAACAGCATTCAAAATACAAGAACAATTTCACTTTATCAGCAAAAATAATAGGGATACTGTGGTTAATTGATTAATTAAATTAATTGTAGAAAAGTATCCATAACATGGAAGTTGAAAGTGGTGGGGGAATCAATAGAAACTTAAAGAGATCTGTCCCCAGCGCTAATCTCCGGGCCTATGGGCGCCTATCAGGCCTGATAGGCTTTCGCAGGCCGCTCAAATTCGGCCTATACCAGCCTAGGCCTTTTACGGACTGGCCCGGTCTATGAACGGCCTGGCCCGTTGGGAACACTGGCTTTGATTCAACAGGGATCCCGTATTAGACTGGTCCCTGACTGGCCTGGACTTGACCTGACCAAATATTTCTGTCAAGTCTAGTTTCCTCCTCCATTCTCGACTGACCGGTCGGACTATTCGGAACCTTGTGCACATGCCCTGACGTCAATTATTTGGCTCTAGTGGAGAGCGCAAGGCGTAATCTGTGGATCCTCATCGGGTTTCTAAACCATCTTGTTGTCATTCGGTATTGTTTCATTTCAGTTCGCTTTGCTACCGCCGAGATTGACTGAGTGCGTATGTGTAGCCAGGGCCATGGCGCTCCTAAATATTGTGTCTAGAAACAACCAAGCCTCGCAATTGGGCTCGGGCTGATTGGGCCGGGCCGGGTGTCAAGGGGTTTGGGCCGGGTCGGGCCGCCCAAGTGGCAAGCCCGGGTAGCCCAAAAAAGCCCGAAATAAAGCCCGAAGAACTGTCACTTTTGTTTATCAAATCACAAGATATCACTCATATCTTTCAAAAGTGCTGTGAATCCTCGAACTTGCGTCATCCCCAATCTAGTATTTTGTTGAGAAATTTTCAGCCTCACATTTTTAATTACCCCTTTTCATCCCCATCGTGTTGCTGAACTTTGATTCTTCACAAGTCATCTCCGTTGAGGAATCTCTTTCTTCAAGATTTTAGAACATCGCAAGCCTTGATACACCACCATCATTACTACTCAGGCTCAAATTATGTCGGACCTCGAAGACGATATTAGCGAACTGTCCTCTGTTTCTTCCTACCCTAGCTCTCCCGGAGCTGCCTCCCAGATTCAACTTCCTCCTCCAGATGACATCATGGTAACCAACGTTCATTCAACTACTAAAATTAAAATAATTGACATCTTTAAATAGAATTGACTTAATCCCTGCACTTGAATAGTTTGGGCTGTTTGGGCGGCCCAGGCTTTTTCGGGTCGGGTCGGGTTCGGGTCAGGCCCACCATGGTTTGGGCCGGGTATGGGCCGGGCTTAAGATTTTGAAGCCCGGGCCGGCCCATTGCGAGGCTTGGAAACAACTATTAGGAGGGTTTTCAAAATTTTCTCGGCTGTGAACAAAGCTGAACAATGCCAGGGTGATGTCGCTACTCCTGTGGCAACCATCCTACCATCCAATCATATCGACCTTATATTATTTTTATTGAATCTCGCTTCTGTAGCCTGCTCTGGTGCTGCACTAGCCCTCTGGTTGTTATTGGCGCAACCATTTGCATGTGCTAAAAAGATACTCGGAAGGTTAGGATTAGGGCTGAGCCTGAGCCATTTGGAACGCCCTCACCAGGGTTCCGAATAGTTCGACCGGTCAAGTCTCGGAGGCACGACCAGAAGGCCAGTCTAAGTTGATGTCCGTGACTAGACCTGGCCAATAAATTTAGTCCAGGACTGGTCGGGATTGGTCCCAGACCAGTCTCCCTATTCTCTCTCCCCCCGGCCCGGATGGAAGGCAGTGAATGTGTATTAATAAGCAAGTTTCACTACATGTAGCATCACTCGATTATTGAACTAAAAGAGTTTATAATGCACCTTACAGCAAGCCAAAACACACGGTTATATGAAATAGTCCTTGAGTAGGGTGCCCAAACTGGTTTTCTGAATACCACTCTATAAGTTTGTTTCATGTCACCATGTGTTTCGGGTCGCCTTGAGGTATGTTACTCCTGAACCGATTTCCACCCCCTAATGTAAGCGAGCCAACATGTGCATTCCAACTTGTCTGAGATTCAAAAGTTTAATCCATAGGAACAATAAGTTCATTTAAGAATACTAAACGCGAATTAAATAGTAGAAGAAGTCACCAAGTATAAGTTTAGAACCAGTGAGCATTCAAATCTAGCATGGAGGGTTGTGAAAGATCTAGGAAGGCGTAAAAACGCGTAGAATTTTGGTGATTTGGCAGTTGCCTTTAAGCGGAGAAGCCACAAGCCTATGCACATTCTATCACTCAGTTTTCATGCAGCCCGCCCAGTCTGACTGAGCCCGGTCCAGTTAGTTTCAACAATCATGACCGTCCGGCCAGTCTAATCCATCAGACTAGACTCGACTTTTCTTGGTCTAGCTAGTCCAAGCCAGTCCTCGGCTGACCATTCGGAACCCTGCTTTCCACTGACAACAGGGCTCAGCAGCCGAGATATCAGATGGAACAACAATGCCTCTTCACAAACCCAAGGTGGGAATTGTGCCTTTGAACTGGCACCAGATTATGAGAATGGTAATCACTGAGTGCGCAACGAAAATAAAGCAAGTTGATAGCTATTCTTGTGATTTCCAGCATGAAGGGTAAGGGGGATTGTGGTGGTGTTGATAGACGGAGGTGCTGAAGAGGTCGTGTGGCTTGAGCAGGAAGCTTCCTGTTCGGTGGTTGAAAATCTCTCGGTAAAGTGAATGATCAAGCCCCGGGAAGTCGTAGAAAGAAAGGAAAGAAAACCTAGAAGATCGATTGGGGCAATCACCGCTCGCACTATCGAAATTCACTAAACACGTAGATAGAGTCGATAAGTTCACAAAGAAAAGAGTCCTGATCCGAAAGTCCTCACTCGGAGGAGGATGTTGTTGCTTCTGTTGTTCTCCGGCTATCTATAGTGACTTTTAAACCGCTAACTACCTATAGACTACGTAATCATGAGCTAACCCATCGCGTCTCCAAGCTAACTACCTATGTGAACGAACTAGCTATCTACGAAAGCGCTATCTAGTGTAAGCCCACTTTTATACCCCACAGTACCAAGACGGCCCCTTGAGCTGCGTCCTGTTTTGACTGTCTAGCAGCTAGAATATAGGACAGTTGAAAAGTAGGTAAACAGTTTTGCCACGTCTATCAGAATCGGATGTTGGTTGAGACGTCACCGTCTAGTTTCCCTACCAAAATCTCTTAACCAGACAGATATGTAAACGGCCCCTAATTAGCATTATAGTTGCGGTTGCAATTGTGACAGTCAATATGGTTGTCTTAATGGGTGAATTTTGCGGGGGATTGTGGTTGCGCCCGTTGTCTCAGGACTCATTCTCGCCCCGAGTACTTGGGTCAAGTCAATGATAATCGACTATCTTAAGTTATACTCGAGCCATAGTCACGTTCAATCACTCGATCAGGAGCGATCCTTTTAATAAATTACTCGATGCCCGATTCTCCTCGATCAGAGCAGGGTTCCGAATAGTCTGTATCAAAAATTGCATGAGAGGCGGTATTTGCTAAAATAGGATAACTAGTAAAATCATGCCCTCTGATTTAAACAAGATAAATGTGGCTATGGTTGCAATCAATGGAAGAAATTTAATGATACTCTAGGAGTCCTAGAGGGGAGAGGAGAGTGTTTATACTATTATTATTGGGTAATCTCAAGAAATAAATGAATTCCAAGCAAGCAAATTATTATAATAATATTATTTGAATGAAATATATAGCGATAGTGGTAGTGAAAGCAAAACAGGATCTTGACGATTAATTCTTGATATTCTAATAGTACCCATCTAATATTGATATAATATTATACTTTACAAAGAAAAAGATCTATCCTAATTTACCATTGGAACCAAGTCACCCTTTCTTCCAGACCGTTATCTCCTGATATTGCATTTTGTTCTACTGCAATTGCTTTTCTTGTTCTTGCATAGTGTGAGTTCATCATATCGAGGTTCAAAACAAAGATTTAGTCTCGATTAAGGGCTATAAAGGTGAAGGATGGGTTGTTATCAAAGTTTGTCAGTCAAAGGGTCATACACATTCTATCACTCGGCTGGTCCAGTCCGACCAATTCCAGTCCAGTCAGTTCCAATGATCATGGCTATCCAATCGGTCAAATTTCCACTGTTAGACTAGACTTTATTTTAGCCGTACCACCTAGTCTACTCCGGCCCTCTGCTGACCATTCTAGCCCTGAACACATACACTAAAGGTCATGTCACCGCTAACAGATATAAAAGCCCGGAGAGATGGACCGCTCTCCCTGCTCGCCCGCAGCTTTCCTTAACAGGGGAAATTCGCTGGTATCTGATACAAATGATCCCACAACAATTGACTCAACCACCCATGCACCTCCGGGGTCCCGCGAGCCCCAAGAATCATTGTCTCTATCTTGCCACGAAGGTTGGAACGGAGCAAGAGATCTTGCATGTAGAATGCGTAGAGGAGATCAGGAGGAATATCTGGCCTAAACGGATCACAGAAGTCGACTGGGTCGAAGTGATGGGGTGTGCCAACCAAGGACCCTAGGGGAAGGGGGGAGGTAGGGTTAGCATAAAATATAGGGCGGGTGAAAGTGTGAGAGGGGGATATAAGAGAGCTCACAAGAACCGCCGAATCCACCTGTAATGTTTGAGAGGGCATTAGCGTGTGGGCTAAGTTGCTAGTGGGTCTTAAAATTACCAAATTGGCTCATTAGGTCCATCTCCTGGTATATCATGCCTGATTCCAGCTCCTCTTCAGACGCTCGTTGGGCAGTCAGTTTCTCCCTACGGCTCAGTCTGAGCATCCATTTCAATGTGGTTTCAAGTATGAGCCGAGAGAGCAGGCGAAAAGGCAAAAAGTCTACCACTAAATTATCAATTAGCTAGTTTTTTCTATGCAGATATGGGGGCGAACAATTTGCGATCAAATCTTCTGGTCCAGACTCTTTCAGAATATCAAAATCCCCTTCAGTTACTGGACTAAGCTGAAGGCCCCTTTGGACCCTGTTCGCTCTGACTTTCCACATTTTGACGTGGAACCAAACCATCCTTGGATGGAAGGTAGACATGAATTTTATTGTTGCTTTATTCACTTTGTTCCGCCAAGGAATCGCAGACCCACAGTGATCCGCGATAAAAGAGCGGAACTGGATCAGTAGCTCCGCTTGGTGTGAATCATAGGGGAAGAGTTCAGGTGCTCCACCTAGTAAGAAGGGTAAATAATCTAGGTGGTGGATTAATAGAAAGAGCCAACCTACCGAGTTTGTAATATGGCTGGAGAAACTTAGCTTTCCCCAAGCTTTTGTTTATCTTGTTGAATTCCTCAAGGGGCCTCATCCCCTCAGTTGGATAAGGCTTGTCCCATAGACTCAGCAAACGTTCTTTTTGAAACCGCAAAGCCATTTTCGGCTCGAACTCCGGGAATACAGCCAAGGACACTTCAGGCATGAACTTCGGATTCCCAAGAAATGCGCGGAGTGACCTCACAAGGGATTCATCTGAAACCCAGGTGATCGAACGAACCGCTTCCTCTAACATGATTGTATTTATCACGTGGACTTGCTCTGTCTTCGCTTTGGATATCTCAAAGAAGAATTCGTCTTCTAGCGTATGGACTGGTTTGGACTTCCCCGGGAGCCAATAATGGATTTTTGGGGGCTTAATTGGTAGATCTTGCAATACGGAATCGCTGTTGCTCCGGGGCTCTAATTGATTAAATACCTTCCTTCTCTTTTTCCATATCGGTTCGTCACGGAGATAATTTGATCGTAGAACCAAGATCAATCGTGGCGATAAAGGTGCCAGCTTGTGGAACTCAGTATACACCGGATCCCCCAACCGAGGAGGCGAGCCGTCAGCACCTGTGCTCTTAAGGTTTACGGGATCGAAGACGACAGGGCCCTCGAATATTCCGAATCCATTATCGGTAATGATGAACTCATCCCCAGAGGATTGCGGCTCGCAGAACGCCATGTACGATTCCCTCATGTGGAACACGTACATATCCGCGTCACCACCGAACATTTCCTGGCCGATAGTCTGAAGCCACTCTCCATCCGCATCAATCTCCGTCTTGATAATTACCTCCAAATTTATGAGCCAAACTTGACGTAGGTCGGTGATGGATCTTTCCCTCAGGAATTCTATGAGCATATGACGGTCGTTGTGTTCGTAGGTGTCAATTGTTCCGGTATATTTAGACCAGAATCCGTGACGCCGATACCTCATCACAAAAAGAAATTTGCGTAGGAGATTCAGATCCTTACGGATAATCGAAAAGTTGTACTTTCCGCTTTCGTGGTCCTTTTTGATCCGATGGTAAATTCTCGCCGCGTCACTTTCTAGCTTCGAAAGTAACTCCTCGATACGATAGGCTCTCTCATGATCCACGTCTTTATACATGTCGGGGATGCCATAAGACCTCCCGACTTTGCTAAAATCGAGGACTCCGGATTCCAAGTCGTAAAATTTGATATATGGGTCCATAGCCGGATCAAACCTCGGCTTATGAGGTTTCGGCTTTCCCGTGTCTTTAATAACCTTTATTACGACCTTAGGTTCGGGCTCTTTGGTAGCATTGGAAGGGCCTGCTTCATCAGGCGATTCATCTCTGACACTGCCAGGATTAGTAGCGTCCTTGATTGCATGGAGGCCGAGTGATAACTACCCTTTGGGATCCTCGGCATCCCCAGAGGTTGTCTTTGCCGGTTTCTTTTTTTTCTGTTTTTTCTTTTTCCGGGCCGGTCGTGTTGGCTCGTCGTACTTAGGCTGGGGCTGTGCTGCAAAAGCCCTGAGAACGAATCTCGGGATATAGTGATGGTATTGCTCTTTTTCTTCGAGCATGGGATTGGGCGCGGTCCGAATCATTTTCGTGCTGTATTCTACCCAGGGGCAGCGACGTGTTTTTATGTGAACGTCTTATTTATGAACGCTTAATGGTATGTGTCGGTATGCTGATTAGGGATTGCCTTGGGCTCTTGGACGGGTTGGGGGTTGGAGACGTTTGGAGCGATTAGAGGATAAACCTAGAGGATTATGGTTGCAACCCCGCCACCAAATGGGTGCATCCAGAAGTAAGACGCGCCTGGCGGCCACTCCATGTGATTGGCTCAATTAGCGAACCCTAAACCTTAGGCGCTCGAGTACTTGAGCACAGATAGCTTAAAACCTTCACCTCAAATGACCTCCGCATGAAATCGCATGGATATCCACAAAGTCTGAATTTTACGAAGCTAAAATCAAGCACTAGTTTTGTTTTTTCTAAAAGTGAGAACTTGGGGAGCCTATTCGTTGTACACTTGAAGATTTTGGGAGAGTGTGAAACAAGTTCCCAGATATTCGCAGTAGGGCTGCCATTGTAGGACTCTCATCATGTTAATACAGTAAGGAGCAGCAATACGGTACTGGTATGGTGTGGTTGCCACTCATTCCGTTTCAATCGGCATTTTAAGTGATCTGCGCGGTACAGTACTCGAGTACAGTACCAGGGTGTGAGGGTAAGTGATCGGAAAAAAGTGGTTGGTTGCAATCAGTGGTTTTTACGATCACTTTTTGCGCCAGGCTGGTACTATACTGTATGCACCCTTCTCTTGTTGCCGAGTGCTAAGTAAATCACGTGAGCATCTATTCAAATTTCCCAACGATTTTAATGGGTAATTTAGGTATTGGCAGGACTGAACCGCTTCACTGTATAGTTGAGCTATATTCTCCTTGTTATTTATATGATAACCGTTTTCCTAACTAATAATCTTAACCGTTATCTGTTATCACTTCTCCGCCCGCAGATCAGGGTTCCGAATAGTTCGACCAGTTCAACTCTTGAAGGCGGTACCGCTTTGCCGCTCCTGGTCAGTGTTCCCAAGCCGCCAGTCCGGACCATGGGTCGGCAGTCCGGCAGTCCGGCCATGTTGTTGAAAAGCCTGGGTCAGTCCGGCTTAAATTATTAACGGCCGCTAAAGCCTGCAGGGGTCCAGGCAACAGCCATGTCGAGAGGATAGGCAACCCACAGATGCCCAGGTAAAGCCGCTACCGGTAGATGACCAGGCAAAGCCTGCAGATCCCGGGTAAAGCCGCCAGATACTTTGGCCATGAGTGCTCCTCGCGTAAAGCTCAAGATTGATTGGCTAAGCTTTTCGCATATGACATATTTAAGATTTTACGACATGAATTAACAGACAGATACCCAGGTGATTCATACAAGTACGGTAGATATTTGCGAAAGCCGTGGGGCTGTGGGCGGCTCTCACTTAGATTAGAACAGTGAAAGCTGCACGGTGTGTGTACTTCAAGATCATCTTAAAAGTTAATCAATGTCGTCAGCTTATCCATTTATCCAATATCTAGTTCCTGTGTTCGCGTGTTTGACCGTTACGCATTTAATCGGTCACCCCACTGTAGCCCTCTCCTTTAGTTATAAGTAAATATTGTTGATTCTCCCGAAAACTTAGCCAGTTGATCACAACACCGGAAGTCACGTGTATCAACCCTAACCTTAATCTGCAAAATCGCTTTCTGCGGATTAAGGTTAGGGTTAAAAAACCTGAGGCCTGCGGGTCGCCCGGGCTGGGCCCGGCTTTTGTTTTGGAAAGTCGCTTTCCCACAGTCCGGCCCGGCCGGCTCTGAAAATGCCTGGGTCAGTCCGGCCGCACCCAAAGCCGGACGGACTGGCCGGTTGGGAGCACTGGTCCTGGTTGGTATTGTTACAGTTCAAAATAAACTGAACGCGCCAAGGTAGCAACGGGAAACACTTTTACCATTCTAACAGCCAATCCTAATAAGCGAGTTGCTTATCTAATTCCAATAGTTACTCGGGGGTGTTCAGTTATTTTTGATCTGTAACAATATCAGCAACTCAACCTGCCCAGCTCAAGCGGTCCGGTCAGTACCTTTCCCAGACCTGTTCATATAAAGAATTGAATAATATGACACCCGATATTTTGCTAAAAAAAAAGCAGGCAACTAATAGCTAGTTCCCCTTCAATTTCGCTGTCGCTCATAGTCGGCGAAAGCAAGTGTGACGCTGGGCTTTTTTTTTCCCCAACAGATGCTTACGTAATAGTAGTTTTCACCGATAAAACTCAGTGCTCAGTACTTGCCCATTCCAAAAGTATCCGCAAATGTGGAAACTGGCCTTGGCGGCCTTGGCACCCAGCTTGGCACTGAGCTGGGCATGAAGGGAAATGGGAGGACCGAGTGATCGTTAATGAAGCTATAAACAACAAGTAGATAGACTGAATGAAGTAGGAAAAAGAGAACAACAAAAGAGAAACAACTACAAGCTATAGGCTATGCCCCATATTTGTTCCCCCCATCCTGTAACATACATCGTCCCATGATAAGAGGTAGTTTTGAGATTTCATTATTAATCTAATCCACTGTGATCTTTGCCCACTCCGCCTGTAGAACCACTTTCATTTCTGGAGGAGTTTTGATTTTTTCTTCCCCCTTGTCAGCGAAGAATCCTAGACTTCATTAAGCGCCATATGTGCTCAATCAGGTTGAAGTTTGGTGAGTGTGCTGGCCAGGCAATTTTGGAATATTTTCTCGTTCCCGTTCACGATTGGTGAAGTCCGAATCGTGTGATGGAGCATTATCTTCCACTAACCAGAAGTTGGGAAATTGTTAGGATCCTCTTCTCTCCGGGTGATACTTGCAGCAGGTAACCGATAGTTTCCTAACGATCACTTCTTCTTAGCCCAATAGCTGTTGCGATAGCTAAGTCCGTTGACTCCTATCTAGCAACGTCGATCGCTA
>Ga0307507_10008565_pt1 | contig 14062 bp, 12 predicted proteins | sample 7_EM_MG_FD_207223 | JGI IMG/M metagenome (GOLD analysis project Ga0307507, IMG submission 207223) | Populus trichocarpa ectomycorrhiza microbial communities from riparian zone in the Pacific Northwest, United States - 7_EM | ecosystem: Host-associated > Plants > Roots > Unclassified | place... | reverse complement strand
AAAAAAAATAGACGTACCCGCTCATTCAAAACCATTCCATTTGTGAGTGGAATCGATCCAACAGACCAAGGAGTATGTCTGCTCTACTCTTACATACCTATCTGACCATTATGTGTTGGTAGCTTCCCCCACTTCGGAATGTGGATGATATTGATAGATTGACTGGTCCACAGGCCACTGCATATCTCAAAGGCTACGATGCCCACTGTGTTCCGGAATCCGGACATGGAAATTGCTGATCAGAGACGAGTAATTCGTGTTGAAATTGGTTGTTCATACTTTTTTTGATCTTTCAAGTTATATAACTATGCCTGTACTCTGTGAAATGTTTAGGAGTAACTCTATTTGAATGCTATAAGTACTTGGTGTGACATGGTGACATGTCATCTCTTCTTTATCCGAGTTACTTCGATCCGGTTTCGTTACGAGAAACTATTTACGTAACCCTCCTTGATGCAGCGACAACATGCAAATGATTCGTCTTCAGAGCTGAGACAGGTTGCGGGCACCAGCGATGATCTTGTACAGCATTTGGTGTCACGGCCACCAGTATATTATGGAGATGGCCCATTTGACCCTCCAAGTTCTGATGACGAAGAAGAACGAAATAATGCCCAACCTGAATTCGAAGACGATGTGGAGACAATATCTTTACTAAGCAGTACACCACTCACTCCGGGACGGGTAGAGAGTGGGGGGTTAGGGACTAAGAAGGTAGGCATTTTGTCAGGCAGTTAGTTTCGATACATTTAGAACTTTTCCAGAAGCACTCGTCCATACGAATTTTGGGATTTACTATCGTCGCGCTCGTTGCCTTTGCAGGCATCATTGGAGTTGTTGCAAGCTTTATGTATTCAGAAACGTCGTCATTGTCCGTGGGCCGAAGAAGACTCACCATGGACCATATATTCAATGGTACTTTCTACGCTAGCCAACCGGACTTAAATTGGGTAGCTGAAGGTGTGATTAACACCCACTAAAATGTGACCTATCCCACTGATATGTACTCTGAAAAAGCTGGGGACGGCGTATTCTCTCAATTAGAGAAGAACGAGATTAAACTTGTAGACCTCAAGTCTAATACAACAAGAGTCTTGATGTCTATCAAAGACGCGAAAGATGTAAGCATTCCGATATATCCTGGAGTTTTCGGAATTCAGATTTATTTCTAGGAGGAAGGAAATCCCTTGTTTATAGACCTTTGGAAATTATCAGACGATATGAGATACGTGCTCATCAAAACATCTCATTTAAAGGTGTCATTTCAGTGTTTCCTGTTACTACTGGTTCACTAACGAGATCAAGCAATGGAGACATTCTAGCTTTGGAAATTACTACGTCTACAACATTGCGGAGGGAAGAACGCGTCCTATCATACCTCCTTCTCATCCCCCAAAAACGGCATATGCAACATGGTCGCCTACAGGCAATGCCATTGCATTTGTAACGGGCAACGATCTCTATGTTCTCCCTTCAGTCGAGTATGTCATTCAAGTCCTTTTTGATCTTTCCTTTCTGAAAACCTAGTTTCCAGCGACGATTTGGATCCAATCCGGGTGACCACGTCCGGTAATGCGTCTCTTTTTCACGGCGTTCCAGATTGGGTATATGAAGAAGAGGTTTTCGCATCTGACCACACTTTGTGGTGGTCTCCAGACTCATCTAAAATTGCCTTCCTCGAGCTGGATGAGACGGCGGTACCGGAATTCTCATTCCCAATCTATAACCCGACAGACAGCAACGACGCGATCATACCTTATACCCACGACGTCGTCATGAAGTACCCTAAACCTGGATATCCCAACCCTCTCGCATCTGTTCATGTCTTTGATTTAACTGGATACCTCGTTCGAGGTTCGACATCTGAATCCGCTGCAGCAGAATCGACATTGACTCTTGACTGGAATGGGAGACACTTTTCGAATGACAGTATAATCCAGGATGTTACTTGGGTCGGAAACGCGACACTGGTCTTGAAGGAAGTGAACCGAAATGCTAATGATGGCAGTGTTGTTTTATTCGACCTGGATACTTCCAATTCGCTTAGAGATAATGGGAGGGTCGTTCGCAAACTTGGAAAAGATGGAGAGCAGGGTGATGACGGATGGATTGATCACGTTCGTAATTTCTTTTGGTTCGGACGGAATGTGACAGTTTGCTACAGGAACAAACTATCTTCCCTATTCCTAGCTCCGGAGCATTAAGCAGCTTCCGAAACTCGAATGCCTACTTGGATATTGTACCGACACCTGAAGGGTACAACCATATCGCTCTATTTAGCCCAGCCAATTCTCTCCAACCTATTTTCTTGACTAGTGGTGATTGGGAAGTCACTGGCCGTATTCACGGTGTTGATTCGAAGAAGGGATTAGTGTAAGTCTCGTCCCTTGTTTTCAACAAGCTCTGATTTTGGATCAGGTATTTCGCGGCTGCAAAACCGTCGACCGAACGCCATCTCTTCTCGGTACCAATCCCAACGTCAAATGCTAAGAAATATGTAGAGCCCACAAGCCTGACCGACACCACAAAGCCTGGGTACTATAATGCCAAATTCTCCCCTGAAGCTGGCTTTTACATTCTAAAATACCTTGGTCCAAATATTCCGTGGACGAAAGTCGTGAATGCCGAGTCTCGTGAGTCACTTACGTGACGTTTTGAGGATCGTGATCTGATATGCCTCCGTGGACTTGTAGGGTCGGAATTTGCCCTTGATATGAACGAAAGATTGGCCAATACCACTGCAGACTATGAATCCGCCACCGTAGTCTATTCTACTTTCGAGAGTGATGGTTATGGTGTGTTCCATCTTTCCTGCATTATATTTTGCTTATTCTTTTTTAAGAGATGAATGTCAAAGAGCTTCTACCCCCTCGTATGGACAATTCCGGACGGACTAAATACCCTGTTCTGTTCAGAGTGTAAGTCAAGTCGTCAATTATCGTTTCCTTGGATTAACCCATCTTTTATTTTGCCTTTCTATCATGTCATTGTGTTTCCTTCCAAACCACACAAACAGATATGGTGGTCCATCGAGTCAGCTAGTGGATCTTACCTTTGGTCGAGATTGGCATCAATACCTTGTCTGCAGGCATCAGTACATCGTTGTTACTGTTGATGGGAGGGGAACCGGTTTCAAGGGAAGAAAGTTGAGAAATACAGTCAAAGGCAATCTAGGGTATTTCGAAACTATTGATCAGATTAATGCCGCAAAGTGCGTTCTTTGTCCCTATCTCACTCCAGGATTGGATGATTTGGCGTTGGGGATATTTCCTTTCCCGACTACCTGGACTACAGTGTGAACGTAATTGACCTAAATCTCTTTTTGTGGTTTAGGGCTTGGGCTAAGAAGCCGTATGTTGATGCAAAGCGGATCGGCATTTGGGGTTGGGTGGGTGTAATCAAAAATTCCGTTGTTGCAATCAATCTCACATATCCCTCAGTCATATGGCGGGTTTATGAGTGCCAAAATCGCAGAAGCAAATGCAAAAGTGCATTCGCTTGCAATGGCAGTGGCGGTAAGTGTTGGCCAAGTTATCTCGACTCTGTTTGATTCTTTATTTGTATTTAGCCAGTTGTAAGTTGGAGACTGTATGGTGAGGTTTCCTTTTATTTAAAAAAATTGTTTTAACACCCCTTTCAGACTCTATCTATACGGAAAGATATATGAATCTTCCCGATCTTAACCCTGCTGGCTACGTGAATGCTTCCATCTCGCATGTGGAAGGGTTCAAATCGGTAGACTTCTTGCTCGCACACGGAAGTGGGGATGACAATGTGCACTTCGCCAACACAGCACACCTGCTGGACATGTTCGTGAAAGAGAAAGTGCGAAACTACAGGTTCAGAATGTTCACGGATAGGTGAGTGCGACTACTGATCCCTACGAGTTTAATCTTTGCTCATTTGGCTCGAACCTTTTTCAGTGATCATAGTATTGCTCGACGGGGCGCCTATCGGGAACTTTTTGAGTTTCTTACTGCCTTTTTGGTTGAGAAATGGGGGAAGGGGGGTAGACGGATTTAGTTACATATACATACCAATAATCATCTAAGATCTTGTCACCCAACAGGAATTTGGAACATATGGGATTTGAAAAGGTATCATGTTCGGATTAAAGCCATGAATGTGGCGAGTTCACGATGCAAAGCTACCCAATATTCTGGATTCTATACACCCAAGATCGTACAATCCTTGTGCATACCTTTCGGTCCTTTGAGCATACTATCGGTCACCAGTCTGCGAGCAGAATGATTTGAGACACTACACATCAGCACTTGACCACTCACCTTTTCTTGCCTCTCGCCCTCATTTTCCACCATACTCTTTCCCTCATCCTCTTCCCCTTCTTGTTCAGGGTTCATTTCATTCGCGACGGTCATGAATCTATTTTCAATCGCATTCTTCAGAATAGGGAGAATCACGGGGAAGACGAAGAGAGACAAACTTTGCGGCATCCAAACCAGCAAATACCCTCATTGCATGCAGATCGACTTGTAGTTGTTCGCAAAGATCGGCCGTTTGACCGACTGCGCGGGACATCCGTCCTAAGCTTCCGGCGAGCTGGGTGTATAGTCTTTCTTTTGTCTGAGTGGCATTTGTTGGTGCGGCGTTTCCGGTGTTCATCATGTTGTCATGGACAGGCGATATAGTAAAATTGGATTTTGCCAGTGGCACTGGGAAAGATGAGGCGCGATTCGTCACAAGTCACGTTTGGTGTGACCAAGTTACTTCTCATGATCAATGTATAGTCGAATGGTAGAAAATAGTACGGTCAAGGCTATATTTCAGAACTCACAGGGCTACTCAGCGCTCAGATTGAGATTTTTCACTCTCCAGATCCATCGTTTTAAATTTTTTCAAGCAATTTGACGTTTGAATATAAGTCCAGCTCGGGACCTGGTCCAAAATATTTCCACTTGCTGAGCACCAATATGATTGGTAGCACCAAACAGTCGATTATCACTACAATGGCTTCCCATCCTCGGACAGACATGTGAGCCACTCCAGTCCCAGACGGAATATCGGAATACTTTTTGTGAAGGGTACCAGGGCAATCGCCGGTTTCAATTGAAAAGAGTCTAAGAGAGAGAAAGAGATACGCAAGGCGAAGCTAATTCTTCAAGGTTAAACCCTGTACACCCGCCATGATCAGGTAGTATATGAAACGAGTGTGCAAAAAGATGAGGGACCAGAGGACGGTTAATGCGAGATAAGAGATATGATCGATGGATTCTGATTATTATTATTATGGATCGATGACCATTGACAACTCCATCCTACTGATACATGAATTTATCGGGGGGTAGAGGAGAACTCACGTAAATCAGATGGTTCGGTCGCCGGCGATAAAGTGATTCTCCTGATAAGGATATTTCCCCCAACAAGATTGACGCTCGAAAAGAGGACACTTGAGAACTTTGACCATCCAGTTGCGATGATTCAGAAGGTGGTTGGTGTCTATAGACCCAACTTGATATAATACAATGTTCATGAGACAGAGGCCTTTTTGTACATCTTGTAGGTGACTCCACATTTGAAGAGGTGGGCAGAAGAAGCACAGGTGATGCTATGGACCACATGGGACATAGGACTTTGGGGGATGCGGCACCACTAGATGATTGAGATAAAATTTTCTTCGTATAAGGTGAACCACTAAACGAGCATTGTCATGGGGCCATGTCCGAGTGATTCCTTGTTGCCCCGATCAAATGGTTTTGATACTCGAGTTGGATGCAGTGCCGTTGCAATAATTAAGAAGAAGGGGTCACTTGTCAATCTGACATCTAGACAGAATCAAAACAAAATCAAAAAAAAGAGTAGTGAAAAACGCGTGGAAGAGGATGGCCAACTGTGGCCAGACACTGCCCTATGACGTGCTTGCACCCTTCTTTGGAGTATGCACCAGACGAGGCTACCCAGGTCCCAATTTTTCGGATTGAACGGCGATGCGCCATCGGCTAGAACCTAGTTTACTTATCCTTGGTAAGCGAGCATGTAAAAAACGGGGAGCTTAATTTACCGAGAGAACAGAGTGGCCTTGCGTTGGGTTTTGGACATTTACGTGAGGCTGAAGAAGCTCAAGCTCATCAAGCATGGGATCGTAGTATGAATCAGGGTTTGGAAGGTGTGTTCAAGATAAGAATGACCTGATAGGCGAAGACTTTAGGAGAGTTCGGCATGCAACATTTGAATTGAGGAAAAGCTTGGCTGGGGGCAACCGAAACACAAAGAAAAAAAAATAAAGAACACATCCTGGACGGGGGTATCAGATGTAATGAGCTCAGGCAGCCACTCGTAGCCATCCCACCGGATTGAATGTTGGTACCTTGGACATGGAATTGATTAGAATTTTGAAAGCGTAGCATCTGCCTGAAAAGAAAAGGACCCAGTTTGAGTAGACCATCGTTAAAGTGGCAGTCTAATGTCCAGAATCTATTGTATTGTGCAGGTCCAGGTGACAGTCAAGACAGGAATTCGGTCAGAAAGCCGATTGTCGATGTGATCATCACACCTCGCGCCGTGTCACAAGACTGGCCAAACGGGGCAACTGTTAATTTTATAAGAAACGAGGTCGTGTGTGTCTTTTTCGCCTTTCGTTCGACAAACTTTTTCAAGCTGGCTTATCATTGTCAATGCTGCTCGGGTACAGATGGCAAAAAATCATATATTCAGTGTGTGCTTGTGTGTTCAATTATCTGCATCGTAGCCGACAATTTTCGTATAGCACCTCAAACCATAGACGCAGACGACGAGGACACAGACATATGCCCCGTCTGCGATGGCCAGTGCACTTGTCAGAAACAACAGCGACAACAGCCATCGTTACCTTCTCTGAAAATAAAACTAACGGTTCCCCAGAGTCTGATCACAAAACACCTCCTCGTCTCATCCAACGATGCCGGACAGACGACGTCAGATTCCGCAAACCACGGATACCACCCCAGGAAGAGGGGGAGACCTCCAAAATCAAGAATTCCTCCTTCCCGCTCACGCCACCCTACTGTCTCGCCTTTGAACTATAAATCAAGACCATCCGCTTCTAAAATCAAACAAAATACCAAAGCACGTGCCGCGCTCGCAAAACGCGCTGCAGTTGGCCGTCGAAAGAAGGCCCTGAAAGCAAGAAAAAAACTCGACGACGATGAGGACGACGAGCGATCCTCCTTGACCTCCCTAACTGATGTGGACATGGAGCGTTCTTACCCCACCTCCCATTTCCCTACCTTTGTTTCCGCTTCCGCTCTAGAATCTTTCGGCTCCTCCTCTGACTCAGAATTTGATTCGGATAATGACTCCTCTGGCAATCAAAGGGACAGAAGAGAAAAGGCCAGAACGAAGAGAGAACTTCTTGGCGACGACCCTCTTCGAAGAAAACTTGGTCATCCTATAAATAACGAATGGGTCATTCGATCCCGCAAAACAAGTGTCGACCTGAGCGAGGCAGAGGGGGGCATTGATATGGACCTCGACTCGGATTCCGACGAAGACGAAGATGGGGAGTCGGACAGTCTTCAAGAGGGAGAAGCCGACGACGACGACGACGATATTGGCGCAACAACGACAATGACCACACCGATTATTCCTTTTCTCGAAACCCAAGACTCTGAAACAACGGATAATTTGTCGACCGTTCATCATCAACAGCCCCGTCGCCACTTCGTTCGTCTAGGCAAAAGCGGCTGGTCTTTATCCTCTTCCGAGGATGAAGAATCCGGTTTTGATGCCGATTTGTTTTTTCGTTATCTTTACGATTCTTCTGCCTCCTCCTCGGAAACATCATCTGTGGACGGGGACGAAGAGGAGGAGTTAACCGAAGGTCAAGATAACGACGACGGCCCTTTGACCTCGCCTTTCTTGTGCCCACCTAGGGTGGAGAGTTTGCCCTTTGAGTTGGCAGAGAGTTGGGATGGGGGTGTCGTTTTCACAAATGGAGAGGGGATTGGGGCTGGGGATGTTGCCGTTGGATTTGTGGAGGTGGAGAGGTTGGGAAGAGGAGGGTTTGAATTTCGAGGAAGGGACGACAATGACGTAGATCTGAGGGTTGGTATGGGCATGGCCAGTTGTTCTTCTTGTTTGGAAGACGGGTATCTCGAAGAAGACGGCGAGTGTGAAGGCGATGAGGACTCGTTTTCTTTTAATGAGGCGAATGAGGAGGAGGATGGAATTGAAAGCTACAGCGAAAATGAAGATGAGGAGGGAGGAGGGGCTGGAGATACGACAGACGAGGATCTCGTTGGGTCTGATTCCCTGCCGAATGAGAGGGCGATGAACCTTTTCAAGCTGCCAATGCCAGTGTGGGGATCTGTTAATGCAGTTGATCCGCTTTCATTGGTTTCTTCGAGACCGAGGAGGGAGCTCGAGATGGTAGAAGTAGTTGAAGGTGCTGGGGATAAAAGGAGAAGGGGGAAGGGGAAGAATAAGGGTAAGGGAAGGATGAGGAGAGAGACAAGAGAGAAAGCAGAGAAAGGGGGGAGGGAGAGGAGAAAGGAGGGGAAAAAGAGGAGGGAAGTGTTACTTAGCCCTTTGGATATTTTGGAAGGAAGGGGCACCCTCTGGGATCTGGATGAGAACATGGATGTGTCGGAAGAGGAGGACGAGGAGGAAACCTCGGGTCTTCCGTCTGCGACTGGTCCGTTATTTCGAGACCATAAATCACCGAGGTCTCCACGTACACCCACGCCTACTCTTGCACTTAGTCCTACCACCCCTGTGCCTACCACCCCGGCTTTGTCCACTACTACCTCGTTTACGACAGGGCCGAGGAAAGGCGTGTTTGTCGTTCCGCAAGCTGTCTCGGAGTGGACAAAAAGTGGGAGACGGAAAGGAAAAGCGAGGGAGAAGGCAATGGTCGTCATTGGAGAGGATAGGAAGGGCGAAGATGTGCCTTCGCCGCATCCAAGGAAGCGAAGTGGACAGGGTATAGTTGTTGGTGGGGATGGGGAAGTGGTATGTTCTTTCTTTTTTCCTGCTCTTTGGTTGGATATGCGACTGATTTTATTTAATCGTACTTTTCTATGAACAGGTTGAACAGCTACTTAGAAGACATCTTGTTGAGACTCTTGGTGCTGCCTCTAATAGTACTGATGCGACCGCGACTTTGTCTCTTCCCCCAACGCCTCTTCTGGGGGCGCCTTTCTCGCCGATTGTCGATGATATCTTTTCGTCGTCGTCCCCAACGATGAGGGCCATTCAGCTTGCTGATGTACTGGATGCGGAATTTCTGAAGGATGACGACAAGGAAGAGGAAGGCGAGAGGAATGACGGCGAAGAGCATAGCAGAGAGCAGGAGGCGAATGACGGTTTGGATGGGGACGAGGGAGTGGGAGCTGACATGCCTACCAAACCCATGATGACTTCCATCGAGTCGTTCCTGAGCCAAGGCGAGCAGACTCCGACACCAGTCTTGATTCCAAGCGATGCAGACCTCGCTGCTGATGCGGCCGCTGTGAAAAACCTCAGTAGGTGGGATATCATCTCTGTTGGAGCGTTCAGGCAGGCCCAACAACTTGGACACGAACAACTTGGGCATGGTCACGTCAGGACGCCAGGGTCTAGTACGGATTATGGGAATGCAATTAAGAAGAGTGGGAAGTTTGCTTTGGGGTTGCTTTGGCGAGGTGGAGGTGGAACGAGCCCTGGGAAGGGTGCCAAAGCTGCTTTGTCGAATTCCCCTGGACCTGGATCTGGGGCGATGAGGAGAGTTGCTAGTGGTGGGATGATAGGGAGTATACACGCCAAGAAACGGAAGTTGACGATGAGTAGTTCTTCAACCTCAGTGATGAAGGAACCTTTGGTTTTGCCTGCCACATCTATCAGTGCAGCTGGTGGGAGCAATGTAGCATCCAGTTCGACGGTGGCCACTTCTCACGTTAATGTAAACGGGACTGTCAGCACCACCAATGACTCCAGTCCGAACGTCCATGGTAAAACACGCAAGGAAGCCCGTCGGGAACGTAAACTTCAAAAACGAAGTGCTTCTCAACCCCATAATCCTCACTCACATTCGCTTCATCCTCATTCTCATCAACATCATCAGCAGCATATGTACCACACGCATTATCACCACCCCAATGCAAAGACGAGAGGGGTGGGGAGTGCGCAAAGGTTAGGGGGCTGGTTCGTCGGAGGGAGCGGGAGTGGCGGCGGAGCTGGAGGGTGGGGTGGGGTGGGGTCAGGGAGTGGTAGTTCTGGGGGGGTTGGTGGTGGATTTGGGGGACTGGGTTTCTGAAGTGGCTGAAGGAATTGACCTCAAAAAGATCCTGTCGGCATTACTGCAAGGCCTTTGTGGCATAACTCAAAGCTCGTATTTATAGCAAGAAACGATTCAATCCCTCGACATTTCTACATCATCGCATCAAGCTTGCTCACTCTTTGCTTTTCTTCAAGTTTCCTCTTTCCTGCAATGTCCAACTGATGAAAGAAACACTATCCATCATCCAATCATCCTGCCCAGCCAACACATCGCTTATTTTCACCATCTAGAAGATCGACATTGCAATACTCTTCAATCAATCAATCAATCCATCCATCCACTTCCTTGACTGGCCAAGAGCCACAAACGAACTTGTTATGAAATGAATTTGTAAACCTTTCCTCTATTCTTTATCTCAACCTCTGTGTCGGCCAGTGTTGCAATACCTTTATATTTTGTTCCTCCTCTTTTTCTCCCACACGCTTTCATTCCAAGCTACTGTTGAATTGTTGTAACTATTACATACGGCCTCTGCGCGTAAGTCGGCCGAGTCAAAATCATCCTCCCCTTCCCTCTGTTCCCATAGCTTTTTTCTGTTTCTTGTAATGTTGTTCTACTAAAGCATTAACTTATTGTAAAGTCTGTTAGCGTTTCCCTCTATGTAATTTTATTCTTGTCGTAACTATTGACCTTTTTCGTTCTCCCGTGATATCGTCAGGGTTGTTGTAATGTTACATACTATCCGATCTCTCTGCCACTTCGATTCTTTAGATGCGAATGGCGCTGCCATTTTGGTTGAGAATCTTATATAAGACTCCTTGCGGGACCTACTCCTGCCAATTTCCTCATTCCCCGGAATTTGAAGCAAGGCCATAGGATGTTGGTATATGATATGGAGGCTGCTTGTCAAAATTGTTTTTGGAGTATTAGGAGTGAAACTTCGTCACAGCGGAACGATTGCAGGATGTAGGTTCATATCCATATATATATAATGTTTGTGGCAGGTTTCTCTGCAGCACTCCAGAGTCTAAGGTCGCAATTGGGTTGCAAGGCTTTTGCTGATGAAGTCGCCTCGACTCCCAACGTCCAATTATTAGTTCTCCAATCTTTTACTATCTCAATCCTTCTCTTACTACTTATTTACCTATTCAGTGTTTGTATAAAATCATCGTTTTAAGTATTCTGCGTGACTGCTGCCGTGTGACACTGTAGGCTTGTGACCAGTCTGAGTATAAGAAGGCGTGACTAGTTGGGACTTACCGTTTCGATTTAATACCTGTTGACTGCTCGGACGTTCTTGATGTTTCGCTTCATCGAATTCCAAGCCATGCGACCAATATCTTGGTTATAAGCACTCACCCAAAGGTTTTGGACTTTGTCGATATCGCTTACACCCGTTATCTGTAATTATCCGAACGAGAGGAAGACTTCGCCCTTTCTTGGCTGCTTTATCACCTGGTCCAAACTTTCAGTGAATGTTGGTCGAGCGCTGACACCTGTCACTTTCGCATAGATTTGATTACGATCTGATTGGTTGGAGAGTGCCCGGGTCAACTCTAAACATTTTTTGCTTTTATTTTAGTTTGCGTCGAGAACGAGGGTTCTTTCCTGGTTCGCTCGATCACCCCTTTTTTTGTGTCAGCCGAAAAGCCAACTTGGACTCGGAGTGTACAGAATTCTTTTCAACCTGTCCGAAAAAGTGATTCCGATTGTTTGTAGGGAAAGAGATCTTCCTCGTTATCGTTGGACCCTGCACGGCTCGTTCTGGGCATAAAAATCATGTGCTACTCCGAGACGACCAATTTAACAACTGCGCCCATTAGGACGGCCGACAGGAAGGCTTCATTCTCTTGTGAGTCCCAAGCCGAGATGACACTAGTGGAGCTGATTCAAAGCACCAACCTTTAGATTTTGCTTCTTGTCCTAAAGCGAAATTGACCAGACCGAATGCAGAGTCCGAGCACTATTCTTACCGAGGGACATTGTTATTCAAAGATTGAATCATTGTGGTAGGTGTCAATTATCTTTAGCCGAGACAACCTCGAACATGTGCCTCGAAATTTTTAAATGAAGGGTGTCCCCCTTTACGGCTCTTATAACACTTCCACTATACATTTCCAATTCTTGTGAATTATACCCTTGTGATAGGTCGTACTCCATCCAACATTCTTCTCGAAACACGAAAAATTCCATTGGATCCGCATAATGCTCCAAATACAACTAACACCATATTCCAGATCCAACGCCACCTCGTGTTCACAGAAACTGCACGAGTCAAACACCGGTTGCACCCTCGGCGTTCATTTTACATTCCAATTCAAACTTGAATATCCTTGTTTTGATTTCATCCGCAAACAGACAAAAGAGGACAGTTACAGCTTTAAATATCAGCTTGTCACTGTGACGCCGTCGGAAGGTACGCCGTAATGACTTTCGGAAGGCCCTCGGACAGCTCGACACTTCCTTCTTCTCACAGTGAACGTGGTCATGGACGGGAGCGAGCCAGATGTTTGGGTCTCCAAGGGTCTGATCCACAAGTGTCAAGGCAGGCTTCATGTCAAATCGTAGGGGTTGACTAGACTACATACGGAGCATCGCCAACTTGGAGAGTTCAATACCAAATTTTTGGCTAGACAAGGTTCTCGCAGTGTCTTTCCAGAAGATCTGCAGACAACTAAGCTAAACATCCTCTATAGCTGGAAAATAAGATTCAAGCAGATAACAACGGTTGAACATTGAGTGCTTTGAGCAACTGTCACTTTTGAAGGATCACGCGACTGCCATTATCAGAGCGGACAAGTTGACCGTTTTCAGTGTTCAAGTCGTTGACAGTGTCAACAGAACTCGATCACTCGATATCAACGTGAGTATTACGAAACAGCTACCCCACCCCCACATTTTCTTTGCAGATCGTGTACGTAAAACAACTAGTAGATAAGCGGGAAATTATTCCAGGACAATGGATCCGATCCATGGGCTTCTCGTAACCGGCATTTCAACTCCTTTTCCCCAACAGATTTGTTTCCTTCACATGGGCCACACATTCAATAAATACCCCTCACTCGGCACATCGCTTCGACTGACAAACGCTGTGAGTATGGATTACAGGGTATTTGAAATGTCAACAAAGGCTGACAGCGGCTTCAATGAACCACAAGGGTTCAGAGATCCAATTTGGAGTCCGCGACCGCGATGGCTTTACTTAATGGCATATGTATCCGCCCACAATCTGTTTTCGTGTTTTCCGAATAACGACGGACGACTACTAAATCTTGTCTGGTTAGAATCAGCCCAGGCTTGGCGGCTGGCTTTCACAACACCTCGTGCCCCTTGATCATTACTTACAGGCACCACTCTGATCGATGGTAAAGGGATTGGATATTTTCGATGATCTGCACTCCCCCGCAGGTGCGTGTTGAGTAATTCACTTTTCGTATCACGGATTTTAATACCGTGCCCACTTCTATAGCTTCAGTTCCTTCCGCGTATCCCTGACTGATTGGCAATATCAATATCAATTCAAATAGTCACCCTCTGCTGTCCGCGATCGGTCTTTCAAGTTCTAACGATCAATAGAAAATCGTATTCCGCTGTTGAATCCATTTACGGTAGGTTGGGTACTTATCATTGGTGACCACCCCCAACTGTTCACCGCTTTAGACAGCCAATTGTCAACTTCAACGTCAACCCATTCATCCTGTGGGTCATATGACACATGATTATCGCGGCCAATGCTCTCAAGTATTTCGAATTACCAATGCGATCGCTCAGTCGTTATCTTTCTTGTTAGAAATTAGACTATATGGGACATGGACTGCGGTGTGTTGCGACGAGGCGGAATACCACAGTATCTTGTTGATAACTGATAAT
>Ga0307507_10008564_pt1 | contig 14063 bp, 9 predicted proteins | sample 7_EM_MG_FD_207223 | JGI IMG/M metagenome (GOLD analysis project Ga0307507, IMG submission 207223) | Populus trichocarpa ectomycorrhiza microbial communities from riparian zone in the Pacific Northwest, United States - 7_EM | ecosystem: Host-associated > Plants > Roots > Unclassified | place... | reverse complement strand
GGGGCGTTCGTCGTGCCGCAGGTCAACATCTACGCCGGGGAGGGTTTCGAGGAGGTCGAGGAGTCGTTCTTCGGGTTCATGCTGCGCGAGGGCGAGCAGCGGGGGCGTCCGTTCGAGCCGCGTACCGTGCGCGTGAAGTCGGAGCTGCGCGGTGCGGGCCGGGTCGCACTGCCGCTGGTGTTCCTGCGCGGGGACGACGGCCGTTGGCGTGCGAAGTGGCTGCACCTGTACCTCAAGGGCAACCCCTCGGCGAACCGGGTGGAGGAGAACCGGGTGACAGTGGCCAACCTGCTGCGCGGCATCGTGGAGCGGCGGCAGCTCACCGTGCGCCATCTCGTCGACCTGATGACCGCGGAGGCGACCGAAGTGACACTGTGGGACGGCGAGACCGTCCCGGACGGTCCGGTCACCTACATCGGCCTGCGCCGTCCGGACGAGCTGCCCGAGGGCTCGCGGATCGTGACTCTCGAAAATCTGCGCGACCTGATCCCCGACTGACTGATAGCGTCGGCCACGGCGAGGCCATGAACGGGCTTCCTTCTCAGCTGCTGCCTTCTGGCATTCAATCCAGTCCGTTCGCCTTCCTCGCCCTCGACGTCGCGTGAGGGGTGCCCCCAGGGCACCCCTCACGGCGCTTTTCTTCCCAAATCGCGCTTCACACACTTGTGGGACAATCCTCTATGCGCGGACGAAAGGCCACTTCAGTGAGCAGAGCGAACGACGGGGCCGACTACGGAAGCCTGCGGCTCGACCGCTCAGGTCAGGCCGAGGCCTTCGATGCCATCGGGGACCGGTACGACGAGGCCTTCCCGCACAAGGAGGGCCAGGTCGGAGCCGGTGACTGGCTGATCAAGTCCCTCGATCCGGGCTCCCGCGTGCTGGACCTCGGCTGTGGCACGGGCGTCCCGACCGCCCGGCAGCTGACGGACGCCGGCCTTGAGGTCGTGGGTGTGGACCTGTCCCGCCGCATGGTGGAGCTGGCCCGCGAGTACGTCCCCGCCGCCACGTTCCACCAGCTGGACCTCGCCGACCTGCGCCCCGGTGGCCCCAGTGACCTGGGCCGTTTCGACGGTGTCGCCGCGTTCTTCTCCCTGCTGATGCTGCCGCGCGCGGAGATTCCGCTCGCCCTGCGCACGATCCACCACCTGTTGACTCCGGGCGGCCTGTTCGCCCTGTCGATGGTGGAGGCCCATGTGGACGACTTCGCGATCCCCTTCCTCGGCAACACGATCAGGGTCTCCGGCTACCTCCTCGAAGACCTGCACAAGATCCTGGACACCGCCGGATTCGAGATCGTGAAGGAGTCCTCCTACACCTACGCTCCGGCGGTCGCCGACGTCCCGCCCGAGGAACAGGTCTTCCTCTGCTGCCGACGGCGCGACTGAGGTCGTAGGACCGACACGGTGGCCCTGCCGCACCAGTGGACGGAACGAAGCGCGTGACGGAGCACCCGAGCCCCCGCGAAGGCCCCGCCGGAATCGCCCGGCGAGGCGCCTCGTCGAGCGGCCCGGGGCCCGTCGTACCGCTCGGCCGGACGCCCGCGCAGCAGCTGGACCGGCTCCAGTACCTCGACGTGGCCACCCGGCGGATCGCCCGCGGGATGGACCTGGACGAGACACTGCGGGAGCTGCGGTGGGCGGCTGTCCCCGCCTTCGCCGACGCGATCGTCATCCACCTGCACGACCCGCTGCCCGTCGGGGACGAGAAATCGGCCGCGCCCGTCGTCCTCCAGCTGCACAGCATCGACCGGGCGCCCGAGGCCAGGACCGCCCTTCTGATGCCGCACGCCGAGTACGCGAGCGTGGCCGAGCGGGTGGAGCCGACGCTCACCGGCCGGCTCGCGAAGCTGCTGCTGGCCGGGCGGCCGGCCTTCGGGGACGCCCCGGGCATCGACCCCGCGGTGGCCGAGCTGCTCGGACCCGCGGCGAGCGCGCCGGGGACGCTGCCACCGGGCCGCCGGCTGATCATCGCCCCGTTGCACGGCCGTCACCACGTGATGGGCACCGTGGTGCTCCTGCGCCGCCCCGACCGGTCCGCGTTCACCGGCGACGACCTGCTCGTCGCCTCCCAGCTGGCCACCCACACCGCGATCGGCGTCCAGAAGGCGGTGATGTACGGCCACGAGGCCTCCGTGGCGGACACCCTGCAGCGCACCATGCTCCCGTCGTCGCTGCCCGAGCCGACCGGCATCCAGCTGGCCAGCCGCTATCTGCCCGCCTCGAAGACCGCGCAGGTCGGCGGCGACTGGTACGACGCGATACCGCTGCCCGGCAACCGGGTCGCGCTGATCGTCGGTGACGTCATGGGCCACTCCATGACGTCCGCCGCGATCATGGGCCAGCTGCGCACCATCGTGCAGACCCTCGCCGGTCTCGACCTGCCCCCGCACGAGGTGCTGCACCACCTCGACGAACAGGCCCAGCGGCTCGGCAGCGACCACATCGCGACCTGTCTGTACGCGATCTACGACCCGATCTCGCACCGCCTGCTCATGGCGAACGCCGGCCATCCGCCCGCGGTGCTGCTGCGCCCGAACGGTCACGCTGAGGTGCTGCGTGTCCCGCCGGGCGCCCCGATCGGTGTCGGCGGCGTCGTCTTCGAGTCCGTGGAGATGCCCGCGCCCACCGGCACGACCCTGGTGCTGTACACGGACGGCCTGGTCGAGTCCCGCGACACGGACGTGGGGACGGGTGTCGAGGCCCTGCGCACCCACCTCCAGTCGACCCCGCACAGACACCGTCTCCCTTCGCTGGAGCGGCTGTGCGACCGGATCCTCGTCGCGCTGGCGCCGGGCCCCCGTGACGACGACATCGCGCTGCTCACCGCCCGCTTCGAGGGCTTCCCCCCGGACAGCGTCGGCTACTGGCACCTGGACCCCCACCCGCTCACCGCGGGCCAGGCCCGCCGGCTGACCCGCCGGGTGCTGCGCCGCTGGGGCCTGGACGCCCTGCTCGACAGCACCGAACTCATGGTCAGCGAGGTCGTCACGAACGCCGTACGGTACGCCTCGCGCCCCATCTCGCTACGGCTGCTGCGCACCGACGTGCTGCGCTGCGAGGTGACCGACGACTCGCCGCAGGTGCCCCGGATGCGGCAGGCCGCGCCGGGCGACGAGGGCGGCCGGGGTCTGTTCCTGGTCGACCGGCTCGCCCAGCGCTGGGGAGCGACGCGGCTGAGTACGGGCAAGGTCGTGTGGTTCGAGCAGCAGATCCCGAAGGGCCGGTGAGGTCACGGGAGTTGGTGCTCAGACCGGACCGACACCCGTCCCTCCCTTGAGGCGTTCGAGGTCGGAGGGGCGAACCTGTATGACCACTACGGCGATCAGCGCGGCCACCACCGTGAAGATCGCCGCCATGACGAAGGCGGCCGAGACCCCGGAGGTGAGGACCTCGTGGCCCCAGGTGCCCGGGAGTTGGCCGGTGCGCCGGAAGCGGAGGCGCTCGGCGGGGGTCGCCTGGGCGAGGAACGCGGGGATCTGGTCCTTCGCCTCGTTCCGGCTGGCCGTCCCGAACATCGTGACCAGGATGGACAGGCCGAGCGAACCGCCCACCTGCTGCGTGACGTTGAGGAGTCCGGAGGCCGCGCCGGTCTCCCGGACGGGGACGTCGGAGAGTGCCATCAGGGTCAGCGAGACGAACTCCATGCCCATGCCCAGGCTGAACACCAGCATCGGGCCGAGGACGCTGCCCGCGTAGGTGGAGTGGACGTCCGTCAGCGTCAGCCAGGACAGGCCCCCCGCGGCGAGGATCGCGCCCACCACCATGAACGGCTTGGGGCCGTAGGTCGGCAGGAACCGTGAGGCCAGTCCCGCCCCGACCGCGATGACCGCGCTGACCGGCAGGAAGGCGAAGCCGGCCGCGAGCGGGCTGAAGCCCAGCACGTCCTGCACGAAGAGCGTGAGGAAGAAGAACATGCCGAAGATCGCCGCGGAGAGGCACAGCATGATGCCGTACGTCCCGGCCCGGTTGCGGTCGCGGAACATGTGCAGCGGGGTGATCGGCTGCCGGGAGCGCCGCTCGACCAGGACGAACACGGCGAGGACCACCACGGCCGCGGCGAACGAGGCCAGGGTGAGCCAGTCCCGCCAGCCCTCCTGCGCGGCCCTGATGAAGCCGTACACGAGGAAGACCACGCCCACGGTGGAGGTCAGTGCGCCGGTGATGTCGAAGTGGCCCGGGTGGCGTTCGGACTCCCGGATCCAGCGCGGGGTGGCGAGGACGATGAGCAGTCCGATCGGGACGTTGACGAAGAGCACCCACCGCCAGTTGAGCCACTCGACGAGGATCCCGCCCATGAGCAGTCCGATCGCGCCGCCGCCGGCCGAGACACCGGCGAAGACCCCGAACGCCCGGTTGCGTTCCGGGCCTTCGCGGAACGTCGTGCTGATCAGGGCGAGGGAGGTCGGGGAGGCGATGGCGCCGCCGACGCCCTGGAGGGCGCGTGCGGCGAGGAGCTCACCGGAGTTCTGGGACAACCCGCCGAGCAGGGAGGCGAGTACGAAGAGCAGCACGCCGAACACGAACACGCGCCGCCGGCCGAGGATGTCACCGGCCCGGCCACCGAGCAGCAGCAGACCGCCGAAGGTGAGGGTGTAGGCGTTGACGACCCAGGCCAGGCTGGTGGTGGAGAACCCCAGCGAGCTCTGGATGTGCGGGAGCGCGATGTTCACGATGGTGATGTCGAGGACCACCATCAACTGGCAGGACGCGATGACGAGCAGCGCCATCGTGCTTCCGCCACCGCCCGTCTCCCGGGTGGTGGTCTGGGCGGTGGAGGCTTCCTGAGGGCTGCTGCTCATGGTGGTTCGCACTCACGAGAGGCCAGTGAACGGCTCCGTCCACTGCATACTCACCGTTCGACGGTACGCCCGGCCCCTGCTCCCCACCACTCGATCATCACGGGCCCAGGCACTAGGTTCACACATGACAGGACATGGGGAGAAACCATTGGTGACCGAGGTCGTCGTCGACGGACGGACGCTGTCCTACGGCGATGTCGTCGCCGTCGCCCGCCACGGCGCCCACGTCGCCCTGGCGGACGGGGTGTTGCCCCGGCTGGTGAGTGAACGGGCCGTCGTGGACAACGTGGTCGACCGGCAGGTGCCGACGTACGGCCTGACGACGGGACTCGGTGCCCGCTCCTCGTACGCCCTGCCCCGCGCGGAACTCGACGCGTTCAGCGTCCGTACGGTCCGGGGCCGGGCGAACGCGGTCGGCGATCCGCTGCCGGTCCCCGTCGTGCGGGCCGCCCTCCTCGCCCGGGTCAACGGCCTCGCGGGCGGCGGCAGCGGGGTACGGCCGGAGATCCTGCGACTGCTCGTGGCCCTGCTGAACGCGCGGGTGCATCCGGTGATCCCCGAGGTGGGGTCGATCGGCGCCTCCGACCTGTGCCAGCTGGCGCATGTCGGGCTGGTCGTCATCGGTGAGGGCAGCGCCGAGTGCGGCGGTGAGGTGCTCGACGGCGCCACGGCCCTGCGCCGGGCCGGTCTCTCCCCCGCCGAACTCGGCCCGAAGGACGGCCATGTGCTGTGCAGCGCAAGCCCGTTGGCGGCCGGCGTCGGCGCTCTCGCCCTGCACGAGACGGCCGCGCTGCTCTCGCTGGCCCAGGCGGTCACGGCACTGACCTACGAGGGCTTCCGGGCCAACACCAGCCCGCTCGACGCCCGGGTACTCGCCCTGCGCCCCGCTCCCGGGCAGTCCCGGGCGGCGGGCGAGCTGCTCGCCCTGCTGGACGGCGGCGATCTGGGCGACCCCCGCGCCGCACGGCGGGTCCAGGATCCGGTCAGCCTGCGCTGCGCCGCCCAGGTGCACGGCGCCGGGTACGCGGCCCTGGACTTCGCGGACGCCGCGCTGGCACCGGAGCTGAACGGCTGCGGCGACAACCCGGTTGTGCTGGGCGGCACCGGCGAGATCGTCTCGTCCGGGAACTTCCACACCCCCGCTCTGGCCCTCGCCTTCGACACCCTCGCACTGGCCCTGACCCAGACCGCCGCGGTCTCCGCCGAACGGATGCGACGACTGCTCGACCCGGGTGTCAGCGGGCTGCCCGCGAACCTCTCGCCCTACGGTCCGGAGCGCTCGGGCTTCGCGCCGCTGGTCAAGACGGCGCAGGCGCTCGTCGCCGAGATCCGCCTGCTGTCGACGCCGGTATGCATCGACCCCCGTCAGGGCGCGGACGCCGTCGAGGACGACTCGACCAACGCCTCGCTCGGCGCACGGCGGTTGACGACGATGCTCACCCGGCTGCGCCAACTGCTCGCCGTGGAGGCGGTGGTGGCCGCGCAGGCGGTGGATCTGGCGGCACCGGCCGCGCTGGGACGGGGGCCGGAGTTCCTGCACCGCGCGATCCGCGAGGTCGTGCCCACCCTGACCGACGACCGGCCGCACGGGGTGGACGTGGAGACGGTGAGCCGCGACATCCTGGGGTCCGACGACGTCCGCAGCACACTGAACGCCTTGGCGGGAGAAGCGACATGACCAACGTCGACGTACACCAGCATCTGTGGACCCCCTCGCTGGTGACGGCCCTGCGCGCCCGCCGCGAACCGCCGTACCTGGACGGCTGGACCCTGTTCCTGGACGGTGAGCCGCCCTTCGGGATACCGCCCGCCGATCACGACGTCGCCCTGCGCGCGAGCCTCGCCGCGGCCGACGGTCTCGACCGGGTGCTCGTCTCGCTGTCGGCCCCGATCGGCGTGGAGTGGCTGCCCGCCGCCGAGGCGCGGCCCCTGCTCGACGCCTACCACGACGGCGCGGCCTCGTTGCCCGAGCCGTTCGGGGCCTGGGCCGCGGCCTGCGTACGGGACATCGACGCGGAGGCGACGGCCAAGGACCTCGACCACGGCTTCGCCGGCCTCCAGCTCCCCGCCAACTCCCTTGCCGACGCGGCTGGTTACGCCCACTGCGCCCCACTCCTCGACCTGCTCGAAGAACGCGACCTCCCGCTCTTCGTGCACCCGGGGCCCTCGGTGGGCTCCTCTGCGGACCCCGCCTGGTGGCCCGCGCTGGTGCCGTACGTCCAGCAGATGCACGCCGCCTGGTTCGCCTTCCGGGCCTTCGGCCGGCCACGCCACCCACGCCTCCGCGTGTGCTTCGCGCTGCTGGCCGGACTGGCCCCGCTGCACGGCGAGCGGCTGGCGGCCCGTGGCGGGCAGCAACAGGCGGGCGATCAGGGCGTGTTCGTGGAGACGTCGTCCTACGGCCCGACCGCCGTCGACGCGATGGTGCGCGCGCTCGGCGTCAACGCCGTGGTCCAGGGCTCGGACCGGCCCTACGCGGAGCCGCCCCGCCATCCGGGATACGGGTTGGGCGGGGCTGCCGCGTACGCCTTTCGCATCGCCAATCCGCGAAGGCTGCTCACCGGGGAGGGGTGACGGTGCGTCAATTCGCCGCGTTCATCAGGTCGAGCGCGCTCTGTTGCCGGGCCGCGTCGGTGGAGTCCAGCGGTCCGGCCCAGTGCAGCCCGTACGCATCAAGGGAGTTGCGGTCGTTCGCGTACGCGCTGTCCGCCTGGCGTTTGATGTAGGCGGTGTAAGGGCGGTCGGACAGCCGGGAGTTGAAGGCGCTCAGCCCCCGGATGTACGCGCCCTTGAAGGACGGGCCGTCAGCACCGCAGCCGCTCGTCTCGCACGGCTCCCGAAGGATTCCACCGGAGTTGAGGGCCGTCGACGTGGTCGAGGCGTCACCGATCTGACGGCCTGTGGTGAGGAGAGTGGAATCCCCGGTCGCCCGGTACAGCTCAGACAGCCCGCCGAGCAGCACGCCCTGGTTGTACGACCACGTGGTGTCGCCGTTGTTGCCGCAGGTCGCCAGGTTGATGCCGTCGTTGACCAGATGGGAGCCGTTGATCATGCCGGTGCCCTTGAACCACGACCACTCGGCGTTGGCCCGGCCGAGATACGTCGTGTCGCCCGCGATGCGGTTGTGCAGGGCGGCGTTCAGCTCCAGGTAGAGGGAGTTGGCGATGGCGTTCTTGTAGGTCTTGGCGGTGCTCCACCACACGCCACCACCGCAGGTGGAGTCCCAGTAGCGGGCCATGTAATCGGCGTCGGCGCGGGCGGTGTTGAGGTAGCGGGAGTCGCCGGTGAGGTCGTACGCGTCGACCCAGGCCAGCCCCCACCACCCCGTGTCGTCGATGTAGTCGTTGGTGAAGTTGCCGCCCTGCGCGGAGAGATTGCGGTCGTAGGTGGTGGAGACGGCGTACTTGTAGCTGCCCATTCCGGTGACCCGGACATTGTCGATGAGAGCCGTCAGGGCGTTGGCCGAGTTCCACCAGCCGGTGGTGTCGAACAGGCCGGTGGAGTTGTTGTACGACTGCATCAGCGCGGTGGCCGCGGCGGTCGCCCGGCTGCCCGCGTTCCAGGTCGTCCGGGCCCACGCCGTACAGGCGATCTCGGTACGGTCGCCGGCCTTGCCGCAGGCGCGCAGGGCGCCGACACCGAGGTTGCCCCAGTCGTCGACGTTGTACATCAGGGTGCGCCAACCGCCTTGCCCCGAGGGGATGGTGGTGTCACCGAGCTTGCTGCCGGAGGCCCAGGTGCGGCCTCCGTCGAAGGAGCGGTCGAGCCAGACCTCGTCGCCGGGGCTGCCGTTGGTGATCGAGGCCCAGCCCATCGCGTCGGTGTCGTCGAAGTGCAGGGCGATGCTGCGGGAGTAGATGGTGGCGCTCACCGGCTGCCGGTCCCCCGGGGAGAGGGCCGGGTCGCGGGCGTCGCAGTACTTGTTGCAGATCGACGCCTCGGGGGCGGCGGTCGCGACGCCGGTGGAGACCGGCATGAACAGGGCCAGGGCGGCGATCAGACCGGTCCCGACTCTCCTGATGTGTCTTGCTGTTGAGTTCATGCCGGCTCCATCGAGGTGGGGGGATACGGGAGGTCAGCCCAGGCGCCACTGCTGGTTGGCGCCGCCGTTGCAGGACCAGAGTTCCAGCGCGGTGCCGTTGACGTTCCCGGCGGCCTGGTCACCGCCGGTGACGTCGAGGCAGAGGCCCGACGAGGTGCCCGTGATCGTGCCGTTGGGGTTGACGCTCCACTTCTGGTTGGCGCCACCGTTGCAGCCGTAGAGCTGCACCTTGGTGCCGTTGCTGGTCTGGTTGTTGTAGGCGTCCAGGCACTGGGTGCCGCCGTAGAGCCGGAGTTCACCGGCCGCGGTGATGGTCACGGCCTGGTTGGTGCCGCCGCCGCAGTCCCAGATCTCGATCTTGGTGCCGGGGGTGGTCTCGCCGTTGTAGGCGTCCAGGCAGCGGTTGGAGGAGGCGCCGATCAGCGGGTGGGTGGTGCCGACGCTGGTGCCGCTGCCGACGGAGACCCGGTACATGACCGAGCCGTGGCCGGGGACGCTGGCCGAGATGCTGCCGCTGGTGCTGCTGACGACGTGCGACCAGAGGTTGTTGACCTTGTACGAGGACGCCGAGGGGAGGCCGGCCGCCGTCGCGGAGGTGGTGATGGTGGCTGCGGAGGAGTTCTCGTTGAAGAGGACCACCGAGACGTCGCCGTTGGCGAGGGGCTTGGAAAGTACGTGCAGGCCACCGGAGTTGGAGATCTCGGTGCCCTGCTTGCCCAGGGAGTCCTGGTCCACGGCGATGACGTCCTTGTTGCCGTAGAGCGAGAGGGTCGCGGCGGAGGCCTTGCGCAGGTCGGTGCCGGCGATCAGGGGCGCGGCCATCTCCGACCAGAGGCTGAAGTGGGAGCGGTCCTCGGTGAACGACATGCCGTTGCCGACTTCGAGCATGTCGGGGTCGTTCCAGGCGCCCGGCTTGGCGTACGCGGCGAGCTTGACGTTGGCCTTGTAGATCGACACCACGGTGGAGAAGTTGACGTTGATGTCGTCCGTCGTGCGCCAACTGTTGCCGACTCCCGCGCCCCAGGTCCACACGTCGGCGAGGCCCCAGTTGCAGAGGCTGTAGACGATCGGGCGGCCGGTGCTGGCGAGAGCGTCGCGCATCGCCGTGTAGCGCTGCTGGTCGGGCACGTTCTGGTGGTTGCAGTTGTCGTACTTGAGGTAGTCGACGCCCCAGGCGGCGAAGCTGTTGGCGTCCGTCTGCTCATGGCCGAGGCTGCCTGGGTAGCCGGCGCAGGTGGCGGTGCCGGCGCTCTCGTAGATGCCGAGCTTGAGGCCCTTGCTGTGCACGTAGGCGGCGGTGCCGCTGATGCCGTTCGGGAACTTGACCGGGTCCGGGACGAGTTGGCCCGCCGAGTTGCGGGCCGAGGTCATCCAGCAGTCGTCGATGTTGACGTACTGGTATCCGGCGTCCTTCAGCCCGGAGGAGACGAGGTAGTCGGCGGTCTGCTCGACGAGTTGTTCGGTCACGTTGCAACCAAAGGCGTTCCAGTCGTTCCAGCCCATCGGGGGCGTCCTGGCGAGGCCGTTGTCCAGGGCCTGCGCGGGCGGCGCCGCCCGCAGCACCAGCAGGGCCGGGGCGAGGACCAGCAGCAGCACCATGGTGAAGGCGGCGCTCAGGTGTCTCTTGAGGGGGGACGGAACGGTCATGTCGAGGTCTCCTGCTTCGCCGTGGGGGGCCGCACGAACTCACCTTTGGAAACGTAACCATCGTGAAGGTTCCATCAGCGAAGCTTCATCGTCAATGGTCCGGACCAAAATGTCCCGGGGGTGAACTACCCGTGTCGTCAGATGCGTTGACGGCCTCATGAGTCGATGGCAACGTTTCCATCACCCGCACCCTTGGAGGCCTCCATGTCCCTGCGTCCCTCCCGGCGAGTGATGATCGGCTCCGGTCTGGCCGCGCTGACGGCGACGGCCGCCACGCCCGCTTTCGCCGCCGAACGCCCGAGCCCCGCGGGGGCGTTGTCCCGCGCCACAGCCGCGTACTCAGCACTGAGAAGACACTTCGACGCGGCCGACGGCTCCGGGCTGGTCCGCGAGCAGGTCCCGGCGGCGGCCGGCGACAACCCGTACTCGTACGAATGGCCCTTCTCGCAGGTGCACATCGCCGCGCTCGATCTCACCGTCGTGGACCCGGAGTTCGAGCCGGAACTCGCGAGACGGGCGGCGGCGCAGGAGCACTTCTGGAACGCGGGCGGCGGGACGACCAGGCTGCCCGGTTACGCCTCCTACCCGGTCGCGCCGTACGGCTCCGGCGGTGACATGTTCTACGACGACAACGAATGGGTCGGGCTGGCGAAGGTCCAGCGGTATCTGCAGACCGGCGACACCGCCGCGCTGGCCCGCGCGAAGGAGATCTTCGCCCTGGTCAGGTCCGGCTGGGACACCGACAGCAGCCATGCCGCCCCGGGCGGGGTCTTCTGGACGCAGGCCGACTGGAGCCACGACCGCAACACCGTCTCGAACATGCCGGGTGCCCAACTCGCCCTGCGTCTGCACCAGATCACCGGCGAGGCCGACTACCTGGACTGGGCGAAGCGCTTCTACGACTGGACGAACGCGCATCTGCAGAGCCCGACTGGCCTGTACTGGGACCACCTTGACCTGCAAGGCACCGTCGAGAAGACCTTCTGGTCCTACAACCAGGGCGTGCCGGTCGGCGTCGCCGTGCTGCTGTACGAGATCACCCGGGACCGCGCCTGTCTGCGCCAGGCGGAGCGGGTCGCCGCCGCCGCGCACGCCTACTACGTCACGCAGGGGCGGCTGTTCACGCAGCCCATCTTCTTCAACTCGATCTACTTCAAGAACCTGCTGCTCCTGGAGTCGGTGACCGGGAAGGACACCTACCACCGGGCGATGGCCGACTACGCCGACCAGGTCTGGGACACGATGCGGGATCCCGCCACCGGACTCGTGCACTTCGACACGGCCGGTGGCACCCAGGCGATCCAGCAGGCCGCGCTCGCGCAGATCTACGCCGTGCTGGCGTGGCCGCGCGCCAAGTGGCGGACGCTGTACTGACGTTACGGGTGTCCGATCTCCCCGGTGCCGCGTGCGATCAGCTGCACCGGGAGGACGGTCCGGTGGGACGGGCTGTCGTCGCCGTCGATGCGGTCCAGCAGGATGTGGGCCGCCCGGCGGCCGAGTTCCTCGGTGTCGGAGGTGACCACGGTGACCGGCGTGGGGAGCATGTCGGCGAGCTTGAAATCGTCGAACCCCACGACAGCGATGGAGACTTGAAGATCGCGGCAGGCCCGTAGGACACCCTCGGTGAGGAAGCCCGTGGTGGAGAAGACCGCAGTGGGCGGGTTCGTGGAGGTGAGCAGGGTGCGGGTGGCGGCCTCGGCTTCCTCGGTGGTGCCGCGGCGCAGGGTGACGACCAGGTTGTTGTCGGGCTCGATGCCGCTGCGGCGCAGGGCCTTGCGGTAGCCGCGCAGCCGTCGGCCGGTGCTGTAGTACGAGGGCGCGACGAGGATCGCGATACGACGGTGGCCCTGGTCGACGAGGTGCTGGGTGGCCTTGTGGCCGCCGTCCTCGTTGTCGACGAGGACGACATCGGCCTCGGCGCCGGTGGCCGGCCGGTCGACGAAGACGATGGGCACGTGGTCGTGGCCGTTGATCTCGTTGAGGAAGGCGTGGTCGCCCTGGTCGGGGACGATGATGAGCCCGGCGACCCGGCGGCCGATCAGCTCGCCGACGGCCCGGCGTTCGACCTCGGGGTCCTCGTCGGCGGTGCTCAACAGGACCGCGTAACCGGCCTCGTTGGCGACCTCGACGGCGGCCTTGGCGAGGGAGGCGTAGAACGGGTTGGTGAGGTCGCCGAGGAGCAGCCCGATGGTCATCGAGTTCTGGCCGGGGCGCAGGGAGCGCGCGATCTCGTTGCGCTGGTAACCGATCGCGGTGATCGCCGCGTTCACGCGCTCGGCCGTCTCCTCGCGGACCGTGCCGATGCCGTTGACGACGCGGGAGACGGTGACGACGGCGACTCCGGCCCGCTCCGCGACATCGCGCATCGTGGGCCGGGTGCTCTGACGGTGCGGGGGACGACTGCTCACGTGAGTTGAAGACCAACCTTCCATCGCGTACCGGGGCCGGGACCGCCCTCAGGATACGTATCGGGTCCCGGCCCGCCGCTCGGCCCGGGTCGCTAACCGTTGCTCTTGATCACATCGTTGATCTTGCCGGTCATCGTCTGGAGGTCGGAGAGCGGCTTCTTGCCGTTGAGGATGTCCGGCCAGTAGGCGGTGATCAGGTCGTTCGACTGGCTGGCCCACTGGGTGGTGAAGCGCACGCCGATGGTGGTCTGCGTGTTCAGTCCCGCCTTGACGGTGGCCGCGACGGTCGTCTGGCCGGCCTTGTCGAGGGCACCGAAGTAGGCGTTCTGGGAGCCGAGATAGGCCGGGGCCGCGACCGGGGAGTCGGGCAGCACCTTGCTCCACACGGTGGAGTCGAGGTACTTCAGGACCTTGAAGGTGGCGTCCGCGTTCTGGGTGTACGACGGGGTGCAGATGCCCACGGCGTCGTACAGGGTGGCGGGCTTGTTCACCTGGGGCAGGGGCGCGAAACCGTACTTGATCTTCGGTTTGTCGGTGAGGAAGCCGGCGGCCAGCCACTGGCCGCTCCACAGCATCGGGATCTGTCCGGCGGCGAACAGGCCCTGCTGGTTGCTGATGTCATAGCCGGGAGGCGCGATGGCTCCGCTCTTGATACCGGCCACGACCTTGCGGACGCCTTCGGTGTACGTCGCGTCGATGGTCGTCTTCTTGGGCTGGTGCACGTTGTCGGCAAAGGGCGCGCCACCCGCGGACAGCGCGTACGTGCTGAGGGAGAAGGGGCCGTCCGTGGAGGTCAGGGCGTCCGCGACCAGGCCGTACTTGGCGCCCTTGGCGTGCAGCTTGGCGGCGGCGTCGAACATCTGGTCCCAGGTCCAGCCGGCGGCGGGCACGGTGATGCCCGCGGCCTTGAAGGCGTCGATGTCGTACCAGATGCCGTAGGTGTTCAGCAGCGAGGGAACGCCGCCTATCTTGCCGTCGGCGGTCTTCCAGTTCTTCATCGTGGAGGAGACGAAGCTGCTCGCGCCGAAGTCGCTGGAGCCGGAGAGCCGGGAGGCCCAGTCGGTGAGGAGCCCCTGGCTGGTGTACTGCTGCTCGGTGTCGTTGCCGCACCAGAACAGGTCGGGCAGCTTCTTGGCCTGTGTCAGGGCGGCGAGCTTGTCGCCGTAGT
>Ga0307507_10008563_pt1 | contig 14064 bp, 14 predicted proteins | sample 7_EM_MG_FD_207223 | JGI IMG/M metagenome (GOLD analysis project Ga0307507, IMG submission 207223) | Populus trichocarpa ectomycorrhiza microbial communities from riparian zone in the Pacific Northwest, United States - 7_EM | ecosystem: Host-associated > Plants > Roots > Unclassified | place... | reverse complement strand
GGTAGCCTTGAAACGTTACATAAATCATATCAAGTATCACACGATACCTTGACACAATAACTAAAACATACTGAGTATCAAGCGATACTCGAAACCAAACATAAAACATCATGAGTATCAAACTCAATCATAAAACATACTGAGTATCAAATGATACTCAAAACCAAACAGTAACCTGTACCGGTTACACTTACACACTAGCTGATTGTGCTAAAGCACTTAGATTATGTTCGACAAGCCCACAGGCGTTTTTGCCCAATTTTTTGAAATCAAAAAATCTGGCTAACCTCAACTCCTAACATACCACCTTCAAGACCCTGTAAGTCATAAGTCATAATCAGCATATCTGCACCTAAATATCGCTTCAAAACTCACAGTAATTCCAGTAAATACTTCTCTCTATCACCTTCATCTGACATGTTAAGGCGAAATTCCCTGTCAAATATTCCCACTATTCTCAATTCTGGATCTAGGCCCTCAGGCCGGTTTGTTGCCCCAATAATTATCACATGTTTCCCACCAGTCTTCTCCAACGTAACGTCCTTCATATAGGATACTATTGGAGTAACAAGTCTTGCCTTGATTCCATCCTCCAGGTTGTCCCTCTTGGGTGTTAGAGCATCCATCTCATCCAGAACTATCAAGCAAGAAGTCTTTTTCTGAGCTTTCTCAAAAAGGTCGCTCTATCTTCTTTTCTGGTCCCCCCGACCTTCCAACTCTGATTGAATGTACAGAAATATTGAAAAATACCCGCCCAAACTCTCCCACAATAGTCTTCACCAGAAGGGTTTTACCACCGCTAGGAGGCCCATAGAGGAGTATACAATGAGGTGGCTGTACTCCAATGTGCTGGTAAACCTGTGGCTGGACCAGAGACACAACTGTAAGGCGTGAAAGATGGTCGATGATGTCTTCCATTCCTCCGATGTCGTTCAGGGAGATGGCCCTAGGTGGTAAACAAGAGTCTTTTCCTCTCTGACATTTTGCAAATTTACCATCCCCATTCGGAGTGCGTTCCCTTCTTCTGCGAGGTGCCGGAGACGCCAATACCCCACCACAGCTATTAGCTTGTCTTTGGTGTAGGTTACCTGGATGACCCTTGTGGGTTAGTATATTCTGAATTACCGGTGTTTTGGCGGCTTTTTGAAAGCTACCTTTAATTCGATGCTTTCAAACTAGCCTAAGGCACTATCTGGATAGTACGATTAGTCAAATGCAAGATAGAGGCAAAATAAACTTTTGCAAGTGGCAACGGGTAAGTTACCTCTCCCAAGTGCTAAGGCCGGGTAGCCCTTGACAACTTGTGGACAACCGAAGACCTACGAAGGCAGAGGGCATAAGTTTTGTAGGTTCCACAGGAGGTGAGGGCAGCAAACCTCGCTTGTGGAACCTACAAAACTTATGCCCTGTCCCTCTGTATCGATGAGGACTGTACCGGTTCTCAAAATGCGGCTGCTGCTCCCCACCTACCTACTCGCAAGCACAATCGCGACCCACGTAACTAAGCGTACAGTACAACACAAATACTCTCCAGCACGGGTATCGTACCGAAAAACACTTAGGGTGCGTCTAGCTGCAACCAATTTTCGAAAGTGCTAAAATCGCAAAACATGAGCTGTACCCTGCAACTGTAATTATTCCAAGTTAGCATAATCCGTGCAAATGAAAGTTACAGTAGGGGTTTTCAAAGTTAAAAGTGTGGAAAAAAATTGCCTTATGAATACTTTGTCGTTTCATGTAAGCTTGGCACACCCCAGAACAGCGAACTTACCATTACTTTACTTTACCATACCATACTTTTTTTCTCAGGGAGGTACAGAGGTCCAGAGGTCTGTAACTGCTATAAAATTCTGTTTAATCAAACTCTACCAGAACCCAGAAACAATACCCAAGGCACAAACAAAATATAAAAAAATTGAAGAATACCCTTAAAATCTAGTAGCTGATTCTACTAGTGGCTACCTATGTTTCTGGGCAAATATCTTGCAACTTGGACTTTTGGTTAATAAACAGCTTTTTCACCAAGGTTTGTAAAATCCATCGTACTCTCTACACTTTACTTCCAGTTACCATTATGCATTCAACTATGCTACTCAAACTGTACAAACACTATTGGCTCACACCATGAGGTAACTTAATACAACTTTGGGCGCTCACTCATTACTGAAAAGTTACTTTTTTAACTTTGAAAACCCCTAGTAGTATGTCTAGTTGCCACACGTAAATGCCAAGGAAGATACTCTATCCATACTCACTACATGTATCAGGAAAACCAAATTCAAAGGATTTACTGAGAAAAATTATCAAGAAAATATTAGTACCTGGGCATGGATGACTATTTTTTACTTTTACACTTTTTTGTTGCCAATTGTTGGAATTCACAGTGGTTTGGTTGTGCTCTTGGGAGGTTTTTCATTATATGATTTTGTAAAAAACTGATTCAACCTATTTTTTGGATACCTTCATTTTGGGCTCATTATAGCATTTTGGATACTATGATTCATTGTCAACCAGACACACCACTCAAGAGCAAAATAGAGTTTTGCTGCAAACCTCTATAATCAGGGTCAAAATCAGGTTTTAAGGTGACAACCAGACGCACCCTTAGTAGTAGATCTCCCGTTGAAATCGCTTTATCGGGTAAGTATGATGCGGGTACTATACCGTGCGAGTGCCCGAAGCGAGAACTTTCATTGAATTCATGCTCTATGGTTTACACCCACCAGCCAGCCAAACTCCCAAAAACTCCCCTCCCTCCCGCCTCCTCCTCATCACCTTATAAATTCCCCAACCTCACCTCAACCGAAAAAAACGCTCTTGAATACAGCCATTACCCTTCCGACCGAAGTTAATCATCTCCCCCGAATCAACCAATAATCTCAACACAAGTTACCCATCCCTAACCCTAATCTGAAGAGCACACCCCCGTGTTTGATAGAACCCTTACCACCCCCGTACCGTAGATCCCCCGAGGCACCCGACGAGGTATACTATACCACATCATAATATCATAATATTATATACTCAAGTCTAAGCGCGCACAACAAACAATTCTCCGCTCCGTCACGAAGTAGAAGAGGAAGGGTGGAAGTAACGGATTCCGTCAAGCGATTTCACTTCATGCGACAACAACAGAAATAGCACCTCTTTTTTTTTTCTTTTTCCTATTTTCCTACTTTCTTTTTTTCTTCTGGTTTTGAGCCGGGTTACTTGATAAAACTCCGCAAAGAGAGAGAGAAAGAGACGGCGCTACAATGCGATAGGTGTAACTTATGGGGTTTTCTTGTTTTTTTTTTATCGCTCCTGTCTCTGCTAATTCTGAGTAGGAGGGAGTGATTGATTATTCGAGGGTAGAGGTTAATATAAGGTAAAGGACCGATGGGACTATTTTTGAAGTGAGTAGGCGGTCCTTTAGTTGAATAGTACTATTTCATAATTACATACTCTCTTGGGTATGATAATATGATTGTAGGAATTTCGCATGGGAGGGGATACCGGTACCCCTCACAGCTCGCTAATTTCAATCATCATACAACTCCAACTAACTTAAGCCTTGCATCTCCACAGTATCAAAGCGCAGCTGTAACAGCCGTAAGAACCCAATTTCTTTCATCTCCAAAGCATTAAAAATGAACGAACGAACGAATGAAGAGGCGGGGTAGTCGATCCTATCAGACCCACTACCGCACCGCCCATGAACCACAAGTACCGGTAACAAAACAGAGGCCCGCGCTCCCTCCCCCAAATTATAACAATCCTGACACAAAACCCGGAATTCCCCGGCGGCTATTATTAAAAGATCTTCACTACGTGCAAAACTAAAAACTGAACTCCTTCTGCGACGACGAAAGACAAGGGGATATCTCTCTCCTCTTGCCAGCAATTACTTCCCTTCGGCATTGAAACTCGAGGCGCAATTCAGTCAGTCCCTTTTTACCATCGCTTAAATTATTCTAGCCGAGTGTTTTTGGTTGCACTGGACTTTACTTGATCGTTGCCACACCCCCCCCCCCCTCCTCCGCCAATCAAAGAGACTACTATAATACACGGGGGAAGCGGTACAGTACTGTAGACATGGGAAAAAACAAGGGGACCCCGTAATTCTTTTTTTTTCCGGGGAATGAGTTTGTCGCAGATTCCCTGGATTCCGTGGATCCCCGGCGTGGCAGTACCGGCAATGCAGTATCCTGGGCGTTCAGTGCTTGTATTGTATCATGCTCGAGGGAAAGCTTGGGAGCATAATTACTGTAGGCCAAAGCATGATTAATACCAGTAGATTATATAGAGGGTAGACGCTCAATCCTGCGTCGAGCCGAGCCGAGCCGGACGCAACATCGCGCTTAGGTTACACATGAAAGAGGCACACCCCCGGTGTGCGTTTTATGCGCTCCGTATTGTAGGGTAATCCACCTAGGCCATCCTATCACGGCGCACCTTGACATCATGGGCCGCTCTAGAATTCAGTACGAGTGTTGAGGGTAGGAGCGACTCGATGAGAAGTAGGCATTGAACAATTGAGAAAGTTTGTCGCTTAGCGATGACTCCAGAGTTCCCGTATGGGTAACAATTGATCCGGTGGTCGAGTATATTGTCTGGATAAAGGGTATCTCTCGCGAACCTAGGATGAGCTGAAATATTAGCTCTGATACTTTCCTACAATTCTCTTGTGCCTAATGCCTGTAGGAAAGTAAAAAGAAAAGAGAAAAAAAATCGCGCATTACACCTCAGACCTTCCCAAGCTCTTCGGTGGCAGAAAATTGAATAGCGGGTAGTCGGAAAGAGCAGAGAACAAGTGATAGAGGGCACTGCCGATGCAGGGAGCAAGAGAAGGTCGGCGCGCCGCCTTCAAAACAATTCGCCCAGGAGAGTGAGACCATACCTTTCATCCTTTCTCCTCTCGGATATGGGGTGAAACAACCACCCTTACCATTTAGTAAAGAAAAGGTACCCGCTAGAAAGCCTTGCGATTCACCAAACCACTGACGTGGTAGAAGGCGAGTCATAAGGCATGACTCCCCACCACTCCATCGCGTCTGCCATCCGCCGCCGCCGCTGCCGCGGGAGGAGGGACAAAAACGGGATTGAGCAATTATATCCGCGGCCGTCACCTAAATGATTCGCCGTTAACCAAATCGGATGCTCCCCGCAGATGTATATATGTATGTAGGTACGTATGTGCTGAGATTTTTGCCAGCGCAGACAGCACAGCATAGCCGGAGGAGCAGTTCGATGGAAGCCGGACGGTGAGTAGAGGTAACATGATACCTGCTACCTATCCACAATCTGCGCGTGATATAATGTGACGAGGATGGCTCCGACAGCCTCGCCGTGAGGCTCCCGTTTGAGGCTCCGAAGAAAACTGGATAGAGGAGGAGTGGTGGGGTGATGGTTGTTTGGGGAAGCTGTTATCGCCGGGTAGTGGGGCTGGCTGGCTGGTGGAAGCAAGAAAGCCCTTGAAAGGGAAGTCCATGAGAGAAGGGTATTTCCCACGTTTATCAGACATCATGACGAGCGGAGAACCCGTTAAAGAAAAAAAGATACAAGACATACCGAGAAGGCATAAATTTAAAAACCAGCGACATAAATCCCATAACTTACATGACATGCAATCGCCACTTGCTTCAGAGAAAAGAGAGCGAAAGGGAAAAAAAAATAAGATCCAAGAAGAATTTTATCGTCATTCGCGGGGACCTCTCTTTTTTTTTTCTTTTTCTCCTTCTTTCGTTGCCTGTTGGTATGTAGGTATGATAGGGAGGGTAGGTACCCGCGTCGTGTGGTGCAAGTTTCACAGCCTTACCACGGCCCAGCGGGCGTTTGATTGGTCGTGTTGAACGTCTTGCATCGATCGCATGAATTTCAACCCCCAGCCCAGTCTGGCTTTACAAGATCGCTCGCGAAAAAAATACTAGCTTTGCTTGCTTGCGCGTATTGATACAGCCGGGCGGGCGGGCGCAGCGCCGGGTAGAACTTGAGCATCACATCGTACCGTACCGAAGTCTATTCCCATTGAATAGAGTTGGTCTAGTTTGGTTCGTCTGGCTGTCAGCAGGTTGGTACAGTAGGTAGCGGGGTGTCGGGGATGGAGCGGTGGAAGGATTGAGTGATGGAGGGGTGGTTGGGTAGATAGCATAAGGTGTCCAAGCCTTTCCCTTCCATACGGAGCAAGTTCTAAGCTGGGAAGATCAAAAACACTGTCCGGGTCAATCGATCAATAATGAAGCCCCGAGCGAGTGAGTTCGTTAGCGCCACAACACCCCTGTTCCCCTCCACCATTATCATCACCCACTTATTAATTTATCCATCCGTCACCGCCCATCACCCCTTGCTTCATGTATCATACTCCGGCCAACTCATTAGTTTTTGTTATGTTGGTTACTACCAGTATTACCCCTCCAACGACCAGTATTCATCCGTCCCTTATTGTACGATACTTAACCTGCGGAGGAGAAAGCCTATTGCGAAAAAAGGATTTTATTCTATTCTTTATATAGTTTACTAAAAATTTCACAATAGTTTAGTTTATTTTAGCCCAGCCCTACAGCGCAACCCTCCAGAGAAATTTCACGAAACTGAAAGTTTTTCTTTTTTAGGGAGATATCCCGTCAGGCGTTCTTCTCGGTCCGCCCGCTGGTCCCCCCGGACTGTCGGCCGGTCGCAGGATTTCCCCGACAGGGAACACTGACGTTTAGTAGTTAATGCATTATATGTTGGTGCTTTGTCCCGGGAGAGCCGCGAAGGCTGCGGGCGCGGGGCGGTGTAACCATACCTGGACAGTATCGTTTGACTTGACATATCTACGCACCCGTTCAATCAAGTTACCTGCTCGCTTGCTTGTTCTAAAGTAGGAGTGCTATGCGCTAGTTTCTTTCCCTTTTCCTTTTTATCTATGGTATCCATCTTTTTTCGCTCGCTTTTCCACCTACCCGCCTACTTGCTCATGGGCGGATCGGTGCATGCATAATTGAACGCGATTAGGCACGTCCGAAATCCACAGATCGTAGATATGTGTGTGCCGCTTGCTCAGAGCGCGTCTCACAGAAACCTTAGGATTCTCCAGACACACACTCTCTGAAAGGTGCGCGTAACTTATCATATAAATCGCAGCGGTGATGTACCCAGAGGGAAGCAATGGTCGGAGTGAGGCTGGAGCAGGGACAGGCTGGATGCCACAACAGCCCTGGGGCGCCCAGTAGGCTACCCGGTTTCACAGCAATTGGCTTATCACTTGTAATTTTAAAGTGGGGTACCGAACGATGGCTCCAAAATCCGTAGAACAGGATTCGCCGGTGGTGGTTTCCGGGCTACTGGCACTGTTTCTATTGAGGGGATGTTGTTTTATCTCGAATTGCAAGGAGTGTAGTCCTATCTACTACGACAGGGCAAGTAGTCATTGGCTGCAGTCAAGCCTACTGGGTAGTTTTCTCGGGGCGGGTGAGGAAACTTGAGCAGTGTAGGCTGTGGGGCTATAATGGAATACTGTGGCTGGGGTTATTGGCATTGCGAGGTAAAACAGTACCAGACTGCACCGCACAGTCTCATACAAGACTATCGGCGGTATCGATTACAGGAAAAAGAGCAGGGTAGAGAGAAGTACTCGAGTATATCGGTCCGTTTCTGGCAATATCCCTACGATTGTGACTGATTTGGTTATTGTGATAGAATAGCTCGCTAGAAGATATGCAGTACCCAGCGAAGGCAGAATGGCTGAGTTGACGCTCCCGTGATGCCCTGTCAAGCCACACTCCCGCTTGCTCGCATCACCCCCACCATGCCCCTCGTCCCTCCATCCCTCCAGCAATCGATCCATCAATCCGGCAACCGTTGATCAATCCACCGGTTGATACGGTACTGCACTGTACCGTGGCGCTCTACTAATCCCCAGCCCCAGCCCTGCCCAGTCGATCACCCATATCCCATCCTCTTTGACAACTCGATGCGATCCGATGCGATGCGGTACTACGATAACCTATTGTCCTCGCGGTACTCGTACAGTACGGTAGTACCGACCCCTCCACCACCACCACCAAATAAGCCCAAGTCAAACCATTTCTTTATCCGCCTCAAGGGCTAAGCTTTAGCCTGCTGAAGAGTAACCACAATCCACAATAAACCACGATACCTCCCTCCCTCCCTCCCTCCCTCCCTCCCATCCAATCCAATCTATCTTTCACAAAGAAGATAGGGCAAGACAAGATAAGGAAGACAAAGCTCCCTTCACAAAAAAACAGCCGCTAAAAAAAAGTAAAATGGAAAATACGCTATCAGCACTTCGCTTTAGTGCCTACGTAAAAAAAAAAACCCCTTGCCTCGCGAGATTCATTCAGCATGACGACAAATCATTTGAAAGCTGAGATAGAATTGCCTAGTCTTTCTCGCTTTGTTCCCTAAAGAGTATCAGTATTCTCGATAGTTGCTCCGGGTTAGACAATCGTCATCCCACTGCTCTCCAGTGAACTCGCCTAATCGCGGAAGACATGCTACCGTCCATTACTAACCCGTATCACCGTAGCTCGTCAAATTCAGGATCACCGTATAGCGCACCGTAGCACAATCCGAGCAAAAAAGGAATAGGGAGATCGCGTAAACTCAGTTAATCAGCCGCAAAGTTTATTAACCTACGATTCGTTGCGTGTTTGGGGAAATCTAAATGACTCTATCCTATTTGACGATTGCTGCCTTGCTAGCATATGTACCTGCACCATTGGAGAGTCTTCGTATTTTTCGTAGACAGGGATAATCGACCAGCAAAACAACCCCTATCTTGCACAGTACCAGGGTGTGAGGGTAAGTGATCGGAAAAAAAGTGGTTGCAACCAACCACTTTTTTTCCGATCACTTTTTGCTCCATGGTACCGTATTTTCTCTTTGAATTCGCTAGCTCCAAATATCCCCGTAATTGCGACATCAGACCAAGTAAGTTTAGTTTAGCAAGTTAATAGAATTGCCAAAGCCGGTTAATGAGATCGAACACAGCCAAATGACTCATGCCATACCATGTCGGGAAAGTACTCATCCTTCTTAAGAACCGCGGTCTCTTACTTGGGCCGATGTCGCAATTACGGGGATATTTGGAGCTAGCGAATTCAAAGAGAAAATACGGTACTGTACGGAAACGCCTCCCCTCTTGTATTCTGCTGTGAAAATTCGTAAATCCACCATCTCCGTCAGGCCTCCAAACTTCCGCACTCGGAGACAAACACCTCTAGAAGGGTTAGTGTTCACCTGACCCTGTGTACCTTGAGCGGGGAGATCTCGTCAAAATCTCATCATCATCAGGTGCTCGTAATTTTATCAATTTTGCTCATCTAAGCCCACCCAGCCGGGCTCAGTCGCTTATATGATACCGGATTGTATATGTGTAAATACGGTGATTTGAAAAAAGGCCGACTCCGGATTACAATGCGGAACACTCTCACTACGAGTTAACGGAGGGCTAGACAAGAACTACCTATTGGAGCAGAATCCCCGACCTACCAAAGACTGCTTCGCAGACCCAACCCATGTTATTCGGTGGGTCGTGAATAGTAAACTTTCTGTGTCGCATCGTACACTTCTGAACTTTCGGGGCCTGAGGCGACATAGATTATTTTTTCTTCTAGTAAAACATCGGGAAAGAGAAGCTACTAGAATAGGGGGATAAGACGGAGACGGGCCGCATGGTGACACTAAACAAAAAAAGAGGGTAATAGAGGGGGAAGGAAGGAAGCGGGGATAGAGTTTACTGTGCTACCGGCAATGCATGCGAATTTGTGCAGTACCGTAGAAGCACTTGTTTACTTCAGAAGTCTTGCCTGGTCCTGAGGGCAAACAAGTGCTTTTTTTTTTGGCCTCGTGCTGGATCATTTTGAACTAGTGCTGTACTGTATAGTGCTTTCACCACGGCATCAAGCACCGATACCACTACCTCGCATACCTAGCGCTCACCATTCGACCTATACTGTGCCGAATTGGAATCCGGGGATCCATCCCATTTATTCCTCTTCATCCACGCCATATATTACCGTACTCAGTCTTTGAGAGAGTGCACGGGATTGGACGAGAGTTTGGATGGAGGTGTTCGGCGATAGGTTTGGGAGAATGGTTCCGAGTGACTGGGATGGGCTCTTTGAGAGATGCACGAGATTCCAGAATTTGTAAGTTTAACCTCGGCGGTGGTCCATTAGAGGCTAATTAGGCGAAGGAAGGGAAGCCTTATTCTACCCCCACTAATATGATCGTGTAGGCTAGTTAGCGTGAAGATTTGGCAACTAGAGGATTTCCAGGGTGCAAGTAGTGGTGGTGGTGAAATCCATTTATGTGACATACGCGTAAAATCTTCAGAATGTTCAACATCAAAGCAAGTCAATTTGACACCTAGCCCAGAAAATGTAGAATAAGCTCTCTGTGCACTGTCTTTCAGCATGTCTTCTTCCTCCTCCCCCATCTCGCGTTCCATCCACACTATCGGCAAAGAGAGAGAAAGAAAAAGAGATAAAAAAGGCGAAACCATCATCATCATCATCATTCTTCCCAACTAACCACTTTCTATCTCAACGGCATCGCTCCATGGAGCTAGAGCATAGAAGGACTCAAGTCCACCCTCCCGCGCTGTTGGATGGCGCAGATATCTTTAACCTTTTCTTTCGTGCTAAGCTAGTTTTAGTCCCTTTGAGTGACTGAGTGACCGTCGACGGATCGCGGTATCGTTGTTACTATCGTGTAAGTATGATACATCCCAATAAACAGGTAGACGCCAATGCTGTCTGCCTCGTTTCCCTTTGTCTGTAGAATCGCCAGCTTCCTCCCATTCATCACCGACGGGGATTTCATCCAGCCTTCCACAAGCCCCTATGAGTCTATGCTATTTCTCATGGAAAAGAAAGAAAAAAGAAAAACACACGAAAAGCACCCTACACCGAGAGGCCGGGGGTGGCAGTGGTGCCGGTCATGGTGGGGGAACGTTTTGAAACAGTCTTCTTCCCCGTTTTCTCACGCTGGATGGATGGATGGATGGAACACTCACTCACTCGCTCACGGATTCACTCGGCCTATTTTGTTATGGAGGATGGGATAATTCTTGACAAGTAGCTCGATTAATTTGTTTGTTTGGGACGGTCGGGAATACCTTCTATATCAACGGTGTTTTTTTAATTCTTCTTCTACGTGTCTAGCTTATTTGACGCGCGCCCGGTGCCGCACGATTCGCGATTGCCCGGTGGAGTCCACAATCGTGATGCTTTAGAGGCACTTGAGGCTCTGAGCAAGTTTCCTTTGCCGCGCAGGGGTGGCAGGTGTATGATGGGGATGGAGGTGGAGGAGGGGGGGAGAGGGACGGTACAGATAATTTCTATTTGGGGGCAGTGTCATATTTCCTAGAGCAGGCGATAGACGCGAGTTTCGCCACGATTAAGCGCGGAGGAACCGGTAGATCCATGAACTTAGGTTACGGATAACTTAATATTGTGCCGGGGGTCTGCGCAAAATTACTCCATGATACACCAAGATGAGTTGGAGTGTGCTCTGGAATCTAGCGCCCGATTCAAATAAATCTGTGTGTTACAGGAGACGGAAAGATATCAACGTACTGTACGAGTACTGTATGGGAATTTCTTTTTTTTTTCACTTTCTTTTCTTTTCTCTAACTTTTTTTTCCTTTTTCCCTTTTTTTTCCCTTACAAGTTTTTAAGAACATTAGTCTAGTCGTTCAGACGGCCGCAGCAGAGACAATTCATACCGTCTATTGTGGGACTGACCTTTTTCATGTTTGCCTGAAAGTCGCGGTGAATATAAACCTACCCCAATATCTCATCCTCCTGAGAATCCAGTACAGCAGTTGCAAGGAGCGGCATCAAAGCATCTTCCTCCTCCTTCACTTTTACCTCCTCCGCCTCCTCCGCCTTCCTACCGGTGTTTCTTCTCACCTCTGTTCTCTCGTTGAAGCCCGGCTTTACCTATCAGATTGTTAGTTCAATAACTCCGGACAATTCTCGACAGTAACGAAAGACAACTTCCAAGAACAGGAGCAAGAAAGCACAGGACATAAAAGCAGACAGAGAGAGAGGGAGAGTGAGAGAGACTACTTTACCCGCGCATCCATAAAACAAGCAGGGGGGGTCACGGGCACAGACTTGTTTTCACTTCCCTGGGGTCAAGACGCCACCAGTTACCATCCTCCTTTGTCAACACAACGTGTCTTAAAGTTATCCTGGAATAGGGATCTCGAGAAAAAGGAAGGAAATAATAATAAGAATAATAAAAAAGAGGGATCATCGTCCGCTAAGCTGGGGCAATAAAGACTCCTGTCTCGGTACGGACAGACAGACAGAGCTTGTGCTTCCAATCTTTTTTTATCTTTATTTCTCACTGCAACTTGAACCACGATTATCTACAACACTCCCTTATTACTCCCCTTTTGCGCCTAAATATCTACTGCGCTCATCGCATTCCCTTCCGTTGCCAACTACGGTACCTGTTTATTCACTTCACCCAAACAAGCATCTACCACGAAATCCAATTGAAGTAAGTTTCCACCTACCTTCACCACTTCCTGCTACAGTGCCGGGCGGAATAGTACAGTACAGTACAATCTGGAACCTGCTCCGCTACCATTCTCCACTAAAAATATCGTCAAAGCTAACAATCTCGTCATTAGAAGCTGCATCCTTGCAAAATCGCGCCCGCTTTACCGGCCCCAACCAAACAAGCACGCAAAGCTCCACCAAGCTCTTCAAAGCTAGAGTAAGCTCGAAGAGTCTACGGCTACCACCACCGCCAACCCTTCTCGTCCTTCCGCTTTCACTCTACCACGCCCCACCACGGACGTACAATAGACCGGGGGGAAGAGGAGAGAAAAGAGAACGCCATATATTCTTCAGCATATCCAGACACAAGGATACACTCGTACAATCACTTATTTTCCAACGCGGGGAGGGGGGGAATCAAAGAGCAATTTCAATTAATTCCTAACGGTAAAACAACCAGAAGAAGCAACTCGGATTTCATTTTTTTGACCTTTCTTTAAAAAAAAAGAAGAAAAGGGTATTTTTGGTTGATTGGGAACGCACGCTTATGCTATCTATAAAGGGACTATTAGGGCCTGAATCCCCCGTAAGAGCTAAGCGATCTACGAGTAGGGAGCAGCAGCCCCCATTACCAAGGTCTTCTCCTGAATCGCAAACCCCACGGGAATGGGAACAAGTGGGAGGTGATTCTCCGAGGGACAGACAGGGTCTTGGAATTTTGCTCGCGGCGACGGGCTTTGAGTCTGCCTCTTTTCCGGAAAATCTACAACTGCCGCCCCCACCACAATCACTAACGAGAGCGACGCAAATGGCCTCGTCGCAAAAACTCAGACGGCATAGCATAGAGGTAAATACATTCTTTAATTCGTCCCGTAAACCTAACCGGCGGCCCTCAATGATTAATGGTTTCCCTAAAAGCAGTGCAGTCCGGGCCCATCCTCTTTGCGAAAGCGAAAAGCCTCCACGCCAGCGCCCACGCCCACAGCGAAAAAGCAGAAGCGACCACCGCGCCCACAATACACAAAGGAGCAAGAGGACTTCATCTGGTTCTGTCGGGATGACTTGGCGATGTCCTGGCGTAAGGTTGTCAAGCTATACAACGACTATTGGCACCCGTTCGAGTGTGAGCCGCATATTCGGTCCGAATCCGGGTTACAGTCGCGGTATTACCGGATCTTGGATTTTCCGGTCAAGGTCAGGAAGAAGAAGGAACCTTCAAGGCCGGATTTGGGACTGATACCCTCGACGAATAGACGCTATATTTGGATGGGAGTTTTGACGGATCAGAGAGATAGAGAGAGCCATACCGGCGGTGGAGGGATAGTTCCGGGGGTCATTGGTGGTGAAGGAAGGAGTCCGAGCAGGAGTGAGAGGGCACTAAGTAGTAGTAGCAGCAACGAGACAATAAGCGACAAACCCCATCCCCCCCACTACAACACCCCTACCCGTTCCTCTCAACAAAGGAACCTTCGCCCTTCGAACCGCCTCACAAGCATCGACCAGCCAGGCTCAGGTGGTTACGAATACTCCCGGATAACCTCACCGACCCCTTCCCCCCCAAATC
>Ga0307507_10008562_pt1 | contig 14065 bp, 12 predicted proteins | sample 7_EM_MG_FD_207223 | JGI IMG/M metagenome (GOLD analysis project Ga0307507, IMG submission 207223) | Populus trichocarpa ectomycorrhiza microbial communities from riparian zone in the Pacific Northwest, United States - 7_EM | ecosystem: Host-associated > Plants > Roots > Unclassified | place... | reverse complement strand
AGATCCTCCGTAACAAGTAGCTAATCATGAGAATATTTTAATACCTGTTGGTACTGCAATTATTAATGTAGCAGCTGTGAAATAAGCTCTTGTATCTACATCTAAACCAACTGTGTACATGTGGTGTAGCATTTTACTAATTTTTTATTTTAATTAATAAAACCTGGACTATATCTTATACTTATGATTTATTAGCATAACCTATTGAATTATTACTTATTATGTAATAATTCATATTATGCCTTAATTTTCTAACTTTGGATAGGTTTTCTAACGATAGAGGTTGATTACCTATAACTATATCAAGTATTTGAATTCAAATATAAAAAGATTTATTTTTAGTAGTTTTTAATTTGTACGTGTTAAAATAATTAATTAATTTATTACTAGTAATTCGTTTTTTGTCATTACAATACAAGGATAATCTAAACATATTGTTAATTTTTTTATCTAAACTTAAAGCCTCCTCCTCAGGTCTCATCTGACGGTGAAGGCCCTGAGTCGTCAAGCGTCCCGCTTGACAGCGAGGCGAAGGGTTAGGTGTTCTAAGTATTGCCTTTTTATTTTCACTAAACAATGAACCTATTTTATTTAAAACTTTTTGTTCATTTTTTTGATCTAAAACAAACAAAAGGGATACATAGTGTAAACCTTTTGCATTAGCAATTTTAACTGAGAAACAACCCTCTGCATCTGTAAAACCTGATAACCAAGCATCATTTAAGGTAGGATCCTTAGTTTTATCTATAAGACAAGGTAGTTTTTGTATAGAAAATAATGAGTAATTAAATCTTGAAGCATTCTTTAACGCTATACCTCATTTTCTTAATTGGTTTACTCTAGCTTCTAAAACAAGATTACCGTTAAGTAGTAAATATAATAGAAAAATGCCTTTATTTTCAGAAACAATAAACCTAGAATATTTTCTATTACCATCTTTATCGTAAAAATGTTTAACCTTACCTATTTTTAAAGTTTCACATATTTCATCTAAAGTCGTAGCGTCTTTTTGAGTAAGAACAAAAAAACATCTACCTTTATGCTCTAGTATGGCACCATCACCTTCTAGAAAACCTACAAATCAAGATAACCAAGCATCATTTTGATAAAATTCTTGTTTAAAAAAACAAGCAAAGTTATTTTTAAATAAACCATAAGTATTTCCACGTATAGTCTCTGAGGATCCTTCTTTCCCAGACAATGCTAGGGTTAAGTTTCCTGCTGATCGGGCACTTTTATTAGCATTTAAACTATAAAAAGTATCTAATAAATTTCCTAATTTTGCACTGTTAATTATAAAACATAAAAATAAAAACAAAAAAAGGAGACCGTTCCAGCCTACAGTGGAATTTATTACCCATTCCTCACGGGATGGGAAAGCCAGCCATTGACTTCAAACTACAAAACCTAAAATACCAATAGAACACATAGCATACACCATACCAAGGTATCCAAATACACTTTTGTTTGAACTAGCTGATATAGTAGTACTAATTATACCAAAACCTGGAATAACTAATATATAACAAATATTTTGGCTAATTTAATATTTTATTTTTAAATAAAATTATTATAATTAACACTCAAGAACTTAATATCCTTGTTAGGACTCTATCTTAAATTGCATATTTTAGTTTTTAACTTAACCTAGACATTGACTTTTTCAATTTAATAATTTTCTCAATACCATCTTTATTTAAATGATTTTTAGATTGAATTATTAAATATACTTTTCTTCACTTTAAATAATTAATATGTTTACTAGATAATAAATGGAATTTATCAAAATAATTAATAATTTTTTTAGCCGAACCAAAACTAGTTGAACCATAATAATAAGTATCTTGACTAGATCTATAACCTATATTACCTCCTAAATAATTTTTAATTAAAACTAAAATAATATCTTTTTTTTGATCTATTTGAAAATTTAACCGTGCCTCTATTTTATTATTGCGATTAATTAATTTAACTTGAAAACTAGCATCTGCATCAGAAAACCCTGCAAGTCAAGGATTTGCTAAATCATTACTTGTATTAATTTCAAAGTTAATCGTTTTACTAAACTTTTGATAATTTTCATGTTTTAAAATATTATTAATAATTTGACTTAGTTTATTTTTTGTTCTAATCTTTCCATTGATTAAATTAATTACTTTTTCTATTCCGTTTTTAGCCGCTATTGTTAAAATAACAGCATTTTTACCTTTTACTTTATGGATACTACCATAACTTATACGCTTTTTTAAATAATAAGCTAAAGAAATATCCAATGAATTAAATGCAATGACTAGTTGTTGTTTACTACTAAAATGACCATCACCATCTATTAAACCAGCTAAATAATGTCCGAGCTCATTATCATTGGCTGGTCTTAAGTGTTTAGATACATGTTCAGAAATAGGTTTAATGTTTTCTGAAGTTATTGCAATTCCATTGCGTATAGTCTCTGAGGTTCCAATCTTTAAAAATACTGATTTGTTACCTGCTGATTTACTTCATTGTTTTAACTTTTTTACTATACCATTTAAGGGGGAGTATTTAAAACTAAATATCGAAGTGGTCCCAGCATATAGCAATGTTATGAGGCCTATATATTTAACCTCAGGATGCTACATATAAAATTTAATTTAAATGTTTGGACCATCTCTTTAAATAAAACTTATTAATTTATTCATAATTTATTCATTTTTTATAAAAAATTACTCAACTTTTCGCTAAAAAAGTTTCTGATGAAGCTTTGTGAGCTTTCATACTTTTCAATTCATAAAATTTAGGAATATAATGTAATCTATTAACTTTAGCTGATCTTGAGGGATGTTCTTTAAAATACTCAATTAACTTAAGGATATCTTCTTTTTTTGTAATATATCATTTAAATGATTTAGAACTACCATTATCAATATAAACGTTTCCCCCGTATAGTTCAATTAATGGAGTTAATATTTCAGATGTTTTCTGACTAGCTGAAATAGATAATTGTCAATTAGATTTATTAATAGTAATTGTACCATCAGCGTCGAAAAATCCTGCTAATCAACCATTATTATGTGTTAATTTTTCTGGAAAAATTAGATTTAAATCATACTTGATACATATTTTATTTAATTGAACTAATCTATTAGGATTTCTTATTAACCCATTAACATCATTAATAAGTTTTAATAAACCTTCTTTATGATGTAATCTATATCTTAATGCATTTGCATTAGATCTTAATTTTATAGATCCTCCATAAATATTTTTAATAATTTGTAACGCTCTTTCATCTCTTATATCCATTGTAATTTCTAAACTAACATATCCTTTTTTTGATAATAAAAAGCTTCCATCTCCATCTATTAATCCTGCTAATCATTGTTTAATTTTTAATTTATCATCAGTATTATTACTAATTTTATGAATTAATCTTTTGGTTTTATTTAACAAACATATGGCCTCTGAAGTTACTACTAACGAGTTAAACGTGTTGGTTACTTGCGGATTATAGTAAATTAAAAGGTTTTTTACTTTAACGGTATGTATTATATAGCTTATGATTAAAGTACCTAATAAATATAAAACTAACTCCCCGCTTATAGTTTGTTGCATTAAATTTAATTTAAAGGGCCATTTTTGACCAAAGAATCCAATTCTTCAAATTTAACTTATATTCAATAACAGTGAAGCTCTCGTATTAAATCCAGGTACCGGTAGTATAAACTCCGGGCTTGTGCTTAATATATATACATTTCAATATATTAAGGAAGAATCCGACTGTACATTAAGCATCATTTCAGACACCTACCAGTGAACCAGTCTGTAGCGGTCACTCATATAACCGACGGTCTTTAAATGAGAAATTTATTAACCGTTAACACTAGTATGGCTAATATTTATACTAACTTTTTCTTATATATATACATATATATGTAATAAAATTAATAAATTATTATATTGACTTTTTACATGAGAGTTACAAGCAGTAATAACTAAACATTAACTAAGTCTATGGCATATTTAATAATAAATATTCGCTATTTTAGATCTTATATCTTTTTACATCTGTCTTTATAGCTTCATAACTTAATATTTTTATACGTTAAACCATGACTTTTTTTCCCATTATTTTTTTTATTTATATGTTTATTTACATAATATTAGATTTATTTATCATTCTAACTTTTTCCATCATTTCTAATCTTTTTAATTTATTTAAATGGTATTTATTTACAAAATCTCCATGTATTTCTTTTCATAAAATATAAGATAAAGATTTTTTTGTAAATAAGTTATATTTATTAAAGTAAGGAAAAACATTAGAACAATTTTTAATACCATTTACTCTGTATTCATATACATTAGCTACTGAATGTTTTGAAACTTTACCAGCTTTAAACAAGGAACAAAATTGTTCAAGTATCATAATATTAGCTTCTCCTTTTTGTGCAATATTAAAGTTAAAAGTGTAATTTTTATCACCTATTGAACTGGTAAAACAACCTTCTCCATCGGTAAATCCAGCTAACCAACTATTATTTAAACTAGGTAAAATGATACTATTTTTAGTAGTTACTGGCTCTAATTGGATTTTACCTTTTGTAACTCAATCATTAAACCCTTTAATAAAAATATTAAGTTTTATCTGTCGAGTAGGTAAAACGGTATTACCATTAAAAATACTAATAATAATATCTATTTCTTTTTTACTTTGTGTTACATATCTGCTAGTTTTCACAGATTGTGATATAACTTTACCAAAACCTAATGTTTCCTGTATAAAATATAAAACTTTTATATCACTTGTACTTTGCGTGATAACAAAACATAAGTCACCTCTATTGTTAATAATAAAGGATCCTTCACCTTCAGTAAATCCAACAAATCAACATAAAAAATTATTTGAAGGCAATAAATTATTAGGTAAATAAGTTTTGTATTTCTCATAGAAGCAAAAAAAATTAAAATCTGGTTTTTTTAAATTTGTATTATTATTCGTAGTACTATAATAACATTTGTTTTTTAACATATAATTGTTAGTCACCAAATTCATTGTTCTACTTATTAAATTTGTTTCCCTATTTAAATTCATTGTTATATTCCTTATTAAATATATTTTATTAAAGTTAATTAATTTACTTTTGTTTATATTTACTTTGGGTGATATTTTACACTAATAGGATCACTGTAAAATAAATTTAACATATTTTTACTAAGTAAAAATACACATATAAAGTAAATAAATGTAATATAAATAAACGTGGGGTATATAATTGTATTCGAGAAAAGATGTTGATATAATATAGGATCACCTCCACCTGCTGCTTCAAAGAATGATGTGTTAAAATTTCTATCTGTTAGCACCATAGTAATTGCCAAAATTTTATCTTGGTTTGCGAGACATAATCTCATGATAGTGTAACTATCTTAAAGACTTATATCTAAGTATAGATTATACTTAATAAATAAGTCCAGAGCAAACTCTCATATACTTACGTATATGTTGGGACTATATTTTATTTATTTAAGTTGTAAAAGTTTTGTAGATGATCTCATACAAAGATAGTTCTCTTATCATTCATCCCTGATTTAATAAGTTTTACATAACCCATATTAAGCTTATGATCAAAAGAACTTTGGTCAAAAAGTTCTACAACCTTTACTCAATCTTTATAATCTGAAAATTTTGTTCCAAATAAAGGATATTTTGTAAGATAATTAACAACCGCTAAATTACCTTTTAGGTTTGTAGTTCTAACTCTGTATTGAGGGTTATTACTATCGTTTCTAATAGGTTTTACTAAAGATTCAAAACTGAGAGCAATTTCCTTAAAAAAGAATAAATTATCTCTATTATTTTGATCTTTTTGTCTTTGACTTATCTCAAATTTACACTCTATTCTAGGGTATTTACCTGATTCAGTACTTCTAAGGGAAAAATAACCATCAGCTTCTATAAATCCAGATAACCATGCATTAGATAACATAGAATCATTATTTAGTCCTTTCTTTTCAAAAGAAGTACTTTTATAGTGATTATATCAGTCTATTAATCTGTGTAATGCATAAACTTTGTTAGTCTTCATATTACCGTTAAGTAAAGACATTAACAATAATAAACCGTCTAAGTTGTTTACGGTATATATGTAAGCATTTTTACCTTTTTTCCCAGAAATAGACCCATGGCCTAACTCTTTTTGAATTAATAAAGCTAAAGGTAAATCTTTCAAGTGAAATACTATTTGAATAGACGGATAGTTAATATTACCTTTGAAAGATCTTTCGGTTTTAGGTACATGTATTGTACCGTCCCCCTCTATAAGACCTGCAATGTAATGAGAAAAATCTGTATTTAAATTATTTATTTTACTAAGTAAGGAAGCTTGGTTTGTATAATATTTTAAACCATGTCCTCTTCTTACTTCAGAACGTAATAAACAATAACTTACACCTAAAACAGTACAACAAATAAACTCTGGCGTGTAGTCTCTGAAGATCCCTAAAAGGTGTAAACTTAATAGGTTTCCTGCTGATTGTGTGAAGTTAATATATCACAGTTTCCAGCAAATAGCCAGATTTAAAGCCGGCACAATTTGTAGTTTACCGGCAAGTACAGGTAATGATAGTAACAGTAAAACGGCTGTAATAACAACTGCTCAACCAAATAAAGCTAATTTCTTTTCTTTTACTTTAATATGAAGTTATATTTTACCGAATAGCATACAAAGATTTAATTATTTTTTTTGTTTATTTGCAAATAAATTAAAATATAAATCTTAATATATAATTATCATAAACTACTATCTTTTAAAATTCATTTTTTATTTTATTGATTTAATTTTTTCTAACCCTTCTGGTGTTAAATGTTATTTATTAATCATTAAAGTAGATACTTTTTTAAAATCTTCATAATCTTTAGATTTTTCACCTAATATAGGATATTTATCAAAAAAAGGTATTATATGTTTTACAATATCAGATAAGCTTGTTACAGTATATCTAACTATATATGATTTTTCCGATATAGTTATAGAACCGCAACCTAATATTAATATTAAACTATTAATTAATCCAGCATCTCGTATATTTTGAACTACTAAAAAATTTAGATTTACGCTTATACCTAATTTATGTGTTTTTGATTTACTTATTTTTACAAAAAAACACCCTTCTCCTGTAACAAATCCTGCTAATCAATGTTTAGTTTTAGATATATTATTATCTTGTTTTTGATCAAATTCAGGTTCTGCCTCTGGAATGGTATTAGGAAAAGCAATTGCTAATTTTTCAGATAAACCTTTATTAAGTGAAGCTCTTATATTAACAAGTTTTTGTAAATATGTTAAATGTTATTTATTACTTATAATATTATAAGCCTTTTTAAAGAGTAAAAAAATCTATATATTTTTTAGTTTTCAAAGGAAAATTATTAAAGTGATTTATTATACATAACAAATCAGTTAAACTAACTACTTGATAATTAGCTGTATCTCTATTGATAGTAACACTACCTACACCAAAGAATCGTTGAATTTGATATAAAATATCAACATCTTTATAATGTAAATGGATATAAAATACTAACTTTACACTTCAACCTAAAGTATATTTTGGATTTTTACTAATAATTAATTGAAAACATGGCTCTGCATCACAAAACCCTATTACATAATAATGATTTAAATTTTTACTATTAGTAGAATATTTCGTTTTTATTCTTGTTTTATTTATTTTAATTATAAATATAAACAAATTCGTAATATAATATATAATTATTTATATATCTTCATAACCACTTTCATGGCGTCTAAGAGTACACCTTATAGCTTTTAAAAGCTAAAGAACCGTCTACTCGTTGCTCTTTTACAAATTTTGTTATAAAATTTGATTTAGATCCGCGATCACCCATTTATATTTCTATAATCTCTTTTGATATTACCGTACCCTGAGGCATTAATCAGGCCAACTAAAAAGTTTCCTTATTAATCTTGGTTAAAAGAGCTTTAGGGCTTCCCCGGAGTTTGGTTCTTATACACAAATTAGCTATTTATGTAATCTTATACCAGGACTTCTCATATTTAATATTGTTGTTATGAAGTTCATAGCTCCTAGTAAACTACTAACACCAGATAAATGTAACCCAAATATAGCTAAATCTACACTAGGTCCACTATGACTTTGTATACCTGATAAAGGTGGATAACAATTGTGTTGGCAACCTCATTTAGTTTTCAAAACTAAACTATCGTTACACTCAGTATATCTCTATACTGTTCGGACTATACCTTTATCTTAATGACAATGATAATAATGATAATAATAATAAATTTTTATAATTTCACTAATTTTTTCTTCATTTTTCTGAGTATTACTCTTATATAAAATAATTTTGCATAATTACCTTTATGCTTAGTGTATGACCTAGATCATATTCTATATTCTGGAGATTTCATACCTTTCATAGTGTTGTGGAAATATTCAATAATATTTTCAACAGCTCTTGAGTTTGTGGTATCTAATATATAGTAATTATGTTTAGATTTATACCTTATTTTAGTAGGTATATGTAATATTAATCTTATACTTTCTAAAACTACACTATCTAACTTTTGTGTTATACCAAAACCATGTACTACTCTAAGAGAATCTTTTGAAGTTAAATAAAAACTTCCTTCAGCTTCTACAAAACCGACTAATCAAGGTTTAGTAACTGTATCTTTAATATCATTTACTGACTTAACAGGTAAAGCTACATTGTTTCAAGATGAAGAAATATAATTTTCAGGCAACTTTTCATTTTTTAATGAAAAGAGTTTTTTATATTTATCATCTTTGTTTAAATCCTTAGAATTTAATATAAATAAAGCTTGTCTAAATTTTAAATAATCAAATTGTTTACTAGTTAAAAGGGGATATTTGTCAAAAATAGGTAGTATTTTTGCTTCTATAACTTTTCTATCCCTTATAACAAATTGTGCTTTACTGTTATCTTTATTTATAGAACCAAAACCTAGTTGTTTTTTAATAAAAAAGAGAGCTCTTAAATTATATCTAGATAAAGCTATCTTGTATACTAAATTCCACTTATCATTTTGATATGATATAAAAAAAGTACCATCTCCGTCTGTAAAACCTACTAATCACTGTTCAAATCAAGTTTTATCATTAAAGTTTTTCATCGTTTTCATTTATTACTATTATCTGAATATTCCTTAATCTTTTTAGCCAGTTTATCTATAGGAGAATTTCTAACCTCTAGTTTGTCACTTTTTAAAACTTTGATTCCATAAAATAATTTTATTATACTTATAGTTGCAATATACATAAAATGTAATAAAGCAAATAATAAGACAACATAATTAAAAGGATATATAAATAACAGATATTTTTTTGATAAAAATGTTATTACAGATATACCACCTATAACTCTAAAAATACGTGTAAAATAATGATTATGGAAACTAAGTACTTTAGGTGGCAACATTGGAGCATTTCAACCTACTTTAATACCGGTAAAAATTCTAGTCATAATATTTTTTTTGTTTCTCTTATTATTGTTATTATTATTGTTATTATTATTATTTTTGTTATTAAGATACTCTTTGTGTAGTCTCTGATGAGTAGAAAAACATTTTTCTACTCAGGCGTATTTTCTCCTTGCAATGTGCATTTTTACATATGTTGTTATTATTGATCCAATAAAAAATAAAATTAAACATGAGTAGCACATAACGTATATTAATAATATTTGAAGATGTTCACGCATCGAAAAGAGTTTTATTGCCTCTAAGTTACCAAAGAGCAACTCCCTATCATAAAGAGTTCATCCTGTACCTGCTCCATTTTCTATACCACTAGCAAACAAGAATAATATAAGACTAGGGGGCAGTAATCAAAAACTGATGTTATTAAGTCTAGGGAATCATTAATCCATTTAGCTTAATAAACTAAATCTATTGAAGTAGTTTCCCACCTGGCCGGACTATGTCTTCACCCATATATTTTATATGGGGCTTCGCGTGTAGTCTCTGAGGATCCTACTTGTAGATGCAAGTTTAAATGCAAATTACGTTGGTTTCCTGCACATTCTTCCCATGTATATATAAGTGTTACTACTAGTTCAGTTGAAAATACAACTTTATAACTTTATTTGTCCATAATAAAATTTATAACTAATTGGATAAAACAAAGATTAACTAGGTGTCTATATATCTGTTAACTGGAAAATTAATTACATTTTCGAGAGATTCTATGCATATAGCGAAGTAATAATTGAAAGATTTACACCTTTCAACGGCATTCCCTGATTTAGGTAATAAATGTACTATAATTTACTTAAATGATCTCAATTAAAATAAGTTCTATTCTTATTCATATTATTTCTAATAATATCTATTTCAATAAGACCTTTCTCAGTATAATGTTTATCTGTTAAAATTAGTTTCACTGCTTTACTTCAATCTTTATAGTCTAGATATTTAGATGAAAATAAAGGATACAATTCTAAATAGTTTACAATAACTAGGAGAGATTTACGACTGGATGCTGCTAGGGTATAGTATTCATTATTTGTAGATAGTTGTTTTCTAGTTAAAAGTTTACAACCTAAAAATTTAGCTATTTGATTTAAAACAGAAAAATAGCTAATTTTAGTTACAGGATCTAACATTATTTGTTCAATTCTTAATCTACAAGATACTTTTCTCTTTTTAGCATTATTTTCTACTTTAGTGTGTTGTACTGAAAAACTACCGTCAGCATCTATAAATCCTGACAATCAGCTATTATCTCTTAAGGGTTTATTATTTACAGGCAGTTTTTTAATGTTTGAACTATGATTATTATTTAATCAATCTATTAAATTAAATAATTGATTTTTCTTAGGTGTTCTTAATTCACCATTGATTAAGTCAACTATTCTTTTTAATCCTTTAACAGGTGAAACAATTAATACACAGGCATTATCTTTAGGCTTATATTTAATATGTCCAAACTCTATTATACCAAGTAATTTTTTAGCTAAAGGTTCATTTTTTAAACTAAAAGTAATACAAAAGCTAGGATTATGTTTTTTCTTTACATTATCTTTAGAAATTCAAATATGACCATCCCCTTCAAATAACCCTGCTAAATAAGAGCTTAGATTCTTTTTATTTATTTTATCTATACTTACTATACTACTAGAAGAATCACAAGTTTTAATATTATGTACATTTATTCCAAGGAGGGCTTTTGTATTTGCCATATCAGGCCCCCCTACTATTAATGGAAGTAAGAAATTCATTATACTACAATCGTTAGACTGTATTTGGACTATATCTTCATCCACTGACTTAATCTAATGGAGCATAACGTATAGTCTCTGAGGATCCTATATAAAATATATTTTTTATTTTCGTTTCCTGCGGATTATCCATTGTAACTATTTTTATTAATTTTTAGGGTCATGTACATTTAATAAAAAAACCTTTAAGGATAAACTTTCACAACTCCTATAATAAAACTTTAGGAACTTCCCGCATATAGTTATGTTTTAATAAGTAATATTACTATTACCTTCGGCAATTTCTTTTTTTTTATACAAAAATGCAAATACAAAAAAATTTTAAACAATAGAATCTAAATGTGAAAAATCAAATTGTGTACGTTTTTTATTAAATTGAGCTTTTATTTTCTCAATCTCCAATATATCTTCAACAGTTAAAGGTTTACCTGCACGTAATCTAATCTGTTGAACTACATGTCTTCAATCTTTATAAGCTAAATACTTTGAAGAATACAAAGGATAACGATCAAAATATTCTATAACTATAGTATGACTTTGTATATTATGTGATACAACCATATAAGAATAAAAAATTTTATCCTTTTGCTCTCTAGATCTAGAATATAGATTAACTTCTAAATATCTAGCTATAATACTCAATATATTAAAATAACTAGTACTTCCTTGTTCTACTGAACAATATCTAGGATAATTTTGTCTCAACTCTATACGAAAGAAAACCTGTACTCTTTTTGTAGTAATTGCACCTTTTTTCTTTCTATCTACTAGATTTATACTAAAATTACCATCTCCATCAGTAAAACCTGCTAATCATGCATTACTATTTATAGGTGATTGATCTAAACCTAAAGGTTCTATATTAATATTATAAAAATAATTATACCATTTTATTGCACGATGTAATGCTTCTATTTTAGGTGTACGCATATAACCATTTATAATGTTAATAATTTTTATAACATCTTCTATTTTTTGAATATGTCATATAACACAACCTTGTTGTGTTATATTATACAATTTACCTACCTTAATTATAGACATTAATTTTTCAGCTAAAGGACTATCATTTAAACTAAAAACTAGTAGTATTTTGGGTAAATATCTTTTAGCTTTTGAATCTTTATCATGTATAGCAAAAGACCCATCTGCTTCTATTAACCCTGCTAAATAAGCCCCTAGTTTTAATCTTAATTTTGGCTCTTCAATTTTTGAATCTAATGTTGTATATTTTTGCATTTGTATATTATTTATTTTGATTTTACCGAAACCTCCTATTAATGCTGGCATGCATTTTCATTAACTTTAATTAATGTTTGGACTATATCTTTACCTTTAAATACATGTATAATATTTACTAAGGTATTTCACGTGTAGTCTCTGAGGATCCTACTAAATAAAAGTGTTTAATGCTACAGTAAGCCCTTTTATTTTTGGTTTCCGGCTGATTGCCTAATCTTTTGAAATGTAACTGTATTCTGCCGCTTTTATTTAAAATAAAGTCTGCAATACTAGTTTCAAAAGCTCTAAAGGGATTCCAGCATACAGTGAAAAGAAAGTAAAATATTTCTACCTTACCCGGCCATGCCTTTTTAATATGTTAAATATATTTAATTTTGGTAAGTAAATTTTCATTTACCTAGATAAAAACCTAATTTTTTCCTGTTAGATAATCTCTTATAACCTGACGGTCACCTTTTAGGTGTTTAGCTAAACTATTTAATTAAGAAAATACTAGATTTTTTTTATTGAATCGTCTTTAAATTCCGCTAAAATAGCTTTAGCTGCAGGATGTTTAACATTATAAACATCTCGTTTATCATTAACTAAAGTTTTAATCTCATCTAATGTAAGTATATTAGTTTTAGTAGATTCCTCTATTAAATCTAAAGAAAAAAAAAGTATCTAAATACAGTGTACCTAAATTTAGGCAATCGTTTAGTGTGTTATGATGAATACTTATTGAATGAAACATATGCTGTTTTGATTCAAATGCATATAATAAAGTGAAATCATCAGCTTTATAGATATACATAGGAATACCTCTTTGTTTACGAAGTTTTTCTCGTATTTCTTGAGCCATAGGTTCGTGATACCCAGAACTATTAGCTAATAGATCTACATTAAGATTTGGCTTTAAATTATCAATAAAATGTTGTTCTAATTCTACTACTTGTTATAAATTAGAATTTTTATCCATAATATATATAGTTAACTTCATATCATTAAAACCATGCTTATTTAAATAACGTAGAACTCTACGTGCTTTAGTATTAAGTATAGAAGGCATAAAATAATAACTTATACGATTATATAAATTAATAGAATGACCCACATACTTATGTTTATCATCTAAACTTTCCCATATATAAACACCTTTTTGTTTTTTAGTTACTTTAAGTATAATATCTCTATTATTAAAAGGGTTATCTACTAAAATCTTAACATACTTATGTTTAGGTTTTTTGTAATTATCATTATTGTTAATATCACTACCTATTTTTACAATATTGTTATTATCGTAACTTATTTTTACAACATTATTATCATTTATCATATACCTATGTAGTGATGGTTGTAATTTCATATTTAACATATTAAAGCCTTTTTCGACCATAAAGAAAATCATTATTATAGCATGAGCTGTTATTATGCTATTATATAATTGATTATCAGCTATATATTGAACACCAGGTCCTGATAACTCTAATCTGATCAATACAGAAAAGGCAGTACCTATTAACCCTGAAAATAGCGCAAATATTAAATACAATGTTCCAATATCTTTAGCATTTGAAGATA
>Ga0307507_10008561_pt1 | contig 14068 bp, 2 predicted proteins | sample 7_EM_MG_FD_207223 | JGI IMG/M metagenome (GOLD analysis project Ga0307507, IMG submission 207223) | Populus trichocarpa ectomycorrhiza microbial communities from riparian zone in the Pacific Northwest, United States - 7_EM | ecosystem: Host-associated > Plants > Roots > Unclassified | place... | reverse complement strand
TAAAAAACGGCACTATTATAGAGTTTGCTTAGAAGGACGCTAATATTATACTTTTTATAAGTACGGTTAATTCTAATAAGTTTACTACCTAAAAATAAGGCTTTATAAGCTCTAATATTATATATTACTAAGTAGAGTTAGGGTTTAATAAACTTAATAATACCCTACTACTACTATATCTAGTACCCACTAAATATAAAAAGTCTTTAGTAACTAAGCTATAAAGAAACTCTTAATCTTATAGTTTATTAATATATATAACTACTTTATAGGCGGTATTAATAAAGCCAACTAATTAAGGTTTTATTTTAATATATAGAGAATATACTTAAAGTTTTAAAGACCTATCTACTACTTCCTCCTTAATATAACTATTGTTAATTACTATAAGCTCTTTACTAAGTTAATTCCTAGCTATTAGCTAAAGTATAGCGCCTATAAAGCCTTCTATAAGGAACTTATTAAGGCCTTATTTAATAGTAGTAAACATTTTATTAAACCCCCTAGTTATATTACTATAATAGAGGAAAAGGATATATATAAGGCACTAGTAGAGGAGTATAGGCAAGAGCCTATTTAGATCTTCTTTAAGCAACTAAGCTATATAGCTTGCGTTATTATATATAGAGGCTCTATAATAGAGAAGAAAACATATTAGAAGCCTCTTATAGAGCTTTTAGAGAATATAATATAAAAATCTTGTAATAGTAAGTAGTGGGTAAAATAATAGCGTCCTTTAAGGACTTAATACAGCTGCCCTTTATATAAAATACTACTTTATAAGCGTGGGCCTTACTAGAAGGAATACCTAGATTAAATTAAGTTATAATAGAGTTAATATATAGCAAATTTAAACTTTATTACTATAGTATTAGGCTATAATTAATTAATAAAATATATAAGTTTATTTTACTAAGACTTAACTAAATGCACTAGTTCTAATTGGTTATTAGTTATTATGCCTATTATAACCATATATAGGTTATTCTATATATAGTTATAATAGGCGTAATAACTAATAACTAATTAGAACTAGTATATTTAGTTAAGTTTTAGTAAAATTAACCTATATATTTTATTAATTAATTATTATTATTATTATTATTATTCATTGCTTAACGTCCGATTTGGATCCCTGTTGGGCCCACACGGACTACTCCTTATATACATATAGGGAGAAAACTCTATTTAAGAAAACCCCGTAATCCGTCTCCCTACCTTTTAGGGCTCGCTTATAAGTCGCCTATAAGTCACCAGTAGTGCTCTACTACTTTACTTTTTAACCTTTTTAGGAACTACTGCTGCCGTAATAAACCTACGGACGCGCTAGTATTACACACTATACTCTACTCCTATAGAGTTATTAGGGGGCGCCTATTACTCGCCCCTTTGCTTTTTATTGCTATTTCCTTTATAACCCAGAACTGGTTTAGTACATTTTGGCTAATAAGCCACTAGGTAGCCGCCTTGAGGCCTTTCTATATTAAGAGTAGTGTATTATAGTTTTCTGTACTAGCTACTAAGAGCATTACTTCTTAGCTAGTGTGTAAGGGGTATAATAGTATTACATATTTTAGTGTCTATCTTGGCCAGCTATATTCGCACCTTAGGCTACCCACTGGGATACCTACCTAGTGAAGCCAATCTTTTAGTCCTATTATTCCTGTTCTTAAGAGTGTTGCTATTGTATTTTCTGCCTTTGTTAGGCCCTCTTAGAGCCCTTAGGTATTTACCTCCTATAGCATTACCTATGCTATAGCTTGGGTTCCCCTTGCCTAAGCCTGCCTCTATACCTTTAACTCCTATTCGTCTCTCCAGCATTGGTCCAACTAGTATTGTGTTGCGGTAGATGGTTTTCTAGTACTCTTTTATACTTTACTTTAGCTCCTTTCTCTCCCTTACTATTATCTTTGCTGGCCTCTTACACGTCTCCCTTCCTTCTCTATATAGGCCTGGGCCCTAGCGCCGCACTATTCTTCTTCTACTTTCTCTACCTGTTTTCCTAATATATCTTCCCTACTTTAGGGTTGTTGGTTCCTTCTCCTATAGGGCACCCTAGGGTCCCTCTATAGTTTATTTAGGCGTGTCTTAATATACTTTATAACATTAGAGTTGCGTTCCTTTTACACCCTTTGCATTACATCGGCTTCAATATATAGTTATAGGGGGGGAATATTGGCTTCCTTCTTAAGCAGTGCTATGGCCGTTCACTTATACCCGCCTATTATACTCCTAAGGCAGGCTGTTTAGACCTTTTAAAGTGGTTTAAGAAGTAATTTAGGGGGGCCTTTCTTGGTTTCTCCAGTGGCCCAAATGCTAGATCTATACGTCATGGTTAGCCAGACAACTGCTATATATAGTAGGCGTGACCTCTGGAAGCATGGACCCTATATAGAATTAACGATCCTGGACATAGTAATATACTGTACTTAGCCCTTATAGGCCGCTTGCGCTGCATATATACTCTACCGGAGCTTACTGTCTACCCACACTCCTAATACCCTTAGGCCTTGAACCGGTTAACCCCTAAAGCCTTAGATATGGATTATATGCTAAAGATCTGTAAATTAGTTACGTTTTCTTATAAAATAGATTAGCTAGTATTTCTCTAATGAGAATTGGACTCTATGTCGTCTTACCCATTCTATATAGGTATTATAGGCTTTCTCTAGTGTCCTACAGTTCTCTACGGCTGTTGGCCTATATATAATTAGGTTTATATTATTAACAAAGCCTATCCCCTAGGTCGCCCCTTCCTTAAAGGTGTCAAGCAGGTTACTTACAAAGAAGAGGAAGAGTATAGGCAATAGAGGTGATCCTTATAGTATTCCTGTTACGACTATAATAGGGGGGCTCTAGTATCCGCTAAAGACTAGTAATGTTTCTTTCTGGCCTATAAATCCTTAAATAAATTAAATGATCTATTTTGGGAAGCCCTTTACCCTAAGGATGTATAGGAGACGCTTATAGGGTATATTATTATAGGCGCCGCTAATATCTAGGCTAAGCATTAATATTATAAAGTCCTTTCACATAGCCTATGCAGTTTTAATAGTAGCAGCAAGTAGTGTAAGTGCTAATAGCGTTAAGCAATTCTTTCTTGCCCCCATTTAGCTTTGTGGTAGTAGGGCGTATTTCTCTGCCGTGTCTGCTATATGGTCCACTATAACCTTTTCTAAGATCTTGCTTAGGGTGTTTTCTAAGGCAATAGGGCAGTAGCTTCCTGGGATTAAGTAGTCTGCTTTACCTTCTTTTTATAAAATAACCGTCGTCATAGATCTTCCAAGTCGTGGGTAGTAGCCTATTATAAAGCATGCTCTGGCTACGTCTGCAAGCTAAGGTGCTATAAGTGGTCTATAGGTCTTTAGGGCTTTGTTTAAGATCCCATCTGGTCCTAGTGCTATATTATTTAAAAGGCGGCTAATAGTTCTGGCTATTTCTTCAGTTGTTATGTCGCTGTTGACCCCTAGGTAAGTCACTAGTGTTTTACCAGTAATATCGCTAAGGTCTACTAGAGCTGGTTAAGGGAAAAATCTTTCTATAAGGATCTTTACCTTCTTATTATTATTGCTTGTGGCCTATGGTTCGCCTGCTCTTTATAGGGGTAGTAGGTGTAGATCTTCTACTAGGTGTCCCACCTTTTTCTTTACCCATTTTGCTATGGTCCAAAGGCCCTTATTATAGGGGAGACTTAGGTTAGTAGTATATTTATTTATAAACCGTCTCTAGTTATTCCTTACTTCTTTTCTTAGGGTATTCTTTAGCTGGTTTCTTATGTCTTTATATTATCTCTCGTCCTTAGAATCGTGGCTACTTATATATTTCCTCCTTGCTCATCGTTAGCCGGCTATAAGGGCCGCGTACTGTACGGACCATATATATTGCGCGTAGGGGCCTAGTTTTAAAACCGGGCAGTGCTCTTTTAGCCCGCTTTTAATTGCTGCCTAGATCCTTTCTAGTCTTTAATTAATTTTCTTAGGGGTAGCCAATAAGCCTCACTTATTTAGTATTAGGTGGATTTCTTCTAAATCTTAGAGTTGTTGTTTAATTGTATTAAGGAAGCTATCTATATTAAGCTTCCTTATTGCATATCTTTTACCATTTGGTTGCGCCTTAATGTCCAGATCTAGTTGTATCTGGATAGGGATATAGTCTAAGGTAAGTGCCTATTCTTCTTTAGGGGAGCACCTTTTAAGTCTTTGGTATAGGTTTTCGTCCATAATCGTAAGGTTAATTGTACTTTTGGCGGTGCCCTATTGCCATATAATTGTACCTGGGGGGGTAGCTAGCTTAAGGCCCCTATTATCTATAGCTCTTAGTAGGCACTCTACCTATTAATCAGCAGCAATATGGATGCCCCCCTACTATAGGTAGTAGAGGTTCATATCTCCTAGTAGAATAGACTCTGTGTGTTTAGTTTCTAGCAAGCTTATTATAGATATAATATTCTCTGTCTATGCTACCCCTTTAACCCTAGGGTTATAGATATTAATGATTTATACTAGTCCCCTATATATCTAGATGGTTATAACTGCAATATCTAGGTTAACTGCCTGCTATGACTATAAGGCAAGGCTGATATTTTTACTAATTATAAAGCATACGCGTATGGCTGCTTTTGGTTTATACAGGAGCTGGAATTCTTAGGGGCAGTATGTTAATTATATGTAGGTATTATAATACGGCTCTTATATAGTAAGAATATAGTGTTTCTCTAGGTCTAGACTGTCTAGTAGGGGCCTTACTAGACGGTGGTTCGTATTGCCGTAGTTATACTGTATAATGGTCAAGTGGCGGACCCCTAGCGGGGGTCCTTTGCCTCTCCTTTACTCCTCACTTCTTCCGTTTCCACTTTCTCTAAAATGTTTAGAACTTCCGTCTCCTATATTTACTCCCTGGCCACTACTTATTTTGTGTGGAGCTTTCCATTCCTGTGTCTTGTGTTCCTACTAGCCTTTCTAAATCTGAGTTTATTATTGCCTCCGGTTCTTCCCCTATTCTCGCTAGTTAGCTGTGTGCCCCTTATAAGCCAGCTATATATGTTATGTTTGCCGCGTTAAATCTAATTCTTAATTGTCCCGGCCTTGAACTTGCTATAGCCGTCCATGGGGGTCTTCCTACTAGGCGTCCTCTCCCTTGTGTCCTATGTGTCCCTTGTGTCCCTGTTCAGTCTGGTAATGTCGCACGGCGTTGCTTTTGGCCCGTTAAGGCTTAGGCAGGTAGTTATATAGTAGAGTTCAACGTGCCTGCTTATCTAAGCCTCTACCCTAGTTTTCTAGTGTTGTCCCACCTTAGGGCGTATAGACCTTCTACGGTTGAGGCCTGGCTAAAAGCCTCCCCCGCCTAGGTAACTCCTGTTTGCTCCTTAAGCGTACCTTACCGGCGTACCGCCCTAGCGAGCAGTCCTGTCTGTTGGTACACCGACACGCGCATCCGTTCTCTCGAGCCGCGTAGTAGTCTCTCCGGCCAGGACGTGATCCTGCCTGCCTACCAGGTGCACTAGGGGTCAGAGCCTAGCCAAGGGGTAAGGTCCCTAGAGCCAGCAGTGGCTACTACGCACTACGCCCCGCAGGAGGCTAGTTGTAGTATAGGGGCGTAACACCCTATACTACTGCCAGTTCCCGTTTCGCGTTGCCTATAAGAGTCTCCTCATGACAGGCCGACCGTGTCTTGTAGGAGGGGGCCATAGAGACGCTAGGTCCCGTGCTAGGTAACCTGCTCCCCCCTCTCCTACTAACCAAGCTTGTGTCCCCCCTTCCTATAAGCTGGCCTGTGTCTCTAACTGTTGAGACCTCGTCTGACTGGCCTGTGTTTCCTCCAAGACCTCCCCTATATATATGTATACTAGGTTGCGTGTACTACGCCTATTAAGACTCTCCTATAAGTCGCCTTGTATGCATGCATTAGGTTGCGTGCACTACGCCTATTAAGACCCTCCTATGAGTTACCTGGTTGAACGCTATGGGGCCGTTGAAGCTGGCCTGTGTTTCCGCTGCCTAGAGCTTTGCCCGTGTTTCTACCTTGTTGAGCTGTCTGGTCGCCGTCGCGTCGCCGTCGCGTTGCCGTCGTCCAGGTTGCGCGCACTATGCCTATTAAGACCCTCTTCTGAGTTACCTGAGTGTACCGGATACCAGATAGGCTCTCGTAGAGGGGCCTTAACGAGTTCTCTAGGCAGGGCCTTAACAAGTTCTTTGCGGTGGCCTTGGGGGCCTTAACAAGTTTCGTATAAGGAATCTGCGACGCGTTAACCTTAACAAGTTCTTATAAAAAGAGGTTCCCTACGCCCTCGCCGCGTTTCTTGCGATCTTAGAGCTAGTGCAAGCCTAAGGGTGTCCTGTTGTACGCCTAGGACGCGTCCGCATCCGCTGGCTTGATAAGGCCAGTTTCGGCCCTAGCTACGAGCTAGGTAGTTGTATGTCGGGTGGTTTTTGTATCCCAGTTTCCCTTAATTGATTGCCCCCCTAGATGGTAGAACGGGAGTCCTAAGCGGGGGCAGTAGGACTCCTGGTGTTGTTGAGGGCGATGCTTTGTACGCGTCGCAGGCTCAACACCACAGAGTCGCAACGACAGCGCGCTGCACGCGCTGCGACGGCTCTCTACCATCGCCTCTGCACTTGGCCATCAAAAGGAACGATTTCCCGATGATGTTTCCACCCGCGGCGACGTGGACGCGTGCAGTAGGGCTTCGCGGGCTTATTAATTAATTATAGCCTAATTATAACGTGGCCCGCCTCTATATTACTATACGGCTAAAAAGACTAAGAGTGCTTATAAACTTATTATAAGCGCGGCAGGACCTAATATATATACTCTTATAATTGCCCTCTTCTCTAGGGCGCTCGTCCTTAAGCGCTTATAGGGATTCCTCTATACGCCTATTTAGGCTATAGGGATTAAACGCTAAGAGTATTACTATATTAGTTAGTCCCTAGTAACGTAAGCAATTGGAATCTTTACTAACGCCTTATTGCATAGATGCGCGTTAGATTGTACTAGAGTAAGGTATAACTGTTATAAGTTAAACCCACGACCTAACTAGTTAACGGACCTATAGCTAGCTCTAGTAAGTTCATAAGCACAATTGTAACGTGGCCCGCCTCTATGTCGCTATACAGCCAAAAAGACTAAGAGTGCTTACGAACTTACTAGAGCTAGCTGTAGGTCCGTTAACTAGTTAGGTTATAGGTTTAACTTATAATAGTTACGCCTTGCTCTAGTATAGTCTAACGCGTATCCGTATAATAAGGCGTTAGTAAAGATTCCAATTGCTTACATTACTAGGGACTAACTAATATAGTAATACTCTTAGTGTTTAATCCCTGTGGCCTAAATAGGCGTATAGAGGAATCCCTATAAGCACTTAAGGACAAGCGCCCTAGAGGAGAGGGTAATTATAAGAGTATATATATTAGGTCCCACCGCGCTTATAATAAGTTTATAAGCACTCTTAGTCTTTTTAGCTGTATAGCAACGTAGAGGCGGGCTATGTTATAATTAGGCTATAATTAATTAATAAAATATATAGGTTAATTTTACTAAGACTTAATTAAATATACTAGTTCTAATTAGTTATTAGTTATTACGCCTATTATAACCATATATAGAATAACCTATATATGGTTATAATAGGCATAATAACTAATAACTAATTAGAACTAGTATATTTAGTTAAGTCTTAGTAAAATAAACTTATATATTTTATTAATTAATTATAGCCTAATACTATAGTAATAAAGTTTAAATTTGCTATATATTAACTCTATTATAACTTAATTTAATCTAGGTATTCCTTCTAGTAAGGCCCACGCTTATAAAGTAGTATTTTATATAAAGGGCAGCCGTATTAAGTCCTTAAAGGACGCTATTATTTACCTACTACTTACTATTACAAGATTTTTATATTATATTCTCTAAAAGCTCTATAAGAGGCTTCTAATATATCTTCTTCTCTATTATAGAGCCTCTATATATAATAACGCAAGCTATATAGCTTAGTTGCTTAAAGAAGATCTAAATAGGCTCTTGCCTATACTCCTCTACTAGTACCTTATATATATCCTTTTCCTCTATTATAGTAATATAACTAGGGGGTTTAATAAAATGTTTACTACTATTAAATAAGGCCTTAATAAGTTCCTTATAGAAATCTTTATAGGCGCTATACTTTAGCTAATAGCTAGGAATTAACTTAGTAAAGAGCTTATAGTAATTAACAATAGTTATATTTATTTATTTATTGATCTTACACCGATTTAGCTCTGTGGCCATACGGTACTCCTATTTTACATAATGGGAAAACCCGATATGGGACAAAAAACCCCCTCCTCGGCCTGTTATACACTCTCTGCCGTCTACTTCGCAGCCTATAAGTATTAAAAAGGCGTCTGCAGACGCCTACTCCTTCTATTCGGCAAGCCTCTTACCTAGCTAGCCTACTTACTCCCCTTTCTTTCTCTTCCTCCTCTCGCAGGAGCTCCTCCGTATAGTGGAACTGCGGTAGGACCTGTAGTTATAAGAACCATCTTACAAGCCGTTTCGCTCCCTTAGCTGTACTAGCTAGTTTTTTAACCTCTAGGTGGCCTACCGCTAGCCCTTGCCTCTGCTCTGCGAACTGGGGGCAGTAGGCTATAATATATAACGCCGTCTCTTCGGCTTGGCCGCACTGGCATATAGGGGAGGGAAAGTCTGGTACCCTAGCCTTATTTAGGAAGGCCGCTAGCCCTATCTATCCCGTCCGTATCTGTATTAAAACTAAGCTTTCTGCTTTCTTAAGCTCCTTATGTATCTTTAGCGGTTCTTCTAACGGTGGCCCTACCCCTATAAGTCCCTATTTCGGCCGATTAGCTCCCTATCTTCTCTTCTAGCTTACTAGAAGCGGCATCTCTGTTCTTTGTTTTTACCGCCTCCACTCCTCTGCCCACTGGGTCCGTTTCTCTCCCTCTATATATATATTTCCGTTTTGGTTTTGACCCCGTCTTTGTCTTTGTCCTTGGGCTAGTTTCCCCCGTATTTATATATAAGCCTCCGTAACTAACTTTTCTTTATGCCTAAACCTAAAGTTTGCGAGTCTTTTATTTAGGTAGAGATCTAGCGGGGGTATAGAGGTTTTAGTTTTGAGAACTAAGGTAGGAGTTGCCTTATATGCCCCTGCTATTGCTCTTAGGCACTTATTTTAAATCTTAGCTAGCTTTACAGCTGGGCCCATGGGTTTAGTGCTTTTAGGACCTTTGATTAGGGTAGGCGTGTGCCAAATTGCTGCTCCGTAGGTAATAGCAGGCCGGATTACGGCGTTGTAGATCTGCCTTGCCCGTACAAAGGTAGCTCCCTATATTAAGGCTATTGTCCGCAGTAGGGCGTTTGTATGCGTTTTTATCTTCTTTTGTATCTCCTTTACATGTGCCCCCCAGTTTAGCCGTGGGTTAAGCCAGACACCTAAAATGCGTATTAAGGCCTTAGGCTTAGTCTCTACCCCTAATAGGGGGAGAGGGGCCTGTATATTAAACTGCTTTGGGTTCCGGGATAGATGTATAAGCTTATACTTCTCTAGGGCGAAGCTAGCGCCATAGCGGCGCGCCTAGTTAAGGTAGCGGTTGTAGCCACGCATTAGGATCTAGCAGTTTTCCTCTATAGATGGACCGTACGCAAGTAAGTTAGTGTTATCTATAAATGCACTGGCGCTTAGTCTCTCCTATAGGTTATTATAGAGGTCTAGTAGCTCTGCTGTATAGAAGAGGAATAGGATAGGTAAGAGGGGAGACCCCTATAGGATGCCTGCGGATATTAGGAACTCCTCTATTTCCCAATTTAAGAGTACTAGCGTTGTAGATCTGTCTGTTATAAAGGTTTTTACCTAGGCAGCTAGCTCCTCTGGGATCCCCTTTGCCCGTAGTATATACTATAGGCGCTTTCATACTACCCTATTAAAGGCTCCAGTAATATTAAGGGAGAGTAGTAACGCCATATTGCCTTTTATCTGCTAAACTGTCTATACTTGGTTAACTAAGAGGTCTAGGGCTGTCTCTATTAATTGCTTCTCCTGGGCTCCCATCTGGTAGGCTAGTAGTATATTATGCTCTTCCACTATATAACGTATCTGTTCTGCCGTGACTGCTTCTATAACTTTACCTATTGTACTTAGTAGGGCTATAGGTCTCTAGGCGTTTGGTAGCAAGTAGTTATCTTTTCCTTGCTTCCTAATAGCGACCGTACGGGCTCGGCGGAATTTTTTTGGCCAGTACGCCTTCTCCTAATAGGCCTTTGTTAGGGCCGCCATCGCTTTAGCAAACGGCTATCCTAACGCCTTAAGGAAGGCGTTTGGGATACTATTGGCCCCAGGGGCGCTATACGGGAGGCGGTCTCTTATTACCCTCTATACATCATCCTTATCAATATACAGGAGCTGTTCTGCGGGTAGGGGGTACTGGTACCCCTCTATATTGCTTATATCGGCTTTAGGTTCTTAGGGGAAAAACCTTTCCTAGAGTAAGTCAGTCTTCCCTTGTATTATATCTGCTACCTAAATTGTTTCTTTATTTCTTACTTTCCGTAGCGACGGGATTACGGGCGGTTTGGGTGGTAGGTAGCTGCGCTCTCTTGCCCAACGGACTAGCTTCCAGATGCTATTCGGCTTAGTCACGGCCTTATGGACGCTTTATTAAAACTGCGCTGTTTTTACTCTCCGGATTACATTCTTCTTGTATAGGTTAATTATTTGTAGCTCTTCTGTTAAGACCCCCTACCGCCTTGCTACCCTAGCTGCCTATACCTCCTCCTCTATGTCCTGCGTCCATTAGGGGCAGGAGTAGCCTACCGTGTCCTTAGCTACTAGTACTATTCTCTTAACTAGGCCCTCTAGGAACTCTAAAAGGTTAGTTATATAGTCTTTAATTTTCTTAGCCGTGGCAAGGGCGCCTAGTTACGGGAGGTGCTCTACACCTGCTACAACCCTGTCTCGATCCATCTTTTTCCAGTTATGGCGCTGCTGCCGTTGCTACTGGCTTTGCGGAGGCGACTCTAGGGTAAGAAGTATTATAATTAGATAGTGGTCTGAGCTGCTTTTAAGCCGGTTGTCTTTTTTGCAGCTTATAAGGTGCCGTGCCATATTTGCTAATCCAAATGCTAGGTTAATCGTACTTACGGCCCCTTTGGCCTCCCATGTTTCTACCCCTAGTGGGGTAAGAAGCTATAGGTGTGCTTTGCGGGTAACGCGGATAAGGTTATCCGCCATATTATATTGCTTAAGGCACTGCGGTCCACCCTAGATAGGGTAGTATAGGTTAAAGTCTTCTACGACTATATGCTCTCCTGGCCTGTTGAGTAGCTATAGAAGATAGTAGATAGGCAACTCCTAATTTACTATTTTAAGTCCTCCCAGGCCGGCCGAGTAGACGTTATAGATGTGCACTATATAGTTTCCGGTTTGTAGTGTGAGGAAGGCTATATCTGGGCGAGGGTACTAGACCGACTACTTTAATATTAGGATTTGCCTACTTACTAAGAAGCATGCGCGGCTTCTAAAGCACCTTGGGTAGGCTGGCTAGTAACCGCAGCTACTTAGGCAGTATGTTGCGTTTACTTGTTGGTTCTGCTACGGTTCTTATATTGCTAGAATTTTGTACCCCTGCCGCGTTGCTTCTGCAATAAACGGTATTATTACCTTATCTTTGCTTTTCTGCACGTTATACTATATAACTTGGAGTGTATTTATAGTTCTTTATTATTCTGTGTGAGGTATGCTGCAATGTCCTAATTGTTCTGGGCGGCCCACGGCCTATTCGGCGGTCTGCCTATTAGACAATAGTTATATTAAAAAAGAAGTAGTAGATAGGTCTTTAAAACTTTAAGTATATTCTCTATATATTAAAATAAAACCTTAATTAGTTGGCTTTATTAATACTACCTATAAAGTAGTTATATATATTAATAAACTATGAGATTAAGAGTTTCTTTATAGCTTAGTTACTAAAGACTTTTTATATTTAGTGGGTACTAGATATAGTGGTAGTAGGGTATTATTAAGTTTATTAAACCCTAACTCTACTTAGTAATATATAATATTGACTTCTAGATAGGACTTTTAGAGCTCTTGCTACACCTGGCCTAAAAAGACTAAACTAACTAAAAGAACCCTAAAAAACACCCTAATAATCCCCTAAGATGCATACATTACAGGGGAGGCACAGGTAGAACAATAGTGGTATGTAGTTGCGCGCGACCGCCAGACCCATACCTAATAATGGCCCCCTATAACAATAATAAGGACGGGCGAATACTATACCAAAAAGCGGAAATACCCTAATTAAAAAGGTATCTGACAAAATATAAAGCCTATTAGACGCGTCTAGTATCTGGAACTGTAGGGGAGTATCTATTAGCTATTATAAACTAATATAGCTAGTAGAATGGCTCCAGTCTAGTAAATCTTAGGCGTCCCTCTAGTAAACCCTTAATTAAATCCTCTAACGGCTAAACAAAATTGAAGATAAATAAAAACCCCCCCTATAGGCGAACCGCACCTAGGCTGCTATAGCTGCGCTTCTATAGCATAGGGAACCTACCCCCCTAAAAATAATAACCGGGTATATAATTACAATACGACCAAATATAGAAAAGGTAGAGGAACTTAGGGGACAATTAGAAACAGAAGTTTTTATAAAGATTTGTAAGGAGGTCTATAACGCCATTACAGTCTAATACCTTAGGAGTAGAGACATTAGAGTTACCCTAAAGGACTAATAGGCAAAGGAACGGGCCTTAAGGGTAGGGGACAGGCTAGGAGAGCGTATTGGCATAAAAGTGCTTTATAAAGATTACCTAGTTGAAGTCCTATTGGTTCCTATAAGCCTTAGGGTAGAAAGGGGACGCTAGGCAGACAATACAGCAACTATATAGGAGATAGTAAAACAAACGGAACGCCTTATACTAGGACTTATAATTACCCAGATCTAATAGCTTTAATAGGAAAATACAAACTAAGTATATAATAAGAATAATAAAAGGATATAAGGGGCGCCAGAAACTTGCTAGGGAGACAATAAACGAATATATAGCTCCCTTATTATTAGCGTACATATACTAGGAATATAAAAACTCCTTATTTAAAAAGGAATAATTATAAATGGCCTTATATATAACACAAGGCTCTATAACTATAGACTATACCTAGAACGATGTTATTGCTGTATATAATAGGGACACACCCAATCCATATACGCAGCATAGGTATGCTGCGGCTACTATATAGGCCCCCACAATATAAGACAATATATAAATTAAGACCAAATAAAATATGCAAACTGTTACCGAAGCACACATAAGGCGTGGGAGAGAGAAGACTGCATTAAATATAGGAGATAGAAGGAAAGGGCTTAATAGCTACAGGAATAACTGCATGCTAGGTTATATAAATGGAAACAATAGGTGATAAGCTAGGGGGATATAGGTGTCTTCCTAGCATTTCCTACCTTTAATACTAGGGGGCTAAGCTAGCCATCCTAAGCCTTAATGGGCTAAAAGCGACGCTGCGTAATATTACCAGACTAAATAGGGACATAAGGGACATATAGGACACAAGGGAGAGAACGCCCAGTAGGAAGACCCCTATAGACGGCTATAGCAAGTTTAAGGCTGGGACAATTAAGAATTAGATTTAACGTAGTAAACACAATATATATAACTAGCTTATAAGGGGCACACAGCCAACTGGTAAGAATGGGGGAAGAACCGGAGGTAATAACAGACTCAGATTTAGAAAGGCTAGTAGGAACATAAGATATAGAAATAGAAAGCTCCACATAAAATAAGTAGTGGCTAGGGAGTAAACAGAAGTTCTAAACATTTTAGAGAAAGTGGAAATGGAAGAAGCAAGGAGCAAAGGAGAGGCAAAAAACCCCGTTGGGGGTCCGCCACTTAACCATTATATAGTATAACTGCGGCAATATAAACCACTGTCTAGTAAGGCCCCTACTAGACAGTCTAGACCTAGAGAAACACTATATTCTTGCTATATAAGAGCCGTATTATAATACCTATATATAATTAATATACTGCCCCCAAGGATTCTAGCTCC
>Ga0307507_10008560_pt1 | contig 14069 bp, 4 predicted proteins | sample 7_EM_MG_FD_207223 | JGI IMG/M metagenome (GOLD analysis project Ga0307507, IMG submission 207223) | Populus trichocarpa ectomycorrhiza microbial communities from riparian zone in the Pacific Northwest, United States - 7_EM | ecosystem: Host-associated > Plants > Roots > Unclassified | place... | reverse complement strand
CAGGGGTGCGCAGGGGGCTGATATTAGTGCGCTATTCTGATTGGTCCAGGAGTTGGCAAGAGTTAGTCTATGCGCCATCCCGTGTCACCGGAATAAATCTTTTGCGGAGCGTCTGATTCATGGGATAACTCAGACCATAGAATCAACTTTTTAACAAAAAAGGTTAGCGATATCCGCTTGCGGATATACGTATGTCCGCTAATTGATTCTATGGTCTGAGCTTGCTAAGGTAAGGTCTGAGCTTCTGAGGTAAACGTACTTGACAAGCGAGTCGGCATGCAAGCGAGTTGGCCACTTTAAAACTTACCAAAAATTGGAAAAATCGTACCTTAAGATCTTAACAACCACTTAATAATAAATTCTAATAATTTGGATTTAGGCTTTTATATATGCTTTATAGTTTCTATTAAAGTTATATGGTAAATGGTTTAGTAGTTTTTGAGATATAGCGATTTGGCCTCGTTTTGGCCCCTAAATTGCTATATCTTAAAAACTATAAAACCATTTACTATATAACTTTAATAGAAGCTATAAAGCATATATAAAAGCCTAAATCCAAATTATTAGAATTTATTATTAAGTGATTGTTAAGATCTTAAAGTACGATTTTTCCAATTTTTGGTGAGTTTTTGAAGTGGCCGACTCGCTTGCATGGCCGACTCGCTTGTCAAGTACGTTAACGCATCAGCTTTCCCCACGTTTTAGCGTCAATAGACGAATACGAGCATGGTGGCATGGTTAAAGTGGGTTGATTGGGAGGCTGAAGGCCTTCAGCCTGACGACCTTCATTCTTCGGCGTAAATGCCTTGTTTGTCTATTGTTTCGACAATGAGGTGCCATGACATTATAATATTAGTTTCGACTACCACAAAGGATATAGCATCCGATTCCGGGTGCTGCCTTTACGGTAGACTTTGATCTTCACGTCGGACAGTGTCGCTGTTTGATGGCTCTCACAGGGTAGGCCGGTGCTAAGATTAGAACCATCGCGGCAATGGAATATAAGTATCCTAAAGAATGGACAAGGGATTTGGAAGGCAAAAATACAAGATGGTACTGCTATCGATGGGACAGCGAAGGTACGAAGTATCCCTCCCGACAGCCGATTTAGACTAATTGGTACTACCTCGCAGGCAAAGGGGAGAAATTTACACTTGAACAATACAAATCCAACCCTGAAAAGTACGAAGGAGCTCCCCTCCCACCGAAGAAGACAGGAAATGGCCGTCGCCTACGATCCCGTTCACGGGAAGATAGAAAATCGAAGAAACCGAGACGGAGTGAAATACCTCAGCTACGGGAAAGAAGTTCGAATATGTCTTTATCGAGCCAAGAAATTAATGCCGGAGGTACAAGTGGTACGAGTAAACAAGGAGAGGCCCACGGTGTCGGAGAAAATGCATCTTCGTCGAACAATGCCAAGCACATCCACCAAATCGAGTCGGAACACTTAAAGGCCGAACAAGTCTCAAAATCTTCCCTACTATCAGAGCCCTCATTTAAAGCGACCGCAGACGAACCTCCACTGGGAATAAATACTTCCATAACGAATATATGTCATCAGATGTCGTCCGACACCCTACAAGAGATTTCCCGGCAAGTGACCGAAGCATTGCCAGCTTCCGAAAGACGCAACTTCGATGCTTCCTTCGCCGTCAAGTGGGACCTATTCGAGTATTGGAAATATAACCTTGGCGAACGCCGCGATCTCACTCCGGTTCTCACAGTGAGTGGTTCAGAGAAAAATGCCTACGCAGCGACTTGCGGAGAGTATTTGAAAATGTGCTGGCCAGATCTTGGTTTGGAGCTACTGCAAATCATTGAACGGTCTATGACTGAAGATCATCCCTCGTGTAAGATTTACCCAATGGCAGCCATAGACGGGATTCTCACGCTGATACCAAATAGTGGAGAAACGCGGACATGTGAAGCTTTCCATTGCTAAAAAAGAAGCTGAGGGCGGCGCTTTCAATGTGTATGCATCAGGGCCCAAAGAAGTTCTAATAAGCATAGCACAACAGCTTGCATGGCTTGCTGCAAGTTTCAGAAAACCCAGCAATAGCAGACTTGCCTCCTCCTCCGTTTCTTTCAAACATCTTCCAAAAAACAACGAAACATGGTTCAGAATACAAGTCTTAGAGTTGGAGTCCATCGGCGAAGCCGACAAGATGTGCTGGCACCCAATGTTCTCAAACTATGTCATTGCGCGGGGATTCCCTATTCCCGAACGAGATTTCGGAAATGGCGTTGAACTTCCATTCAATTTAATGGCAACGCTAGGCCGTATCTGGTATCCCACAGAGTACCTAGACCACGTCCTGTTGAAAGGATTCTCTACCATCCTTGTGCCAGTATTAAGGAAGAAGGACTCAATTCAATGGCATTTTATCTCAAACAGCGATCAGGAAGAACCAATCTCTACAGAAGCGATGGAACAATACTGCAATGCAGAATTCAAGAGTGCCGATCTACAGTTAATGAAAGAGATGAGAACTTTTCTAGGATGGTGTAAAACTGCTGGCATCTATTTAGGCACAAAAGGCTCTGGATACGACAAAATAACAGCTTCCGGTGCGGTTCCTGCAGGTACGGAAGCTCGACTCTCTCGGGAATTCTCTCTAAATATTAGTCCCGGAGGAAAAGGCATTTTCGACTTCAACTTGGGCGCCAAGATCGTCCTCGACAACACCACATACGCTGAACTTGACCGTGACGATCGATTGCTCGTTGGGGAGATGTTCAACTCGAAGAGAGACGTAACTCTCCTCTACGATCTCGGCACAAAGCAAGGTTGGCTCGTTTCACAGCTGAGTGTCAACCTTCACCTTGTCCATGCTTGGGCATCGACACAGTTTGACAAGGAAACTTTGTCCCCAAAGATCCCGCACGCTAACGTCTCTAGCAACGGAGGCGAGGCTGCACACAGCGCTGTAAAGGAACACGCAACACTAGAGCTTCGCGAAGCGTACGCTAGTGAAGAGAGGCTATTCTTGTTGGATATTATGAAAAGCATGTACAAGGCTATGAGGTCTAGAAAGGAGGCCGTGTTCAAGAAGAAGTCTGAATCGTTCAGAATTCCAGGGCTTCCCACACTCTCGGCTGCCCTGTACGGCTGGGATTTCACTGAAATTACCAACGTAGAGGGCATTCCTACGAGAAGGAAAGTGACTATCAATCAAACAAGCGGTGGATGGGAGTCTATTATAGACAAGAATCCAAAAATATTGGTGTTGTTTTGCAGAAACCTGGGAAATCCCATACGGCCGGTTGATAGAGAGAATCTCTGCACTTCCTGGACGCCGATCCCACTCAACAAAGATTACTTAACAGCAAGCATTCCTTGTATTCATGCGCTTACCAAGATACACTCCGGCGAAGATGGCCCTCCAAGATTGACCTCTTCTCACTACTGCCATAAATCACCCGAAGGACAATTGTTCGAACCCTGTCGGTTCGATGCCGCCTTACCGTGCAATCGCCTCCTACAACTACATCCTACGGCCCCTAGCGATCTACTTCCACTTTTTTCAGAGGGATCAAACGGTGCCGTCATTGTCGGACAGATAAAACTCTCCAAGAGACCACTTTGTAAGCCTCTACCTGCTATTCCTGATGATCAGCATGCTAGCCGCAGCTAGCTATCATGAGTGGAAAGCTATAGAGCCTGTTGGTGTTCTGCCCAGCTCGATGAGGCTTCTATTGATCCCAAGTCCGACAGCATAAACAGCATCGATTATTGAAGCGTTCTAGGTCACCCGTGCTGAATAGGCCTTAGCATTTCATCCACTGCTAAGATCACTCTATTATTACCTATTGCCCACATACAGATAAAGCTCCAAATAGAGTTTCGGGCATTAGATGCAATGGACTCTGACCACCTTCACCATAAACTACTCAGGCAAGTGAAGAAAATTTTATTACAGCCAATACCCTAATGAGTACTGATATAGAGAGTGGTTTAGGCGCTTTTGAAGATCTTCCAAGCCGTGCTACAGATATCCAGACAATAGACGGAGAACGCAACATATTCAGAGCCTGCCCGCTGCTCTGTCATCGCTTACTCGAGTAGATCTCGTAAATGCACTGCCCTGGATGGCTGCATACAATTTTTAACTGTAACGCAATACGACAATAGCTAGTCTTTGTACATTCCTGGTCATGATCTTCCTACCATCCTAAGCTTACGTATCTCGAGTCATAGCAGTGCAGCGGAAAAGACAGCCTTTCCCCATCCAACACTGAGGACAACGCCATAATACGAAACGTGTGCCGCTTGGGAGACTCAATGGTATGTTTAATGATGGCCCGGTCGCGGATCAGTGGATGAAGTCATGTATGGATTCTAAGATCAACATCGCGGAACGAATGACCCGGGTCAAGCATAACTGCCCAATCGATTCGGGAAGCAGTGTCAGGGAAGCAAGCTACCACTTCGGTCAGAATCTAGATCCTCACACATCCGCGGTAGTTCTCACTAGTTTAGTGAAGACTTTTCACTAATTAAGAGATCTAGATGATCTAGATTCAATGTGGTCATGTATATATAGAGCGCTATCAGTAACTTTCTAGAATCAAGCTTCGTTCGATCAAAGTGCTCTCCCAGAAGTGCCGAGCAGTAGCTAACTTGCATAAGCAACCCGGGCAGCACTTGGGCAGAGGGCGAGCCGAAAGTGAACAACGCCTCAGTAAGGCGGTGATGTACGCTAGATGAATTGGATGTCAAGGGATACATTCGTGGCGAACTGCCTAGTTTAGACTCTAAACTTGTCTCATCCATATGAAAGAAAATTTGCAAGTCAACGCTGGTCCAAACTCTTGAAAACCCCTCTAAAAGCTGGTTTCGCCGTGATATAAGGGGTAGATCAGGTTCTAGCATGACTCATTGATAACAATCTCCAAGTAAATGCCAATCTAAGAGCCGTTAGGGTTCATACTATTATCTAACCTATTTCTTGCGTCACGCTACATTAAGAAAATATAAGATGTGTTCATTACCGATCCATTAACCCGTTGGAGTCCTACGCTAAGGTCACTTAAGTTCACGACTAACGTAACAGCCACCCCAACGAGCCAGCCATCCGATCGAGCCACCCAAAATTACACCAAAATCAGTTATCTTTATTGACCCGAGGTACGAGTGGTCTATATATTCGGGTTTGGGGGTCTTGGATTTCAAACTCCCGCCAAGCTAGCTTCTGATTGGCTAGAAAGCCAGCTTCTCATTGGTTAGAAAAAAAACGCGGGCGGTATCTACCTGCAGAATACACGTGACGAACACCAAAATATTCAAGATCTTACTATCAACAGATCAGCCTTTTTGTTAACATCTCTATCAATACTACTATACGTATCTTAACTATGGTAGAACCTGCTTTAATTAAGTGCAGCAAGTGCTATTCAATACAACCCCATATTAATTTTATTAAAAACGGCCCATCTACTAAGCTTTTAAAGTAATATCAATTGTGTCAGTTAAAGGCGCGTTTTCCCTGTATATTACTTCTACTTTTACTTACTTTCCTAGGGCTCTAAATATAATTTAAATAGGCAGAAAGCAGAGCTTGGTTCTACTAAGACTCGTCCTACAAAGCGCTAGTGAAATACTTTACCTGAACCTAATACTAAGGACGTCTTCTTACCTCGCGGCCAGAACAGTTAAGATACCCCTAAAATAGCTCAACAGCAGAAGACAATTAGGGCAATATAACAGGAGCACCGTATTCTTAATCAGCGGGGTGAAGCTCACTCGCCCACTCCTCCGCTATATACTACAGATAAAGCTCTATGCAGTAGAAGAGGCACTCTAAATGACCTAAATGCGTCCTTGCTGGAACTAGCTCCTATGCCTGCTTTACCGCCAATACCTACCCTACCGCCAATACCACCTTCCTTACGGCAAGCTCCCTCGCGGCAAGCTCCCTCTCTATAGGCTCCCTCTTGGCAAGCTCCCTTTTAGCAAGCTCCGACTACGGCCACTCTACGGCCAATACCACCTTCCTTACGGCAAGCTCCCTCTCCGTAGGCTCCCTCTTGGCAAGCTCCCTCTCGGCAAGCTCTAACTACGGCCACACTACTACCTGTTTCGGCTGTTGATTGGGAGCGAATTAAGAAGTTTAGGAGTATACTACAGGCTGAATGTATAGAAACGTGCAGTTATTGCAAGGAGCGGTGGTTCCAAATGGGCCTAGCTACAGAGGGTGACAATATAGGTATATGCAAAGCCTGTATTAAGGACGCCAATAGCCTCAAAGATCCAACCCTTCCTCCCCTATTTGGTGAAAGCAACGGGCTCGATCTGGGGCCTGTTCCTGGCTTCCTACCTATACTTACCGCGGTAGAGGAGCTTCTAATTGCGCGTGTATACGTTCATCTGCAAGTCGTGCGTGTACGCGGCTAGCAACATCGCTATACTGGCCACGTCTGCTGCTTTGGCCAGAACACACTAAAGACTTGGAGGCAGCTACCACGGCTACCTACTGAACTTAATATACTGGTCGTGAGGCCTGCGGCAGTAGAGGGTGGCAAATACCTGAGTCGGCGGTTCACTAAGCGGTATACTATAAGGCGCTCTGCTATAGTATAGTGGCTTTACTTTCTAAAGGTTAATCATCCTAATTATCGTAATGTTGAAATATATAGCACCCAGCTTACCAGCTTACCCGAAAATGGCTCTATATTAGATCAGCTACCTTATATCAATAAGTTAGAGTCTGATTTTAGTGGCCTAACGGCTTACCCTACTGCTCCTATGTAACGTCCTCCTACTGTTAATCCTCTGCCTGCCGAGCTTGGCAGTAATATACTAGACGGCGAATTTAATGACAATATACTGGATACTTTAGTTCCTGATCTAGTGCCTAACCTTAATAAATTGGAGCTTTTGGGTCGCGAGGTTCAACATCAATAAGACATATAAGCGGGCCTAGAGGTTTCTATTATGCGATAGACACCTCTCTCTAAGCGATTAGCTAGTTTTATTATACGCGGCGTTTTTCCTACTCTATTTCCTTATGGCAAAGCCAATTTTAATATGCCACGAAGCCGTACGGTTACCCTGGCTGCGTACGCCAAGCATATGCTTAAGTATCAGGACGGTTGGTTTGGCTACTACCCCTTATTTCGCTACTACGTGTTTAATCGGATTATAAGAGAGCAAGCCCTTAGCGCCACCCGCTTCCTTTACGGCCGATTAAATAAGAATGGTCTGTCTTTAAATAAGCTTAGTAATCTTATAAATAGTAATAGGGGTGGCCAGTTGCTGAACAAGATTATACAGTATGCACGGAACCTTAAGGGCACTAGACCTTACTAGAGGCAGAAGAGAAATAAGCTTACGGCTTATGCTGAGAATATTAAAAGCGGGTCTCTATTCTTTACACTTAACGCTGCTAATCTACATTGGCATAATCTATACTCTTATATGCCTCTATTTAACGAGTATAAGGCTGCTAATAAGGCTTAGTGCTACTGGATTGCTTCTCAAAATCTTAACAATAATCCGCATATTGCTGCTTACTGGCTGCATCGCTGCTTCGATCTGTTTAGGAAGCACGTACTTATAGGCCTATTTAATGGCAATGACTTTTGGTCTTAATATAAGTGGTAGGTATAAGGTAGCGGCTATATATATGGCTTCTTATGGAGTTTAATAGCCCTAAGGCCAGATCTGTCAGCTAGTAACTTAAGGGCGGCTTTTGCTAAGTACTAGGCTACTTTTATATCTATAATCAATCCTAATTAATCTAGGCCTCCTGATCTCTAACATCCTTCTACTCTTAGCTATAAAGAACAGCTTAATACTAGTGAGCTTCTTACTGCCTGCCTTAATCGATTTCAACGGCACCGTAATTGCACCGAATCTTACTGTTTAAGATTAAAGAAAGGCTCTACTAGAGTAAAGGAGTGCCGCTTCTATTTTCCACACTCTCTCTATAATAAGGCCGCTATATTAAAGGATTAAAATCTATATCACTGGACGTTCTGTCTGTAGCGTAACAATAAGCTTCTTAATGGTTATAATGCAGCTATGATATTAGCGTGGATGGTGAATATTAATACATCACCCGCTATGAGCATATTAGTAATAGTCAACTATATAGGCAAATATTGCAGTAAGGAAGAGAAGAAGTTAACTTTCTACCAGGAGTTACTCTAATTAGTATAGTCGCACGCTAATAGCCTTTATGCCTTTAGTTCGGTTGTGGCTAGGTTTATAAATAAGCTTATTGCTAAACGCGATTAGTTAGCGTAGGAGGTATACTATCTACTTCTTAATATTCCCCTTTGCGAAGGCTCTAGGAATATAGTAACTTTGGACTACCGCCAGGAGGACGATTAAAGCGCTATATATAAGCTTAATAATGGGCAACTAAGAGGGTGCGAACTGTCTAACTATAAGGAATATAAGCGCCGCCTAGATGGGGTAGAGGACGTTACTTTCCTTAATTTTCTACTCTATTTTAATTACTCTACTTATAAGCGTCGGCTAAGAGCAAGGCCTTGAGTTATATCGTACTTTCCGTGATATAACGGCGATTGTTTCTATCCGCAGTATCCTAAGTTCTGCCGTGTAAAGCTTATTCTTTATCACCCGTGGAGGGAGTATAAGGAAGTGGCTACTTATACTAATGGATTTGGGGCCCCTAATTATATGGCTTCCTATTAGGCTTGCATTAACTCTTATTAGCACCCGCCTAACTACTTCTGTAATTGGAAACTAGAGGAAGGTTATAAAACTACTAATAATATTAATGAGTTTAAGGGCGATTTTGCAGACGACTTAGAGCTATACTAGTTCTTTAAGGCCCTGCATACCCGCGTTTAAAATACTAATGGAGTTAAAATTAAGGATCCTAATAGGCTTAGTAATAGGGAGCTTAATTGTAACTATAACTAAAGTACGCATTAGGGTACGTACCCACAGCTTAATAAGAGGACTTATTGGCAGGAAGCACGGCTATAGCCTCTACCATAGAGCCGCCTATCTTAAACAGCAACTCCGTCCTCCTTATAACCAGGTCAGCGTTATATCTATAATGTTATAGTTGATTACTATAGGCAGATCCAAGCGGGCCTTGGCCCCCCCCTACTGCGGATTAATATTGATGGAGAGGTAGGAACCGGCAAATTGTATCTTATTACTGTCCTCTCTACTACGCTCTGTAATATGGCAAGGGCTAATAGTAAGCCGTCGCTATTAGCTCAAGCTGCCCCTACTAGGGTAGCTGCCTTTAGTATTAACGGTAGAACTATATACGATCTATTAAGGTTGCCGGTAAATTATCTATTTAAGAAATTGCCTGCTGCTAGTCTTACGCCTCTATAATAAGCTTTTAAGGATATTTACTATCTTATCCTTAACGAGAAATCTATAATTAGGCAAGTATATCTGGCCTAGATTGATTACTACCTCTGTTAGATTTACCCTGCGCGTAACAACGACTACTTTAGAGGCTTAAATATCTTGCTAGTAGGCGATTTCCATCAGCTTCCCCCTATAGGTTAGGCGGCCTTATACAGCAATCTACCCGCTAGGCCGTTAGAGCTTGCTAGCCATAGAAAGGGAGCCTATAAGGCAATTAACCGAACAGCTGTCCTAGATCAAGTTATACGGCAGGGCGGTAATAACGCTAAGAGCTCTGTATTTAGGACCGCCCTTGCGGAGCTATGTAGTGATTCTATAAGTAATTCGACCTAGAAGCTTCTTTTAACTAGGTGTAAGTAGGGCCTATCCACTAATAAGGTTACGGGCTTTGACAACGCAATTCGGCTATATGGCACACGCGCTGCTGTAGGTAAGTATAACGCTATTTGGCTTCGCGACCTTTTACAGCTAGTAGTGGCTATTAAGTTAGTTGACACTAGTATAGGTGTGCGGAAAGTTACTCCTGATTAGTGCAATACTATAGAAAATCTAGCCCTATGTATTAGCGCAAAAGTAATACTAATATAGAATATCTGGGTTGAACTAGGCTTAGTAAACGGTACTACTGGTACAGTTAAAGATATTGTATGGAAGGGACACGCGGATATTAAAAAGGATCAGCCTTAGTCACTACTAATTGTGGTAGATGGGTATAACGGACCTACCCTATTTACTCGGCAGGATGGTAAGAAAGTCGTCCCTATATTTTCCGTGCTTTATAAGTGGGAGGGTATAAGAGGCTCTTGCTTACGGCGTTAATTTCTAATTACTCTAGCTTTTGCTCTTACCGTATATAAAAGCCAGGGCCTAATACTTAACCAGGTAGTTCTAGATATTAAGGAAAAGGATAAGATAGCTAGGCTAACCTATATAGCAATCTTACGAGTTAAGAAGCTTTCAGGGCTTATATTTAAATATAGGTTCGATATAGAACGATTTTAGTTATCTATAAGTAAGACTAAAGAGGCATAACAAGAAGATTTTGCACGGAGGTAGCAGTAACTACTTATAAACGACTTTTCCTAATTAGGAAATTATATACTGGCTTGGAGGTAAGTAGAGAATGCGGCATTCGTCTTGGTTTCCTAACTTTTAAACAGCTTAACCGCGAAATCCAATTTTCTAAATTTTAACCCCCCTATCCGTTCTACTTTTTTACCGCTTCTGGAGCTGTTAGATATATATATAATGGTATACAGGGAGAATTGGCAGTATTACCAGATCAATATTGCTGCTGTCTATAGTGTTAATCGATTTTTGGAATTTTTCAAATTTTTTTTAAAGGGCGGAAATGTCGCTTATATAAGAAGTCACGTGACCTCCGAGAATACATGCTACTTGGGACCGTATATTAGCAGCCACGACTTCTCTACACTATAGTTAAGATTTTATATATACCGCACCTAGAGCTGCTTGAAATAACTATTACCTATAGATCTGCCGATTTACAAATTAAAAATTAGACGTGGTTAGAGCTGTTAATAGGGGTTATTAATCGCGCTCCCTATAACAAAATCCGACTGATAAACGAACTGACGAATTAAATTAAAAGTTCGGAATGTCTAAATAAGGTTCTGCTAAGACGCTAGCTGGACCCTAACCTGGACCCTTCCTAACCTATTAAATTCTAAAAATAACGACCTCTACTAAATTAAAAATCAACCTTATCCTTAATAAGCCATCTAATTGGATTTAATGGTTCTTTATTATCCAATACACAACCAAAACTAATAAGGTATGGCAGTATATCGACCTATCTAAAAAGAAAGACGATCTTCCAAAGCTAGAACTACTAAGTCAGCCCACACCAAGGGATATACTACCCACGGCTATATCGATAGCAAAGCTAGACCTAAATTAGCTTACTACCTATAACCAACTCTACGCCGAATACAAGGACGATCTACGCGTACACCAGAAGTAAAAATAGGCTATAAACGATATTAATAACTACATTGTTCGCACTATATCGGTAGCCTACCTTTCACTTATTGACAGCCTTAGTCGGTTATATCAAATATTTAAGGCGTCTCTACCACTGCAGTAGCCACTGCAGTGACAGAGACACCCCGTATTTTAGTAAGTAATTAAGCCCATCTTGTACAAGAATCTTGTGCTTATTAGTACTTACCAAATTACGTGCTTGTAGGGCCTCCTCTTATCTATAAATACTCCCTTCTTTACACCTTCCTCTCTTCTTTTCTTCTTCCTTATAAGAGCTAGAGGTGCTCTAATACTCTTTAATCTCCACTAAGGGATCTATTGGTTGGCATGGCAATATAAACAGCATTAGACAAGGAGACAGGCGAGAGAGAAGATAGGAAGGACGGAGGAGCCTCCAGTAGGTGTTAGTTAAGCAACTTCAATGGCTATATTATGGCTGCCTAATCTCCTGTGCTTGTAGGCCTCCTCCCGTCTATAAATACTCCCTTCTCTACACCTTCCTCTCTTCTTTTCTTCTTCCTTATAAGAGCTAGTGGTTCTCCAATACTCCTCCTTAGTCCCTACTAAGGGATCTATTGGTTGACATAGTGATATGGACAGCATCGGACAAGAAGACGGGTGAGAGAGAAGATAGGAAGGACGGAGGAGTCTCTGGTAGGTGTTAGCCAAGCAATATTAATGTCTATATTATGGCTGCCTAATCTCCTGTTCGCAGGCCTCCTCCTGTCTATAAATACTCCCTCCTCTATACCTTCCTCTCTTCTTTTCTTCTTCCTTATAAGAGCTAGAGGTGCTCTAATACTCCTCCCTAGTCCCCACTGAGGGATTTATTGGTTGACGTGGCGATATGGACAGCATCTGACGAGGAGACGGGTGAGAGAGGAGACAGGAAGGACGGAGGGGCGTCCGGTAGGTGTTAGTTAAGCAACGTCAATGTCTATATTATAGCTGCCTAATCTCCCGTTCGCAGGCCTCCTCCTGTCTATAAATACTCCCTCCTCTATACCTTCCTCTCTTCTTTTCTTCTTCCTTATAAGAGCTAGAGGTGCTCTAATACTCCTCCCCAGTCCCCACTGAGGGATTTATTGGTCGATGTGGTAATATGGACAGCATCTGACGAGGAGACGGGTGAGAGAGGAGATAGGAAGGACGGAGGGGCGTCTAGTAGGTGTTAGTTAAGCAACGTTAATGTCTATATTATGGCTGCCTAATCTCCTGTTCGCAGGCCTCCTTCCGTCTATAATACTCCCTCCTCTATACCTTCCTCTCTTCCTCTTTCTTCTTCCTTATAAGAGCTAGAGGCGCTCTAATACCCCTCCCTAGTCTCCACTGAGGGATCTATTGGTTAACATGGCGATATAGACAGCATTGGACGAGGAGACGGGTAAGAGAGGAGACAGAAAGGACAGAGGAACCTCCAGTAGGTGTTAGTTAAGCAACGTCAACGGCGGTTCTCGTTACCCAAAAATTACGTCACGTGACGACATTTGGGAACGCAAATATATACCCCCGTCCCATACTCACACCACTACTAAATATTCTAGATTTCGTACTCGGAGCTACTTACAATAGGCATTTCTAGGAGATCTGCCGGTTTAAAGCTCTATAATTAAACGTTGTTAACGTTTTATATAGGGGTCGTCGATCAAGCTCCCAGGACACGATTTTTAAAGTTTAATACTATACCAATACAGCCATTTCAATACTACCCTTTGCGAAAGTATTGCGAAAATCAAATTAAGCGAGCCCCGCACACACAGCATTGAATTTAGGTGATCTCACCATATAAATCGTATAACTACCACGCATACTACGCTTGCAACGCTTATATCTGCCTTCTATGCCTAAAAGGATTCCTAAATGGCAGCTCCATTAAATTTTGGTAGCTTTTCTATTTGATTGGACGGTCAAATATATCGCGGCAGCTACAAAGTTACACCTTTCAACTATATACCGTATCCAGCTTAACTTGGACCTCTATGGAGAGCCATACCCCCCCCTAAATCTTAAGATTGGGCGACTAAGTAATATATAGGCGGAACATAAGCAAGTTCGTGATATATAATATTATAGTGTTGGGTGTACTAATCTCGTATATAGGCGCTTCTTGCCTACCTAGAAGATCGCCCTACTGCCTACCTTAATAAGATGGCCTGGTTCCTATAGGACGATTGCAATATTGCGGTATCAATATCGTCAATATAGAGGACTCTTAAGCGTAATAGGTGGAGTAGGAAGGTTATATAGCGCAGAGTATAGGAGCAATCTAAAGATCTTCGTGCTGCCTAGAAGGGACGTTAATATATATAGGACCCTAATTGCCTTATATTTATTAACGAGTCAGGCGCCAATAAAAGGACTAGTTATAGGAAGTTTAGTTAGAGTTCTATAAACCTTCCTACAATTAATACAGTATCAATTAAGCGCTTAGAACGGTGGAGTATTCTACCTATATATTCACTTAACGGCTTTCTCCCTGGGACTCTTATATGGCAGGGCTTAATTACTTCCAAAATATTTAACGCCTAGATTAAGTCTTCTATTCTACCATAATATATACCTAGTTATATAGTCTTGGTGTTAGATAACGCCTTAATACATAAGAGTTAGGTAAGAGAGTAATTATATATATATTATAACTATATAATCTAACCAGGTATAGGAATTTATGGAGCTCTATACTACCGCTAATATCTCTATT
>Ga0307507_10008559_pt1 | contig 14070 bp, 16 predicted proteins | sample 7_EM_MG_FD_207223 | JGI IMG/M metagenome (GOLD analysis project Ga0307507, IMG submission 207223) | Populus trichocarpa ectomycorrhiza microbial communities from riparian zone in the Pacific Northwest, United States - 7_EM | ecosystem: Host-associated > Plants > Roots > Unclassified | place... | reverse complement strand
TCGCCTCTGTTGCTGTGAGGCCGCTGTACCAGACATAGGCTGTTGATGTTGTCCATGAAGTCTGTCATGGTATTTTTGCATCTGCAACAAGTATATTAGTGTACTGTCACTGTAACAAACTGAGAATCTTACAGTATTCTTTATAATTACAATGGCCCTGGCAACATAGTTAGGCTCCCAGTGTCTTCGAATCCATGACAATTGTATCGAAGGATTAAGAACTGGACATGTCAAGTAAAAAGTTAGCAAATAATGTATGAAACCGAATGTTAACTCACACATCGCAATAATGTAGGCAGACAAATCATCCATCTTCTTGTAGTAAGTTGTCACCCACTGGATACCAATATCTGTCCATTGGGACAAGCGGGGGTGATCTCTCCCAAGTTGTTCCCATGTGGTCATGAACATTTCGAAGGCGGGAATAGCACCTGATAAAACGGGAGTGTGCTCTTTCGACATGATTTTCTGGACTTGATGGGGTACCTAAGAGAAAGACTTAGCCTGGAACAGGTATCAATATTAGAGACATACACCCAGTACGATCTCAAAATCCTGGAGTATGGCCCATTCCATATCAGTAAGTTTAAGTTTCGCGAGCTCTCTATTGACAGGCAAAGAAAGAAAATACTCAACGGCCTATTTTTTTAATAAGTATATGCTTATAAAACAATGGGGTTCAAACATACCGGGCGTAATTTACGAAACCGATTGATCATGAAATAAAGAGAGTCCCACCGAACCTTCATGTCATGCACAAGTTGTGCCTGCTTAACCTGTATAGTTATGGTTGGATCCCCAGTTGATTTGAACCACCCTTTCTTGTTTGCATCTGCTATTACTTCTGCCAGGTGGTCGTGTCGTTGACCTGAGGTGCGTACTGCTCGTACAGTACTCCGGCACAATGCAATTGGGTCATGAGCAACCGCTTCTTCGTAACTCTGATTATCAGGATCGCTTGGAGGGCCTGATGTGGATGTGGTGAATCCCCCTGTATCATCTACCAGGGCGATGTTAGTGAAGGCATCAATGACATGATTAGAGCATATGTTGGTAATGTGTGGGAAGCATCTTATATGATTGTCCTTGTGATTGAACTCAACCTTGCGAGGGTGTAAAAGGATCTCGAGTTCTTTGAGGAAAGCATCATTGAGTGAGCAGTTATTGAGGGTCCAATGGCCTCCCTGTGCACGTAAGCATCAAGTAGAAAAGGGTAAGAAAACGAAGCTTAGACGTACCTTGACTATGATCCCAACTCGATCCAACAGATGGAGGGCAATCCTTGCTAGCCTGGCCCCGTTGTGGCTTCCTCGAAGATGGTGAAATGCGATTAGTGTAGAACACAGCTGAAGACCCTTGGTAGCCTTTTCTCTGTGTATCCAATGTGCGGTAATGGCCAGGTATGGGTACCAAGCTTTGGTTGACCAAATATCCGCCGTGTAGGAAATTCATCCTGGTGCATCCTAGAGTGATTGGTGAATACAAGGATGCAAAGCGGTCAATTGAAACAACATACTCCTAATTCCTGTTTTAGGACCTTGAAATACACTTCCCATGCCTTGATAACGGATTTGCGCATCTTCGTTCGGCAGGGAATGTCTTTGTCCTGGAGGTCCTCACATAAAAGCAAGAGGAGCTGTCGAAATTCTGGGCATTCAACGACATATATAGACTACAAAGAAGGTTAGACAAATGCCAAACATTAAAAGTGTGCTTTACCAACCTGATCATCCGCAATGATGAAGTTTAGAAGGTGCTGTAAAAATGCCTTCTGGGAAAATGGAGTCTGTTGTGTTTCACGGGGTGCAGGGGCTGTTCCAGTTTCGCTCTCGAGTGCAGGGACTTTCCATCCCATTTTGCAACACTTCTGGAGGTAAATATCTCTGTGGCGGCTTAGGAGGTGGTTGCGCAATGGACCATTTGAGGTCATCGCTGAGAAGCTGCCTGCACCCTGGCATAAGTCTATCCCATTCACCCTAAACAACAATGCTTGTCAGTACAATATATGAAATTATGGGAGATCACATACTTGCATGTCTTACATAGAGTTCTGGTTATGGGAGGCACCTTGGATCCGCGTTCAAAGAAAAAATCAATATCTGGGGCTGTTCGGCCCCATGAGGATTCTGAGGCTTGCTCAGAAGGCGTGACAGGTCTGGTGGAGGCAGCAGAGCCAACTACAAGCTCAACACTAGCGGAAGAGATTGGTCGTTGTACATGCTGTACATCTTCATCGGCAGACTGTTCGTCCAAGGGAGTGAAGTCGAAGTCTTCTCCAGAACTGGGATCTTCATGAGAGTTGACTGGCACTGCTCTACGGCCAGCTGTAGGACAAGGTGCTGGCTGCTGTGCTGGTCGTCTGCCTCTACCTCGGGCCATTGTGGAAGCTGGGTGATTTACAGTGACAGAATTGTAGTATAGTATTTTATAAACCTCGACACATCATTGTTGGCCAACAACTTTTTATGCAGTGCAGTCACGTCGTCCACCCACTACTAGACCCGCGACTTGTCAGCAAGCAATTCAAAGTGGTGGCTAATGGCGGAAACTTCAAGCAGAAGGAAATCGTGGTCGGCATTGCATTGATTAGTGGACAGCTGAGTATTCAACACAATAAATACAAGACTTCTGAATCCTTATCTCCCAAATGGGTTTCCTTCAAGCACCCCAATCCAAAACGTGATAATGGATTGCTGGTCGTAATTCAGGGTGAACACTGTGGGAAGCATGTTCGACGAATTCACCATCGGTTTGAAAATGAACAGGTCAAGATGATCTTGGCCATCGTTAACAGGATGGAAGGGACTGCGGACACGCTGACTGGGGAACAATTAGAACTTGATGCAGGCCAGCTCTGTGTGAGCTCCGAGACAGCAGACAAGAAGAAAAAAAATGATACACTTATGACTTCCCTTCACGAAGAAGTGCATAAAACATGCACTAAATAATTTTGCTGATTCGTCGTACTGATATCTATACAAAGGTTTATAATAATAATCTTGTATGTTATCTAGTATTTGTATATATCTTCGTTGAAACTTTTTTGTTACATTTTATGACTGGCTTAGCCGGCTCCAGCTGGTTTCAGAGCCAGAGCTGGAATCAGCAGCATTCTGGCTTGGCTTCGGCTAATATTGGCTCAGCTCCTTGCTTCAGCTGGCTCTGAGCTGGAGCCACGGCAACACTACCCTGAACTCGAAGTACCGTGCATGTATAGTGGGTGAAAGTGTGTTAAGGTTTTAAAGTGTGTGTGTGTGTGTGTGTGTTGTTTAGGTGTGGTTCACGCACCTGTTCAGTTCGCATGTCACCTGCTTCCCCCTTTCCACGTGCACCAGTCTTCTCAGCAGCTTTGTAATTGCCTCATGGCCTCCATATGAGTGCATTTCCAAAGTGTCCTCCTTGTGCATTTACATCTGCTCCCTTCTCTATGAGCAGCTTTGTACTTGCCTCATGGCCTCGATGTGATGCTGCCTGGAGAGCATTTCCAAAGTGTTGTCTCTGTGCATTTACATTGGCTCCCTTTTCTATGAGCAGCTTTGTAATTGCCTCATGGCTTCCATATGATGCTGCCTGGAGTGCATTTCCAAAGTGTCCTCCCTGTGCATTTACATCTGCTTCCTTTTCTATGAGAAGCTTTGTAATTGCCCCATGGCCTCCATATGATGCTGCCTGGAGTGCATTTCCATAGACTCCTCCCTGTGAATTTACATCTGCCCTCATTTCCAACAAAACATATGATGCTTCAGTTGGTCCAGCCAGTGATGCATAATATAGTGGTTTAGGGATGTCATCCGTCTGTTTTTTCATATATTGTCAATCAATATCATAAATTTGAACCCAGTTTACAAAAGCATTATTTTCATTTGTCAGAAGCTTCTTCATCAATTCAAATATAGAAGATGACTGAGATTTACTCTTGCAACCAGAATGTGCATGTATGATCCAGTGTTCTGCAGCATATTTTGCAAGAGGGGAAGATACATCCAGATTTATATCAAGTGGCTGAGATGTATTGAATTGTAGAAGGTAGGCCAGACAGATTTGAGATATGACAGAGTGTGATAGCCCCTCACTGAAACTGAAGTATTTGACTTGCTTCACATTATGACTTTGAATATAGTGAGATATGAAATATTCTTTGACAGAAAAGTGAGAAAGTTTGATAAAACCTATATAATAGTCAGTGCCTATTTCAATCTGGTATTCTTCTAAACCATACCTTCTGATTTCATAACAAAACTAGAACATATTTTCAAGACATCCTTAATATCTTGAAGTTCATTATCAGATTTGTACTCTGGTCCATTCTCAGCAGAAAGATCAATACAAGCAGTTGTAGCTAACTCTCTCAGAGTCAGTGGACAAACAGCAAAACAGAGCTGCTGTAGAAAAGTTTTGGCATAACCACGATCTTTTTTATGGATTCCCAGCAAGATTTGATCATAGGTTTTATCCAAACCCTGGGGTAGATCAGCTAGCTGCTTTTTTAGATCAGTCTTTGTCCAGCACTTTTTAAGCTCATTTAACTGTAATGCAACCCAACGAAACCTAAAATTGTGTTTAATAATCATCCTGTCATTCAAATGTTGATAATAAACATACATTCCATCTGCTTGTTCCATTAACTTCAACTTTATTTGCTCTTGAGTGTCAGAATTCCACTTTTGCAAGTCACAGTTATTTTGAAGCTGATAGTCAAGATAGGCTACAAGATCATGATTCTCAGATTCCTTAACCAAGTCAAGATAATGAGAACACTTGAACTTGTCCTCAATCTCCTGTTCTGGGTGACTAGTAACTATCAAGTGAAGCCCAAAATTTTTATTTTTCTCCAGAATAAAAGTCTGAATCCAGTTAAGAAGCTTTTCTCTTTCAGTACATTCATCAAGAGCATCCACAATGATGAATGTTGAGCTAAAGCCATCAAGAATTGTTTGAAGAGTATTCTGCAGATCACCCAGAGTTGGCTCTTGATGGCCATTGCCACAGTTAGCATACAGATCAACTAAGACTGTAGGCACTCTACCCTCATGTTTGAAAGAGAACTGCCAGATGAGTGATCACATTAGTTTATTGTGCAGCTGAAAATCCTTCTCTTCACAGACTCCTACAATAGGGACTACTGCACCGTTGAAGCCGAAGTTGAGGTCTCAGTCTACTGAGCAACTTTCCTCTGGTACTCATGGGGGTGGGATGGGAAATGGGATGATAAGTGGTGGAGGGGGGACCAAGGTTCATGGACCCTTTGTTGTTGAGGAGGCAGCAGCAAAATCAGGAGGGGTTACAGGTGAAGATGCCAATGCCAAAGCCACTGGGGAAGGTTCTGATTGGCCAGTTGGTTGCATTTTTTGATGGGGAGGATGTAGGGGAACTGTTTCCTTTTTGTTTTTGAAGTGGGTGGATGGATGAACACCTGGGATGAAGAAAGGAAGGAAAGAAGGAGAGTGACTAATGGGTTTGGATCCAGAATAACTGATATGCTATGTACCTCTTCACTTGCTTGACTTACTTATACCCCCCCAATAATATGATGATACTGATGCTTGGTTTTTTATGTTACCCCAGTTTTTTTTTTGCTTGAATGCTTTTTTTGGGTGTACAGTGTTCTGGCACTCCTTCGGACACTCAGCTCTAACTTATGCAGATCAACATCACTCATCGTCAAACTTGGCATATGTCTGTAAATAGGTATAGAGGACATATATTTAAAAAATCGGATTAATTGGTGAAGTTCCCGAGGTGCTAGGAGTGAATTACACTGAAAGTGATCAAATTTGTGAAATGTTGCTATGCTAATCTTAAGTTTTGCCTAGATACAACAAACCTCACATCCAGAAAAAAATCCCATAGATCTACAACCATACTGTAAAGGTAATAATAAATAATGGGGACATTTAGAGTGAAAATGAGGCCACCAGAAAAGTTGCATGTACGAAGCATCAACGATGTGACTGCATTGCATGCCCATAAGCTGATTTCTCACACTTTTTGGCAGTGTCACATAGTGTCCAAAGGAGTGAATTTCATGGCATTTGCCTCGCTTTCTTAAACAGCATATTTATTCATGTTCTGGTATTCATTTATCCTGAAACTATGGAATTGCATAGAAGATGTATTGGTGAATAGGAATGTCAACCCAGAATGAATTATTTTAGTGTGTGGCCACTAGAAAACAGGAATGTGCTTAGCCTGTCCAAAGGAGTGCCGGAACACTGGATGATGATGTCTGTGTGTTGATGATATCACTTGAGACAGGGTCCAATTTGCAACCTGGACAAAGGTATCTCCACAATTGTGGACACTTGTAGAATAATAAAGCCACTGTGCATCCGAAAAACATTGATTATCAGAATTTCAAACTGATAAACAATAAGAACATCAATCATATTGACTGGTCATTTCTGTTGTTTTATTTGTTACTTCAGCTAAGTGGGGTTGCCATAGCTACAAAGACTGCTTCCTGAAGACATTGTTTAAATATGCAGTTTAGATGTGGTTGATGCTCTTCAAATTGTTTTACACTTTGAAATTTTGGGTATCAATGTTTTGGGATGCAAATCTGCTTTATTATTCTACAAGTGTTTATAATTATGGAGGTACCTTTGTCCAGGTCACAATTGGGCCCTGTCTGAAGTGTGTATATAATTTCACATTGCTGATGCACACTACTGTACCATTTTGACCAAGTGTTCGTGTCATGCATCACAAATAGTTTTGAACTGAACACTTATAGTACTGTCACAGGTCACACCAGCTAGTGAATACCTGGTAGGATGGATATCCTGTACCATTTCAATTGATTTATCCATCATATGTCACAGGACCTGTGGTCTTGGGTGAATTTGGTCACAAGTCATATCACAAGTCCCCTGGCCAAAGACTTTTGGTGAATCCAAAAAAAAAAACAGTCAAAAAAGGCTTTTTTAACAAATGTAGGTCATATTAAGTGTTCCTTCCTACTTCTTTAGTCAAGGTGGACAATAATAAATATACTTGAGGTGCAAGAAAAGTTTTGATAGTGATCGAGTATCTGAGTGAGTAACTAATCAATGTATTGAAAATGTATTGCCAGGAATCCTTGGAGTTGTATATGCAGTTTGCTGTTTTTTGGTGTTTTTGACATGCTGAGATACAGTGAAATAATGCTAGAAAATCATAGTAATATTTGGTCCTCCCTCTTCCCTTCAGTGTCCCATGGCTGGTCAAATTTTTGACCTTGTCCCAAGTCACACCAACATTGAATGTAGGCAAAATTTCATCCATCTGGTCACAGTTCACACCTCAGGATAAATCAATTGAAATGGTATAGTAATAGAGAGTTTGTGCAAGTGACACAGAACTGCCAGGCCATTTATTTGCTGTGTGCAAACAACATACAGTTGTGGACAACCAAAGTCCACTAATAAAAATGGAAATTCATTGATGGCTGGAAAAGTGGCTGGAAAATGCACAGATAGGTAGAGGGAAGCTTCTGGCAAAATTTCAGTGAAGTCTCACAAGCCATTGTGGAGAAAATGTTGAAATACAGAAATAGTCCTGAAATTTCTGACCAGCACACCCAAAAGTGCTGAGAAAAATATGAAAAATAGTGCAATTGCTTCCTTTCATGGAGAACAATTTGCCCATCAAGTTTCGAAACAAGATATCAAGTAGTTCTCATGGGAAAAAATGCCATCACCACCAGCAACTAGGCTTTGGAAATGCAGGGAAATCCCTTTTTGACCATTTCTGATCAGCTTCCAACTGAACCCCAACACAGGTACCAACTTTTGATGATTTTTGGTTGATTTGCACTCCAGATGTTGCAGTTTTTCAGTCCAAAATTCTGGCCACACCAATCTCTTGTGAGAAAAACTTCAGTGTGTTTTTCAATGCATTTTGCAAATCAGAACCAGAATCTGAAAAAATCTTGACTTGAAATAGGTTATTTCCCAAGATACCAAATTAGTGGGCTTTGGTTGTCCATGATTGTACCCATGGCATGGCTTTTTTTTTTTTTTCTCAAGATTTACATGGAACAAGTAATCTAGTACTAAGGTGGACAGGCAGCATTAGGCTGCCCTTAGGTGTAATTAAATTCTGTGGTTTGTCACTTCCATGAATGTAAATGTGTGTTGTATAGCTGTAAGGAATGGGGAATGTGTAGTGTAAGGTATAGGTTTCCAAGAGATCAGGGGTGGCAGTTGCACTGTACTGCTAGGGAAAGAAGGGGCACTAAGGTGCTCATGGTGGGGTATTGGCTGGTGTGTGCAGTGTGCTCCAGTTACTGGTTGGAGTCAGAGGTGTCATCCTCTGAGTCTATGTCAGGAGGTTCTGGTTTGGCTTTGAATGATGGGGTATTTTTGGGTGTGTGTTTCTTTCTGGTGAATGTGAATGTGCCTGAGTCTTTGAAAAACTCAGTGAGGGCAGCAATCCCTTTGGGGTGCCTAGCAGCTCTGGAAGGGCAATCTCTTGGCTTTTGTCCTGTAGGCTTCCTTGTTGGTTTGTGTTTTGTGGGATTGAGGGATGGGGGGATTCTGTTGGAGATGGCAAATCATTGTTTCTTGGGCACTCTCTGCCAGTCATGGGTCCATGCTGTCTGGGTGGTGGACTTGGCTCAACAGAGAGCAAATGCTCTGGATGTCTGTCCCTATTGGTGCACCCTTGGATAGCTGTGTCACTTCTTTAGCATGCACTTGGCCATTAATAATTGATGAAGTGATGAGATGTGATGTGAAGCCACAACATGGGTTCAATGTTTGCACAACACAAATAAGTGATGCCATGGATATTTGACCAGGCTGGAGGCTCTCTGTAGCTTGTGCAAACTCTCCAATAAATAAGATTTTTTTTAGCCCTCAAGCCTCACTTTTCTCATATTCTGCTCTCCAGTGGCTTGTCAGTCTAAACAGACAACTTTGTCACATTCATTGAAAAAATTGTGAATTATTTCTGATATTAAAAGGAGTTTTTTTTACAGTGATTTTGAGAATATTATAGTGCAAGAAATTCTGATTTTGTATTGTGTTTTCTCTCCACTATGTTATTACATATATGTGCAGAGGAATGGTTACTCAACCTGCTTAGTCTGAAAATAGCTACAAACTTTTCATTGTGCACAATAACTTTCACAATAACAAAATTACTGTGAAAAAATTGTATCAGCCATTCATCTTCTCTTACCCATGTTCCTCTATTGAGATATGTTATCTTTAGTATGCCACTCAAAATGTCAATACTATAAGTACATAATCAAGTGAAGCTCACAGTTTTTTCACAATATCTTTGGCAAGGTTATTTAAAAGAAAATTTTGATTGAGACCCACTTTGTTGTAATCTGGCTTATTATCCAGTGTCATCCATGAGATCAAACCCAATGGATAATTGCACTGGAAATGCTCAACTGAAGTATTTTCATTTTCTTCAAAAAGTTTGTATAGTAACTTTAAGACAAAATAGTATTGAGAATGTTGGCTTGATATTTCTTTCTGGCAGTCTGCATCAGTGTTGTCATTGTAATCATCAGAATCATCATGATCTTGGTGTTGGCCATTGCTGTCTTCATCATCTTCTTGTGGTTGCATGACTTTGCAATATTTGACTGCTTCACACCTGCAAATGAGTGAGATCCATGACCTTAAATTTCTATTTTTCTTCCACAGTCTGTGTGAGGTTCATGCTCATCATCATCATCATTGTGTGGTGGCATCAATTTTCAATATTTCACTGCTTTGCACCTACAAATGATGCAAATTTCTATTTCTCTTCCACAGTCTCTATCAGGGTCATTGTCATCATTGTTGTTGTTGTTGTCTTTGTGTTCATTATCATTGTCTACATCATTGTTGTGCAGGTGTGTCAATTTTATATAATTTTCTGCTCCACAGTGGAAAATGACTCAGATCCATCAGTAAAAATTTAAATTTCTGTTCCACAGTCTGCATCAGGGTTATTGTCATCATGTCCATTGTCATCATTATTGTTGTCATCATCTTTGTTCTCATCATTGTCGTCTGCATCATTGTTGTGTGGTTGCATCAAATTTAAATAATTTGCTGATCTGCAGTGGCAAATGACTGAGATCTGTCAGTAAAAATTTAAATTCCTCTACCAGAGTCCACATCAGGGTCATCGTTGTCATCACCATCATCATCTTCATGCTAATCATCATTGTCTGCATCATTGTTATGTGGTTGCATCAATTTTCAATAACTCACTGCTCCACACTGGAAAATGGCTGGGATCCATCAGTAAAAATTTATATTTCTCTTCCACAGCCTGTATCGTACAAATTTCTATTTCTCTTCTGAAATTTAAATCTTTATTGACAGATCTGAGTTATTTCCCACTGCAGAGCAGTAAATTATTTAAGATTGATGCAACTGCACAACAATGATACAGATGATGATGATGAGCACAAAGATGATGATGACGACAATGACCCTGATGCAGGCTCTGGCAGAGAAATTTAAATTTTTACTGACAGATCTCAGTCATTTGCCACTGCAGATCAGCAAATTATTTAAAATTGATGCAACAGCACAACAATGATGCCACTTCAGTCACCCATATGTAACAGACTATTAGTCATGTAAACTCCAGGTACATTACATGACTAACAGTTGCAGTGTATATTTATATTTTATATATATTTTGCCTATAAATCTACACTTTTACAAAATATATTTTCACTGCCAATGTCACACACAATATATGTTTGATGTGTCACACCCCCCAAAATATATTTTGTCTGTAGAATGGGGTCAAAATATTTTTTTATGTCAGGACCCTGAGTTGTTGGTAGAAATATATTTTGACTGAGAATAATTTCTGGGACTAAGAAGGGTCTCTGGGGTCCTAGTTCCAGAAAAAAAAAGATTGTTATTTTTCCACCATTGGGAGATTCCTGGCAATTGTTCCTTTGTATATAGATATTTTCCTGGGGCTGTAGGTGCCTGCCACCTACAAGAATGGTGAAAGTGGCAACAGCACTGAATAATCTTTCTGTGGGACCTAAGACACAGTCCACTGCTGCATCAGTGTCAGTGGCACCCCAAACTGCTTCTTCCATCACCATGCACTCGCATCTGACTTCTTTGATTGCAATGCACTTGACACAATCACTGTCTGGACCCAGCACACCCATCCACCATCACAGGTTATCAAGTACCACTGTGAGAGAATCTATGAGTCCACCAATAATGTCAAAGAGGAGAGAGTCAGGTATGAGGTTACCCTACCCTGCAGGAGACTATGCTTCTCCACCTGACACATTCTCTCCTAGCAGTTCTGCACCTTCCTTGATTAGTTCAGCTATGAGGTGCTTGTCTACATCCATCTCAGGCCTACACCACCTCACTTTCCTCACTGTCATCCTCTTTGGGTGGGGGTAGGCCATTGTCCCCACCTGCTCAGCTCAAGTTTGTCCCTGCTTCTGCTTCTTCATCTCCCAATAAAATGGCCAGCCCAACACCTGCAGCACCAGCAGCAGCCAAAGGACAAGGATTACCACCCCTGAAATGGGCTAGTACCAGTAAAAGACAGACAAGTGTGAGCCCAACACTGACAGCTTACATGAGGAAGTGGTACACTGTTTTGCTTGGAGGACCCATGACTGCACTGCCTGACAAGGATGACTTTTCTTCAAATTTTCTATGCCACTGCCAATGTGAATCTGAATACCCCTATGGATCTGCCTGTTGCACCTTTGAAAAGGGTAGGCACACCTTGATCATTCTCCTGCATGACTGGGGGGTTGTTTTTCACTTCTCATGTGGGGGGTGGGGATGACAATGATGGTGACGATGATGATGAGGAGAAGGAAGGAGAGGGTGAAGAGACAATCAGCAAGTTGTCTGGTATCAAGCTCAGAAATGTGAATGGGAGTGCCTCTTCCACAAACTAAAGTGTGATATCACCTGGTGGACCTGGGGGTGGCAATTACGAGTCCATGGCCACCACATAGCCATTGCCATTGACAAGGAGGATCAGGGCACAGAGCACATATGGGTATGCTAGCCTGCTCCCTCCTCAGGCTTCACAGGGTCCTACCATGGAGACTACTGCACCATTGAAGCCAAAGTTGAGGGCCCAGTCTACAGAGCAACTTTCCTCTGGTACTCATGGGGGTGGGATGGGAGATGGAATGATAAGTAGTGGAGGAGGGCAACCAAGTTCATGGACCATTCATTGTTGAGGAGGCAGCAGCAGAGTCAGGAGGGATTACAGGTGAAGATGCCAATGCCAATGCCAGTGGGGCACCAGTAACTACCACTTTTATCATCAATCCCCTGGCTAGTGCCAGCCAGCAGATTTGTTAACAGCCAGGGATTTGAATGAAATGCCATTTCATTGCTAGCCAGGACCTGTTTCTTTCCTATTTCATTCCTTGCCAGCCTGATATTTCATTCCTTGTCAGGTCCTATTTCTTTCTTTGCCAGACTGATATTTCTTTGCTTGTCAGGTCCTATTTCCTTGCTAGCCAGGTCCTATTTCTTTCCTTGCCAGCCTGATATTTCCTTGTTTGTCAGGTTCTATGTCTTTGCTGGCCAGCCTGATATTTCATTCCTAGCCAGGTCCTATTTCATTCCTTGCCAGCCTGATATTTCATTCCTAGCCAGGTCCTCTTTCTTTCCTAGCCAGGTCCAATTTCATTCCTTGCCAGCCTGATATTTCTTTGCTTGCCAGGTCCTATTTCTTTGCTAGCCAGGTCTGATTTCTTTTCTTGCCAGCCTGATATTTCTTTGCTTGTCAGGTTCTATTTCTTTGCTAGCCAGCCTGATATTTCATTCCTAGCCAGGTCCTCTTTCTTTCCTAGCCAGGTCCAATTTCATTCCTTGCCAGCCTTGCTTGTCACATCCTATTTCTTTGCTAGCCAGGTCTGATATCCTTCCTTGCCAGCCTGATATTTCTTTGCTTGTCAGGTTCTATTTCTTTGCTAGCCAGCCTGATATTTCATTCCTGTCCAGGCCCAATTTCATTCCTTGCCAGCCTGATATTTCTTTGCTTGTCAGGTCCTATTTCTTTGCTAGCCAGCCTCATATTTTTTTCCCAGCCAGGTCCAATTTCATTCCTAGCCAGCCTGATAATTCCAAATATAGAAATAACCACTTTGTAAATGAAAAATACCAACCAAATGGGCAAAAATCTAGGTAAAAAAATAGGGATGGTGCTGATTGCTGATTGTTGGTGGCAATGTAGGGTGTTGTTTTAAACAAGCTGAAGATCATAGGAAATGGTGGAGAATTGAGTGACCTGGAGTATTTACCTACCAAAGCAGAAAAAGTAAAATATATCCTGAATGCAGCAATGCACACCTCTCATCTCTTTGGGCCTTTTAAGCAACACTATATTATATTTAAACAAGCCTAAGATCATAGGAAATGGTGGAGAATTGAGTGACCTGGAGTATTTACTTACCAAATCAGAAAAAGTAAGATATCCCCAGAATGCAGGAATGCGCACCTCTAGTCATCTTTGGCCCTTTAAGCAACATTATACTGTATTTAAACAAGTATAAGTTCATATGAAATGGTGTAGAATTGAGTAACCTAGAGTATATACCTACCAAAACAGAAAAAGTAAAATATCTCCAGAACACAAAAGTGCACATCCATTATCTTTCCAGGCCCTTTAAACAATGCCATAGTAAATTTAAACAAGCCCAAGATCATAAAAAACAGTGGAGAATTGACTGACCTAGACTACCTGCCTTCCAAACAGAAAATGCAGAATATCTCCAGAATGCACACACACAAGCCTCTCATCTCTTCAGGCCCTTTAAGCTATACTAGAATACATTGTCAACGAGCCCAGTACTTTACCACCCCCCATGCAATCCACATGGACTCCAGTGGACTCCAGTGGATTCCACTGGACTTCACTGGACTTCACTATATACTGGACCATATTCACAAATCTGGACTCCACTGGACTGTCAATACAAAACTGGACTCTACTGGACTCCACTGGACTGCCAACCATATACTGACACAAAACTGGACTCCACTGGACTCCACTGGACTCCACTGGACTGTCAATACAAAACTGGACTCTACTGGACTCCACTGGACTGCCAACCATATACTGACA
>Ga0307507_10008558_pt1 | contig 14074 bp, 17 predicted proteins | sample 7_EM_MG_FD_207223 | JGI IMG/M metagenome (GOLD analysis project Ga0307507, IMG submission 207223) | Populus trichocarpa ectomycorrhiza microbial communities from riparian zone in the Pacific Northwest, United States - 7_EM | ecosystem: Host-associated > Plants > Roots > Unclassified | place... | reverse complement strand
AGGTGGAGGTGGAGGTTGGGGGTGGGTTTAAAGTTGGAGGTAATAACTACTGTATAGTAAACTCTGTGGCCGAGGTGAGAGAATTGAATGGCAAGTTCCGGGGGGTTGCGGGGACAGGTGATCCGGGGATGTGTGGCTACCTTTCATACCGGTACTCGAGTACCGCACGGTACGGTATCGGCATTCATTTTCAACTCTTAGTTGCCTCACTACTGTATTTCCTTACTAAATTTAGTAAGATAGACATCTGCTCTATCGGTATGATTGTACTGTACTCGAGTATGAATTTATTCCTGTCTTTTGTAAGTTTCTATTTCTTTCTTGCTGGCATTCCACCCGTCTTTATTCGTTCAGGCTGCTTGGCTTTTAGTGCCCTCTAGCCTCGTCAAGCTCGGTTAAGCTCACAAAGATGGCAGTGAGGGTATCCCGATAGGGCAGCGTTGGGCTGTAGCAGTGAGCCTATCAGATAATCTAGATATCCACTTTGCTTTTTCTTTCTTTCTTTCTTGTTCGAGGACCAGTAAATTGTATTTCCCTGACCCTTCTATTGGACACAGGTCAAGGAAGGGCCCTGGCTTTTAAGTTGGAATATTGTCTTACCAACGGGCTACAAGTACAAGTACCATCGGTTTCAAGGGTAGGGTTGCCAAGCAGTGGTGCAAGAGTACCGGTACGGCACTCCCACATTCGACGCACTTCTATTACTAAATTCGAGACCTATGAAATCTGGGAGCCTCTCCAAACCTTCCGTCATAATCCACCACGCATTCAGAGCTCCTCTAACCCCACCACCCCTCGATCTTCATTTTTCCCCAACAAATCTTGTTTTCTAACGAAACTAAGATAGTGGGAACCTCCTCGTCGCAGACATGCCTTCTTCTGCAGTGCTCGCTGAGCATGGCCAGAAAGCTTTGAATTCCCAGGATTACTCTCAAGCAATTGATCTGTATACTCAAGCTCTGCAACAGACACCCGGATCCCCCGATTATTACATCAAGCGCTCAACAGCCTATCAACGTTCCGCCGATTACACCAACGCTCTTAGGGATGCGGAAATAGCCGTGGTTCTGGGCTACCAGCGTGGTAAGAGAGAGCTCATTAGCAGTGCTCAGCTTCGTAGAGGGGTTTCCTTATTTATGGAAAAGAGGTATGGTGACGCCGCCTTCTGCATTGCAGAAGCGGAGAGAAAGGTCGCTGGGGAAAAGGAAAGGAATCTCATCGGCATCTGGAAAAACAAAATTGAGATACAGCTTTCTAAACTCGACCATGATGATCCCATGCGGGAGGTCACCGTCTCCGAGATTCCTGATGCTGAGGTACCAGTGCCGAAGAAACAAAATGAGTCTGTGCCTTTGAGCCTATCTAAAGATGATGGTGCTGCGTCTACCACCGCCCCGCTGCCCCCCACACAGGGAGTTAGCACTCCCACAAGCAGGATTCGCCACGAGTGGTATCAAACAGCTTCCCAAGTGGTACTCACCATCTATGTCAAGGGCGTGCCTAAAGATAAGGCCACAGTGGAGATTAATTGCGATTCGGTGAGTGGTGGTCTCGATCTATTGACTGGACCGTTTTCTGACTGAGAAAGGTCTCGGTAGCATTCCCTTTGGTCACAGGAAGCGAATGGACATTCGAGGTCAGCCCTCTCTTCGATGGGGTAGATCCTGTGACCTCTAGTTTTTCGATCCTTTCAACAAAGATTGAGATTAAGCTCGCGAAAACCAATCAAGGTCGTAAATGGGGTGGCCTCGAGGCACTAGAGTCCGTACCTGCTCTAGGGACAGGCGAGGCCGACACAGCAATGGCTGCTGAACCGAAGGGAGCCTTGCCAGTGTACCCAACATCTTCGAAGAAAGGCCCTAAAGATTGGGACAAAGTTGCTAAGGATCTCACCTCCCGTCCTAAAGAGGAGAAGAAAGGGAAGGGGATTAGCGGTGACAAAGACGAGGAAGATCCCGAGGGTGCAGAATACGATAGTGACTACGAGGGTGGTGATCCAGTCAACCACTTCTTCAAAAAGCTTTACAAAGACGCCGACGAGGACACTAGACGTGCGATGATGAAGAGCTATGTAGAGAGCAACGGCACAGCCCTGAGTACTAACTGGCATGAGGTTGGAAAAGCTAAGGTCGAAACAAGCCCCCCAGGTAGGTCGCATTTATCCTAGTATCGAGGACCAAGTTCTAATTTTACAATAGATGGGATGGTCGCCAAGAACTGGGATAAGTGAAAAGGAAACTGGCCAGGATCGAGATGGTGGTGGGAGTGTGCTCGAGTATTATGGATGGAGGGTAACGTGTAGTTATACGGGGTTTCTTATCTGAATTACTGAGGCTTTATTACGCTTAAAGTCACAGCTCATTATCGTACTCGAGTAGTATTGAGGTCTATACCGGCACTTGCGTGCGGATTACCGGTATGTTGTAGTCCCCTCAAGGTTAGCAATAGCCATTTTCCAAAAAAAAACAACTGCTCAACCTAACATCGCCTATTACGATACCATTTAATATAAAAAAATATAAATGGAGAAATGGAGAAATTTAATAGAAAATAAAAGCAATAGGCTAGGGTGGTACAGTCTTGGCGACAAAGGTCGGCACCCCGCTCATTTTATAAGGCCCTGTTTGGCGCGCAATCATATAAAAAAACTCCATTTTTCTAAAAACAGCGTATTTTCTAATACCAAAAGTAAGAGATGTGAAAAGATAATAATTAAATCATAGAGGGATATTAGATATTATTTAGCATATTTGGTATGAATTTGAAAGCATTTGGAGGCCTGTCGATTGGGTAGTACCAGAAATGGTGATGCTGCGAAATGTAGAGCTTCTTGTCCTGCAGTATTTCGCAGCATCATAATTTCTGGTACTACTTAATAGTCAGGCCTCTGATGGATTTCCCTTTTTCACAGAATATGCAAAGGGGGGTCTGGTATCTCTCTATGATTTAATATTTGTCTTTTAACGTCTCTTACCTTTAGCATTAAGAAATATGTTGTTTTCAGAAAAATGGAGTTTTTGTATATGGTTGCACGCCAAACAGGGTCTAAATTTTTTTTTTTTGAAAACAATGCGGAGCCATCAAAGTGATCTACCTAAAGATAATAATAGGACAAATTTGATTTTCTTTGATTTTTTGACCAACTCATCGATTGTCTTATGTACTGTACTTGTAAGGTAAAGAAAATGTATGCAGCCTGAAAAATAGGATGAGAAGAAACTTACTACGATCTCTTTTTCCTTTTTTTATACAGTCCACTTAACTGTTCTGTTCATTGTGGTAGTGCCGTTGCTAGCAACCGTGCGAGAACTTATGAGACAGGGCTGCATTGTATCGTAAGGACTCGAAAATCAAACCGTGTGCTCCTGAAGTCCAAAATTCCCTTCCCTGGAAAGGGGCAAAGAAACACAGCCCTTTCCCCCTTCCGAGACAGAAAAAAGCAATTTTTCTTCTTTTTCTTCTTGGCCTTACTGGGAGAGGGGAACCCAACGAGATTGCCCACGGTTTGTTAATTATTCGAGTTTCTACGATAACGTGCCTTCAGGCATACCGAAAAATACGGGACAACGGAAAATTTGGTGAGCGGCACCACACAACCACACAATAAAATGGGAGACTGGATTTTCCTGCATGGTTGTTTCGCTAAGACACTTTCCACACTCGCGCAGTGCCCTCGCCTTCGTGAATTTGTGTTGTCGATTATAATACGCTGAATTGGGTATATAGGTTAGGGCTGCCAGCAACCGTACGAGGAGTTATTAGACAGGACTGAACTAGGTTGCTAAGGGGTATAGTTATTTAACGGACACGACTATCATCCGGCCCATCACTGAAGTACCGTACAGGTATTGTTACAGGCGCATACTCTCTTTATCTACCATGCCATTCGTATCGACATTCACTACTACGAATACCCTAGAATTGGCATCGGAAGACAAAATACCAGCAAGTTTTGCAAATTTGGTCAAATTGAAAATGCAATCAACAAAACATCGGGGGGGAGCGGAGGAAGTGGACCAGGTCGGCGATCCTGAAAATAGCATGCGCATGATAATCCGCGTGTGAGATGAGATCGTTGAAGCCACTCTCGGTAACTTGATGGGGAAAGAAAAAAAAAAAGAAAAATAACTATTCAAGAGGTTGACTGATTATGTAGAGATTTCTAGCCGGTGACAATTTATCGCCCATCCTGGCCCGAATCAAGAAATACTAAGAGAATATGATTGGTGAAATGGCGTGAGCCACCTTCTTGTGCAAACAAGCTTAAAACACCGTGCCGTCCGACAGAATCATGATCGGGGGCTCCTTTGTATTGGGCCTCGAAACCTCTGCGAGTTCCCTTCCGCCCTATGAAAGCCAACCATTTTAGCAAAGATACGGCCAATTTCGGGAAATTCATACCTTCCAAGTTCCGGCTTCCAGCATTTGTGCCAGATTTAGCTGCTCGCCCTCTTTCAACTCAAGGAGCATGTTTACTTCTCCGAGTAGCATATCCAAGAAACCCAAGGTGCAAGCCCTCCATTCAACCACAACGTCATCATCCGGGGTAAAAAGCGGTACGACTTCAACATTTGGTTGGCCAGCCTTCTTTGCATTTGCATGGTATGCCTTGATGCCACGTTCCATTTGTGGCGCCTTCAACGTGAGAAGACCGGTATCAATTAGCAAACCCCCGTTACGGTACTCAGGAAGTCCGGTAAGCAGACGTTCTCCTGCCCACATCACGCCCATGAGTTTCGACATCGGAACCATCAATGAATACGTAAGCCATTGCGTCAGTTTGTGGAATGGAACAATACGCTCCCAGCCAGGCGCCGGGGGCATAGAGGAACATGGCCAGGCATCGCCAAGTGAGACACCGTCAAATTGGGTCCGTGACTGGGGCCAGATCGGCGCAAGCCCGTCCATCAAAACAGACCACAATGTTGGAATTGGAATAACCGGAGTGACCCCAAACTTCTGGGTGCTGGAATGCTGCAAAAGATAATCTTGTAACCAAGTTAGCAGACTAATATGAATGTTGGATAGTGAACATATTTCTCACCCAACATGTTTCCAGGACGAGAATCTACACCAAAAAAGTCTTGGTTGTCCAAAGCTTCACCTAATTTGATAAGGAGAGATGAACGCCCTTCGAGCCCACTGAGTGGGTTCGATTCTGAAACCTGCAGACCCTCAGCCAAAGCTTGAACGGCCAAATTTTTCAACGCCATGCCTAATCAATCATATTGTTAGCATTGAGTAAATTAAGGTGGCTGTGAGGCTCCAGAAGTGCCACTGGCGCATCCGGCCCAAACGGCCAGAGACCGGAGGATAGGGGGCTTACCGTCCACTTGCTCCTTCTGCTCCGGGTTGCTTGAAAATAATCCCTCCTTGAACATGTCCAAACTGGCAACTGCCAGACCCTCGCTCCTACGATAGATTTTGCCATTGTCCTTCGACTTATACTGCCACTTCGTCCCAGCACCCGCATCCAGCAAGACAGAAACCATGAACAGATCAATGAGCCTCCTGGTTTGTTCCGCAGGATCAGAAGGCCAGAATTGCATCATTTGGTCGATACGAGGACGACCACCGACTTCGAAATGCTGCCATCGGCCATGAGGAGGAATCGTGTGATAGTCAGGGGCATAGTCTCTCTAAAATTAGGTCAAGTGGAATTGTTAGCTAGCCCAGTCCTGCGAAATCTTCTGCGCCTAGCAACCATAGATGGGAAAATCAAGGGCAAAAAGTGACGAGCGCAATCGTCCCATACCTTTATAATGGAGACAACGTATTCGGCAACATCCTTGAACTTGGTCATATCAACTGTAAAGTTGGTGAGCTGGTTCCTTAGAGCTGCCTCGATAACAAACTTAGAACGCTCTCTAACGGCGTAGATACTTCGGAGATAACCGGAGGGATCTAATCCTGGATCCGGTGCAGGTGGCAGCTCAATGGATGGAATAGAGGGCAATGCTGGTGAAGTGTTTCCTGAGGAAGACGATCTGCCCTGCTGACCTGTAGGAGATCTGGCATTGCTCCCAAGGGAGGTTTGTGAACCCTTACGATTCGACTTGCAGGTGCTCTCCGAAGTGACAGAATTTGCTCTTGAGCTCGACTTTTTGGAAAATATACCCATGATCTATTCCGGGAAATCAATTGGTGACTGATATAAGAACTCGAAAGGGTGCAAGCCGATGTAAACCTGGTAGAGGTGAGGACAAAGGAGGTGATAATGAAAGAGTAACTGGGGAAGGAGAAAGGATGTGTGTGTTTGTGGAGAGCCTAGAGAGTGGAAAAGAGAGGAGCGAGAACTCCAGGGGGACCGGCAGAAGGCAACAAAGTGCAGGGTGACAGGGTGGGTACTGTACTGGTACAGTAGGATAGGCAGTGTGAAGGGATGCGGCTGCGACCAACCCACAGATGCGCGGACGGGGTGCTCCCAGCACCAGAAGATCTTCCCGCCAGAGCACAGTTGGGTTGACAGAAGCGAGGCCCGTAGCGCAAGAGGTCTTGTGGAACAACAACAATGGCAGCAGTTCCGTTCAGCCCCTTCTTTTCCATGGCACTCACTATCCCTGACAGGGGACCAAAGAGCGGGAGAGCGCTCCAATTGAACCATGTTATCGCTGTTCTACTATGATCCTTCCTCCTCCGATAGTTTATCTGATGTACCGGTACCGGTACTCGAGCACTCGTACATCCACCACTATTATAGGCGGCATCCTTATTGAAAGAATAATTATCTGCTCGAACCAAGATAATAATACCTAATAAGAACAAGGCAAGAGGGGGTTTAAAATACAATCGATCGCAGGGGTGCCGTATAAGTTTAACATACTTCGATACCATCGACTGCACCTTTTTTCCTCGCCAACCTTAACTTTGCATCTTAGAACAACGAATATCACTTTTGGCAGACAACGCTCAGGCGCTAGGCGGAAGAGAACTTTTGGGAAGGTCACACTCCAGCGGAAAAAGTTGTTTAAAACGATAAGAAGAAAAAAGAAGGAAAGAAAAAAAGGAAAAACATTATTATTATGAGTCGCTTGGGGTTTACTCGCTGAATGTTTTCTTTTACGGCCCTCTCGAATCGATCATGACAATAAAGCGAATGGGAAAGCGGATTGTTTAATTGTGCTTATGTTTGTGTGGATGGGATCGATGATTGCAATCGACGGAACAAATATGTTAAACATGCAAGGTAGGAACCTATTAACCAGAACGGTCGGGGATATAATTGGCTGGCTAAGCTTCAATAACTGTGCTCTAACTTCTCCCTGGACCCTGGGAGCACCTGGCACCATGAGCGCTGCTCCCGAAATCCTTTAAACTACCGTATGGCTTCAAGCCACATAACCCAATAAAGGCGAGCGAATAGATGATGTGTATACTCGGGGGTGGACGTACTTGTAAATGATGAGAGGGACAGGGGTTAAAGATGTCAAAGCTTTTCGCCCTTCTAAGCATTAGAACTACCAAATTAAATCATTTTTTACCTCTACGGTATCGAGCGCCCAGACTCGAAAACCCCTGTCCATCTCATCATTTACCCCCATACCCGAGTAAGTACGATCGTACGCGCAATTCCAGGGGCCCGCCGCAGAGGCAGACATTGTATGCCCTGCAATTGATGGCATTTTTAAACCTTTTCTCAATGCTCGTCCCAAGCAAGAGGGACAAAAACCTGAAAACAGGGATTGAGGATAAAAACTGAATGGTACAAGTAAAAGATCTGTGCGTGTCTGAGCGCTAATCCCAAACATGCCGTCTCAGGCACTACTAGGCGATTTTTTAAGTCATTGGAATGGGAAATGATGAGTTACGCAGTCCTGGTATACCTTTAAAAAGTAACTCATCTTTTCCCATTCCGATGACTTAAAAAATCGCCAAGTACTTCTTGCCTGGGACCAGCAATTCTTTGGGATGAGTGCGGTATGGTAAAAAAATCTGTGCGTAGCTGAGCACCAATCCAAAACCTGCCGCCCTTGTGTTCGGTGCTTGAGGTCTGGGATGCAATGGGACATTGGCGCATGCGCATGACATGCAACCCAAGGAATCCGTCCGGTACTCGAGTACTCGGGGGTGAGGGTAAGTCGGGCGCAATACTATTGCTTGGCTTGGCAGCCTTGGGGCTTGTTTTTGGTCCGGGTAACCAGGCCCCCTATGCTAATCGCAGGATTGACGCCCACCCCCGATTCACCTCCTTCTCCTCTCCATATCCCCTTTATGGCTCAATAAACAAGGACAAGTCTGGCAGGTACTAAGTTATGAATACAAGCTTTGGATACAAGTGTGGTGAAAGCAGACTAGTGATCCTGTGGGTCTCTAGGCCTGCTTGTAGAGGGGACAATACTTGCAGAAGAAAGAAGTTGCAAAGTGTGCCCGACTTTTGTCCTTCACCTGTGGTAATCATGAGAAATCACTCATATTTCCTAATTTGGGTCAGTTGCCATGCGGATTCCCTGCCCGTTTGGGAAGTGCGCCCGACTTATGGCTACCCCCGAGTACAGCGGGTGGTCCGGGGCAACAGGTCAAAATTTAGGAAAGAAATTTAGGACCATCAGAGGTTCATAAAGAACAGCGAGGCCGGATCATCAAGGTCTAGGATAACGGGGTATGAGTTTATACGAAGGTACCGTACTGGTATGATAATAGTTCCTGAAGGCGCCAGGGGGCAGAAAAATTTACAATGGATCCTGTGTACTCCTTATCGGTTACAGTAGGGGTATTCAAAGTTAAAAAGAGGAATTTTCAGTAAAAGTAACCGCAGAATCTTGCATTGTGGCACTTTACCCAATTAGCTAATTGTAATGACAGATTCCCAGTAATATATTTGAGAACCTCATCACAAAGTGTAGGTAATTAATGGTAAGAATTAGTGTACTGTACTCATCTGGCTGAGTTGAAGCCAAACACCTAAGGTGGAAATTTCAATACAAAGTGATGGCATCACTTCAGCTGCTTGGGCATATTGAATAAAAAGCACTTCCTAGTCCTTAGCATAAAACTTGAAAGTCACCACCGATCATACCAGAATACCAATAGAGAGCAATTATTCCACAGTCCCCAAAGAACATTTAGCAGGGACAATGAGGACTCTAGTTGAGTGCTGGTAGCTCAAAGAGCCTGCAGGCCATTTTCTTTCCCTTATTCACGTCACTTACCCATCTTACGGACCTTTTACCCACCGTTCCAATACAAAAAAATAGTATCGTATGGTAAGAGCCAGTAATGGTAAATTAACTGTTTTTAGTTGTGCCAAGCTTACATGAAACACAAAAGTAAGCTAGGTGTTCTCAAGTTTTTGAACTTTTAATACCCTAGTATTTGTAAAATACCGGTAAACTGCCCAGCGCTTAACACAGAAGGGGTATTCAAAGTTAAAAAAGTCGGGAATTCTAAGTTTACCGGAGAGTTCAGGGTAAGCTTGGCATGAATAGCAGGAGTTAATTTACCTATAATGTATCATACGAGATGAGAGTTTTTGTTCAGGTGGTTATCAAGGTTGAGAGGTCGGTATCTGGTGAAAATATGTAGTGTAAATACAAAAGCTAAGCGAGAAGGCCCATGAGCGAACGACAAACCAACCACCGAGATGCCCTGCACATCAGAGAAAGCCAAAATCACAACCTAATTGAGTCATGTCTGGCTTGCAAATGTGATTTCAACAGTTGTCAATAGCGAAAACAACATTTTTTTTCTTTTCTACTCTCTTATAACACATGAAAGTCAGCTACAAGCAGGGCCAGCTGGCCAAGATACGAGAACAGAACAAGGAATAAATGGGAGGCGGGGAGGAGTCTCCGCTCAGCATATACTGGACTTTGGGTTTAGGGTGTGTGAAACTGGGAAAAAGGATGCAATTCACATTAGGAAAATGTCGGAGCGTGGTTCACGGTCGTCCTGAACGCTCCTAGTCCACCAAGGGGGGTGGTGGTCCCCGTGGTCCACCTGGTCCACTCCGATCCATTCTGATCCACACTTTTTGAAATTTTACCGAAAATGTGGACCAGGGTGTATCAGGGTGGACCAGGAGGACCAGGGGGACCATAACCCCCCTTGGTGGACCAGGACTGGTTTTTACATTTTGCTGATGCAGGGTTTAGGCGAGATAGAAGAAAGTGAAGAGGAGGATCTGATGGAAGGTGTTGAGTTGTAGTCTTTATTTGTCTCTTCCATCTGGTATTTGGTCCCAAGAGAACCTATACTGCGGAGTGAGTACTTGTTTAACTATCATGTCTGTATAAACAAAAAAAAAAAAAAAGAAGAAGAGGGAAATAGTCTAATTTGGAATGGATTGACTTAATGGCAAATAATCAGTTTCTTTCATTTTTCTGTATGACTCGAGAGTCATTCACGAAATTGGCCTGCCTTATTTCAAATGATCCAATATTCCACAACAATTCCCATAACCCTTAAGTGTCCCTGATATTACAACTCGTGATCTGCTTGTATTTCTTTGGAGCATATGGTAGTTCCACAGTTAGAGGGGCAGCTCAGTTAGGAATTGGGGAAGGAAGTGTGTCCCTTTATTGCCAACGCTGTATTATTGCATTAGTCTGTATTAGTACCCAATATATTCACTGGCCGGTGCCAGGGAGTATAGAGTTTCGAATAATGCGAAACAATATTGAAAGAGACAGTGGATTTCCTGGATGCGTTGGGTTCTTGGATGGCACAGATATTGTTTTACAATATGACCCATCATTCCACAGAGAAAGCTATTTTAACTGAAAAAAATGATACAGACTTAATGTCCAGGCTATCTGTGATAGTTACCAGTGGTTTACCTATACTAGTACATCTGGTTTTCCAGTGTCAGTAGAAGATACAACAGTATTTGGCGGATGCTCATTCTTCCAAAGACCTAATCTCCACTTTTCTGAGCCAGAAGAGTATGTTCTTGCAGATAAAGCATATCGAGTAACACGATGATGCATGACCTCATACAAGAACCCCTAGCCAGCCGATGAAGGGAGGGCTATCCTGAGTTTAACTTGTAACTTGTAACAGTGTGAGTTAAAATCGAATAAGCTTTCGGGATTCTCAAAAATTGATGGCATTCCACCTAGGTTCCTATTTTCATTCGTGATAAGTCAGATCATGGACGAGCAGTTAGTTGGAGTACAGTATGTATAGTACTTCATAATTTTCTATCTGATAATGAGAATGATGAAAGATGGAGGGCAGAAGGAAGAGAAGGGGCAGAAGCAGAACGACTAGAAGGAGAATTGATAGATGAACTAATTGATAAGCCATTAGAACTACGAGGCGAAAGGCAAGCAGGAATAGAATGGAGAAACAGAATGCACTTTTACTTTTTGGAACAATGAAAAACAACTTTGTATTGCATAAAAAGAATGTATATGCTAAATACAAGTAAGAAAAATTATTACAAACTAGCAAAGTACAAGTAAAAAAGGAGAGAGTAAAAATTAAGCACATTAAAAGAAGGAAGAAGGAAGCAAAAAAGAAATAGGGAGCAAATAGGAAAAGAGAAAGCAAAGCAGAGAGCAAAAGTAGAAGAAAAGGAAGAAAGTTGAAAAAGAAACAAAATTGAAAGAAAGAAAAATGAGAAAGCAAGATAGAGTAAAAAAGAAAAAAAGTGAGAAAGAAATAGAGAAAAACGAAGGAGAGAACAGGGAAAGAGGGAAAAGCAAAAGAGGAAAAGTCGAAAGTGTGAGAGACAAAAGAAGAAAGAGGGAAAGGGAGAAGAACAAAAGAGGAAAGAGCGAAGAAGGGAAAGACAAAAGAGAGCAAGGCGAAAAGAGGGTAGGGCAAAGGGGAGCAGGGCAAGAGAGAGAAGAGCCAGAGAGAGAAAGAGCGAAAGCGTGAAAGGCGAGAGAGGGAAAGGTGAAAGAAGGAAAGGCAAAAGAGGGAGAGAAAAGAGAGAAAAGTGATAGAAAGAGAATGTAAGAGACATCAGCAAAAATAATCCTTGGCGCCTGGTGCGCCCACTGCGTTTGGCGCACCTAGCGCACAGAACGTCAACCGCGAATCAGGACGCAACCACTTAAACTAACTATCACTGGGCGCAACATGCGCAACACCATATCTTCAGGGCGTTACCTGGCGCAACACCATATCTTCCGGGCGTTACCTGGTGCAACATGATATATTCTGGGCATCAGCGGGGCACCATCATTTTTGCCGGGCACTGCCTGATACACAACCTAATCTTCAGGATTCACTCTGGAAACAGGTCAAGGGTCCCCCCTTTGCTTTTCTGACCTCGGTCACAATATATTGTACACTCATATAGTCCATTTAGATAGTCTTCTATTGAATTTCTAATTCTACTAAATACAGGCGGCACCTCACTGATGGCTTCCCTATGGCTCCTCCAGGTATTCCTCTGGGTATACCTCCCAGTCAGAGTGTTAACTTCATGGTTATTGACCGCGTAGAAATGGGCCTTATACCGGCGTGTAGCTGGCGTTGAGCCCAACAACCTCCCGCAAACGAATCCGGAATCCGTCAAGTGGTTGTGGAGTAATCTGGAATCGAGTAAAATTTCGCCAGCTTAGTATCTCCACAAAAGACAGTGACTTCATGGGTTTTCATGGGACAGCGACGTACCTTATACCGTTGCGTAGCTGGCGTCGAGCCCAATAACCTCCCGCAAACAGAATTGGAATCCGTCAAGCGGTTGTAGAGCCATCTGCAATCGAGTAAAATTCCGCCAGCTTAGTACCTTCACAGAAGAGAGTCACTTCATGGGCTTTCATGGGACAGGGACGTATCTTATACCGTTGCGTAGCTGACGTCGGGCCCAACGACCTCCAGCAAACAGAATTGGAATCCGTCAAGCCGTTGTGGAGTAATCAGTCATCGAGTAAAATTCCGTCAGCATGCTAACTAAGATCCCCTCCACAGAAGACAGCGAAATCCTGGGTTTTGATGGGACAGGGGTGTAACTCACACCGTTGCGTAGTTGGCGTCAAGCCCAACAACCTCCCGCAAACAGAATTGGAATCCGTTAAGTCGTCGTGGAGAAATCAGCCATCGAGTAAAATTCCGCCAGCATGCTACCTAAGACCCCGTCCACAGAAGTCAGCGAAATCTTGGGTTTTGATGCCACAGGGACGTCCCTTATACCGTTGCGTAGCTAGCGTCAAGACTAACAACCTCCCGCAAACAGAATTGGAATCTATCCAGCGGTTGTGGAGTAATCTGCAATCGAGCAAAGTTTCGCCAGGGTTACTGTAGAGACCCCCTCTAGAGAAGTCAGCGAAATCCTGGATTTTGATGCAACAGGGACGTCCCTCATACCGCTGCGTAGCTGGCGTCGAGCCCAACAACCTCCCGCAAACAGAATTGGAATCCGTTAAGTAGTCGTGGAGAAATCAGCCATCGAGTAAAATTCCGCCAGCATACTACTTAAGACTCCCTCCACAGAAGTCAGCGAAATCCTGGGTTTTGATGCCACAGGGACGTCCCTTATACCGTTGCGTAGCTGGCGTCAAGCCCAATAACCTCCCACAAACAGGATTGGAATCTGTCAGGCGGTTGTGGAGCAATCTGCCATCGAGTAAAATTCCGCCAGCATGCTACCCAAGACCCCCTCCACAGAAGTCAGCGAAATCCTGGGTTTTGATGCCACAGGGACGTATCTTATACCGGTACGTAGCTGGCGTCGAGCCCATTCACCTCCAGCAAACAGAATTGGAATCCGTCCAGCGGTTCTGGCGTAATCAGCCATCGAGCAAAATTCCGCCAGGGCCTAAAGAAGGGTCACTAACTCCATGAGTATTGCCCGCGTAGGGATGAGCCTTATACCATTGTGTAGCTGATGCAGAGCCCAACAACCTTGAAGAAACAGAACTGAAATCTGTCTAGCGGTTGTAGAGGAATCAGCCATCGAATTCTGAAATCGCCAGCCCTATAATCCCATCAATAACTGTCAGGTTGGGATGAATCCTATACCAGTGTGTAGCTGGCGATGAGCCCAGAATGATGCAGGTGTCAGAATCAGGATCGGTAGCGTGGTTGTGGTGGAGTCTTCAGGGTAGCTGTGGGGGTGATGATGTTGAGCGGTGAGGGGAAAGAGAGCAGTCGCGTCGCGTCAAAGGCTAAGTGCCGAGAAACC
>Ga0307507_10008556_pt1 | contig 14076 bp, 11 predicted proteins | sample 7_EM_MG_FD_207223 | JGI IMG/M metagenome (GOLD analysis project Ga0307507, IMG submission 207223) | Populus trichocarpa ectomycorrhiza microbial communities from riparian zone in the Pacific Northwest, United States - 7_EM | ecosystem: Host-associated > Plants > Roots > Unclassified | place... | reverse complement strand
GATCCTACACCCCCATTACCATTCACCCCTCAACCATCCCCTCCAAAACCTTCTTGATAGCCAAAACCATCTCACGCCTTACCCCCTCAGGTACCCTCTCCCGACACTCCCGCTCCACCTCCTCCGTAAGCCGATTGAATCCACCGCCGGCCAATTCCCCGTTGCGCAGCTTCTCCGTGCACGTATTCTTCGTGTCCTCGTACCAGCCGGATTCCCTCAGGAGGTCTAGGAAGAGCGTTTCCAGGCTATGGGATAGTTAGACAAGCGAAGCGGGGTAGGAGAGGGGGGAAAAAACCGTTCGAGTTCCCCGGATTCTAGGAGGCGGCGGTTTACCTCTGCGCGCAGGGTGGTATCTTGGGACATTTTGATGGGGGTTTTTTCCTTTAGGGTGGCTGGGAGTCTGATATGATAATATGGATCGGTATGGCAACTAGTGTGTTGTCGGTGGTGGGTTGGCGGGCGTAAATCTTGTGTAATGGTAGGCTGGAGCAGAAAGGAAGGGTTTGGCGTTTTTTTGGCGTTGGATGCGCTATGGCGGCTCCGCCGGTCACTGAACGTTAGGTAAGACGGACAGACGCGTTGTCATAAGGGCTCACTCGGGTTTTTGGCCTTTTTTTATTATTGAATTGAAGCTTGAACTTGGTGGGGTTACACTACTCGTACCGGTAAGATAGGGTTTGGGTTCCTGCCGCATTTGTCAGTCTGTCATACCTTCGAAGGTACACTATCTGCTCCTCGGTGGTTTGTCCGGAGAGTGGGGCTTTACTCACGGGTGGGGTCGCCGTGTGCGAGGACTAGTATAGTACAAGTGCTGTGGGTTGCTTTGCGCAGGCAAGCTACAGCTGACGGGGTAAACAAGTATTATGTTGGGCGAGTTGGTGTGTTCCGTCTGCTTGGGAGATTTACAAGTACTCGTACACTTTGCTGCGAAGAATTTATCATGAGCGCCATGATGCCCCACTACGGTAAGACAGGATTCTATTTTATGATTGCAGCAGTGCACATCACCACTTCCACAAATATCACCCCCCTCGTCGACTCCACTTTCTCTGCGGCGAACACACTTCTCCCTCGGGACTCCACACCCCACTCTGCCCAATGCCGAAACCTCAGCCTCATCACACCTAGGCCCGGCATCTCCCGTTATCAATCAATCAATCGAAATCACCTGAACTCTTGGCAATCCATTAGCGCAAGAGCCTCGGACCTTACCAAAAAAACTTACCCGTTTCAACCTATCATCGCCTTCTTGCTCCCTGAACCTGAAACTAGGCTTACTACCACAACCCTACCTAGGTAAATGCCGCGAACGCTGATCGCGGGTGCCTCCCGGGGCGTACTCCCTAGACTTTCGGTTAAAAAGATTGCTGTCAAGCAGGTAGGTGAAGTTTGATGATGATCACCGCAGATGTGCGATTTTGGCTAGGATACGGGGCTAATGTTGGAAGGCGTTGATAGTGCTGAAGAGCGGTTTGAATCGCAGAGCTGATTCCCGCAAAAGGGCGATTGATAGGAGGAAAGGGAAAGGGGAGGAGGGAGGGAGGTTAGAGAATAAGGAGGGAGGGAGGATCAAGTGGAAGCCCATTAATCGGACGGAACGGGGGTCGCCAGCCGGAGTGGAGGCAGGGGACTATTGGCCGGAATTGGTGGGGTTTGAGGAAGGGCATGCTCAGGTTTGTACTTTTCTCTTGTCGATATAGGAATTGGGAACCGGGCGAGGCGGGATTGGGATGGGTACGGTAGCTGATGGGGTTTAGATCTCTATTGCTCGGCTGACAAATCTCGCGACTAGACTTCCTAGTCGGAGGAATGATTTCTCATCTCGACGGCAGATCAGAATGATTCCTAAAAGTTCTACGAGGATTTCGGAATTGGAAGAGAGGCCTAGTCTATTGCCGAAGTTGGACACCAGCTCCGACGGCCTCACTGCGATTCAGTTGATAAACATGGCGATTGTTCTCTCTTCCCCCCACGAAAAGGCCCTGAAAGGGATTCAGGCAGTAGATATTCGACGGCAGGGCAGCGGGTTCGAAGTTGTCTTCAGAAACGAAGAGGAAAAACTCACCGCCATGAAGAATACATCTTGGGTATCACTGCTTTCCGGAGAGCCACCCCCCGAGACCAACGAATATGAGGGCGTTCGGAAGGGCTTCGGTTTAGTAGTTCATAGCGTCAGCTGCAGGGGGGTTTTGCATGCTGGGACGAAGGACCTTATCAAGCAATTGTATACTGAGAATCCTTGGGACCCCGAAGACATAACAGTAGTAGACGCCCGGTGGATTAAGAATGTCAAAGAAATGGCCTCCAGCAAGCGCGGCGCCCGGTCCATGATCCTCTTCTTCAAAACCCGGGAAGCAGCAGCCGCAATACGAGAAAACGGCCTGTTCTTCAACAAGCAGTACCGTTCACCATCTGGGATCGTTCCACTGGTCTCCTCGCTTGCTGCCCGACAGTCCCGCTATAATGCCCAAACGGTCACAAGAGAGCGCTTAGAAGCGGGCAGAGAAGTTGTCGTCTTCACTGACGGTAGCAAAAACGGCCTAGAAGCTGGTGCGGCAGTCTGGCGCAAGGCCGACTATCAAGGGGGTGGAATCAGAGAGATGTACGGCCTCGGCACGAGAATGTCAATATACGACGCGGAGCTATACGCTATCTGGAAAGCCATAAGTCTGGGTGGTCGCGTAGCTCGCGAACGAAAAGCGAAAAAATTGACCATCTGCGCTGATAGTCAGGGAGCTCTCGGTATGATGGCCCGTGGCACGACCGGCCCCGGAAGCCACCTTGCTCTCCGCGGCCGTGCTGAGATGAAAGACCTTCACCACACATACGGCATTGACGTTGCGTTGGAATGGGTCAAGTCCCACGCGGGCGTACGCGGGAATATCCGCGTAGACAAACTCGCGCGGGCAGCGTGCGCAATTAGAAAGAAGCAGAAAGATAGCTACACCAGTGAGATACTGGCTGAGAGGGTACGGAGGAAGGAGGAATGGGTTCAGGGATGTAGGGCACGAAGGTTAAACAGGTGGAAGGCTGTGAGTAGGATGGAAGAGGAGAACAAGCCTGTGAATTACGTGGTCAATACGGGGTATGGTAGGTCTCCGTTTAAAGAGTATAAAGCGCCGCTTGGTGTGCGTTATTAGGTTGGGTTGGGGTGTACATATAGCTGCGGATTAGATGTGCTGTATGAGTGAATAGACTATGAAGGGTGAAGCGCTGTGAGGTTATGCAACATGGGCCGCTGGTTAAGTCAACCCAGTGGACTGTCAAAATCCGAGGCATATGATCGATCACGATTAGTACGATACGCATGTGTCCCTCCAACGTGATGTAATACCGGTAGACCAGCGAGCACTCAGCAAAGCTGCACCCCCAGTAAGGTGGCATTGCCCATCGGTCAAATACCCCCCCGTCAGCCACAATAAAGCGACTTCGAACCCCCTGTCCGTGGGCTCACCCGGCTTGATCCTCCTTCCGTCCTTCCTTCCCTCCTTCCTTATGACTATCATCAACCCTACACACATCTATCATACTAACTCTACATCCACAGAATATCACTCGCATGCAAAAACTCCTTAGAACTACGATACCTTCTAATTGGCCCTCCATAAGAACGAAACAAAGCAGCTACAACTTATGCAACGCCCACTGCACAAAGCCTCTGCATTGAGTGGGACCCGCCCCCGGGTGGCCGCAAGGTATCATGGCTCGGAACCTGCGGTAGGGATAGTGTCGGATTTTGGTGTGGCAGCGCACAGATAGATGGCGTGGAGGGGGGGTCATGTGCTAGTGGTTTGGTTCGGTTTGGTCTTGGGCATATTGATGTGCTTGGAGGGGCTCCCGTTTTGGGAGATTGTGCGGGCGGTTGAAGATGGGTGGGCCAGGGCGGGAGGAGGAGGATTTGGGATGATTCATGAAATATATATGCCTGAGGGATTAAAGGAGGGAAATGCGGTGCGTATAGGGTGAGGTTTCTAGCTTATGTAGGAGGTTTGTAGGGTGGCTTGCTCCGGGATCGGAAGAGGGGATGGGAAGCGGAACTTCTACCACCCGTTCCGCCAGTCTTGAGGTGGTGCTGTGGGCCGTGGTGGTAGTGATTGGGAAGCTACAGCATGATACTACTGTAACCAGCAAGAAGTACCGGTATTCTGTTCATAAACTAGGTTACGATTCTACTAGACTAGGCGCCTAATATTGTATGATAAGAGGGCAAGATATAATACATTGAAATTCTTCCTTCGAACCTCCTATCTTCTAATTACCCAGTGCTAAATCTTCTAGTAAATGTTAGGATTCAGTGAGCAATAATGAATACGGGCTAAGAATTTTGGGGATGGACTTCACCCGGAAGGCCTGCAAGTAGGTACATAACTTATAGTGCAATATATTATGATTCCACCTTTCAAGGTATTTACAAAGTAGCAACTATCAGTTTAATAATGCGAATACTGCTAAGTCACGATACTGTAACAATTTATTTCCTTATCAGTACGGCATGTTATGCCCCGGACAATATATCTTTTAAATTCACCATTGCTAACTTTGTCAAGACATTAAATCCTATCTGTAAGCAAGAACTATTAAAACCATAAATGGTATAAGTAGCTGCTACTCTTGTTCACTACCTGATCACAGTTACTACAAATAAAAAACCCACATACTCTGATTTCTTTAGTGCAAGTAATAGTAGCAAGGTATTGCTCAAACTATCTTTCTTAGTAAATCTCAGGACATGCGCTATATCTAGATGGAAGATACACTCTGGCAATCTATTTATTTATGTAGTATACCTTGTACATGCTTGTTAAAATAAGACATCTGACCATTTGATAAATTACAGACTACTATATTGTGACTACACAAACTGTCACAAACGGTGACTAAGCAAGGCAGACTCTCACATGACTAATAGTTATTAGTCATCGGTTTGTTATCTTTAACACTATGAGATCAGTTGACTCATAGGATTTCACATGAGGACGCAATAGTGCGTCATTGGTTGATTATTATTGGTTGATATTTGACATGACTCACGTTTGTGGTCATGTGGTTTATGTATTTGGCACATGACTCATAGTTATGAGTCATGAGTTTCACGCGTATGACCCCGTTAGGGCACTTGACTTGTTTTATGGGTTTTGATTGGTTGCGAGACACGGCGCAGCTGACTCGAATGGGTCAGCTGATGGATTTCACACTATGACTCAATATAAGTCATGAGTCGCGTGACGCGAGAGTATGAGTCACGCAGGGTTAGGGTTGAGGGAAGAACCCGTATATAAGGGCACCCTCGGGGCATGAGATTTGGGCACGAACCATCTCCCTTACACACCCGGCGATTGAAATCTCAACACCATGAGAATTCATCGTCAACATCCACCACCACCGCACTCTCAGTGAGCTGCACCCGCACTCTCCGTGAGCTGCACCCTCCCCCTCCCGCCTTACTTCCCTTATCATGTTCTTGGGCCCTGGCGTCCTTGTTTCTAGGGGTCGTTTGGCTCAATCACCCCCTCTTTTCGCTTGCGCTTCGCTGCCTCGCTTAGCGTTCGCACGGTCGGCAACACCTTCTCGCCCATGCTACAGACGGCTGGGACTACAGTTCGCAGTAGGAGAACCCCTTTCAACAGGCTACAGTCGATTTCTCCGTTCTCTTCACCTCCAGTAGAGGCTGCCTAGTCAGGCACCCACACGGTTACCGATACTTTCTACGGTTATTGGGTCTACATCAGCAAAATGTAAAAACCACTCCTGGTCTACCAAGGGGGGTTATGGTCCCCCTGGTCCTCCTGGTCCACCCTGATCCACCCTGATCCACATTGTCGGTAAAATTTCCAAAAGTGTGGATCAGAGCGGATCGGAGTGGACCTGGTGGACCACGGGGACCACGACCCCCTTGGTGGACCAGGAGCGTTCAGGACCATCTTGGACCACGCTCCGACATTTCCCTGATGTAGCCCTCCTCTCCCCCGACTAGGTCTCGTCCCGTTGCTCGGTTACAGCTACAATCCACTCACTGGGCTGGCACCCAACTGCCCCTCTGCCTCACTTTGCGATTTCTCTACAGTCGCACCTGTCGGTTACGCTCAGTCGTCGTATTGCACTCCCTCGGTGGCGGTTGTTAACGCCTTGCGTGCTGAGTAATGCTAGCAAAGCCGCTTCGGTTTAGAGTGGCCCCCGCACCCCCATTGTTCTTCTTTATTGTCGGTTACTTTGGGTTTCATAGTGGTTATAACGATTATTTATTTTGTTGTTGGTGTCTACGGCAAGGGTTTTCCTGTTGATTCCTCCCCATGTATTTATTTGATTTTCTTATTCCGCCCCTTTAGTCGGAGTTTGATTTCCTATTTGGCGTGGCTGGTGTGCGGTTGGTCTCGTACCAGAGGGACTTGGGTTGATGGTTTTTTCCCTGGCGCCAGGGTGGATAAAACACAGGGGATGGGGTTTTTTCTTTACCATAGCTAGCGCTGCACATATTCTTTGTTCCCAGTAGTTGAATAATACAAAGCACATGATAAAAAAAGAAAAAAAAAGGAAAAAAAAGAAGGGATGGGATTTGGGTCACGAACCATCTCCACTACACCTCCGGCGATTGAAATCTCAACACCATGAGAATTCATCGTCAACATCCACCACCCCCGTACTCTCAGTGAGCTGCACCTGCACTCCTTGTGAGCTGCACCCCCCCCATCCCGCCTTACTTCCCTTACCATGTCCTTGGGCCCTGGCGTCCTTGTTTCTAGGGGTCGTTAGGCTCTATCAGCCCCTCTCTCCGCTTGCGCTTCGCTGCCTCGCTTAGCGTTCGCACCGTCGGCAACACCCTCTCGCCCATGTTACAGACGGCTGGGACTACAGTTCGCAGTAGGAGAAAACCTTTCAACACGCTACGGTCGATTTCTCCGTTCTCTTCATTACCTTTTGAGGCTGCCTAGTCAGACACGCACATGGTTACCGATAGTTTCCATGGTTATTGTGTCTACCCCTCCTCCCCCCCTTCAGTTCTCATCCCGTTGTTCGGTTACAGCTACAGTCCATTCACTTGGCTGGCACCCTACTGCCTTCGCCGCCCTAGCGATTGCCACGGTCGCGCCTCTCGGTTACGCTCAGTCGTCGTATTGCACTGCCTTGGTGGCGGATCTCAACGCCTTGGGTTCTTGAGTAATGTTTTGCACCGCCACAATGGTTTTGGGTGGCCCCCACACCCCCTTTGTTCTTCTTTCATTGTCGGTTACTTAGGGTTTCGCAAGTGGTTTATCAATTATTTACTTTGTTAGTGTCTACGGCAAGGGTTTTCCGGTTGATTCCTCCCGATGTATTTATTTGTATTTTTCTTTTCGATGGCTGAGTCGGAGGGGTATTTCTTATTTTGTGTGGCTGGTGTGCTGTTGGTCTCGTACCAGAGAGACTTGGGTTGATGGCTTTTTCCCTGGCGCTGGGTTGGAGAAAAACAGGGGATGGGGTTCTTTCTTTACTATAGCTAGCGCTGCACGTAGTCTTTGTTCCCAGTAGTTGATTAATACAAAGCACATGATACGAAAAAAGGCATGGGATTTGGGTCATGAACCATCTCCTCTACACACCCGGCGATTGAAATCTCAACACCATAAGAATTCATCGTCAACATCCACCACCCCGGCACTCTCAGTGAGCTGCACCAAGCACTCTCCGTGAGCTGCACCCCCCCCCCTCCTGCCTTACTTTCCTTATCATGTCTTTGGGCCCTGGCGTACTTGTTTCTAGGGGTCGTTCGGCTCTACTCCCCCCCTCTCTCCCCTCGCGCTTCGCTGCCTCGCTTAGCGTTTGCACGGTCGGCAACATCCTCTCGCCCATGTTACAGACTGTCGGGACTACTGTTCGCAGTAGGAGAAAACTCTTCAACAGGCTACGGTCGATTTCTCCATTCTCTTCACTACCTTTAGTGTCTGCCTAGTCAGATACGCACACGGTTACCGATAGTTCCCACGGTTATTGGGTCTACCCCTCCTCTCCCCCCTCAAGGTCTCGTCCCGTTGCTCGGTTACAGCTACAGTCCATTCACTTGGCTGGCACCCTACTGCTTTCGCCGCCCTAGCGATTGCCACGGTCGTACCCCTCGGTTACGCTCAGTTGTTGTATTGCACTACCTCAATGGTGGATGTCAATGCCTCGGGTTCTCGAATAATGTTTTGCAACGCCACAATGGTTTCAGTGGCCCCCGCACTCCCTTTGTTCTTCTTTCATTGTCGGTTACTTAGGGTTTCGCTAGTGGTTTATCAATTCGTTTACTTTGTTGGTGTCTACGGCAAGGGTTTTCCTGTTGATTCCTCCCCATGTATTTATCTGATATTTCTTCTTCCGCCCCTTTAGTTGGAGTTTGATTTCTTATTTTGCGTGGCTGGTGTGCGGTTGGTCTCATACCAGATGGACTTGGGTTGATGGCTTTTTCCCTGGCGCCGGGGTGGATAACAGTGGGGACGGGGTTTTCTCTTTGCCATAGCTAGCGCTCCACGCGGTCTTTGTTCCCCGTAGTTGATAATACAAAGCACTTGAAAAAAAAATTGAAAAAAATTGAAAAAAATTGCATGGGATTTGGGTTCCCCACGCAACCATCTAAGTTCTTTCATACACTATACTTTCAATACAAAGATCTTTATCTACCACGCTTTCGGGAATCAAGACACAACGGTCTTATATGAGCCTAGCAATCGATGTTGCTAGATAGAAGTCAACGCACTTAGCTATCACAACAGCTATCAGGCTAAGAAGAACTGATCGTTAGAAAACTATTGGTTACCTGCTGCAAGTATCACCCGCAGAGGAGAGGATTGTAACATTTATCAAGTATCAAACACAATTACTTGACACAATACATGAAACATATTGAGTATCAAACGATACTCGAAACCAAACCAGTAACCCCTACTGGTTACGTACTACCTAAGACTCCCTCTACAGAAGACAGTGACTTCCTGAGTTTTCATGCGATAGGGACGAACCTTATACCATTGTCTAGCTGACGACAAGCCCAACAACCTCCAGGAAAACCGAATTGGAATACGCCCTGCGGCTGTGCAGGAATCTGGTCTCAAGTAAAATTCCGCCAGGGTACTAACTCCATACAGGTCAGCAACTTCCTGAGTTTCCATGCGATAGGGACGAACCCTATACCGTTGTGTAGCTGACATCAAGCCCAACAACCTCCAAGAAACAGAATCGGAATCCGTGCAGCTGTTCCGGAGTAATCTGCCATCGAGTATTCAAGATCGCCAGCCCTGTAACTCCACGAGTATTGACAGCGTAAGGATGGGCCTTATACCGGCGTGCAGCTGGCGTCGAGCTGAGTATTGTCCAAGTCACAGAACCCGAATTGGTGCCGTGGTTGTGGAGTTGACCTCTGGGGAGGCTAGGAGACTGTGTGTAAAGAGGGTGTGAAGAGGGGAAAGTCTGGAGTCGTGTCCTGTCAAAGGCTAATTGCGGAGATACCATAACAATGAAGTGTGCTAGTAGAGACTGTCATATCTATTACTCCCTTTCAGACTGGAGTGAGCTGGCATTTTCCCTCACTGAGAGATCATGTTCTGAAAATAGAACTCGCTCAACTGGTCTAATTAGCACAATATTAAGATGAAGAGTACAGTGGCTTTCTCCCCTGGCGCCCAGACTAATCTCATTAACTTTACCAAGAGTACCCCCTTTCTAAGTGTGAGAGAGAAGGATGGAAAGTCATGGAGGGGGCGGGTACTCTCCAGGGGGTATTCTGGAAGCAGAGTGGATAAGTGATGAATCCTAAGGTACGATGATATTGTCAAGTGCGTCCGGACGCATGGGAGGTAATTCAGTGTGGCAACCACACTCTGGATGCACTTTAGTGTGCCAACCTACCTCCAGACGCTTCAGACCCTATGGACACAATAATCAACAGTGCGCACATCCAGATTCATAATACGTGCTTCTGACACAAGATTTATTTTTGCTGAAGTAGTTGCACAAGGCAGGCGCTCGGTTATGCAGTTGTCCCAAAACAAGCCACAAAAGGCTTCCAGTGTGAAGCTGGCTTCCTTAGGCTTTCTTGACTCAGCGGGATATTCTGTACCCTGTATTGGCTGAAAGACAGCAGAATCATGCAGAATAGATTAAATGTATCAATCAAATTTGAGGCTCTTCTTGGCCCCGTGTGCTTTGCCTTTTTTCCTGATGGTTGAATATTTGAATCGCATTTAGAAAGAGGTTTATGAGATCGTTTGGCTAACATTATTGCTCATTTTCAGAAAACAGGCCTATGGAATAGACTATATGCTAGCACTCAAGGCAAAGTTGAGTGGGGAGGAGATGTAGTTTGAAGTCACATGATCAGCTACCTATATTTGGTTAATTTATAGACGCTAATGCATGAGAGATTTTGTTAGTGTCTCAGTAGACCAAGGGCTATTATAGAGATAACTTAATATCAATTTTCACTATCTTCTATAAGACAATAATCTTCGAGTCTATCTCGTCAATATTCATTATATAACTCATATTAAAATACTTCTTATTTAACACATAATATTATTTGATAAAATATTTGTGCATATCCAAGTACTCATTCAAATTCATAACCCCTAATTACAAAAATTTCAAATCTATCATAAAGCTACATCAAGTATTAGTATTTTCCTCCCTACCCCTGTCAGACCCGCTCTCAATTTTTCAAAATAACAATACATTCAGAGTGTGGCTAGCTTACTGGCATCTACCGGTAGTACAGTTGCTGGCCTACAGAATACTAAGACATGGCAGCATGGCTAAATATCCTGAGAAAGCTTTTGATGAAGCATAAGCCGGTAGGTGGCTGCCTCGCTACTATGAGCGCAGTAAGCTCCTGGGAAGCTCCATGGATACCACGGACGCTGAGGAATTAGTTTTAGTCAACACCCCTAGGTGTAATGACGCAACAACACTTTCCCGTATCCTACCAAAAGTATTAAAAGTGATTTCAGGCAAGCTAGTCCCCAGCTTCAGTGCTAGGAAAGTTATCACCGGTATCAAAGCAAGGAGAAAGCCGTTATCACATTTAGCGAGAACATTGACCCATGCCAATTTAAGGTTGCGAACAGCAACCGAGGGCAGCTGATGCGCACGCCCAACAGGCAGGAGCGCCATCAGGGTTCCATTTGCACTGAAGTGCAGTGGCGGGAGCTCAGCATGGTCTTCATACCAGCAGGTTGCGATATCATACCAGCATCATACCCTAAAGGTATCGCGTTTCTGGGCACAGCACCGTCCACCACAAATTCTCCGTCAAGCTCCCTAACAATACCTCATTGCCCTTACCCTTGACTTTCTCCATCCAACAATCAATTGACCAACATCCACTACTGGTACAGTATCTATCCTCCTCCAAGTCAGACTCACGCAACCCTCTCCCTGCAACACAATCATGGAGCTCGTGACCGCGGCACTATCGGAAATTTTCCCGCCAACACCGGTTTTTACAGAAAAAGACCTCCTGGATCTCTCCTCTAAGGTCTACATCGTTACCGGGGGGGCCTCTGGCATCGGAAAAGAGCTCTGCAAGGTGAGTCTATGCCATCCTACTATCTCCAAGACTTCCTCTGACTCTTGAGTGCTGCTCCTATAGATACTTTACGGCAAGTCTGCCACCGTCTATCTTGCTGGGCGCAGTCAAAAAAATGCTAAGGACGCCATCTCTTGGATCAAATCCCAGGTCCCGGATGCAAGCGGAAGGCTCAAGTTCTTGAATTTGGATTTGAACGATCTTTCTACCATCAAGGGTTCTGCGCAAGCCTTCCTCACAGAGGAGAACCGCTTAGATGTTGTCTGGCATAACGCTGGGGTTATGATGCCGCCGAGCGGGTCTAAGAGCAAACAAGGCTACGAATTGCAATTAGGAACAAACGTGATTGCTCCTTGGTTGTTTCAGAGTTTTCTTACCCCATTGATGCAGCGGACGGCCGCGCTACCGGACACGCCAAAGGATAGCGTTCGCGTTATTTGGGTAAATATAATTCATTCGATCCACTGCCTTGCAACCGGTTAACAAGTAATTGTAGGTGTCGTCCGTCGCACATCATTGGTCTCCTGCCCCTGGCGGGATCAACTGGTCCGACGTCAACTTCGAGAACGTCGGCTGGGACATCCCTAGGCTGCTCACCCTGAAACCCGAAATATATTGCCAGAGCAAAGCGGCGAACATCATTCTAGCAGCCGAGGCAGTTAAGAGATGGGGCAGATCAGGAATCCTCTCCGTTTCTCTTAGTCCAGGAATTTTGAGAACAGCTTTAATAAGGCACATCTCCGGGAGATTCCTAACCCCGATAATTGTATAACCCCCCTCCTTATCCCCACCTCCCAATACCCCGCCTGCTAAACCAAAACCCATAGAACTTCGTGCTCTACGAACCGTACTACGGTGCCCTAACGGAGCTTTTCGCCGGCCTATCTCCACAAGTCGACGAGTCGCGCAACGGTGCATATGTCATCCCGTGGGGTAGATTTGGTAATCCGAGAAGTGATATTGTGAGTGGCTGCGGTGAGAATGGCCCGAAATTGTGGGATTGGCTGGAGAGAGAATGCAGGGAGTTTATGTAAGGGATTCATTTGTAGCCAGCATCGCGCCAACATATATCACTCCCTATCTTCCTCATTTGTTTTTTGCCATGGAATCATCTAACACGAGAGTGGATTTTCTTTGCAACAAGATCCCTACAAATACCATAAAAACCCGCTGTAACGAGCCAGCCTATGATAGACCAGGATTACTTTTTTCAGAAGAGATCTCAGGTAATTTTTTTGGGGAGAGACAAATGGTAGCTTGTTCGGCCCGCCGTCAAGTTGAGAAAATTTGTTGGCAGTAAACTGTCCAGGACGTTACAAACCGGAATTGTGCAATATAGTTGTCTAAGCCCTCGATATTCCTACCGGGCAAATGGTTTAGGGGTATAATATCTCATTCGCATGGCGTAACTTGAGAAGGTCCTGGGTTCGATTCCCAGTTTGTCCATACTTTTTGTTTTGCTTGTAGAGTTCGAATATTTTGTCCCGAATAGACTACCTTGCCCCTAGCTTACAGGGTGTCTTTGTTTTGGTAAGGGAAATGAGTGCTCGTACCGTCAGGTTGAGGTAGCGCTTTTTTTGATGGTGGCGTACCAAAAGAGGCGTAACTTCAATTTGGCAGCTTGAGTGCGGTAAAGTCTTTAGCTTTTGATGCTTCATTCGAGTGAGGTATGGTGATAAACTCACGTGTTGCCAAGGGTTTGGGCAAGGGGCCGTTGGCACTCAACGTGTTCCCTGAGTTATTAATAAAAGTATGAACACACCCCTCCACTGGCTAGATAAGCATTGCACAAATTACTGAGATGAATTGAATACTTGACTCGGTCTGTCTGTACATACTTTGACTCATCTTGCGGGCAGAGGACTGGAAACCCTTGCTCCTGCTGCCTTAAGAACCTCGATTGTCCGAATTACCGTTCTCGTCTGTGCCCCTCCACCCACCAGCGATCAACCACTCCACGACACCCGATAATAGACTAATCCCATACTCTCCTTAAGCGTTCACTCGCTTGTTGTGTGGGTGTTCGTGTGTCCGTGCTGAATTTGGGATTGGGTGTCGTTCGTTCTCTCCTTTTTCCTATTCTTGCATCCCATCGAGTTAGGGATTCAATCTAGGCTGCGGGCTATAAGGCCGCTGATAGATACCCCATCCCGACGGTCCTTTTTCTTCTTACTAGACACAGCTTCCCCCCGCAGTGTTCACCTTCAATTCGCGGCTGCTGCATCTCCACCTCCATCGGGAGTAGTTGGTGCGGCCTTTTTCCCATCGGTCATTTTGACTGAGGCTCAACCGTTTGTGTTGAACCACTCGTCAACTCCTACATACGCATCTCCCCTCCTCCTCCTCCAACCAAACGATCCCACCTTCACCAAATTCCTCATCTATCATCATGACCACTACCCCTCCACCGTTCTTCAACCCCTCACCCCCCCCTCCGCTACCCGATAGCTTGTACCCCGACGATCCCGAGGAGGTGACTACCCCAACCTCAAATCTACCTCTACCCCCCCCCTCTCCACCCCCAAGGCAAGCGTCTCCCGTTC
>Ga0307507_10008555_pt1 | contig 14077 bp, 11 predicted proteins | sample 7_EM_MG_FD_207223 | JGI IMG/M metagenome (GOLD analysis project Ga0307507, IMG submission 207223) | Populus trichocarpa ectomycorrhiza microbial communities from riparian zone in the Pacific Northwest, United States - 7_EM | ecosystem: Host-associated > Plants > Roots > Unclassified | place... | reverse complement strand
CAGGATGCGGTGTCTGCGGCTGATCCGGGCGGCGGTTCGCCGCTCGGCCGCGCGGGCGTCGAGAGCGGCGGCGAGGAAGGCGTGCTCGGGGGTGGTCAGGGCGAGGTCGGGGGTGGGACCCCCCACATCCTCGGCGAACAACTCCTCCGCCCGCGCCAACCGCGTCCCCCGATACAACGCCCCAGGATCCCGGTCGTGCTCCAGCCACGTGCGCGCCGCGTCCGTCAGCATCCGGTGATGGCGGAGCCGTTCCCGGTCCCGCTCGATCCAGTCGTGGAGCCGGGGCCAGCAGGTGAGGAGGGCCTCGTGGGCGAGGTGGACGCCGTCCTCGTCGGCGGTCAGCAGTCGGGCTCGGGTGAGGCGTTCCAGCACGACCGGCACCGCGGGGTTTCCCCACTCCGCCAGTTCGGCGCGGGTCAGCGGGCGGCGGGTGTCGGGCGTGCCCTGGCCCGGTACGACCATGCGCAGGAGCAGGTGGCGGGCGGCGCGGGACTCGTCGGGGGAGAGGCCCGCGTACACCTCCTCCGCCGTTGCCGCGATGGCACCGCGGACCCCGCCGGCGGCCTCGTAACCGGCGAGGGTGAGCAGTCGGCCGCGGCGGCGGCGCCAGGTCTCCAGCAGGACGTGGGACAGCATCGGCAGACCGCCGGGTTCGCCGAGGACCTCCTCCACGAGGCGGGCGGTCAGGGCGCGCTCGACCAGGCAGCCGACCGCCTGCGCCGGGCCCACCACCGCCTCCCGCAACTCCTCCGCCCGCATCGGACCGAGCAGCAGCGCGGCGCCCCGCAGGGCGTCGGCCAGGTCGCGGTGTTCGGCACAGCGGGCGTAGAAGTCGGCGCGGACGGAGACCAGCACCCGCAGTCGGGTGTCCCGGTCGCGGGCGGCGAGCAGCAGGTCGAGGAAGCGGGACCGTTCCCGCGCATCCCGGCAGAGGGTGAAGACCTCCTCGAACTGGTCCACCACCACCCAGCTCTCCGGCTCGTCGGGAGCGGGGGTGAGCAGGTGCCCGTACGTCGTCGCGGGCGTCGCGCCCGGCGTGAGGATGCGCAGCCTCGCCGCGCAGCCGTCGGCCGCTATCTCCTCCTGGAGCCGCGCGATCAGCCCGGCCCGCAGCAGGGACGACTTGCCGCTGCCCGAGGGGCCGAACAGCACCGCGAACCGGTGGTCGCGGACCAGCGCGGTGACCTCGGCGGCCATCTGGTCCCGGCCGAAGAAGAGGTGCCGGTCGTCCGGCTCGAACCGGGCCAGCCCGCGATACGGCGCCGGGCCACCGTCCTCGGGTTCCGCCGCGAGCACCCGGCCCGCCTCGGCCTCGGCCTCCTTCCAGCGCGGGCCCCACTCGGCCGGGTCGCCGTCACACGCCCGCACGTATCCCTCGACCACGGCGAGCGTCGGCAGCCGTTCGCCGGCCGCGGCCTGGGACAGGGTGGTCGCCGAGAAGCCCGCCGCCTCGGCCATCGTCCGGTACGAGGGGCTGCCCGCGGTGCGGCGCAGCTCCCGCAACGCGTGCGCGAACCCCTGCACGGCACCGGCCCGCGGGTCGACCGGTCGCTCGGGACGACCCATGCGCGTACCTCCGTACACCTCGCGAAAGCGACATCAGGAGCGATGACCATACGGATGGCGAGGAAACGGCCGCGTGGCAACGAGGTGACGGCTGGGTGACGCAAACCGGCCCTCGTCCCCGAAACGGGATTGATTGCCCTGGTGAGAGGGGCGTGCCAATCAATACGGCGGTCGGAAACCTGGACCGTGTCATCCCCCACACCGAACGACTGGAGCCCGATCGTGAGCAGTCCCGCCCTCGCCCTGCGAGCAGGCAGGCGGTCAGCAACGACGAGCGGAACAACTACTTCACCGTCAGCATCAGCAGCAGCGAGCACCCGGAGATCCGCGTTTCAGCGACGCGACCCTGAACCACTGGCCCGGCGCCGCCAACTCCACGGGCGCCCAGCGGGCCGGTGCGCTGATGTTCTACGTCGAGGCGATCTCCGAGGGCGCCCGCTTCAACGCGATCTCGGACCGGATCGAGGCCAACATCGGGTCGAGCACGGGCTACCACTTCGACACTCCTGCGCCTGGCGATCAAGCAGGGCACCAAGTAGCCGACGGCGCCCACCCATTGCCGCCCCGGCGGGACATCCCCCCTGTCCCGCCGGGGCTCCCGCACGCACATCCACATCCGGCCCGCATACGCTGCGCTCGTGACCTCTTCCGCCGCCGCGCGCACCGCACTCGACCTCACCGCAGACCTCCCCGTCCCCGACCTGGAGGACTTCTACCGGGACCTGCACCGCCACCCCGAGCTGTCCGCACAGGAGCACCGCACGGCCACGAAGCTCACCGAACGCCTCACCGAGGCGGGCTACGACACCGTCGAGGGCATCGGCGGCACCGGCGTCGCCGGAGTGCTCCGCAACGGCGACGGCCCGACCGTGCTGCTGCGCGCCGACATGGACGCACTGCCGGTACAGGAGGAAACAGGCCTGTCGTACGCCTCTCAGACACCCGGCGTGATGCACGCCTGCGGGCACGACCTGCACGTGACCTGGCTGGCGGGCGCGGCCCGGGCGCTGGCCGCCGGGCGGGACACCTGGTCGGGGACGCTGGTCCTGGTGGGGCAGCCCGCGGAGGAGACGGGCGCGGGCGCGGCGGCGATGGTGGCCGACGGCCTGTACGAGCGCGTTCCCCGCCCGGACGTACTGCTCGCCCAGCACGCGGCACCGGGCCCCGCCGGGTTCTACCCGCACTCACCCGGCCTGATCATGTCGGCCACCACCGACATCGACATCGTCGTCCACGGCCGCGGCGGCCACGGCTCCCGCCCCGAGACGACGGTCGACCCGGTCGTCACGGCCGCGTACCTGGTAACCCGCCTTCAGACGATCGTCTCCCGGGAGATCGCGGCCCGTGACTCCGCCGTCCTCACCGTGGGCCGTATCGAGGCGGGCACCCGGCACAACATCATCCCGACCACCGCCCGGATCTCCCTCAACCTGCGCACCCAGTCCACCGACGTACGGGACCGGATGATCGCCGCGATCCGCCGCATCGCGTCCGGCGAGTGCCTCGCCGCGGGCTGTCCGACCGAGCCCGAGGTGACCATCGGCGTCAGCCTCCCCACGATGGTCAACGACGCCGACACCGACCGCCGGATCGCCGCCGTGCACACCGAGGTCCTCGGCGCGGGCACGGTCTTCGATCCCGGCCCGGCGACGGGCAGCGAGGACTTCCCCCTCCTGGTCCCGGACGGGGTGCCGTACTCCTACTGGTTCGTGACGAGCACCTCGGCGGACGTGTGGGACGCGGCCCCCGGCACGGACCTGATGGAGAAGTTCCACGCGGTCCCCAGCAACCACAGTCCGAACTTCGCACCCGACCTGGTGACGGTCGTACCGGGTGTACGGACCCTGGTCTCGGGCGCGTTGGAGATGCTGACCGTGAACTGACTAGCCCTGCGCCTGGAGTTGGAGCAGCTGCTTCCTTACGTGGTCCAGGGCGCCCGCGCGGCGACCTGGGACACGGCTCCTCAACTCGGCGAGCGCGAGGCCGAGTTCGCGGGCGGGGGCCGGTTCGCGGATCTGCCCCCACTGGTGGTGGGCCCGGTCCACGGCCGCCTCGACGGCGGGTGTACCGGGTGACTGTCCCGCCGCCAGCCGCGCGGCAGCCACCGCGAGCCAGGCCCGGCAACTGCGCACCGGATCCCCGGCCAACATCGCGAGATCGGCCCGCACTTCGGTCCAGTGCAGCGCTTCTTCGGAACCCCGGCCATGCGCCCGCACGGCAGCCTGCTCGTGCTCGGCGGCGAGAGCGTCGGCGGCGGTGTGGCGCCCGGCTTGGACGGCGTCGGTGATGGCGGTGTGGGGGTCGCTGTCACTCTTCTGGCTCCGGCCGGCATCATCCAGCCCGTCTGGGGGTCCCCCCTCTGGGGGAGTTTGAGGACGAGGCCCCTTCAGGGCCGATGGGGGTCTGGGGGCGGAGCCCCCAGGGACCCCCGCACCAACTCCCGGCACGGACAACACCACATCCGCATACCCCTCCGCCCCCAACCGACCCAACGCCTGCTGATGCAACTGCTCCACCGGCGGACGCCACCCGCTTCGCAGAATCGTCGCCACCGCCTTCATGTACGACGGCACAGCCACCACCCGCCGAGAAGGAGGCGGTGCGATGCGACCGTAAACCGCGTTCGCGCGGCCCGAGTCGAGCGGACGGGCCCGCAGCCACTGCCAGGTCTCCGCGTCGGCGTGCAGGTCGAGCAGCAGCGTCGTCGTGCCCGGTGCGCGCAACCGCAGTTCCTCGCGGACCCAGGCCCAGGGGAACCCGGTGTAGCGGACGGTCGCCGGAGTCGTGCGGGCCAGCGCGAGGTGCGGAAGGTGCTGTTTCCGGTCGAGTTGGAGCTGGCCGGTGACGAACACGGTCAGCGGGCCGGGGGCGGTGGCGGCGGCCCGCAACCGGGTGAGCACCGCCTGCGGCTCCAACGGGTCGGCGAGTTCGACAACGTTGGCGGTCTCCGTGCCGGACAGCACGGCCGGGGCGACGGCCGCGAGGACCGGGAGCACGGACGCCGCGTCCACCAGACGCCCCTTGCCCACCGGTGAGGCCGCGAGCAGCAACACCGTCCCAGGCATACACCCTCCCCCGAACCGTCGATCCCAGCGAACACGTCGATCACTTCGTACCGCAGCACCGTAACCTCTGCCCAACCTCTGCTGCTGCAAAGGGTGATGTCAGGACCGCCGTACCGCGAAGATCGTGGTGTCGTCGGCGAGATGTCCGCCGCAGTGGGCCAGGGTGCCGTCGCGGACGTAGGCGACGAGACGGTCCGGGTCGGCGAGGCGCGGATCGGCCGAAACGCCTTCGGTGACACGGGACTTGAGCGGATAGAAGACGCCCGCGCTGTCGCGTGCCTCGGTCACTCCGTCGGTGACCACGAGAAGGGTCTCGCCGGGCGCGAGGGTGATGCGGATCGTCGGCGGCGGGCCGTCCGTGCCCGCCAACTCGCCCAGCCCGAGCGGGAGTCCGTGTCCGGGCGGCAGGGACCGTACGCCGGACGGGCCGACCACCAGCGGGGGTTCGTGACCGAAGTTGACGACCTCGACCGTGCCGGGGTCGGCGGCGGGGAAGCTCAGCAGGACGGCCGTGGCGAAACGATCGACGTCCTCGCGGCCGAGGGCGGCGAGATGCCTGCCGTGGCGCAGCATCCGGATCTCCAGCCGGGCGGCGACCGTCGCGAGGTCCGGCTCGTGGTACCCGGCCTCGCGGAACGTGCCGAGCAGCGCGGCTGCCGCCTCCACCGCGCCGAGGCCCTTGCCCTGGACGTCGCCGACGAGGGCGCGGGTGCCGTGCAGGCCGGGCTGGATGTCGTAGAAGTCGCCGCCGACGCGGGCCACGGCGTCGGCGGCGAGATAGACGGCCGCGTGGTCGAGGCCGCCCCAGCCCGGCGGCAGCGGGCGCAGCAGGGTGCGGCGGGTGGTCTCGGCGACGTCCCGCATGTGCAGCATGCGGCGCTCGCCGCGGACCCGGACGGCGCAGGCCAGTACGGCGAGGACACCGCCGACGCCGACGAGGATGAAGTCGGGCAGCCCGGTCTGGTACTGGCGCGGCCAGGCGTGGTCGGCGAGGGCGTAGGTGGCCAGGCCGAGGACCGCGAACACGGCGGTGCCCCGCACCCCGCAGATCGCCGCGGCGATACCGGGCACGAGCACGATCCACGAGACGGTCCGGAACTCACCGCTGGTGTACCAGTCGACGACCAGGATGGTGATGAGCACCAACAGCGGCGGCACCCAGGCGACGCTGCGACCGCCGACGCGCAGCAGCTGCTGGCGCCGGAGTGCGTCGGGGTCCCGCCCGGCGCCGGACAGCCGGTCGAACGCGGAGCGGCTGGTATCGCCGTAGCGCACCGGTCTGAGTCCGCGGCCGCTCACGGCCGTCAGTACGCGACCGACATCCGCCCGCGCGGGTGGGCGTCCTGCTCCAGTTCGTCGACGAAGGCGACCGCGTAGTCCTCGGCGCTGACGAAGCTGCGGCCCTGGTCGTCGGTCATGAACTCGTCGCCGCCGACGCGGAAGCGGCCGGTGCGGGTGCCGGGGGCGATCTCGGCGGCGGGGGAGACGTAGGTCCAGTCGAGGCCGTCGTCCAGGGCGCGGTAGTAGGCGAGGACGTCGCGGTGGGCGTGGGCTTCGGGGAGGTAGGCCTCGGGGAAGCCGGGCTGGTCGCTGAGCACCTGGCCGGGGGCGACCTCCAGGCCGCCGGCGCCGCCGACGACCATCAGCCGCCCGACACCGGCCGCGCGGACGCCCGCCACGAGTGCCTCGTTCAGGGCGAGGAAGGGCCCGCGCGGGTCGCTGCCGTCGCGGGGCGGTACGCACGCGGAGGCGACGGCGTCGGCGCCGCGCACCACCTCGGCCACCTTCTCCCGGTCGGCTGCGTCGGCCGCCGTGGCGGTGACCCCGGGGAGCGGTGACTGTCCGGAGCGGCTGACCGCCAGGACCTGGTGTCCGCGGGCCGACGCCTCGGTGGCGATACGGCTGCCGACCATGCCGGTGGCGCCGAAGAGTACGAGCTTCATGCGCCCCAGCGAAACATGGGGCAACCAAGGCCGCACCCCGACTTGCCACCGCCTCCCCCGGGGTGTGCATTGGTAGACGGGGGCGAGAGAGAGGAGTGCTCTCATGGCTCAAGCGGCACCCACGCCCGGCGGAATGACCGGCCGGACCTCTGGTGGATTCACCGGCCCGAGCGGTCTGCCCGACATCTTCGACGCACGCGTCCACCGCGTGGCGAGCGTGGCGGTCCCGGTCGTCCTGGGGCTCGTCTACGGCTACTGGGCGGCGGCCAACCGTCGCAGCGGCGGTCCCATCACGGGCTGGAACATCCTGTTCGGCTTCGTGACCGCGCTGGCGTTCATCGTGCTGTGCCTGGCGGTGGCACGGTTCGCGCCGCTGCTGAAGCGCGAACTGCACTCGCTGGTCAAGTCCGGCTTCGCGGGCGCCGCGCTCGGCTTCCTGTACAGCCAGACCGGCGAGAGCGTGCTGCGGTCCACGGCCGTCGGGCTCGCGACCACGGCGGGCGTGTTCCTGGTGTTCTTCTACCGCTACTACACGCGCGAGGACGGAGCCGGCAACCGCATCCGCTGACGTCGTACGGCACAAGGAGTGGGCCCCGGCCGACCGGCCGGGGCCCACTCCTTTCCCCTTCTCCCTCACGGCGCCCAGTTCCAGATGCCGCCACCGGACGAGGAGCCGGAGGCGCTCCAGCTCCACGAGCCCGAGACGCTCCAGGACCCGGAGGCCGAAGTGCTCCACGCGGACGAGTTGTCGGTCCAGTTCGGGTCGTTGTTCCAGTTGGAGTTGCCGGAGTTGTTGTTGCCGCCGTCCTTCCAGCCCGGACAGGGGTCCGAGCAGGACGGCACCCACTGGCCGCCGGTGTCGACGAAGGCGGCGCTCGCCCAGCCCTGCGCGCCGACGAGCCAGTACCAGTCGGAGTTCCCGTTGACGCTCTGTCCCCGGACCACGCACTGGACGCGGTCCTGACTGCCCGGCGAGAGCGTGTCGACGGCGGGGGACCGTGTGGTGGGTGACTGCCGCACGTTCAGATCCGTGCGGGAGACGATCGTGCCCCAGATCGGACTGCCGCCACCGCCGCCACCGCCATGTCCTTCGGCGTACGTGGGCGGTGCTGCCGCCGCCGTGGTGCCCGCCGCCGCGACGGCGAGAGTGCCACCGGTGAGCAGGGCCGCGGCCAGAGTCCGCAGGGCCGGAGTGGTGCGCATGTTCGGCCTCCTTCTCCCCAGCTCCAGGAAACACCCGTTCGGGTGAACCCTCCACCGGAGGGCGGAATCCCCAGTTCCGCCAAGGGTTTCGGAGGGTTCCGCAACCCCGCCCGCCCGTTCGGCTGGACCTTGCACCCGAATGCAGTCAACCCGCTCGCGCACCGCGCCCCCGGGCCCTGTCCTGAGGGGGTGCCCCCACGTCTCCGGAGCGCCCTGTCGGCCGTACTCGTCGCCCTCTCCTGCCTCCTCACGCCCTTCGGCGCGCTGGCGGCCTGGGCGGCGTACGGGCTGACCGACTCCGGCCGCTACGTCACGACGATGGCGCCCCTCGCGGCCGACCCGGACGTACGGAACGTCATCGCGGACACGGTCGGCGCGGGCATCCTGCGCGAGGTCCATGTGGGCGGGACGCAGGGCACGATGGCGCCGTTCGTGCACGACGCGGTGCGCTCGTTCACCAAGACCGAGGCCTTCCGCCTGGCCTGGGACGAGGGCAACCGCGCGACCCACGACGCCGTGCTCCAAGCCCTGGAGGACGACCGCCGCAACGGCACGGTCACCGTCGACCTCGCCCCGCTGACCACCCACATCAAGCGTCAACTCGCCCACGACAACCTCCTGTTGGCGAACCGCATCCCGGTCGAACACACCGAGGTCGCGGTTCTCCCGGCCGGTGAGCTGGGCCCGCTCCGGAAGGGGTTCCACGTGCTCGAAGTCGCCGGCTTCTGGCTCCCCGTCGCCGCCGCCGTCTTCGCGGTCACCGGCATCGCCGTCGCCGTGCGGCGCCGTCGCGCGATCACGGCGACCGCGCTCGGCACGGCCCTCGGCGGCGCGCTGCTCGGCCTCGCCCTCGCGATCGGCCGCCACTTCACCGTCGCCGACCTGCCGGCGGAGGTCTCCGCGGCGGCGGGCGGCGCGATCTACGACGCCCTCACCTCGACCCTGCGCACGGTCGCCTGGCTGCTGCTGGGCGTCGGCCTGACGGTGGCCGCGGCGGCCTGGCTCACCCGGTACGCCCGCCGGGCAGGGGAGTTCCTGCTCCTGCCCCTCCGCCTCGTGCGAGGCCGGCGAGCATCCGCAGCGCCCGCGTCAGATCGGGCACAGCAGCCGACGCAAGCCCAAGTCTGACCGCGTCCGGGGTCCGGTTCGGGTCCACCACGAAGGCGGGCCCCGGCGTGACGGCGATCCCGAGCGCCGCCGCCGCGGCCGTGAACGTGTCCGCCCGCCACGGCGCGGGCAACTCCCACCAGGCGTAATAGGTGAGCGGATCGGACCGTACGGCGAACCCGGCCAACTCCTCGGCGACGAGCCGCTGTCGCCCCGCCGCGTCCGCCCGCTTCGCGGCCACCAGCCGCGCCACCGTCCCGTCCGCCGTCCACCGCGTCCCCGCCTCCAGCGCGAACCGCCCCGCGCTCCACCCGCCCGAGCGGATCGCGGCGGCCACCGCGTCGACCCGCTGCTCCGGTACGACGAGGAAACCGACGGTGAGCCCCGGGGCGACCCGCTTGGACAGCCCGTCGACGACGTGGACGAGGCCGGGAGCGTGCGCGGCGAGCGGCGCGGGGGAGTGCGGATGGAGGAAGGACCAGATGCGGTCCTCGACGACGGGCAGCCCCAACTCCCGCACCACACGGGCGATTTCGACGCGCCGCGACTCGCTCGTCGTCACCGAGGTCGGGTTGTGGAGCGTCGGCTGGAGATAGAGGGCGGAGAGGGGCGCGGTGCGATGCGCGGCGGCGACGGACTCCGGGCGCGGACCCTCGCCGTCCGCCTCCAGCGCGACGAGGGTGATGCCGAGGCGCGCCGCGATCTGCTTGACCAGCGGATACGTCAACGGCTCCACCCCGACCCGGCCGCCCGGCCGGACCAGGGAGGCGAGGGTGGCGGCGATGGCCTGCCGGGCGTTGCCCGCGAAGAGGACCCGGCCGGGGTCGGGACGCCAGCCGGGGGTGGCGAGCAGGTCGGCCGCCACCTCTCGGGCCGCCGCCGTGCCGTTGGCCGGGGCCGGGCGCAGCGCCTCGGTCAGCACGTCCGGGCGGAGGAGCGGCGCGAGGGCAGGGGCGAGCAGCTCCGACTGACCTGGCGCGGAAGGGTAGTTGAGCTCCAGGTTCACCGGCGCGGGAGTCGGCGAGGTGGCCTCGGTCGGCGCCTCGATGAGGGCCTGCCCGTACGGCCCCGCCGCCGCGGCCCGTACGAAGGTGCCGCGCCCGACCTCCCCCACCACCAGTCCCCGCCGCACGAGTTCGGCGTACACCCGCCCGGCCGTCGACCCGGCGATCCCGTGCCGCCGGGCGAACACCCGTTGCGGGGGCAGCTGTTGGCCCGGCCGGAGCCGTCCGGAGGCGATGTCGTCCGCGATGCGGTCGGCGATCCGCCGGTAGTCACTCACAGAGCCACCCTTCCCCATGTCCCTCTCCTGCTCCTGCTTCCCTCTCCCCACATTGCACCGAGGGCAAAGATCCGTATTGCACCGAGGAGTCGAGCGGACCTAGGGTCGATCACATGCCACCCCTTACTTCCCCTTATCTCCCCCTTGTCCTCATCCACGGCCACCCTTTCGACCACACGATGTGGACCCCGCAGATCGAGGCGTTCTCCCCCGCCCGCCGGGTCGTCGCCCCCGACCTGCGCGGCTACGGCGCCTCCCCCTCGACCCCCGCCATCACCCGCTTCTCGGACTTCGCCACCGACATCGAGGCGCTGCTGGACGAGTTGGAGGTGGAGACGTGCGTGCTGGCCGGGCTGTCGATGGGCGGCCAGATCGCGATGGACTGCTACGGCCGGTTCCCCGACCGCGTCCGGGGCCTGGTCCTCGCCGACACCTTCCCGGCGGCGGACACACCGGAGGCGGCCCGCACCCGCGGCACCACCGCCGACCGCCTCCTGCGCGAGGGCATGCGCGGCTACGCCGACGAGGTCCTGGAGCGGATGGTGGCCCCGCACGCGGACGCCCCGGTCAAGGCGCACGTCCACCGCATGATGACGGCCACGCACCCCGAGAGCGCCGCTGCGGCCCTGCGCGCCCGGGCCCAACGCCCGGACTACCGCGACCTGTTGACCCGGGTGACGGTCCCGGCCCTGGTGGTCGTCGGCGCGGACGACACCTACACCCCGGTCTCCGACGCGGAGGCGATGCATGCGGCGCTCCCCGACTCCACGCTCCGCGTGATCGAGGGCGCGGCCCATCTGCCCAACCTGGAACGCCCGAAGGAGTTCAACGAGATCCTGGGGGAGTTCCTGGCACACGTGGGATGATTTCGGGCATCTGCGTCCACCGGCGGAAGGTCACCCCTTGGGCACCACGACCACCGAGTGGACCGCCGCCGACTTCGTACCCGAACGCCACCGCGGGCGACGCCTCGCGAGCTGGTGCGCCGGACTGCTGTTCGCCGTGGTGAGCGTGGTCGTCGGCTGCCGTGCGGCCGACACGGACGGCATCACCCCCGTCCCCCAACTCCTCGCCTTCCTGCCCTGGTTGCTCGCCCCCACCGGCTTCGGACTGCTCCTCGCGCTCCTCACCCGGTGGCGGCTCGGCCTGGTCTGGGGCGTCGCACTGCTCGGACTGCTGGCGTGGTTCATCGAGCCGTACGGGAAGAGCGACGACCCGAGCGGGCCCGCGCTCGCCGAGTTCCGGGTGCTGACCTCGAACGTCGAGTTCGGGCAGGGCACCGGCTCCCTGGTTCCGGTGATCCGGCGGGAGCGGCCGGACGTGGTGTTCGTGGAGGAGTGCGAGTACACCTGCCAGGCCACGCTGCGCCGGGACTTCGACACCGAGTTCCCCTACCGGCAGGCGGTCGTCGCGGCCGGCTCCCACGGCTCGATCATCCTCAGCCGCTTCCCCCTCAAGGGCACGAAGGGCGTGACCGGCACGATGGGCATGCCGGGCGCGGTGGCCGACGTGGACGGCCATTCCGTACGGCTCCAACTCGCGCACCCCATGCCCCCGTTGCCCAACCAGGTCGCCCTGTGGCACCGCGAACTGAACAGGCTCAGGACCTTCGCAGCCTCGGACCCCACCACCCCCACCGTCCTGGCCGGCGACTTCAACTCCTCCCAGGACCACGCGGCCTTCCGCCACATCCTGGACACGGGCCTGCGCGACGCGGCCCGCCTCGCCGGGCACCCCCGCACCTCCAGCTGGCCGGAGAGGTTCGCCCCCACCTTCGGCACCCAGATCGACCACGTCCTCCTGTCCCCGGACTTCTCCACGAACAGCGCCCGCTTCCTCGACCTCGCCGACACCGACCACCGCGCCCTGCTCGTCGACATCGCGCTCCACCAGCACGAATAACTTCGGGGGCTGCTCATAATGGGCGCATGTCCCGCGAGTTCCCCATCGGCCTCACACCCCCCGACTGGCTGGTGAGGAACCTCCAACCCCAGCAGGCCCCCCTCAACTGGCCGGCCATCGCCCGCGCCGCCGTAGCGATGGCCCTCCCCCTCACCATCGGCCTCGCCGCCGGACAGACCGCCTACGGCGCCCTCGCCTCCATGGGCGCCCTCTCCGGCGTCATCGGCGACACCGCCGACGCCTACCGCATGCGCATCCTCAACATCGCGATCCCCCAGCTCTTCGGCGCCATCGGCGTCACGCTCGGCTCCGCGGTGTACGGCCACGGCTGGTACGCCGTCGCCGCGCTCACCGGCATCGCGCTCGTCTCCGGGATGATCTCGACGATCGGCGCGGTGGCCTCCGTATCGGGCCTGCTCCTGCTCCTCAACTCGGTGATCGGCGCGGGACTTCCACTCCCCGGCGCGTGGTGGCTGGCCCCTGTCCTGATGTCCGGCGGCGGCCTCCTGGTCCTCCTCCTGGCCCTCCTGGCCTGGCCGTTGCGTTCCGGCATCCCGGAACGGGCGGCGGTGGCGAACACCTACCGCACCGTCGCCGACCTCCTCGCGACGTGCGGCGACGACCCGACGGCCGGCTACGACGCCGCCCGCCAGTCCGTCACCCAATCCCTCAACCAGTCCTACGACCTGGTCCTCGCCCGCCGAGCCCGCCACCACGGCCGCAGCCCCGAACTGACCCGCCTGCTGGCCCAGTTGAACGCCATCACCCCGGTGGTGGAGGCAGCCCCCGCCGTCCACCAGTCGGGCCACCCGCTCCCACCCCAGATCCGCGAGACGGTCCGCCACCTCGCGCAGGCCGTGGAGACCGGCTACACGGGCCCGATAGGTCTCGACCTCCCCACCCCCACCGGCGAAACGACCCGCGCGATCGACCACGCCCTGCGCCACGCGGCGGAGGTGGTCACGGCCCCGGACGTGGACCCGAGGGGCATCGACGACCGCCTGGGCCGCCCGGCGGCACTCCGCATCAGGGCCGCGAGAGCCGCCCGCAACGTCCTGCTGTCCTCGGGCTCCTGGCGCTACGGCCTACGCCTGGCGGTCTGCATCGGCCTGGCGCAGGTGCTGGTGTCGTCCGTTCCGGTACCGCGCTCGTACTGGGTGGCCCTGACGATCACCTTCGTCCTGAAGCCCGACTTCGGCTCGGTCTTCTCCCGGGCCCTGCTGCGCGCGCTCGGCACGGTGGCGGGACTGGTGATCGCGGCGGCGGTCCTGTCGGCGGTACCGAGGGGCTGGTGGGACGTACTGGTCCTGCTCCTCCTGGCCCCGCTGATCCCGGCCCTGACACCAAGGGGTTACGGCTATCAGACGATGGCGATCACGCCGGTGATCCTGCTCCTCTCCGACGTCCTGAACCACCAGGGCACTGCGTTGCTGCTCCCCCGCCTGGTGGACTCGCTGATCGGCTGCGGGATCGCGCTGGTCGCCGGCTATCTGCTCTGGCCGGAGAGCTGGCACACGCGGGTCGGCGACCGCCTGGCGGAGGCGGTCGCGGACACGGCACGGTACGTGGACTCGGCGTTCGGCACATCCGGCGCCTCGGGGGCCTCGGGTGCGGAGGTCGACCCGGCCGCCCGCGCCCGCATGCGCCGCCGCCTCTACCGCGACCTGTCCGTCATCCGCACCGAGTTCCAACGCGCCCTCACCGAACCCCCGCCGACCGGCCGCCGGGCAGCGGGCTGGCTGCCCCTGGTCGTCGCCGTGGAACGGATCGTCGACGCGACGACGGCAGCCAGGGTCCGGGTGAAGCACGGAGCACCCCCGCCGTCACCGGCCGAGGTGGCCCAAGTAGCCCTCCAACTCAGGGAGTTGTCGCAGGGCGTACATGAGTCGGAGGTGCTGGTAGAGGTCCGTACGGATCTGACGGGCCCGGCGGACAGCGTGCTGGAGCCACTGCGGCAGGAGGTCGCGGCGGCACGGGCGATTGCATCGCCCCACTGAGATCAGGGCAGT
>Ga0307507_10008554_pt1 | contig 14079 bp, 21 predicted proteins | sample 7_EM_MG_FD_207223 | JGI IMG/M metagenome (GOLD analysis project Ga0307507, IMG submission 207223) | Populus trichocarpa ectomycorrhiza microbial communities from riparian zone in the Pacific Northwest, United States - 7_EM | ecosystem: Host-associated > Plants > Roots > Unclassified | place... | reverse complement strand
AATTGATGCTGCTGCTGAGGTGAATGACAGTCCATATCTTTTGCGAAATAAATCTGACGGATTATCTATTTTAGTTAACTGACTTCTTTAGGTTTGGGGTCAGGTTTGTGGAGGATCTATACTCCCACCAACCCGCCAAGAACAGTTCTGGTGCTTGGAAGTAAGTTACCCTCATTTTATTCCATTTGGTAAATATTAACAAGTCATGCCACTCAGCCGGGTCGAATATCGCGCTCTGGAAGGTTTTGTTCTGGCGGTCTCGCCCTTCAATTTTACTGCCATTGGGGGCAATCTCCCTGGAGGTGAGGGTCTTCATTACCTTTTAACAGTCAATCGAGATCATTACCATGGACAGTGCCCGCACTTGTTGGTAACGTGGTGCTCTGGAAGCCCTCGCCTGCTGCAACTTATTCAAATTACCTTATTTATCAAATACTCGAGGAGGCTGGTATTCCTCCGGGGGTGATCCAATTTGTACCCGGCCCTCCTGCCGAGGTGGTTGCACAAGCGATCAACCATCGCCAATTCTCTGCCCTACACTTCACTGGTAGCACCTTCGTATTTAAGAAATTGTGGAAGGATATCGCCGCAAACTTGGACAAGTATATTGGGTATCCCAGAATTGTGGGAGAGACGGGAGGCAAAAACTTCCATTTGGTGCACAAGAGTGCAGAGGTGAGAAATGCGGTATTGCAGACTGTGAGGGGTGGGTTCGAGTATCAGGGTACGGGACTTCACTCCGCAGATTCTCTGCAAGTTGTTGATTTCGGGTCTATTTTTAGGACAGAAATGCTCAGCCCTTTCTCGTCTTTATGTATCTTCTTCGCTCTGGCGAAACGGTTTCAAGAGTCAACTGCTTGAAGAAGTTGCAAAAATAAAAGTTGGTCGCCCACAAGACTGGAGCAACTTCATGGGTCCTGTGATGTGAGTCCTAAATTGCTCTTCAAACTGTCTCCCTGATAGAATGTGTGACTAGCGGTCGTTCTGCATATGACAAAATCCTGAACTACATTGCGAAAGCTAAGGAAGAAGGCGGAGAAGTCCTGATTGGAGGCACAGGCAATGATTCAAAAGGCTATTTCATTCAACCCACCATCATCCAAACCAAGGATCCCAAGTCTATCACGATGCGTGAGGAGATCTTCGGACCAGTTGTAACCGTCTTTGTGTACGACGATGAATCTTTCGATGAGACACTTGACCTGATCGACTCTACTACCGAGTACGCTCTGACAGGATCGATTTTTGCTGGGGATAGGAAAGTGTTGATTCAAGCTACGAACCGTTTGCGTAACGCAGCTGGGAACGTGTATTATAATGAGAAATGCACAGGGGCCGTTGTCGGACAGCAACCATTTGGTGGGGGAAGGGCCAGTGGGACGAACGACAAGGCAGGAAGCATCAGCATTTTCTATAGGTTCGTGAACGCAAGGAGCATCAAAGAGAATTTTGTGGGTTTGGAAGATTTTGCGTACCCTTCGAATCTAGTTTGAGGTCGTCAGTTAGTCCACCAATCCTGTCTACAATTATCAAAATTTGCAACAGACAAATATTTGAACATTTGCGAAACGTTCATCAGCGACCATACTTTAGATTTATTCCTCGGATGGAGAAAAATCAAACAGGTAGTTGCATTTAAATCCTTATAGACCTCTGGCTTCGCCAACGACAACAGTGATTACTACTAAGCATCGCCACTCCTATTCGCCACCAGTATACCTTCCGGACCAAATGGATCTCATTCCGGACACCTTACACAAGCTTCACTTCTCTACGGCCATACAGGTCGCTTTGTGTTGTCTCCAGTGAGCCTTCTGACACTTCTGAGAACAATACTGTATCTTCTTGCACCGACCGCAAACCAACAACTTTGGTTGACCAGATCCACCACATTGTGCACAGAGATTTGCATCAGACGAAGAATTGAAGATCTTCCCCGAGTCTTCCGCCAATGACTTCTGCAGAGGAATCAAAGGGAACAAAGGCGAGATGGCTATCCTCGTCGCCTCAGATCGAATTGCCTTCCAATCATCCACATCTGCAAAATGACCTAGATCTTTGCCCAACCCGCAGCTGCAGAGGGGGCTGGTAGTGTCATCCCAATTGTCGTCCACTGAACAAGCCGGAATGCCCTTCGTACGATATTCACACAGGCCACCGTGGTGCCAAGTTCGACATCGTTCAACAAATGCAGGCAGGAGAAGTTTCCAAGCTCGAACTTCATCGTCCAATGTAGAAATCACAATGGTGTCCTGATTTGAACTACGGTTCAATGTTTCGAAGACCTTGACACCATTCTTCTTGTTCAATGGGACGACACATGCATCAGCGACAATTGTCTGCGATGTCAAATCCAACCTGAGATCATTGACGAATATAAGAGCGTAGGTGCCGATTGTCGGACTAGAGAGACCGAATATTTGTGGTAGTTGTAATCCGGCCCCTCTGAGGAAGATGGATGAGATGCTTTCTTTTAGATTGATAATCATTCCATTTTCCTCATGGCGAGCAGCTGATTGCTGCTTTATTCGCTCTTGGTCAGAGAACGTTAATAACAGATGCGACGACAACGATCGAGTGCTGCCTGGAGCCAAGGGAAGACGGAGAGCAGGTAGAACGGAAAGTTTGAGATACGAAACGTTGAGAAGGTTGAAGGTCGTCTTGGGCTGAGCAATGGGAAATAAATTGAGAGATGCAATGGTGGAAGTATCGTTTTCGCGTCTGACTGGAGCAACAATCTGCAGTCAATGCACGTGTAAGTGTACGAAAAAGTCGAATGGGAATCAAATGCTTTACCTCTATGTATAGCGATTTGCGAGCAATCTTAGTCTTGACCCTGCTTGCATCGATAGGAAACGGAAACTGGAATAGTTGGACATACCCTTCAAATGACGCGAGTATGGAAGTATCTCCAATGATTTTCGTTGAAACGGGCGCGCCACTGGCAAGGGTTTTGGCGGCATCTTGGTCGACAATGTCTTTTCGAACTGCAAGCGTTTCAACTCTCGTTGCAGATGCATCAAAATCGACAGTTATTGCTGGGATTCCACTGTCAGCAGTAATATTTTCTTTGGTCCCGTGGATTTCTCGAGAGCCATTGGGACGATGTCTTGTTATGAAGACGTGCTTCTTATCATTCAGTGGCGCGGAGAAAATGCTCTGATTCAATCCGATTTTTGAATAGAGTTTCCTGGTGAATATCGGAGTTGCACGAGCACATAATCCAACACTCCGAATGTTTCCGAATTTGGTGAAGAGCCATGATGCTGCGTCAAAAGAGAGAATCAACGGCGATTTACCATGCCACCCTGCTGGATCTTCTGTGATGACAACCCGAGCATCCGCATGTTGACCAGAATAGACAATGTCTCCAAATGTGAGGCGGATCGATGAGTGCATGTTTTGGGCATTTAAACCTCTCGTTTCACATACAAGAATTGGAATGCCAATGTCCATCCGATTGCTTTCTTCCAAAACTTTGAGGAACGCTCGAGGGACTTTAAGAACTACGGAGACAACAGGTGGTACGACCTGCCAACCATCGAAAAAGTCGCCGGGTGTCCTGATTGACCTTACATAGTCCCACCGCAATGTGTCAATCGTATAGAGGTCATAGAGATGCAATTGGCAAATAAAGTCTTGGTAGTTCGTCATTCCCAACAAAAGGCTTTTGTCGGCTTCCACAAAATCGATGAAGTGCTGCATGGTCTTCGTCCAGTCAACTTGAACTCTCCCCTTGACAACGCAAAGAAATTCGACGAAACTTGTCCGTATATAGTGGAGGCATTCAATTTTGTACTGCGACACTGTCTTGTTAGCCAAGTTGGTAATGTTTTCTTCGGCAAACATCTGCATATAAACAGAAAAAATAAACTTTGCCAAAGTAAGGTCGTCGCACACGAGGAAGGGGTTTTCTTCTTCTACTTCTGGGTATTCAGGCGCCGAATACGATGCAACGGAGAAGGGACATTTCCAAGAAATTGGCTGATAGAAGTACCCGCTTTCTCCTATCCCCATGGCCATCTGCTCGTTCTTCCGACATTCTGTAGAAAAGGGGTGAAGGTGGAACGAAGGTGCAATACCTAGCAAGATGGATAGTGTCGGTATGTCGCAAAATACCCTATCAAGCAAGGCCGACTCTAGTTTATTGTCGGACGTAGAACTCCCGAAGGTGTCGGATTGAAGAACCGACGATGGCGTTCGGCGAAGAAGAGGCGAGGATACCAAAACGAGGTTCAGTAAACCAATATGGTCGGTTAAATTTGACGTATCGATGATGTTGAAAAGTAAGGGAGCAGATCTGGGCGATTCGTAGTCCTCTGAAAAATTGATTTGGGACAATCCCCAAGGGCGAGAATATTTCCCAGTCTTGGTCACATTGTCCAAGTGGCACATGCGCAGGGCTTGACAAAAAGGAATGCAGTCACCAGCGAAGATTCGAATCAATAAGGAAGGATTTGCCGCATTGATCTGTGAGTGAAATGAAGTGCACCAAGTAGAGAATTGGTGCATGGCACCATCCACGAGATCCGTTCCAGTGATCTGGGAAGTTTGAGAGGACCCGTTTGTTGGAGACAAGGACGGGGAGAGGTGGAAGGCGGACAGAGGGTTGGTACGGTAGTGGACATTGAATTCCGAACCAGAAAGAGAATACGCAAAGGTAGGATTGACATGAGGGGAGATGGTGGTTCCGGTTGTTGAACCCTTCATGATCCCATTCTCCCAGTAAGTGCGAAAAATCTGTGTTCCAACCCTAACCGAAGCTTCTTGGTTGATGGGACCAGCACCTCTGACCATTGAGAGGTTAATATCATCACCATATTTCCCGCGAATTTGTTTCATGTGTGAAGAGAAAGATTTTTGTTGGGTGTCCTTTTCCTGCTTTGAGAGATTGTTCGTCGCAAGATAAAGTTCCCACTTTTGACGGATCTCAATCATGGACTCTTCAGTACAGAATCGGATGAATTTGTCATAGCTGGATGTATTCCACGTCGTCAAATCCTGCGACGAATGGATTAGTTTGCGGCATTGAGAAAGCAAGACTTCAAGAGAGCCGTCGTCGATGAAAAACTGATAGAAAATATGCCAAGCATTTAGCCACGGGATTCCATCCGCAATGGAGGAGAAGAGAAAAATGTTTCGTGCTAAGTGGAATAAGTGGCAGTAGAAGAAAATGAATTCCAGACCTACCCAACACAGCCGTCTCTAAGTCGCAGCAAGTAAAATCAAGCTTTCGTCTTCCTGTGGCTCGTTAAATCAATGTACAAGTCGTGGTCCAAGCAGCACGTACCGTCACCCAAGTCGAAGTGAACCGTTTCAAGGATGTTTCTAGGGTCACCACAACCCAAGAGCAGAATATCTGCTGGCTCCTCTGGGGCTAGACCCTGAGTAAGACACACGGGTGGCGTGTTTCCAATGGGATAGAAAAAAGGAGCTTTCGACCACAAAGTAGGAGAAGCCATGGGAGAGTGAAAAAAAATGAATGTTACACGCTCCTTAATGTATCAGCCTCGTTGTCGATATCGTACGATAATCATTGCGCATGCACATCGAGCCCTAAATGTTTCTAGAACACTGGTTGCGTGGGACAAGCGTGAGTTTCAGGCCAAGTGGCAGTGAGACTTGAGTCACGCCTTTGCCTTTTATCCACCATGGCACCCTCATCAGCGACAATTGATTTCTCAACTTTACCGTCCAAGCAGGCAGATCTTGTTGAGACATGGACGTATCTCAACGCCGGTGTGGATCACATCATGAATACCCTGGAGAACGGACTATCTTTCGCTGGGTACACGAATCTTTACACGACGGTATACAACTACTGCACAGCAACAAAGATGAATGGAAAGATAGACGGCAACCGCTGTAAGTCTCTGTGCTCTGTGGCCTAAATCCTTCAATTCTAAATCCTGTTTGACATAGCAGCTGGAGCTAATCTTGTGGGCTCTGATTTGTACAATAAGCTCAGCGAATATTTTATCTCGCACTTTAAACCAATGCTGCTAGTAGGTATCTTCTGTTAGTCCTAATACCACCGTCTAATTTTCTTCTAGAAAGCCGACACACTCTCTGATGTGGACCTTTTACGCTACTACGCGGCAGAGTGGGACCGTTACACTACCGGCGCCAATTACCTCAATCGCCTGTTCACGTATCTGAATCGGTACTGGGTGAAGCGGGAGAGAGACGAAGGGAAGAAACACGTTTTCCAAGTGTACACAGTTCGTACATGGCTACCCATCTGCCGCTAGATGTTGTCTAATTAACCATTCCCCAGCTGGCATTAGCTCAATGGAAAGAACACTTTTTCTTGGTTATCCAACAGGATAATGCGAAACTTGCCAATGCTACCCTTCGTCTGATCGCACAACAACGACAAGGCGAAACAATTGACCAAACTCTTGTCAAGAAGGTCGTCGATTCCTTCGTATCCCTGGGTCTAGATGTCGCGGATCCTAACAAAGAATGTCTTGATGTTTACAAAGAACACTTCGAGACTGCTTTCATTTTGGCCACGGAACAGTTTTACAAGGCGGAATCAGATAATTATCTTGCTCAAAATCCCGTGCCAGATTATCTCAGGAAGGCAGAAGAACGTCTCCGTGAAGAAGAAAACCGCGTCGATCGTTACTTGCATACTAAGACTCGGAAAGACCTTGTCAGCAAATGCGAGAATGTTCTAATTAGGGAGCATGGAGACCTTCTAACGGAAAGCTTTCAAACATTGCTCGACTACGAAAAGGACGACGATTTACAGCGCATGTACGCGTTGTTGTCTCGCATTCCAGATGGTTTAGATCCTCTGAGAAAGAAGTTCGAGATGCACGTTAAGAGCGCGGGATTGGCTTCCATCTCGAAGTTGGTAGGGGAGGGTGGCGCCAACACCGAAACTTTGGACCCTAAAGCCTATGTCGATGCTTTACTAGACGTTCACCAAAAAAACTCGGACATCGTCAACAGGAGTTTCAAGGGTGAGGCAGGGTTCGCCGCTAGTTTGGATAAGGCCTGTCGAGAATTCGTTAATCGCAATGCCGCTACTGGGGCTTCATCAACAAAATCACCAGAACTCATCGCCAAACATACTGATATGCTTCTGCGAAAGAACAACAAAATGGCCGAGGAGGATGATTTAGAAGGAGCATTGAACCGTGTCGTATGCCTTCTGCCTCATTTCCTTATTTATATGTCTAACATATACACTAGATGGTCCTTTTCAAGTATCTCGAAGACAAAGATGTTTTCCAAACTTTCTACACCACGAAGCTGTCGAAGCGTCTTATACACGGTGTTTCTGCCTCTGATGAAGCCGAAGCCAGCATGATATCCAAACTGAAGGAAGCTTGTGGCTTTGAATACACGAACAAGCTTCAAAGGATGTTTACTGGTGAGGTTAGCCCTCGATTTCACGTAGATTTCGCTGAGAATCGTAGACATGAGTTTAAGTAAAGATCTCACCGACTCATTCAAGGAACGAATGGCGCAGAATCACGACGATATGGATATCGCCTTCTCCATAATGGTCCTGGGTACCAACTTCTGGCCTTTAAATCCTCCTTCACATGATTTCCTCATCCCTACGGAAATCGTCAGCACATATGACCGGTTTTCCAAATATTATCAAACGAAGCACTCTGGCCGAAAGTTGACTTGGTTATGGAACTATTCCAAGAATGAACTACGGACTAACTACCTCAATCAAAAGTACATCTTGATGACGAGCGCTTATCAGATGGCCGTTCTCTTGCAGTACAACCGAGTCGACACGATGAGCTTGCAGGAGTTGGGTGGCGTTACGTCGATTTCCAAGGAAATATTGAGTCAGGTGTTGGCCGTCTTGGTCAAGGCCAAGATTCTGATCAACGAAGAAACTGATCAGTACGATTTGAACCCCAGTCCGCTTTTCATTTAGCTTCTGCGTATAGATTTTGATGGTTGGTGATATTCTAGGCTTCAAGTCAAAGAAAATCCGAGTCAACCTCAATTTACCTATCAAGGCTGAGGTCAAGGCTGAGTCTGCGGATGTTCTGAAGGCAGTCGACGAGGATCGTAAATATGTCATCCAAGCTACAATTGTTCGGTACGAGTTATTCATACGTTGTGGTTTCGACTCTTAGATTTCCATTGGCTATACAGGATCATGAAGGCTAGGAAGACGATGAAAAATCAAGCCCTAATTCAAGAAGTCATTTCTCAGATCACTCAACGCTTCGCACCCAAGATCCCTGATATCAAAAAGGCGATCGAAACACTCCTCGAGAAAGAATACATGGAACGTGTTGAAGGTTCTAAGGACACCTTCGCCTACATTGCGTAGTCATCTCTAATTTCTTGACTTACATTTTTTCCATCCATTCAGTTGGACTTGCCTCGACTCTGGTAAACAAAGTCTTGCCTTTCACATCTATCCTTCACCTGCATCATAATCCTGCATCCTATCCTTTCCCAAGGCCATACCTTACTAGAACAATAAACAACAGTGCGACAATATTGTAGACTCATGTGATTTGTATAATGTCAAAGTACAAGTATGAACTACACCGAGAGTCCCGCCTCAATCTCACCTAGGAGCATTGTGCCATCTTTGCTTCCGGTCAGGACTGGTGAAGAGTGTTAATGAAGTGATCACGAGAGAAATAAAAGTGCTTACTGATAGGTTCCTTTGGATGGAAATCCACAGCCGTTACTGTTCCCTTGTGACCAGGAAGCTGAAAGAAAAAAGGTAAGAACGAACTAAGAACAATAGTAGATGTGATACAAACCTTATACAATATTTTTCCGCTATCTACTTCCCATATGCAGACCATTCGGTCTGCTCCTCCAAGAGCAGCTCTCCTTCCTCCATCATCCCTACTCCAGGCACCCTTCAACAGGGTATTTTCGAAACCTGCAGGAGCACCCTGCAAGACACGATGAATCCTATTGGGAGACGGAGAGAAAGGTCGAACGTCCCAGATAATGGTCTGCGAGGAGAAAGAGGGAGAAAGCAGGTAGTCTCCATTAGGAGAAATACATAGGGACGTTGGTGTATCAACATGAGCAACAAGAGAAGACACTTGTGAACCCTTGCGAAGATCGTACACCTGGCAAAACATGAACAGACATTTTTGGGTAATGAGGAAAATGGACCCAACATGGACTTCATTATCGATGGCTCCCACATATACTGCGTTCCCATCTTTACCCCAACACACTGCGGTGACCGGATACCCTACATCAAAGGTTGCGACGGGAATTTTCCCTGCGTCTTCACCTCCTTCCCAAATCTTTACTGTCCCATCATCCGAACCAGTTGCTACTAACTCCGTTCCAGATCCAGCGGCCATCGTACGGTCAACAGAGTTAATAATCTCTTTGTGAGCACGAATTTTACGCGTCTTTTGACCAGTGGTTACGTCTGTCATCATGAGAGTGTGGTCGGCAGAGACGCTGTATATGAGAGGGGAGAAAAGAGACCACTGAAGGTCGAGAATCGGGGCTTTGGCATGGCTTGAGAGCAGTCCATAGTTGGTGTTGGGTGCATACGTTCTCCAGAGAGCTACAACGTCGCAGATTTAAGATTTACTTCGTTGTTAAAAATATGAAGCTCACAAATGCTTCGATCGGTTGAGCATGCAGCTACATTTTGTCCTGTTGGGTCGAACCGACAGCTAAGAATTTCACCCTAAAAGAATTAAGGCTGTTCCAAGAACCGAAATATATATTAAAAAAACCTACAGAATGTGCCCCCGACAGGCTGACGATGGGCGCGTCCAAGTTACTTGTGCGTTGGACGGTTCGGATAAGACCTTTACTCCGTTCATCATTGGACGACGAGATTGCAATTTGGTTCGTTGGCGGTGGTGTGGCACGAGCCCGTTTTATAAGTGCACCCGTAGGCGGAGAGGCACTTCGTTTTGACATTGCAGACTGCAGAAAGTTAGATGTTGAGGGTACTGTCACATGTCACGTCACAAGTTCTGTGTACTGTGGTTCCCTACTCTTACCAGCCAACTGCACCTTGTGTTCGCTATGTATGTCTGGAACTCGTTGTGGCTAAGACGAGAAACACTGAACATCACGCGATGGAACTGGTACTTCTCTCTCCAACACCTCTTCGTACAAACCTCTTTGGAGCAATAGAATTAAAACCCCTAATATGAGACATACCCGCCCATGGGGCATGGACGATAAAATTCAGTAGACCTGTCATCCTAAGTCAGACATCCATATCCTCAAACATCCCATCCTCAGGCATCCTCCCCTCGTACTCGCTAACCTCGTACTCGTTAACCTCGGACTTGCTATCCTCAGACCGTCCACTGTATACTCTGGCATCCACGCAGTATGATTGGACTTAGTACCCAAACTCTCCAGAGGTTTCATGTGCCGCATCGCAGCTGCTTGATCATTTGGTGATGGCATGCCGACGTTGACCAAAAGATCAAACTCTTTCACAATTTTCGATTCCTATAAGATCTTGTGCACGTCATCGGAGGCACCACGGACAGCAATCGAGTATCGGTTGTAAGAATCCTTAGCCTGCCGTGAAGATTTCTTATTTTTTCGTGGCCTTCTGCAAAGCTCTGGTCTTGGGCGCCAATTGCTTCGCATCGACCGTCTCTTTCAAATCGTCAATTCTTGCTTTGCTTGAGCCTTGTGAGACTCGAATCTTTGAAAATCTTCGACAAAGTTGGCTGCGAATTCACCTTCAATAGTAGGACTTTGAAGGCAACAGTCACGGTTTTAATTTTTGAAAGACCTTGATATCTGGACTCATTTCCAAGCTCCATGAGTAGCGTGAAATAGGGTAAAGGTTTTTCGGAGTCATGGGGAATACCAATTGGACGTATAGCAAATTCTGCCTGTTTCTTTCCTTCAGTTGTGAATTTGACTCCGTCTTGTTACGCGACTGCGTAGCTTTGGCGTAGCTGAGGGTTACCTGCTGTGACCTTTCTGTAACGGTGTGACTCCAGTTACCTCTTCCCAACTCGCTTCCTGGAATGTGGCTTACACCCTATTTAACGTTGTCTTCTTTACCCCTGTCCCTTCCAAGATTGCTTCAGCAATGGCTGCCAACGAATCTATTGCTAATCCCACCGATACTCTGCCCAAAATTGTTCATGTAGACGCACAACTTGACGTCGGCAAGTCAAATTCAGATAACCCCCAGCTCGTTCTTTCAGGTGAAGGAGCTGGAATCAAGCAGGTCGATGGCCCACAGTTTGTGTCCACAATCAGTGATGCTGAACCGATTGTTACAAGGAAAGAACTCTGGAGTTACTATTGTGCGTTATCAATTGCATCCAACAGACAACAGACGGTTAATCGCACTTTCAGTATACTATAATGGCGATAATGTATGTAACCCGCACATCACCTTGACGCCTTTTGCACATGTCGTAGGGTGTAGGACCACTTGGATTTTCCATGACCCTGTTCCAATCCATGGCCCACTCGGCAGGTTTTGATCCCTCCAAGGGCCCAGGCAACCCTTGCGACTCTAGTGGATCTGGGAACTGCTTTCTCCCATGGGGTTCGGGCACAAAGGCTGTCTCAAGTGTTGTTTTAATCGCAAATGGCGTCAGTTTCGCGGTGAGTGTAAACGACTTTCCTTTACTACGAACCAAGTAATGGACATCTTGTCTATCCAAGGTGATGACGGTTATATTTACGACCGTTGCTTCAGCTGCAGACTATGGGACATTCGGACGATGGTTGCTTCTTGTCGTCACAGTCCTCTGTTGGGCTTCCCAATATGCAGAAATATCATTAACAAGTGAGTTCACTATATCTCGGGTCATTCTTCCTGATAACCCCCTGAATCCGAAAGGTCCGTCACGTTGGCCTCTTGCTATGGCTTTGTTCATGATTGGATTCATCACATATGGTGCCACTTTGGTTTTTTATTCTGCTATATTCCCACGTCTTGCGAGGAATACTCTTCATTCTCGGACTCTTCGAGCTAGATTTGAGGCTGGGGACATCAGTAGATCAGATTACGAAGTGGAAGTGAGCTTGGAGAAAAATAGGATCAGCAATATTAGCACGGTTTGCCCATTTCCAACTATTTGCCTTTCTTGCTGGCTGATCATCTCTGTATTGAAGGCACATAGCAACATTGGTTATATCGCAACCCTGTGTTTGAACTTGACTCTTTTGTTGCCTTTGGCACACGACCCTAAAGTAAACAACTATGTCATCCTATTGTGAGCCGTTCCTTTTTCATTTTCTATTTCGAAATTTAAATTCGTTGTCAAGAGTCAACTCGTACTGGGTTCTTTTGGGAGTCTGGTGGTGTAAGTCGATAAATCTCGATATTTATTGAATAGGAAAACTTACACACATAGTTATTTTCCAAGAGCCACGACCAGGACATCCTCTTCCGAAAGGAGAGAGCTACCTCACCATAGGATGGAAACAAGTATGTTCAACAATATTCAGTGCCGCATTTTTTTCGAAAACTCGTAGATCTGGGCGGCATGCAAAGAATACAAGAAACTTCCGAATACCTTCATCTACTTATTTGCATTCTTCCTTCTCGCAGATGTCTGTGCTCCCCCATAGTTGTGAAGTGTTCTGCTCATTGACCCATCATTGATTTTTCAGGGTCTCAACACTACAGGAACACTTGTGGCTATTTGTCAGAATGATAAATTCTCATTTAGCTTCCTGCAAAACACGTACCTTGGCTTGTCTCAGGCAATTACGTCAACACTCAGTACTTTTGGTTTCTGGTACTTCCAGAAATCTTTCAAAGTCACAACCAAGAGGATGGTACGTAGAACTCGCGCTTATATTCTTCAGCAGTGATTAATTTTTCGTTTTAAGTTTGTCGTAACTAATGTGTTTAGCATTCTCATTCCATTCTGGGGCATGATTGGTATATGGACTCGGAAATTCGGGTGTGTCAAACGGGATTTTTTTCTTTGCTTTGTTCAAAATTAAATTTGTCTACAGATTTCACAATGCTTGGGAATTTTGGTGAGTAAAAACTGACGCAAAATCCTTTAATAATGCACTAAAGACCTAGAGCAGGGCATACAATGTTGTTTTTGGTCTATTCCAAGCACCATATTATGCATTCTCGCAGACGATGATGGCTGAATTGACCCCGCCTGGTTTCGACAATATGGTGGGACCTATACTGTGCCGCTTCTATTCTGGTCATTCTAACATATTTAATACACAGTTCTTTGGTCTCTTTGGCCTTTCCAACCGCGCCTCTTCAATGATCGGTCCCAATGTTATTCAGGCCATCATAAACGAGTCTGGAAATAATTGGCAAGGCTTTCCCTTCCTGTTTGCATTGTGTACACTGGCTTCGCTTGTTATCTGGTTCTATGTTGACGTTGAGAAAGGGAGGAAGGATGCAATTGCTTGGGCAGAAGAGTCGAAGAGGACGGACTTATCATGATTACATAATATTGACCCGTGATCCTTTCGACGCCTATTACTTACATTGTGCAACCCCTGGCAAAGACCACCAACTAATAAACGCTGGAGTGCACAGCGCCCGGATAACTCTGTCAGACATTATCTCTGCTACCTTGAATTCAGTTGATCCCCGATTAGTTGAACCACACAAGTCCGCTCTCGATATCTCAACTTCCAGTTTGCTTCCAGTGCTGTTCATCTCCTTTGGTCAAGATCTGAAGCACTCATTTTCGGGCACTGTTAACGGCACAACTTGCAACCCTTTTGTGTTCTTGAAATCCGAGCATGCCGGAGTATGTCTACGCCGTGCACCAATTTCAACCGGAGAACGAAGATGAGTTGGGGCTTCAACTGGGCGAGTGTATAGAGGTCGTTGAGAAGGATGACGAGTTCGGAGATGGTTGGTGGCAGGTGCATTTTTAAAATCACAGTTTCAAATTGGTTCGTATTGATAACGTTGGATTTTAGGGTCGCAGTGCCTCCGGCAAAGAGGGACTATTCCCTGTCAGCTACACTGTCTCGACTCCACCCCAGAACGACGAAGTCTCGAACGCAGAACCAGAATCAAATCTCCCATTACAGACTCTTCGTGAAGAACCAGAGAATGAATCACCCCCGATACACTCTCCCGTCCCCAAGTCGGCATCAGTCCCTTCATTTTTAGAC
>Ga0307507_10008553_pt1 | contig 14080 bp, 5 predicted proteins | sample 7_EM_MG_FD_207223 | JGI IMG/M metagenome (GOLD analysis project Ga0307507, IMG submission 207223) | Populus trichocarpa ectomycorrhiza microbial communities from riparian zone in the Pacific Northwest, United States - 7_EM | ecosystem: Host-associated > Plants > Roots > Unclassified | place... | reverse complement strand
TGTTGGAGGTGGTAGAGGTTGTGTTTCGTGTGCAGCGGGAATGGGAATATATGTATTTTGGTCAGTAGCCAGGGACGCTGCAGTAGCTGTAACGATAATGGTGAGCAGTCTAGCCTATTTCCAATACTGATCGTTTGTTAAAATTGATAAACATTACACAATGCTGCTCTCTATACTCCGTAGTTTGGGGCTGACCCCCTAGGGTTAATGGTATATTGAAGTAAATATACTAGTATTTCAATATAATCCTATCTAGCAAAAGACAACATCCAAGCATATAATTGGAGACCATCGCTTGATTTCGAGCTGGTATGAAAGGGCTATAGTCTCCTAAGGAAACTGTCACCCACCCTTACCCATCGTCCCTCGAAATCTGCCCTGTCAAAAGTCGTCACTCACCTTAGCAGGCACCTATCATAGCCTCCAGTACCCCCATACCATTTAGAACACTCCTCGACACTCTAGCACTCGAGTTCTAACGGGGAAGACAGGAGCATATATCAAGCACAGTTGAGGCACCCTGATCTTTCCGTGAGTCGCCCCACATATCTCCCACCCTCCATGCGCGTCCTAGTCCCTCCGTACTCCTCAAAGAAAAGCCCTAGAGATAAAGTCTCCTCCGTAAAGCATGACTGTTCCAGAATCGATTGAACGGCTACCGGCGTTCTTAAATCGTGGAGGAACACTCGGCATCAGCTCAAACGCACGAGCTGCCTCCGGTGCATCTAACCAGATTGCTTTTGTGCATTTATAAGTGTAAATGCTAACCAGCGAATGATTTTTGCTATAACAGTGTAGGGAAAGGGGATCGTCCTTGCCTTTTTGACCATGTGAGGGCCCATATGGCATGACTCTGAATCTAATAAGAAAGGGCACACAGGGTAAATCTAAAGGAAACAAATAGAGAGGAAAAGAAAAAGATAAAAGTTCATGACACTTCCCCAGCACTCAGTGCCACCCACCATCTATAGCAAGATACGTTTGACACACACAGCTCATCAGTCAGGAGTTCAAAATCTCCATTCTTACTGGTTTCCCACAGCACCCCGGAATCCTCAGCCTATCTCCAGTGCTCCCTAGTGTTCGCTAGAATCTAATATTCTACAATGATGGTCTACAGTCCAGCAGATATGGCTACGGAAGATATCTTGCTCCATCCGGCGGTCATCTCTGATGAAAATTGCCACCTCAAAAACACTGAGCAGATGGACTATAAATCGTGGTCCAATCGGGCCCTCAGTTCCGAAAAAAAACCCGGCCGAGATCATAATAATCATACCCACCCCATAGCGAAGCCCTACCCTTATCTACTCACTCTACTACCCCTTCAGTTATTAGCTATACTCCGACAGTTTGGAGTCGCTAAAATTCCAATGATGTAAGTAGGCTTTTAGGCTTTGTTCTCTCGTTCCACGCTCGTCAAAACATAAAATATATGAGATGCAAAAATCATCCCGATCGTCCCACCACTACCCACACCTACCCACTCCTCTCCATGTATTTCTCAATTGCTTACTCCAGTGAACCTACCCCAACAGCAACGAAGGAACGACAACTGTAGAACTATCTCGGCAAACCACCCCAACCCCAGAACAAATACAGTTTCTCAAGCCATTCTGTAAACTTCTACGGCCCACCACAGTCTACCGCACACTCCCGGCAAACCTCATATCTAAGCCTATCCGTCAAACTCTGACGAATATCAGTTTCCGCCAACTCTAACACAAACTACAACACCCTGAGAATCAGGATCTATAAAGGTTCTTGTTTATAAATAACTGTGATACTTCAGGCATCTGTAGAACAAATCTACAACTATAACTTAAGAGAAAGGACAAGTCTATAAGATCTTTCAACTTACTCTCAACTGAATTGATATGTAGTGTTTGCCACAAGCTGAGAGGCTCGAACCACACAAGCCGACTTATTCCTCGAGCCGAGCCAGCTCGAGCCTGCACAAACTCGGACTCGAGCCAGACTCGAGCCAAGCTCGATCTTTTGCGATATGTTTTTTTCTCAGCCTCTCATCTCAAATCTGGCAAAGGGTCAGACGGGAGGAAACAGAAGACTGGATGAGATGGGAAGAGGCTAGAGAGGGCAGGGGGGATGGGTATTACAATCAGAAAAATCGCAGTTGATACTCGGAAGCAACTTTAATATCGGAAACGGTTATCCTGCAGCCAGTCCTACTTTAGTTCTGAAAGGCTGGCCGGGGGCTTATGAGAGGTTGAGGATTGGGAAATTAAGTTAGATGCAGAGGAACAGCAAGTTCAGGGGGTGGATGGACCCTTCCGTGATCATGCAATACATATTTGGTCTCGCTTTTTTAGATGTTTAATACCACTCTTCCTGTTGAGATATGGTCGTCCGGGTAAGGACATCGTGAGAGAAGTTGTTATGCTTCCTTCTCACTATTGCGTATGCATGGTTGTACGCAGATGTGTGTATTCCGTATCATGGGTTTTGTGACTGCGTTTGGGTATATCTATACCGTTCATGTTTCGCTTAGCTAGCTAGACATCTCAATCAACAATCTTCCGCTGCATAACCAAAACCGTCCAATTCGTAACACTTGCCGAGCCTTCAAAGCGAGTGATATTCTGTGTCTACAAACAAATCCAGGCTCGAGCTCTGGGGGAAAGCTCGAGCCTAAGGTCTAGCTCGACTCGAACCGGCTGGTGGTACACACTATTGATATGTCTTGCCCTTAGCCACAACTCCTTGCATCATATCCCCCACATTTTATCCGACCTCATGGCAATGCCTGCGCCCAACAATACATGAACCCATAGCGTGTCTGTAGGGACCTATTTCACTATATTAAAAGGATCCCCAGGATATCATTTAGTGCCATGCAGAGTATACCTTCCCACAGTTTCAGGCCCAGATCCCTACTAAAAAGCCCAGTAGCCTTACCAGGGGTAAAGAGCGCTAGTCTACGCTCGTACCAATAGGAGGAATAGGGTACAGGAAGTCTTCCAATAATGGGATGAAAAACAGGAACAAAGGGTTAGCATAGGCAAGCACTCAAGGACTTTTGAGAACTCTACACTATATTATCAAAGATATCATAGGTCCACGCTCGGAGATCGTATTCTTTATCTCACTAATCTAGTTTATCGGAGTATCTTATAATTACAACGGTACCAGTTACAAACAATCGATATCGGGGGGGGGGGGTGGAAGGAGGCAAACCCCTGAGACTCCCAGCAGCTATGAAATAACTACATAGATCGCCTCGTGAACCCTAGGACTTGATATTTCAAAGGTCGCTCAATCATAAAATGCAAGAAAGCAAGTTTCCATCTCACTTTATGGGTTACCATATCACAAAGCTGCTAATTAGGTGAGCTCGGATTTCCGGGGAAGTTTCCTGATTCAGATAATCGGTGAAAGGAGAACAAGCTCATTGACAGCTAAAACATCGATGCTGCGAAGTAATGACTTTAGCAATAACCAGCGATGGGCACCAGCCCCGCAGGCGGGAAAAAAATACATCTCATTCTCTCACCTTGCGGATTCAGCCATACCGTTGCTTAGCACATTTCCAATCCTCAAGTAACAGGCATTATATCGTAGCACTCGTAAAAGGCCCGAATAACGTTCATGACACTCCCGAGACTACCAAGGTATGTTTACTCAATTTCCAACCCGCCTTATATATACACGATATAATAACCCCCGATAAAATGAGTTTACGGCGCAGTTTAATCTTATTTCTTTGCAGTTTAGGGCTCTCGAAGGCAGATTCCTTGTGAAGTCTATAGATCTTTCAGGGATCGAAGACTATGATCGCGTAAATTTTGGGTGTGTTTACTCCAGGTATCACTCGGAATCTGAGACACGAGGCTCAGGGCAACGGTCGGATGAACTCTCCTAGAGGTGGCATCTTTTGGTAGCCTCATGGATTAGTCAGCCCCATAGCACCAGCACGGCTCCTCTGGATCCGTTCCTCATTAAAGCCGCGTCACGCTTCTGACTAAATGTTGCTCCACCGGTGCTAGATAGTGATGGACATCTACGGTAGTACTGTACTCGCACAACACTACCGGAGCACTTTGCTAAGACTATATTCGAGGACATGTGAATCAATCCATCAGATAAGCGACCGAACCAAACCGCAATAGGCTTAGCTGAGCAAGTCAACAAGTCACCAGCACCAGTTGACGAGATCCGATAGGTTCACCTCGCACGAGCATACCGCGTGTTTTTTCTCTGAACGGGGGGATTAAGCGCATGGCCGAAGCAGTGGATCTCACGAGTTTGTTTTTACTGTGCAGCGGTGCAGCAGCGGCAAGCAGTTCGAGGCCGAGAAGCTAATGGCCGAGTGCATGGAATTCTTTTCCAGGGTTTCCGGAACACAAGTCACCGGTCCGTGGGCCGACGGCAGTTCCCGCGAAGTGTGGCACCCGTGAAGCGCTACGAGTGCAATCCCGCAAGTTTTAACCATCGTTGAGTGTTATCGAATCAGCATGTAGTACTGATCCAAATGAGTGTTCCTTACATCGGCTTTGAGTGGGGCCGAGAGATGCCGCCGCCGTCACCAGCTTTAAAGCAGCAATTTTCAACGAGAGCGCACACCAAACTTAGAACAAAAGACGGCTAGTTGCTACACGCCACTTTCGCTTGTCAGATCCACGTAACGGTATTATCTATCGGCCCCACGATGGTACGAGCATTAAAGAACTATTATTGAATGGGAGAAACTGCCGAAACCTGTGTGGTTGAGAAGCCTGACACATAATTAAACTAGCAGCCTGTTGGTTCAATCGAAACTTGAAAGGCCTGTACCGGTACTTGTATCATGATTGATGAAGGTGCAGCGAGCCAGGAAGAAAAACATATCAAAGTAAACTCAACATGACAGCAAAAAACAATACCGTAGGCAATCAAACAAGTCCAAGTATGCTAGCATGTTTGAAACCGAGACCACAGTTTTAAAAATACTAATCTCTGTGTCACGGGCCTGCTAATTTAGGTGTATTCTTGTTCTTCAGGGTTTGAGGCTCATTGAAGGCGACCCAGTGCTTGGACTCCGGACCTTTCTCAGGACGCTCTTGATTGGCTGTCTGCATCTCACAATTTTCACATGCATACCACGATCCCCCCCCCCCCTTTTTTTCTCCCGTCTTTAGTCGTCATTTTCCATTTCTAAACTCCGAATACTTCCTTCAGTGCTACCCGTCGTAGAGGTCACCACCATCTCACCGCAGCCAAAATAATATCGAACTATACAAAACGTCATAAACAAGGCCAGGCATCACCGCTCCAGGTGCAAGAAATGCGTGTAAGATTCAACTGAGGACAAGAGATGCGGCAAATGCCTGCAAAAGCTCAAGAAACGCGTGAATTTCTCTTGTTGTCCAATACCGGTACCGTATTTCCACCTCGCCAATAATTTTCACCAAGCCACGGCGTGAGCATGCATTTCTTTTGGCGTGGGTAGTGCATCCTAGACTATCCGGGCAACCAATCTCCCACATTCGATGCGAAAGAAGAAACAAACACACTGGATAGGGATAAGGCGTTCCCTGGATTCCCCGGTGAGCCCGGGATCGGTAAAGTTTCTCGGTACTTTATTGTGCTGTGCTGTCGGTGAAGCGGTCCTCTTTCGAACCGATCGCCGTGTCTCGGGAGTTTCGGGCTGCGAATGGCTGCATGCTGTACGAGTAGTGAACGTGTTTGGCGTTCCATAAAACAAGCGGGGGCTGAGGGGAAAGAATTAGATCCGAGATCGAGTGAATTCTGCTTCTAAAGTTGGGATCATACGATGCGCCTCGTAGGTTCGGGAGGCTCGGGAAGTTCCTCATCTATGAAGAATCATATTACCTCCAAGGGATTGGCGACTGTGTGGTCATTGCTCAGCTAGAGGCACGATTCCCCACTTTTCCAAGCTGTAGTACAGATAAAGTACTGCCACTAAAATTACGTGTACCGAGTTAAGAGAAAACGAGAGATCGTTTCACACCCGTACCACCACCTCTTTGCCTTGACACTGCTTATCTAGACCTCTTTCTAAGCGGTGAACCGGGGTACAGTGGAAGAGGTAGGGATAAACTCTCACCGGCCCTGTTTCGAATTCCTAATACGGTGGAATATGCAACTCATCGGCTCTCACTCGAGTACAGTAATCGGAAAAGTGTGGTGGCTCAATCGGATAGTGTACTACCGGTAGTAGATGGGCCGCTTCACAAATCCCAATTCTCGCACACTTAGCATTCCCGGTTCGGCAACCCTTCCAGAATGTCTGGGAGGAAATCCCAGCGCCACCTTACCCACGTAGGAAATTTCTGACGTCCAAGCATGAACTTCTTGCGCCTCCGGTGCATTGGAAGAAGAAACCACTGTACTGTAAAGTATTGCGGGTATATCCTCCATTCCTGAACGGCGCACCGTGGCAAAGCCTGAGGAAACTTCAATGGGGCGACCCCCTATGGCCACATAATGCACCGAATATTTAACCCTTTTGCTACAAGTCAGTTATTCATTGTTTCCCACGTGCAGCATAGAATAGGGTAGAATATGTGAGAAGTGTCAGGTTGCACGATACCATTCCTGCTCGTCGCCCCCACTCCCCACAATTGTTCCCTTGCTTCCCCGGCCGGCCCTGTATTCCCTCCTCGGCTTTCTGCTGCGGGGGATCTGTAATCCTAGAGCGGGCGATAGAGCAGGCTTAACGTGAATATTCCAGGATTTTCATCTATAACTAGATGTGGCACGCATGCGGGTGTTCCTAGGTTATCTACGGCTCGTGATATCTCACGACAGATACAGCAGCCCTAGATCGGACGCTAGATCAAAGAGCCTATGCGAATGTAATGACAGCATCGGTTTGGTTGGTTCGCATGTGGGGCCTATGCGAATAACAGCGGGTACGTCCAGGGTTTCTATCTCACGTTACTATTCGCGGACATAATTGGACATATAGATTTCTACCAATGTCTCACGTCGGCCGAATCGCGACTCTCCCCGAATGGTTCATCATGCCTTCCAACAAGATTATCTTCTCCTGCAAATTACTGCCAACCCAGGCATCTCAGCTGATCTTCGGTGCTCGAATCCGATCGACCAAACCACCCGAGAGGTGCCGGCTATCTACTGCACGCTCCAACCTTATTGGTAGTATCCTGGAGATGATGGAATCTCATGTCTGCAAGTTATGGTACAGTACACGTCAACCGACAGCTTACCAGCGGCCCCTGCTTCGAGATACAGACCGAGAGGAAGTTGCCCCTTGAATGAGAGACCGCAGAAAGTATTTGCACCAAGCGTATCAGCATTTCGCCACCTTGAGCAACCAACGAGATCCTCGAACTATTGGAACGTAGAGCAAATATCGCGGTATAATTAGGCCCCTGGAAATTGGGTAGGCTGCGCTCCCGTCCCTGTAGAATCCCTTCCAGTAGTAGAGATGGGGACAAAGCAGGTTAAACTCAAATGCCACCAGCGGTTCGAGGGCAAATAGAGAGCACCGCGTTGGATCATCGATGGTGAATTCCATGAGATACACTCTAATGCACAACCCTTTGAAATTCGTTCATTATCTACTGGAATATAGCTTGTCCTCTAGTCAAATGGGATTTTGTGCTTACCTTAACTCTTAAAACAAACGAATGTAGAGGACTCACTTGACTAACGGAGGCCCTCCAACGCAACACATATAACTCCAATAAAGCAGCAGAATGATCTCATGTTCTCGATTTTGAAAAGGTCGCCGGTGCTGGAATTTCTCAAAGATTTTTTTTCCTTCCACTGCAACTTCCCACAGCCCCACTTCCCCGCTTTCATGAGCCTTCACCTCACTAGTTAGAGAATTACTGTAGTCTGAGACTCAACCTAGCGTAGAGAGAAACAACTTCTGGACAGCTGAAGGACTGGCAAACTGGCGACCTTTGAGAAGGCGACAATAAATTTGGTCCTAGCTTTCCTCAATAGTGTATTTGTAGTAGTGTGTAAATTCACACATTTGGAAAATGAGGTAACTTTTACAGAAGTATCTTATAGGCTAAACGGGCCATATTCGGGGAACTTTCGAACTAAGAGCATCTCCGCATGTCAGTGGCCGCTTTTAGTGAGCAATTTAGAAATCAGAGTTTACCTAGACAAAAGTGCATGAGCAAGAGAGCAACTGCAAGTCTCCGTGAGAGATCAAACCGCCATTATGGGCTGTACACATTCGGAGCCTATGTGAAGGGAATGTAAGCTATCCTAGGTTCAAGTATGCATCGTGAAGTAGTCCTTTCGCATCGAAACCTAGGTTAGTTGGCTAAAGCCCGCAGGAAGGCTCTGTTTTCTAGCCAAGGGCACAGCATAAGAATGAACACGGGAAGTCGTACATCGTGTGGATCTCCCTATCATTCACCTCTCTCATAGCGTCAGTCACCGCTCGATGACCAGAAAAGTGCTAGATTTACATTGTTGTCTTTCCCGAGGGCCCCGCTTTTCATCTTAGACAGCCCATCAATCCTTTACGCTCACACTCCCAGGTGAATTCTAAATCACAATTCATCACTCAAGAGATAGCATTTGCATCGGGACATTCAGACCCCGGTCCCCGTCCTCAAGCTTTGTCGGTCACATAAGGTTGTTGCGCGTTAGTGCCAGAGATTCTAGACCCTTTGCCCCAATCCTTCTATAACCCTGGCCGGGCATCATTAGGAAGCATTCGTGCCAACAACTCCCGACATGCTGCCGCTGCGGTGGGAGGCCACCGAAGGAGCTCTATGGAATACCGGTACTTGAGCACAGTCACATGGCTCTTCCAGACCACCAAACGTTTGTTAACGTCCAGTCACGCTGGGCGTTGTGCCTATACTAACCCATAATGCTTCGTCATCTCGCCACTACCTTCCTTCTCATAGCAGCCCAGCAACGAGCACCCCGGTGGGTATTTCTTCCCGGGGAGCCGTCGAGTATACCTCTCTTGGTAAGTTTAATAGCCTAGAATGCCATTGGCGAGTGACCAAATATGATTTCCTATTCGGCCTAGGTTCAATAGGTTCTAGCCTCGAGGTATCTTAAATCATTACGTGCATTTTGTGTTGGATTTGTGATATTAGGGCTAGGCTAAGGTGTATTACTTCTCGAAGGACGGCTTAGAACTAACACCATGCCTGATTAAATCCAGCACATCTCGTTCTCGCTTTTTAGTTTTTGTTTCACAATTTGCAAGACACTCTAGCAGCCGGAGTGTCGAGTACGATGCTGCTGGTGTACGGTACATGTACTAGTACAGGTACCGGTACTAACGCTCCCGAGCGCAAGAGTGCTTCAGGAAATTCCCCGCACAATCAGATTCCGTGATAATCGGGACCGCGGGCCCAACTCTATCTTCCGACCCGATTTCTCTCCCCACATCCCGACGCGCAAGGTTTCTCTTCAATAATTTTCTTTAGTTTTTCCGCTTGCGCAGTGCCGTAAGTATCGTAACCCCTCACAATGAGCTGAGGCGGAAGGAAGGAAAAAGGAAGGAAAAAAAAAAAGCAAAAGAGAAAGAAAAAGAAAATAAGAAAGAAAAAAAGAAAAAAAGAAAAGAGAGACAAGGACCACACACAACCGAATAATGACAGCGTGGGATACGGGATTCCCAAACAAACACTGAGACTCGGGTACCGCACTGCCGCACTACGGTAGCTCAAGTGCTAGGGCAGAGGCTTTTCGTACTCGTTACTAGCAAGAGGTACCCGAAAGTAGGGCGGTTTGTTTTTGCACAAACATGAGCGCTCAGGTGCGCATTTTTTTTGCGATATATCTTTTCGTCCCCTGTTTTCGAGTCTTTCTTGCCTGGGGAGAGTGCAAGCCGGGGATTATTTCGCAGGCCAACCTAAATTAAATGTCCCTAACTTTTATCTGGGGTAATTGTACAAGGCCCGGCAAGAAGTTATGGGACAGTTACCTGAGGTTAGCTAGCTAAATCTATCTCTGTATGTTCCGATTAATGAGTCCCCGCCTTGCACCTTTGCAAGCAGAACGACCGATGGGATTTGGTGATTAAGCCAGCTCGAGCCAAACCTCTAGATGTCTCGGATCATCCACATTACCATGGCTTCTGTAAAAGAACGGTAGGAAGCCCGGCCTGAAAGCCATGGATCTTTCCCGATTAAACATGTTAGCCATCGCACGCTTTCTACTACTAGTATAAGGCGAGAAACTAGATTTACGGTAGCACCCTTGGGGTCGCATTAGGATTTTTTCTCTTCCTCGCGATTTCCCAACTAATCCCCTCGAAAAAGTCGCCGTAGTGCGACTGAAGTGTGATCAGTCAATTGTTTCATAACCATCTATGCTTTTTGCCATAGCGTTCCGAATGCTTACTTTACCTTTTTACTTTTTCCGAAAAAAACAAAACAACATATTCAAAATCGGAAGTGGTCGGTGGTCGGTGGTCGGTGGTAAGTTCGCAGTTCAGGCTATCCTGGGGAATCTCGGCCCACTACGGCGTTCACTCGTGTAAGATTCGCTGGTGAGAGCACGTGATTTGTATTCTCCGATTCGATCCCTAGAAAACTGAGGAAGTGATTGCGGTGAGGAAGGGTAACGCCGATGCGCCATACAAAGTGTGATATAGTTGGTGGCATCCCACTGCCAGTTCTCATTCGTCCGGAGCTTTGTGAGGACCAAATTGGGTCCTCTCGGATTCATGCGTGTGGGCCCGTTGATTGAGCCCTGCACAAGCGCATCAGGCAGCAGACCCCTTTGGGACTTTCGCTGGTCGCCATCGAAATAAGCATCAGCCATCACCCCACCCAACCCCGGAACACCAAAACCCGAGATGGTGAGGGTTTGATATTGTACGGTAGGCACTGACGGTAAGTGCGGTCTGTAGAAGCTTTGTGGCCGAAACTGTCGGGTGATCCTTATTGGCTCCGAAGCTCTCCTCGATTCGTCTGGTGCAGTTTACGAATGGGAATATCCGTCATATATCTGGTTGTACTTGACATTTTGGATTAATCTATTTCTTCCCAAGTCCGGGAAGTTTAAGACATGCAGAGGCCCGAGCGCGCGGTGAGGGATAGGCAACTCTCTGAAGGGTCGCCTTGCGATCGCCATGGTCATGCGTAATCACTCGGGAGTGATTGCACGGCCCCACAAACTTGCGTACCTCCCAGGAAGGAGGGCAGGCGGCGTGAGTTGCTGGGTGAGGCCCAATGATAGAGATTAATGTCAGCCTACCTTCTCATTTAGTGCGTGGGCGAATACCAAGCCCCACTTTGCGCCTCGTTACCAGTTATTCTCCGATAGGGCAACCGTAGGACATGACAAAAACCACACTGAATACGCTGGTTATCGGACCCTGCTACCAAGAAGAGAACAAAAGGGCTACCGTAGTAGATCGAGGCTGCTGAAAGAATTACCTGATTGGAAATTCTGGAAAAAGGTATCGTAGGAAAAAGAAAAAAAATCGTTCGATATACAGTACTGATTTATTTGATTTGTTTGCTTTTTTTCATTCTATTCTATCGGTCGTTCCTTACCGACAGATATTATGCCGCTTTAACACGAGATTTCTGTGGTTCGGTGCAGGATCAACGTCCACTAGGAAGTCGCGGTTTCGAATTAAATGGGAGAGTTACAAATGTACCAAAATGACAGTTTCTGTAAAGCAAGCTATCCCTTTTACTCTGCTTACGTCTCTCTCTCTCTCTCTCTCTTTTTGGTTTATCTGCCGTCCCTAGAGGATGAACAGCAGTCGCACACAAGAAATATTTCGTGAGGGCCAAGACTTATCCAAGCGCCAGCAAAGGTGCCCCGAACAGCCTAGTCCAGTTCAATACTCTAGCAGCCTACCCCAAAGCTGGAGAACGGAATTTCCCTATTATCAGATATTGACGGCGGTTCGGTCACCGAGGACCTCGGTGAAAAAGAAAAGGAAAAAATAATCTACTCACTATCTAGAGAGATTTCATCCCAATTAATTTTTGAATAAAAATCTTATCATAGGCGATCACTCGGGAGATATCCTTTATAGGTGGGAAAAGTAGGGGTAGCAGGATGCGGGGAACGCTGTTTTTGAGGCTAATAAGCTTAGCCACGCGATAGATTACATGGTGCTGCTATTGGTACAACTGTAGTATAAGATTTTCATAAAAGTTAATCTTTTTTTCATACCTGGACCTTGCTCAAGGCACATGCCTTGCCTCGGTGTCGTCTGAGACAATGACCGCCGAAGAATCGGATAATCCCCAAATAGTCGAGCTAGGCACGTTTTGATTCTTCCATGGCAAAAAAGAGATAGTGGCTACTTAGGGGGGGGGTGACACAAGTAAAACGGGGACCACAAAGCGTCAGGCAGAAGCAAGTAGATGGAAGACAGCTGAATCAAAAGAAACGACAGCCTTCCAACAGGGTAGGCCAACCGGGGATGCGATGTCACTGCACTGCTAACGTTTAAATGGAGGAGAACTAAAATGAATAATGCAACCCCTCATCATTATCCAAGTATTTTTGCCATGGGACACCGAGCATCAAGGGGAAAATCTTCTGAGGCTAATGAGGGGTTTAGCACTAGTAGTCAATTCCAACTAAATGTCCCTTCCTCCAACCTTTGATTCCCCACCCTTTATCCACCGCTAAAACCTCCTAGGGAGCCCCAGCATTGCGCTTCTAGCGATAAACCTTAGCCTCGGTCAATGATTTTAGATACATTCGCTTTTGGAATGGTGAGGAAAGGCATGGGGAGTCTCGTGGATTGCTTATGCGTAGAATTGGGTCGGTTCCTTTCAGCCAGGGACACACCCCCGCTTACCATAGGAATCGGGGAATAGTTTTCTTAAGGTTCTCCTTACAAAGCTCTTCAAATCACAAGCCACAAATTAGGGTATAATAGCAAGTTCCCTTGGTCGGCTGTCAGATCACCCGTCTAGACCATTATTGAATTCAATCTCTTATATAGGGCCTGGAAGTGCTGTAGAGGGGTCCAGGGATTCTCACCAGCTAGCCGGATATTATTCATCGTAAGTGTTTCACTAGTTGCGCGATGCATCAACTGACATAATTCAGGGGGCGGCAAATCATAGATTTCCCCTCTTCCCCCTTCATGGCTCCTCTTCCCCGGCAGCCGTTGAAGATGTGGTGGAATCTGCTGCACGAAAGTAGGAGCGCCAGGTGGTCCAGGACGAGGATTCCCCCGTTTCGTGGTGTGCTCCTTTAGTGGTATTATAATAACGCTATAGGAAGTGGGTGTGGTGCTATACAAAGTAATTAGTCCAATGAACCATCACATCCAGGTCCAAAGCATCTTCCTTGAGTTAGCGCCTTCCTGGGAGAAGTAAGTGATAATCACCATTTTACACACAGCATCTCGCCTAAAAAGGGAGTTAAATATTCCACTTTCGGGGACTCCGTCTGTGGGATGTTCCATAAATTCTTGTGAAAATTCTCCGCAGACATGTAGAATTGTATTCTAGACCCTTGCATTTGTTTTTCGGCATTTAAAATTCTGAATAAACGGTCTCGGTTGCTACCCTGATGATGAGGGGGAGGAGAATAGCTAGGATCATAGGTCGTCCCTTCTTGCTTCCCCAGCCAAAAATGTTCTCTGTGGGCGGTACGTTTTAGGTGCTCACCATTGACCACCCCTGAACAAACAAGCAGCTGCCAGAACTTAATCTTGCAACAGCGTATAGCCTATCGGCAATCCAGCTTCCATTGAGCAAATCGAGATGATGATGGGGCGGGTGTTTCACCCGTTTTCATTCTTGTATTTGCCAGACTTTCACTCCCCACTGATCCTGCATAGGTGATGAAATTCAGAGGTATGGCGTTACTCGCGCAGGGTGGTATACTCGGTTTACGGCCTGCTCTGGAAAGGTAGAGAGAAAAGATGGTTCGATATCACACAGTTGCGCTATTACCATCCTCTTGGCTACAGTACCTTTTGATCCACTACCCCGGCGAAACCCCAATCTTCGGCTGCAAAAGTCAACTAGCACTCTCCGCATTATCACCATACGGCTCCACTTTACTTTTTTATTCACAACCGTTGGAGTGCATGAGGGCCAGGCATCGAGGAGGTGGAATATCAACGAGCGAATCAAGGATGGGTACGTTGACTTGCCGCTGTTATTGATCTTTGCTGGAA
>Ga0307507_10008552_pt1 | contig 14080 bp, 13 predicted proteins | sample 7_EM_MG_FD_207223 | JGI IMG/M metagenome (GOLD analysis project Ga0307507, IMG submission 207223) | Populus trichocarpa ectomycorrhiza microbial communities from riparian zone in the Pacific Northwest, United States - 7_EM | ecosystem: Host-associated > Plants > Roots > Unclassified | place... | reverse complement strand
AGGCTGGATTTGGAGCATTTGCAGAGGCTGAGCCATCAGGGGAGATGTTTGGAGGAAGCGTTGATGATGGGCAGATAGTAGTGCCGTCAATATAACCCTGGAGATCATAGCCTATAAGCAAGGATGTTAGTTGGGCACGCCATAACGGAAAATTGGTGGAGGTCAATTTCAAAGGTAATTGAGAGCCAGCATTAAAGGCAACAAGAGTAGTCTCATTATTGATAAAAACTGACTTAGGTGATGTAGCCATTTTGAAAGAAAATCTCGTTGGAGGAAGAAGCTCTGATACCATATAGAGTTTTACAGAAAAGACAATTCTTTATTAACAATGCATCCTATATTTATAGGATTGGAGAAGTGCAGTATATGTAGGACTATACAACGTAGGATAAGATGAGAGTGATACAGGGGATAAGATATAGCTAATCTAAGGATAGAAATCAATAACTGTTACAGCTGATCTAGTGATAGAGATCAATGCAGTTACAACTACGTGATTTCCTTTACAGTTTCTTCCTCTATTTGTAAGTTCCTCCACAACACTCTGACCAATGGTATTCTCTTATTCCTTAATATTTTTTCACCCCAATCTATGATCTTGATTGGCCTGGTCTCGAGTGTCAAATCTTCCCTTACTTCAATGGGAATTGGAGGTAACACTTGAGAAGGATCCACTTCCACCATTCGTAATAGTGATACATAGAACACATTATGAATCTTCTTTAGGTGTGCCGGTAGCTTCAAGCGGTAAACAACCGGTCATATCCTAGCTATCACCTCAAATGGGCCAATGTACCTCGGAGCAAGCTTTCATTTCATTCCAATCCGAATGATGCCTTTCCATGGTGCCACCTTTAAGAGTACTATATCCCTTATTTGGAATTATAAACGTCTCCTCTGGTTATCCGAATAACTCTTTTGTCTATCTTGGGCTTCCTTCATTCTTTGCCTGATCACCCTTACTTTATCAATTGTTATTTGCACCATTTCAGGACCCAAGAGTTTCCTTCCTCCAATTTCATCCCAACTTATCGGAGTGCAACATTTCATCCCATAAAGGGCTTCATATGGAGCCATCCCGATAGAAGATTGGTAACTATTATTATACATGAACTTTACTAACGATAACAAGTCTTCCCAGTTTCCCCCAAACTCCAGCACACATGACCTTAGAAGGTCTTCAAGTGTTTGGATAGTTCTTTCAGATTGGCCATCCATTTGAGGTGGAATGTCATGTTCAGGTTCACCTCGGTTCCTAAAGCTCATTGTAAGAATGGCCATAACCTCGAGGTGAATCTTGCGTCTCGATCTGACAATTGATAAGGGCACTCCATATAGTCTAATCACTTCATTCACGTACAATTTGGCCAACTTGTCTACGGGTTCTGTCATCTTGGTGGACAAGAACAGAGCCGACTTCGTTAGTCGATCTACAACCACCTATATAACATCATGCCCCTTTTCCCCTTTGGCAATCCGGTTACAAAGTCCATGGCTATATTTTCCCATTTCCATTTCGGAATTGGTAGCGGTTGCAATTCCCCCGCCGGCCTTTGATGTTCTATTTTCACTTGTTGACATATCCCATATTTTGACACATATTCTGATATCTCCTTCATATTTGACCACTAGTACTACTCCTTGAGATCCCTGTACATCTCGATGCTCCTAAGGTGGGTTGCAAACCGAGATTCATGAGCTTCCTTTAATATCTCATCCTTTAAGACCTTACTCTCAGGTAAGTAAACTCGTCTTCCCATTGCCACCAACCCTCCCGGCAAAACTTGAAAAGATAACTTGTTGCCTTGCTCTATCTTTTCCTTGATTTTTCCTATGCCTTCATCCGCCAACTAGGCTTCTAGAACTTTATCCCGCAACACTAATCTAATCTTTATGTGAGCCAGTAGTGACCCTTCAGGACCAACACTTAACTGCAAGTCCATCTTTTTCATTTCCAACAAATTCTTTTGTTCTGTGTTTCCTGTACCACCCAATATTGCCTTCCCTTTTCAACTCAAGGCGTCCGCCACTATATTGGCTCTACCAGGATGGTAGTCAATTATGCAATCGTAGTCCTTTATCAATTCCACCCATCTCCTCTGTCACATGTTTAACTCCTTTTTACGACATTAAATATTTCAAACTCTTATGGTCGGTGAAAATCTGGACTTGTGTTCCATACAAATAATGTCTTCATACGCAAAAGGCAAATACTACTGGTGCAAGTTCCAGGTCATGGATCGGGTAGTTCACTTCATATGGCTATAACTGCCTGGAAGCATAGGCGATCACCTTCCCATGTTGCATTAGCACACATCCCAAATCCCTCTTCAAGGCATCACTGTAAACCATAAACCTTTTTATTCTGGAAGGAAGGGCCAAAACGGGGGCTAATATGAGTCTTCTTTTCAACTCCTGAAAGCTCTTATCACATTCCTTTGACCAAATAAACCTTACTTCTTTACGAGTTAACTTGGTCAGAGGCGATGCTATTATAGAAAACCCTTCGATAAACCTCCTATAATACCCTGCGAGGCCTAAGAAGCTTCGGATTTCGATCATATTTGTGGGTTTCTCCCACTTTAGAACTACCTCTACTTTTCCTGGGTCCACACATATTCCCCTCGTTGAAATAACATGTCCCAAAAATATCACCTCTTTGAGCCAGAACTCACATTTATCCAGTTTTGCATACAATTTATTTTCTCTCAATATCTCCAACACCTTCCTCAAGTGCTTCTCGTGTTCCAAATAAGAGCTCAAATATACCAGTATATCATCAATAAACACTACCACACATTTATCTAAATAAAGACGAAACACTCGATTCATTAGGTCCATAAATATCGTCAGGGCATTTGTTAACCCAGAAGGCATCACTAATAATTCATAATGGCCATAGTGGGTTCTAAAGACAGTCTTTTGTATGTCATGTTCTTGGATTCTTAATTAATGATACCCTAATCTCATATCTATCTTCAAGAATACTCTTGCAACCTTCAACTGATTAAATAGATCGTCTATCTGTGGTAGTGAGCTGATGATAGTCGATACATAGCCGAAATGTACCATACTTGTTCTTTACAAATAACACTAGAGCTCCCCAAGATGAATTGCTCGGCTGTATGAATCCTTTGTCCAGCAACTCCTGAAGCTGAATCTTTAGTTCAACTAGTTCTATAAAGGTCATTTTATAAGTGGACTGTGTTATAGCATTGACCCCTGGAAGAGTCTTAATGGAAACCTCAATCTCCCTAATTGGAGGTAGCCCCGGTAACTCCTCCGGAAACACGTCTGGAAATTCTTTTACAATAGGGATATTTGTTAATTCTATGTTTCCCTTCTTTAATTCTCTTACATAAGACAACCAAGCAAGGCATCCTTTTCTAATCAGTTTTTCGGCTGTCATGACCGAGATTATGGAGTTCGGAATCACCCCCATCTCTCCCTGAATACTACCCTTTTGCCACTCACATCTTGGAGGTTACGGTCTTTATGAAACAATCTACTTATGCCCTATATCTACTCAACCAATCCATTCCCAGAATCAAGTCAAAATCATATAATTCTAATGGCACGAGGTCCACCTTTAGCTCTACCCCCTCAATGTATAGTATCACTCCCTTGTATACCTCATCAATGTTTATATTTTTCCCCAAAGGTGTACTAACTACCATCCCTACACTCAATCTACTTGGTAACACATTTAAATTACTGATAATTCGATGGGCCACAAAAGATTGACTAGCCCTAGGATCGATTAAAGCATAAACTTGTATTAAACCTAATTGTAGTGTACCTGCTAAGACATCTGGCATTGCCCCCATATCTTCCTGAGTCATGTGGTATATCCTACCCCGAGTCCTTTCCTTCTGGAACCTGGGTTGGCCCTTATTGGCACTTATCCCCGACTGAGGAGGTCGTACAAGCCGATCAACTGTCACTAACTGTTACTAGCTTTGGGTAGCCATCCCCTGTCCCTGTACTATTTCGGTGGATCTATGTGGACATTCTTTCTTTCTGTGACTTGTTTCCCCACAATGAAAACAACCTCTTCCCAAATACTAGCAGTCCCTCCATCGATGCCCTTTGCCTTTACAAATATAGCATCATTCTGGTGTGGTTGAACAATCTTCGGGGTGTTTCTAGTTACATCTCATGCATAACGGGTAGATAGGTCCCCTCTGCTCCATGAACCCCCTATAACACTTGCCCCTTGGCGAGCCTGACCTCCCACGGATCCCCCAACATTATCTCGTCTAGCGCCTCCTAAACTCCCACCATGAACAAAACTCCCCCTTTTCTCGGGAGTGGCCCGAATGATGACCCGCCCTTTTCTTTTTTCAGAGGAGGATTCCTCCCTATAGAAGGTATGAAATCCCTTCTTTTGAATCACGTAGTCTGATCTGCTCACTTGTTGACCTTGGGTGTCATTCATTACTCTTTCCACACCCTGAGCACCTCGCACTAACTCTCGGACTGACTGAAACTGCACAGCCAGCAAAATTAATTTTAGCTCCTGCATGAGCCCATCCCGAAACTGTTCCACCACTCAGTGGGAAGATAGGTGGTGGCAAAGATAGATAAGTCCTAAAACCTCCTCTCATACTCCAGGATGGTCATATTCCCCTGTTTCAGATCCAAGAACTCCTGTTCTTTCTCTTTCCAGTGCTGCTAGGAGTAGTACCGCTCCTCAAATTCTTCTCGAAATTTTTTCCACCTCATTCTTCTCCTGCCCTTCTTTCTTTAATAGTCTCCCACCAGGAGTGGGCACTCTCCGTTAACAGCTAGGTCACACAGTCTACTCGAGTTTCCTCTAGCATTTGTGATGCAACCATATTATTCGATAGTTTCACACACATTTAACTAGTGAAAAGCCTATGTTTTATATATATAATGCCTAAATATTCTTTGTTTTATGTTTTGAAGGCACTTTTGGATGAAATATGCAAAAATAAGTAAATTGGAGATAATTGGCAGATTTGACCTTCAGTCGATGTTTTGTGCAGAGCGTGAGCTCTAGAGGTTGAAATGAAGTGATTCTAGTGGCATTAAAAAGATAACATCCATACCTTTCTGGACATCTAAGGCAAGAAAATAAAATAAAGAAGAGCATGGAAATTGCAGCCTTCAAAGTCAAATCTCGCAATCTACCAGTGTTGACCTTCGGTCATTCCAACTTGAATATTTGGAGCTACAGAAGTCCAATTGATGCAAACTCAATTTTTTTGGATTACTGACTCAAAGGCCTATAAACTCTCAAACTTTCAGACCAAAACTATGTCATATGAGGGAGATATGATTTTTCAAATATGAAAACTAAATTCTGCCCGCAAACAGGTTTCATGAAGAAACGAGTCCAAATTATGTTCCGAAGCATCTAAACCGATATCCAAGTTTTTATTTTAGAAATTTAGCTCCTCTAAGTCAAAGCTTGAAGATTTCATGCAAGGCTATTTCTTCTTTTTTAGGAAAATAGTTATTGAAGTACTTAAATGTAAACAGTCTACTTAATGGAGGACTATTTTGTAAAATAGAGACTAGGGTTTCCTAGGATATAAAAAGAATGAGAGAAGAGAAGGGGGGCAGCCAGCCAAGAGGAGAAAAACGCTCCCCTCCTCTAAGAAACTCGAAATTATGCATTCTTCCTTCTTTTTGATTAGTTGCTCAACAAACATGCAAGGCTAAACTCTTTTTCTTGGTTGCAAGGACACGGAAACCTTCGGAGTTCAAGAACCGTGAGATTTATTCTTCCTTTTATTTTCATTTTATGTTATAAATGAGTATGATTGTTTTCCTATGCATATTTCCTATGATTGTTGTTGATGATTGCTAGAGCGGACTCTAAGTTATTGTTGTGAACAATCTATTGCTAAGTTTAATATCAAAACCAGAGTTGTGATATATGAACTTGTGAAGCAACTAAGCTTGATAATTGTGGCGGAACTACGTTATTGAACTTAGGGAGAACATTTGAACAAAGTGACACAAGCTGCAGACAGCTTGTATGTTAATCTTGATGAAATTATCTAGTTCTTAAAGCTGCCATTAAATTGAATCATTAGTGCGGACACTTTGATTGTTTGTTGGTTAGGATTAGTTATACGGTGGATCCGTTAATTAATCAACGTTAAGAAAAGATAAAATTTCAGAACATAAATTGCAATTTTCATTTCAAGGATCGGTTCTAATTTCCGTAGGTTAATGTGTGCTTGCGACCAAGATTTGTTTTCTTGATAAGTTTCGGTTTTAATTGATTTTGTTTGCTAGTTTAATTGTTGTCATAGTTTATTTAATCACAAACCAAATCCCCCCCAATTACATAACGTACAACATAAAAATCTGACTTGAAACTTCCTCGTGGGATCGACCCCTTGCTTGCTCTATACTATATTGTGTGTTTTAAGCTAGGGTAACTAATTTGTGCAAACGCGACATCCTAACAATTTGCATCTGATCTATGACCCTTTCTACCTTCCTCAACCAATGTCCTGCTACTTCGGTGTCTTCTTCCCCTGAATAGGTCGTGCAACCCATTTCCCGCATGCCCTTCACCCATTGAACCAGGGTGACTCTCTTTCTGCTCGAGGAGTGGAATTGGATGCACCTGCGGCCATCCCCTGCTGCCAATTGCTCAAAAAATATAGGGTTCGAATATGGATTCGGGGTGACCGTCAATGCCACTTGCGGTGGCCTGTCTTTTGGTCCTTGGCCATTCGCTACTTCAGGTATTAACAATTCTGCCCGATGAGAGGCAGGGTCATCCTAATGCCCCTATAATTCTCCCCTCTCTAAATGGGTCGACATTGCAGGTTGGTGGGAGGCTGTGTCCAATAGTGGATCCCTTTCATTTTAATTCCTATATAGTGAGTTATACTCTCTCCACTACACAGGGGACGAGTCTACTCTTGCTTCCTGTCGTGTACGAGCCATCCTGCAACATGTTTCCAAAATCACATCATTATTTCAATCCCTGAAACTTCAACTAGAGGCTCTAATACCAACTGTAACAGCCTCGTTCATTAAATCAGTTTATCCGTTTAACTTCCATGTAAAGGGTAAATGAAGCATAATTTTTTATTATTTATTTTTACATTGAGATCACCAAAATTTCTAACGAAATTTTAGCAGAGTCTCGCCTATACCGGGAGGTCCCAAGTTATCAATAATTTACTGTGCACACATTTATAATCACATCCCACCCATAAACACATCCATAATTGGTCCAATTCAACCATTTAATTCGTTCGAGAATATACTCATGACAAAACTTCATACTCAATCTCCATCTCATATCACATGCATAAATTAGTAATTAAGAGAACCATCCAAGCGCTGAAATTTCATATATAAACACAACACAGTTTAATATTCAAAACATAAACTAGTACATTATAATATTCCAAACATATATTGGTACATTTAATATTCCAAACATAAAATAATACAAGGAGTATACTATTATATTTAGGTTACATGTTTACTGCATAACAACATTACATGAATAATCCCTAAGTTCCTAACTTATACAAAAAGGGATCAAATAACCTAAATTCTACTCCTGACGTGAATGGGAGGGACATGCAAAACATAAATTTTCCATATAATTAAAAAAAATACAAACAATTTCACGGAAGAAAAATTATACAACACATCTACTTACTTAAGTCATATGCAATTCTATACATCACAACTAGCCCTTTTTAAGGATTAGCAAATATGTTTCCTTTAACTATGCCCCTTTTATTTTTTTGTAATCTAAGCTTTGATTGATGGTATCCACCCTGCCACTTCTCCCCACACTAGGAAGACTACTATCGATACTAATGACCCCCATTAGTGTCTTTAGTTGCCCGTCCTAGGGTCAACTAATCAAATTCATGAAAATGCCGACACTAACACGTTCGTTGGTGTCATTAACTATTTTCGGGCTGAAATAGTTAATCAGTGTTCCATGTTACCTTGGGAGGTCCTCGAGTATGCCGATGTCAAGGATTCTTGACATCATTAGCTTTCACCTCGGAAAGCTAATCAAGTCCCATAAATTTTGTCGATATCGACAGCACCCGTCGATATCATTAACTATTCTAAACCTGAATAGTTAATCAAGTTCTATATTCCTCCTCCCATGTACCGGTCATGCCGATGTTAGCCAACTTTGCTAACATCATTAGCCTCCCGTATCTGGGACAGGCTAATCAAATTCGAGGAACAGTCATTCCTAAAGTTCATTTTTACTGTCCATTTCCTCCAAAAGGACCCATAAATTAAATCTAGTTCTCCGTTTCCATTTTCCCATCGTTTAACCTTTCCTTTTCCCCTTTTATTTTCCTCATCAATAAGCACCAAAATTTATAATTCAATAATTAGTTAAAATAATTATTAACTAGAGGAGATATAGGTATCGAGTACCTACCTACTGTAGACGCTCGACTTGCGTTCCCCTGTTGTTGTTGCACTCCTCCCCCGGTTCCTCCTGAAACCACAAACACCCATCATTATTCCATATTAGTCCACATATCACAACACAACAACAACAATGGGAATAATATTCATTTCTCTTTTACCATTCTTTTATTTCTCACCTACATTCCTTATTATTATCCTTTAACATTTTCAGCTTAATAGCAGCTCAAGTGGACATCATGAATTCAATTTTGATCATAGTTTATTATATTTTTAAGATCAAGACACGATGTTACACACTTTATATAAACCCTGGGAAAAATCAAGGCTGGATTAAATTAAAGAAAATAAATCAAGCTAAAAGTTGCGGGTGAATTATAAGAAAAGAAAAGAGGTATAATTTAATTATAAGAAGAAAAAAAGATGTGGGGGAAAAAATAATACACTTAAAGAAAATGGGGCCTAAATGCAAATAAGAAAAATTATAGAGCATAAATACTCCTCTTCTCACCAAAAATTTGCAGCAATCATAAGGAAAGAAAAGAGGGAGTTTTTGTATTTATTTTTGCAAATCAAGAGAGAAACACCAAAATTTCAAGAACTCATCTAAGATTAAGGGTTATAGGTAGAATAAACACTTGTGGGCAAGGGATTAACAAGAAAATATGAAGAAAAGGAGAATAGGGGAGGGTCGGCTGTCATTAGGAAGAAAAGGAGGGAGTTGAAGATCGAAACATTAACTCGTACCAGAAGGTGTTCTAAACATGATTTTATGAGTCATTTCAAAGTTGATTATCAATTGATGTCTGGATGTTGAATTATAGATTAGGATTCTTAGACTTGAATTGAGGAAAAAGTATTACTTGCTAAAATTAAATAACTTCATGTGTTGTGTGTAAATGGAAAGGTTAACGAATCTGGACAATTGCATCTCTTGACTGACTTTCAGAGAGATTTTGGGTAGGAGGATGAAGGAATTAAGATCAGGTTCCTTCATAGAAAATGTAGTTTTGGATGTTGACTAACTATTAAAATTGGTCTTGCTCAATTTGAAGTTATAGAACTCCAGCTATGGGTCACCAACCGAGACTGGGTCATGACAGACCTTATAGGGTAGTAGGTCTGGTTTGTTGATAAATAATTTTAACTGTCTTTGGGCACAACTGGGTTCTCCTTCCTTCAAAAACTTGTAGCCTTGTGGCTTAACTTTCTAACAAGACCAATTTCGCTTGAAACAGAGTTCTATAACTCTATATATAGTTAAAAATCTGAGGAGAGATCGGACAGTAACAGTCCAATGTCTAAACAGTAACAATTGGACAGTAACAATCCAATGTCTAGACAGTAATAGTTGGACAGTAACAGTTCGAGATTTAAACAGTTACAGTTCAAATATAAAGAAAAGAATGATAACTATGGTTGGACAAAGAACAACAGTATTAATGAGTGTAATGAGAAAAACATAAAATATAAAGAAATGACTGAAAGAAAGACTTATTGGTTGTTGATATGGTTATTATAAAACATATCCTTGAGTGAGGAAAATTTATGAGTAAAACCTGTGATTTGCAGGAGAGACTACAGGCGTGGTGCAACAATAGCAGCAGGGAGCATGAGTAGAGCATCCCATTGCAGGTAGGTGAATCACACCTATACTTTCTAGTTAAATTTCATGATTTAATATGTTACCGATATGAAATGTGAATTACCGAATGTTGAATATTAGGTGAAAGGAGGAAAGTTTGTGTAATGATGTTGATATTTTGGATAATATTCTGAATGTATGTGTATTTAAAGTGAAAAGTTATTGTGTGAATTGTCAAGTGATGAAATTATCGCTGACAAAGGAAATATGAGATGTGTGATTTGGGGCGTGAACTAGCATACATTTAGTGTATGTTAGGATCCCGGGTAAGGGGATCAACCATGTATTGGCTAGCATATACTTAGGGTATGTTAGGATCTCGGGTAATGGAATCAACCATGTATTGGCTAACATACATTTATGTATGTTAAGATCCCGGTTAAGGGGATTATCATGTATTGGCTAGCATACATTTAATGTATGTTAGGATCCCGGGTAAGGGGATCACCTTGCATCGACTCCTACGGGTGATGATGATGATACCAGTGAAATTGGTATTGGTAATGTATTAAGCAGAAATAATCATGATTGATCTTATAAAATCAAGAATGGAGGTTGATAATGAGAGGGGAAACGGTTTTTAGTAGTTGAACAAGAAAGAGATTCTAATGAAAACCAGAAGGGAGAAGTGAACAAAATATGAATGCATATTGCCCTTTTTAAATTGTTAGATATTTGTGTTGTTATATTTATTGTGATATTCATGTTTTTAATAATATATATTTTGTTTCAGGACCATCGCATACACGACAAGAGTAGATCCTAGCTTATGTTCACTTCTTGTAATCTAGGTTCTAGGGAGTATACCATTGTATTTTTGTAAACATGGAAATGTTTGTATAACTTAATTTGTATAATTAATGTTAAAACTTGATTAAATGAACTTAACTCTGCCGTTCATATAATCATGTTTCATGTATGCGTATTTATATTTTTATCCATCCATAATGATATTTGTTATATAATGTATATCATAAATATAGGGTTGATATGTATGATGATGTTTGAGGAATTGAGACCAAGATGATTGGGTCGGGATTGGGTTAGGAGATTCGGGTTATTAGAAGTGTAAACAGGTTAAATGTCGATAACTTGGGACCTTCTGGTATAGGGTAGACTCCGTCAAAATTTCGGTAGACTTAATACGAACACCATGAATATATATATATATATATATATATATATATATATATATATATATATAATCTGTCTTTCGGTTGACATGAGATTGTTGTTTTTATCCCGAAACGGGAGATGTTACACTTTACGAAGGGTAAGAAAACGAATTCTACCTTTAATATGGCTATTTTGCCGTTTTATCGACTTGGCTGAATCTGCCAACAAGGGTGACAGCTTGACCTCCCCTCAGATTTTTATTTGTATTTGGAGTTCCAAAACTCTAAATTAGACAGGGTTGGATTCGTTGAAAAGCTAACACTCCCAGCTATAACTCTTATGAGAGATTGTCCCTAAATTTTGTTTTTATGGGGCCCGAATCTCCTCTGGAAAGGAGGTGATGAATCTGACAAGATTCGTTGATTATTTTCAATTGAGCTTTCCACTATCCCTAATTTATGCATCATGAACACACAACATACCAGAGTTTTTTTTTCTTCTCTCCCTCATTTGGCTCTTGGTCGAATTTGGCTTAAGGGAATTAAGAGTTCCCTTCCTCTTTTTAGACACTCATCCACAACATTTCATCATTGTTTACCCCATGACAATATGTTTCAATGTTCTTATGGAACAACAAGGAAAAATCAGAATTTCTCCCCTTCCTCTCTAACCCACCTTGGTCGGCCACTCTTGCTCATTTGTCTATGGGTTTTGTTTTAATCTTCTTTGTATAATTTCATCCTTTTAGGTAACTTATGCAACTCCCATCCACTTAATTCCATTCATTTCTGCATTCCCCCAATTTTTTTACTCAAGAACCCTAATTTTTCAACTTCAAATTACTACACAATTCTTAATTGAATTTAAATTGGCTTTCACAATTTGCTTAGAACTACATACTTGAGGGAAATTTAGGTTTAATTTCTAGTTTGATTAAGGTTTCTCAACTCATTTTTCTTCACCTGCAGCCGACCCTCCCTTCCCCCTTTTTTCTTCATAAATTCTTCATTTTTCTTCTTGTAAATCCTCTGCCCAGGTGTGTTTTCTCCACTTAATGTAGGTATACTAACTTAGGTGTTTTCTCCTAGGCTTGATGAAGGAAAATCTGAAATTTTTTTCCTTTCTTGATGTTGTCCAGCTGGTCATGGGAGAGAGAAGGAATGGGATATTTATAGTCTTATTTCTTCTTAATTCTATTTTGGCCCCATCTTTCTCCATTTTTTTCAATCAAGCCCCTTTTTGTTTCTCCAAAACTATTAAATTTTATCACCATAATTATTATCATTATTATTTTTTGTAGTTACACTATTTTTGTATTATAAAAATTTAAATTATTATAAATCCCCCTCTCTTTTTTTTGGTATAATTTGTTCTTAGGTTTCACAAGCGAGAATTCATTAATGTTTTAGAATCCTTTTTTTATAAGGATTCATTATTCATCCTAGCTACACAAGAAAAGAAGGGTTGTGGTATTTAATGAAAGATTTGTTATTTTTATTATTTTCTTTCATATTTGGGCTTAAGTAATACTTTATTTTTCAGCTAGGATCCAAGGCTTGTTTGGATCAGGCTATAGGCTTTTTAATTTAGGGTTTTTTGGTTAGTTTTGTATGTGGGTCAATTCAGCCAACTAGGGTAGATCCATTAGGGTTAATTTTTAAGAACTATTTAAACACATGTAACCAGAATTTTGGGGAGTGTGATTCTTGAATTCTTCAGTTTTAACGTGTGAGAGTGATTCTTGCATTCTTCAGTTCTTGAACGAACTGAATCTGACTTATCGAAGATTAACTGGCTTTATGGCGTCATTCTACTTCATTTCAATAGTGTTGGTGCCTTGGGGCAGGTTTTCATTGTGTCACACTCCTATCAGACCTATTTTGGGTTTCCGAGATCAGATCTCAATCTTGATTGTGGGTTGCGTGATCACAAGGTCGCATCAACTCCTCATGTCTTACCTTCACTCTTGGCCAGATTTGGATGTTTTTGGGTAATCCCTGAGTGGTCTGATTTTTTTTAGTGTTGGTTGAAAGTTTGTTTGTGTTTGGATGGGTGGCTTAATGGGTTATAGTAGTGCTTTGGGTTTTAGCCGAATCTGATGGTCTTCTATCCCCTTGTTCCTCACCTTGATTTTCTTTCCCTATAGTCTCATGCTCACCTTTTAGCTTTATTTGATCACCATACACCTGTTTGGGTGAAAAAGGTATAAGAGTGATGGTTTTACCATCTTTTACAATGGTATGTCTATTTTTAACCCCATCATGAATTGCTTTCCTATCATATTATCATGGTCTCCCCAATAAGATGTAACTTGCTTGCATTGATACCATATCACACATAACTTTATCAACATACTTTCTAATCGAAAATGAAACCACAACCTGCTTAGTCACTTCACTTTACCACTATCATTCAACCATTGCAATCTATAAGGTCTAATATGCTTAACAATACACAAATTCAGTTTACTAATAAGGGTAGTACTAGCCACATTAGTATAATTAAATTGCACACCTTGTTTTGTATATAGTATCGCGTATGGAAGATGTTTTTCCTTTCCGATCACTTTCATCTTCCTTATCTAAACCTGAAGTGTACACCCTATAACTATAGACTCCCTAACTGAAAATTCTAACTCATCTTCTTCACTATCATCCAATGATGACATGTTTTCATATTCAAATTTGTCACTTTCAGATTATACCTCTCCATTGTCTCTCATCACTATTATTCTCTTGTTTGGATACCCTAAAACATAATATTTGTTCTCTTAACATTTATAACACTTTACATCACGAGTTCGTTTAGAGTAAGTGTAAGATTTACCTTTAAAATCATAAATAATTAATTTGAGTTTTTCAATAATTTTGTCAAATGTTGTTTAACATGTCTCTATCTCATAAGATTGTGATA
>Ga0307507_10008551_pt1 | contig 14083 bp, 13 predicted proteins | sample 7_EM_MG_FD_207223 | JGI IMG/M metagenome (GOLD analysis project Ga0307507, IMG submission 207223) | Populus trichocarpa ectomycorrhiza microbial communities from riparian zone in the Pacific Northwest, United States - 7_EM | ecosystem: Host-associated > Plants > Roots > Unclassified | place... | reverse complement strand
ACGGTTCCGTTCCGTTCGGCGACCGTTTCCATAGTAAAAAGAGGGTTCTTTCCGTTTTGAAACGGAAGGAAACGGACCATTTGTATGAGGGAACGGAACGGAACCGTTCCAACCGAACAGGCCCTAAGCCTTGTCCTTCCAAAAGTGCGGGCATGCATCCGTTTCTATGCCAAGACTCTTGCAACTCGAGAATCTCGCGACCCTTCGAGAGGCTGTAAAAAAAAAAGGCTCTTTATGCAAGGCTTTCCCGTTGAAGGAAATGGTTCGTGTAACGTCTCAAATGAATGGCTCACCGGAAGATCAAGGCTCGATAAATGTTTTGATCTGGCATTGAAGGTGGTGGTGGTGGTGGTGGTAGTGTCTGGGGTGGAGGGTCAAACGCGGAGGTGGGGCAGTGCGGTCAATAAGGAATAAATGCATTGCAAGGTAATTATAAACTTAGACAGGCGATAAGCAATGCTTCGTTCATTTTTTCCTTCGAAATAAATCCCTTAGTTTTTACCTGTGACGAGCATGAGACGCGGTTCCACTGTTTTGAATCCAGGAGTGTGGGTGAATGATACCGGTATTCAAGTGATACTAGTACCTTTATCGTAAAGCGTAAATGATCGTGGGTGGTGGGGATGATGGATGGAAATTAGTCGGGGCCATAACAAGTTTATCCCAAGAGTTCCAAGGCGTGTAAAGGTATCCAATGTCGTGTCACACACTACTTGTATATACAAGTACCGACACCCTATGCTCAAGGCTATTTCTCAGCAATATCAAGCAACTCTAATAGGAAAGCTTACAGAACGCTTTTAAATTTCTCATGCCATAACCCATGCCTGAAACCAACAGTTCGTGACTCAGGACCCCACAATATCCCTGCCAGTTAAACACTGCCCACCATCTTCTTTGGGAGCGCGAGCACAGTACCGGTGCCTTGGCAAACCACTTCCGTCTTATCCCACCAAGGGGTGCCTGCAAACACTTGGACATATAACATCTCTGCCCCCTTCGACAACCATCGCTACCACCACGCTCATTACAACTGTTTCTATTTATTTTTCCCCGTATCCCCTATTCTTCTTCTTCGTTACTTTAGTTTAGTTCAACTACCGCAAATCATGATAGTTTCTATTGGAGAGTGGTTCCTTGGCACTGCCGTGCCTGCTCTTCAGGGTTGCTCGGAGAGCGTGGGCTCGCTCTTCGAAACCACGACGGGTTTGGTAAAGAGGGGCGACCACTCCAGGGAAACCAAAATGAGCTACGCCGCTCTCGCGGCCGTAATTCTTTTCATTCTCCTTGGAGTTTTGATGTTTGCGGTTCGTTATTCCCCGCTGTTTCATTACCGGAGAATATCGAATGAAAAAGGCTGATTTGATGCTGGGAATGAACAAAAGATCCAGTACACCGCCGGGATCTTGATCACCCTTACTTCTGTTGAAGACCCCCCCGCAGTTTACCTCCCTCTCGGCCGGAATGACCACAAGGCGGCGGCAGTTCTTGGAATTGATATCGAAGAGAGGAGCTATATCACTTCGTCCCTCTTCGGAACTCTCCGTCACTTGCGTTCCGAAGGCGGGTTCTTTGCTCTCTGGAGAGGATTCAATGCGCACATCTTCTATCTCATTGCTAGCCTTTTCATCAATGCGGCTTGCCAGATTGCGCTTGAGCGGATCTTCCCGGGCTTTCTCACGAGGATCATCGGCAGGCTCATTGGTAGTCTTGCATTGGGAAGGTTTGCTATGGTTTGCACGCAGTAAGTTCCCTCTCCCCCACGGCTACCTGATGCGAGAAAGAATACTAATCATGAACCAAAGCATCATAATCTCCAAACCCCAGAGCGCAACCTGGTTCACCCGACTGAGGTCAACCCCTTGGTCCACCGCACGAAAGACCTTACCGGCCCTCGCAAGTGTCACACTCCTCGTTTCCCTTAGCAAAGAATTCGTTGATGGCCTCGCTACCGCTGGAGTTGACGGACCCACTCGTGTCATCGTCATCCTAACAACTTGCCTCCTCTTCCTCGGCATTGTCCTCCCAGCAACTGTCGCCCTCCTTCGTGTTCAAGCCTCGCACCTTCCCGAGGACGCTGAGCCGATCGTACCGTTTGACCGCACCTTTGGAAAGGCCAACGACGGTGACCTGACATTCGCGGAGGCGTGGAAGAGCATGGGAATGCATGGGTGGAAGAGGGTTGCCAGGATGTTTATGAAGCTTGCTCCTGTGGCCGTGGTTCTCCCGGTCGTTTTCATCTGTGGGACGATTTTCCTCGTAGTTTCCTATGCCAAGGTTTTTTAAAGGGTGGATGTGTTTAGTGCAGCAGTGGAGGAATGAGGGGAGCTTTTGATGGATATGGGAAACCGTGAGGTGGGGGATTTAAAGGTACTCTGGCAGCCTATGACACTTGGAAAATTGAACACGACCGAGATTCCCGAACCTGTGAGTGTCCGAAATCCTTGGAATACCAGTACCGTATTCGTGAAGTGGGCCCACCGTAGCTCATCGCCCACCCCAACAGACCATAACCCACAACAGAATACAGTCTTTCCTCGTGTAAATATAGCAGCCCGCCCGCCCGTTGCTCATTACCCAGCATTCGCCATCCCCTTAGCAAACGCTAATCCATAACCCTACCACCTAGGCCTCTACCGGAAGTGAAAAAGACTGGCTAGAGCAGCTTCGCAATGATAGTCGTATGAATAAGCGTCATCACAGCACGTAAATTTACCAAATGCCAAATTTATACAACCGCGGAATACCGGTAATTACTCAAAAACACGCCCCGTCCAGACATGCTGTTGCTACCAGCACCACCGATTGGTCGAATCTTGGTAACCCCAGCCCGCAAGCCAGTCAGCGGGGACCGTGCATTCGAGTGACCGGTAGGCTGCTTACTTGCCGTAAGGTTCCCTACCGTGCTGTTTATTTATTCGCCTACCGGTACTTGGTGGTGGGGTGTGTTTGTAGGAAGGTTGGCCCGCACGTGCGCACATCGACAATTCACCGGGTAAGGGGAACAATCATACTCGAGTGCCACCAATGGTAAAAGTGACATCTGTCGGATGGGGTTGGAGTGGTATGTACTTTTCCTCCCGCTGGAATAAAAAGTCATAGACCATTCTTGAAATCTGGGGGAGCTCTAAATTCCGGGAATCTAAGCGTCGGTTAGGCCTCTTTTGCTCTTGCAGTAGATTCTAAAGAGTGGATTAGTATCGTAGGAGGTTCCTTCGTGCTGAGAATCGCGGGGCCGGAGTGGGGTGGGGTAGGGGGCTAGTCTATGGATAAACCACATCTTCCGTCTTCCGTTTTTGCTGTGTTGAGTTCTGTGGCATTCTTGGGAGCGGATTGGTTCCTGCTTCCTCGATGATTTTCGAGGGGTTGAATGGAGGGTTGGCTGGGTCACGTACGAGTACGGTATTATGGTGGCTCGAGTGTGTTCATTGGGGATCTGGTGCTGTGATTGCCTACGGTACTTGTAATTGTGAAGGTCACTTGTCAAGTGTCCAGTGCGCTATCCTAGGGATGTATGATACTAGTACGAGTACTGTATCGTACTGTACCTACAGCGGTCCCATCCATTCTATTCTAAAGACACGATTCATTAATCTGAACTCTGGGTAGAACTCGTTAACTTTATATCATAGTTCGAGGTTATAATCGCCTCTATGGGTTCGAGGCAGCACGAATGTGATGAATGAGAGTGATGTTCCATGATCTATGTATGGCTCTCTCACGCCGAGCACGCCCGACCGTCGGCACCATTCGAGCAAGTCCTTCAGTTAGACTGCCGTGCCGTGGGATTGATTCGAGCACTTGAACTACCGATAACAGCATTGCCAGTCCACTGCTCGTGCGGCACAAAGAATAAATGGCGAAAAAGCTAAAAAAAAATACCCCAATATCGTGAGATCCTCTCCAGGGGATCATTGGCCGGTTAGCGGTCGGGATTTATTTCCTTTCCTATTTATTGTTAAACTTTCTTGCTCAAACCCCCGGCTCTTGTACTACTTGTAAAAGTGTGTGGTTTCCGGGAATGGACGAAAAGTTGCTCTTTTGTTTGGGGTGGGGGGTGAAATTAATTTCGCGCTACAGGATGGGCGGGACGATTTATTCTTCTGGAGATCCTGTGATACTTTCGTAGAGGATGTTCGGAGTGTCGAAGGTATTTTGATGCGACATTTGTTATCATGGAGAATTTCAAGCTGCGGGGGAGCTTGGGCAGGGTCTAGTCTACCCTATGATCTCAAGAAGCCCTGCATTTAGTGAACAATCTCATTGATCGAGATCTGTAAGCACGGATCCAAGAATGGAAGTGATATACTCGAAGTTCTTTCCCTTCACTGTTGAGTTTTAGGAGTGCACGTCGCACATCGGTGCTTGGAGATGTAGTCTACGCGTAGGGTGTTTCTTATCTACAACTAGACTTAGGATTTGTAGCTCCTCAGGATGTTTACTCTGTCTCTTGAGCCTTTGCGTTGTTGACAACTCCGAAGGAAATATTGGTAGAGGCCTTATTCTTACCGCACCATATTACTGTACTTGTATTGTGCTGTGGGCATTCACACGTTTCTTACCGAGGCACCGAGGGTATCCCTGAGGCTCCAACCAAACTCGGTGGTTCCCAGATTTGGTGGAGAACACGTGAAGGTTGGAAGGGCATGTGAGAGAGAGGCAACAGCTAAAACCGTTTTGGCCCTCGTTCGATTCGATCCTTGGGAACAAAGTTGCTGGGAACGATGTCATGGGTTCTACTTTCCCCCACATCCTGAACTCTGCCTCTCTCACCGTTCCTTTCACGTGAAAGCTTGGTCTCCCTTCCCCCGCTACTCTTTTTCCTCAGCTAAATTTTTTCCTTTCTTCCTTTCTTCCTTTCTTCCTTCCCTCTCTCCCCTCGTACTCCATCTCCTCTATTCTCCCTACTTGTGCTCGTTGTTTGTTATTGTTTCTGTTCACTGTGATCATGTCAAAGATATTCAAAGCCACTGAAGTGGCGGGGCACAAGAAACCCGACTCGCTATGGATCATCGTCGAGGGCGACGTGTACGACGTTACAAAGGTACAAACAATAGCATGTCCCCTTCCGAAGCGTTCTAACAGGTAAGCACAATAGTTCCAGAATGATCACCCGGGCGGAAAGAAGATCCTGCAGAGGGTCGGCGGTAAAGACGCTACCGCGCAATTCTGGAAATACCACAACGAGGGAATCTTGAAGAAGTACAAGGCACAACTCCAGATCGGGTCTCTGGAGGGCAAGGCCCCACCGCCGCCGGAGCCAAAGAAGGAGGAACCAAAGAAGGAGGAGCAGGTTGTTCCTATGCAAGCTGGACCTGTTGCCCCAGCGCCAACGAGCGAGGTGCACGAAGCGAAGGAGGCTCTGGAGACTTTTGGTGACCTTATCCCCTTTGGCGACCCTGCTTGGTACCAGGGTGTAAGTTATTCTTTATCTTGGGATTGAATTGTGGCTGACGGAGGGTAATTAGTATCATTCACCTTACTACAATGCGTCGCACGCTGCTCTTAGAGATGAGGTTAGGGCGTGGGTTGAGGAGAAGATTGAGCCTCACTTGAATGATTGGGAGAAGCAGAAGTTTGTTCCTGTCGAGATTTACAAGGAGATGGGTACTCGCGGTTATCTTCCCGGGTATGTTTGCCACTGCTGCCTTTGCGTCTGTATTTCGCCCGTTACTGATGTTTTAATAGCCTGCTTGGCGTCAAATACCCTAAGGAATATACACCATACAGCGTCGCCTCTGTTCCTCCAGAGAAGTGGGATCACTTTCACGAGTTCCTTCTTACTGATGAACTATCGCGTACTGGTTCCGGTGGGTTCGTATGGAACATGATTGGTGGTTACTCGATTGGTCTTCCTCCGGTGATGAAGTTTGGTCGCAAGGAGCTTAAGGACCGAATCGTTCCAGGAATCCTCACTGGCGAGAAGAGGATCTGTTTATGTATCACTGAGCCTGATGCGGGTAGTGATGTTGCAAACCTGACGTGCGAGGCTAAAAAGACACCAGATGGCAAGCACTATATTGTCAATGGCGAGAGTAAGACTCCCGCAGTGATCAACGTGGTAGATTTGCGCTGACATTTCGTAGAGAAATGGATCACAAACGGTATCTGGTCCGAATACTTCACTGTAGCTGTCCGCACTGGTGGCCCGGGTATGGGCGGTGTTTCTGTCCTCCTCGTTGAACGCGGCCCGGGCGTCTCCACCCGCGAGATGGACTGCCAAGGTGTCCACGGATCGGGAACAACTTACATCACCTTCGAGGATGTCAAGGTCCCCGTAGAAAACCTCATCGGCAAGGAGAACGCCGGTTTCAAGGTTATTATGACCAACTTCAACCATGAGCGTCTTGGTATAGTCATCCAATGCACTCGCTTCTCCCGCGTCCTCTACGAGGAGTCGATGAAGTACGCCAACCGTCGCCGTACATTCGGCAAGAAGCTCATTGAGCACCCTGTAATACGTCTAAAGCTCGCACATATGGCCCGTCAAATCGAAGCGACGCACAACTGGCTAGAGAACATCGTTTACCAGACCTCGTGCATGAGCGACACTGAAGCAATGTTGAAGCTCGGGGGTGCTATCGCAGGATTGAAGGCTCAGAGTACCACAACCTTCGAATTCTGCGCCCGAGAAGCTACCCAGATATTTGGTGGGATCGGATACACAAAAGGTGGTGTTGGAGCCAAGGTTGAGCGATTGTACCGAGATGTTCGAGGATACTCTATTCCCGGGGGTAGCGAAGAGATCATGTTGGATCTCAGCATCAGACAGAGCTTGAAGGTCCATCAGGCGTTAGGTATGAAGCTGTAAGATTGGATTGGATTGGGTTGTGCTTGTGGTTAGGTTGATTAGCTTAGATTCTTCGCGTGTGTCTGGAGCCTTTACATTTTGTTACTTGGTTGGTGAACTTTGTTTGATTAGTAGAAATTGAGCATTGGATGCAATTTTGCGGTAGTGCCTTTCTGGCCTATGTGCTTGGGCTTTGTCATTAAGGTAGTCTATGAAAAGGGGTGTGAGATTTTAGCGCGCTCATAGGGGTAGTTTATTCTCGAGTGAGAGGGGACCACTCGCACACCGTGCAGTTTGGTATCCGCATTGCATTACATCCAACGGCTGCTTAGGCCGGGTGATCTGGCACTGTGAAAGTATGCATATTTTATTCCTCGAGGCGACGTGGGGTCCGTTACCGTATCATAGGTCAAGCTACGAATAACCGGTAGTGTGGGGATATTTGTTTTGTATGGCTGCGGGCACTGGGGATAAACTCTCCATGCATCCATCTCTAGCCCAATGACTAAGTAATAAATATATTTTTCTGCAAATATATTATCCGTCACCTACCGTAAGAGTAAATCGAGCGATTTGGAGGGGAATGGGAATTCTTTCTATCATAGACTATCATAATACCGGTATGCGTATTATAGCTATATTTCCACCTCACTGGCGTGTCCTTATTGTATATAATATTATTACAGTAAGGGATTACTTGTAGTGACTATTAAAATTTAATTAAACAGCTAGGTTTAAAATTTACTTTCCTAGACATTTAACTTGCTTGCTTGCCTGCAGGTACGGTACGGTAGTGAATTTCCTTTTGCCATCTCGCGCGTTATGCACAATATTCGGAATTCGAGTTTGGCAGGCTTTTTTTTCTTCATTTTGGATGAGATGGAAGGGCATTTTCGTATGGTAGGCTTGTAGGATACCTCGTTGGGAATATTTATATTATATTTGGATTAAGGTGGTGATTTGGTTGGGGGGTGTTGAGTTTTAACTTAATAGTTAGAGAGAATAGTATGTACTGTACGGTAGTATTTAATACCATGATTATGGAGAGTATAGTACTAATCCCTTCATGTAGTATTTTAGTTGGGCCTTATATTTCTAGCTTGTTAGCATTGCTATTGTGCGATGTCAATTTTCAAGTTTCGTTTTCTACTGCTAGTCGAGTTGGAAAGAGATGTCCTTCAATATTATAATAGTATTATGAAAGATGCTTTTGTCAAAAAAGGAAAGAAAAAAAAAATTGATGTTTTAGGCTGAGCGTTGGTGATGATGCTCCGGGCTGGAACAGGACTCATCGATATCCACTTTTACTCATTTTCACTATGTGCATCTAGTACAGTAGTTACCCATACATGCATGTGTACTGTACATACAAAACGTGCACTTGTTTAACTCAAGATCCGGCCCTAGGAGCAGCCCACTTAATTGTTTGATCAGAAAGAACTTGAATGTACTGTACATAATCCCGGGATAAACTGCTCTATTAAGTGACAAGCCCAATAAAATTTCAGCTGGCCGTGCACAATCCTTCTTCTCGGGTATCATGTTTGCTGGTTGTGAGATTTAGGCTGATTCTTAATTTCTGGAATGATACTGATTTATTATGGAAGTATGTTCGGTGCGCTAGTCTAAGCTTCCGGGTCCTGGTGAGAGGGCTAGAAGGTTTTGCCGGGGGAATACAAGTTCTGAATTTTCGACTCTGCTAAAAGCTTGGGGTTCACATATATGCTCCGCATTGTCCCCTGCTGTCTTTTATGTACTGTGTTAGGAATTGGCTTGGTGGTTGCGTGTTCCCGGCGTGCTCCAAATTTAGGCGCAAAGCGCGGTTCTTGTGTAGGATGGTTATTTGCGAACTTCGGCAGCTCTGGCCTACAGGAACTTTTGAATATCGGGAGGGGCTTCACTTCCGAGTCGTCTAGTATAATATTTCATGTGCGCTTGGGTTATCATAGGTAAGTCGTATCATACCCTAGGAGTCCACGCATCTCTCTATTTCTTTATTTTTCTGTTTTTTCTTTTTTAAATTTCAAATTTCAAATTTTTGTCATCATACTTCTCATGATCCTGCTAGCTACTACCAGTATAATATCATCCCTACAAACAGTGAAGCGCGCGCCCTGGAGAGTGATTAGAGCGCCTTCTACTCATCAAATTATGATAGCATTCCCAAGGGAGCATTCGATCAGCTCCAAATTTCCAATACTCCGGGAAGCACTCGCAATGGTAAGTGTCGATTCACTTTGGGTATGCCCCTCCTCAGTATCCGCTATTGACTTTCACTAATAAACTCTATCTCCCTGGGGCCCCGATGGGTTATGAAACTGTACCGTGTTTTTCCAGAGTGGGATATTTGTGCTCCCGGGAATCTGGCTGATTAAGTGCCATCGTTTAGTGGTCTCAGATGGAAAAAAAGAAAAAAAACTCCTGCATTGTGGGTGGATGCTCTGCGATGGTTGTGTAATCTAAAAAACGTATTTCACAAGTCAAAGCTCTGTATCTCACTCCATTCCCATTCCTCCCTAAGTCTGCCAGACGGGCCGGCCCCCTACCCAAAGTGCCCCTAAATACGCCCGGGGGTGTCTAAAGCAACCCCCAGGCTCCAGAGTGTTCCCCCTGTTGGTCAGCGACACCGTGGCCAGCATTATTGCCCTTGGGATGACAAACTGAGGTGTATTATATATAGAGAGGCGAACACGGAAAAGAAACACTGGGCCACGGATATAGACAAAATTGTAAAAAACCAGAAACCCTTCCGGGAAATACGACAACGGGAAGGGTGGAACGGGAAAAGGGAATTCGAGGGATCCGAAGTTCCAGGTGGATGATCCAAACATTTGGTATCGACGATGATTTGTCAATCCGCGTGCAAAGAACTTTCTGGAGTGGGCGAGGATTTGTTGGGTCAAGTTTATTTCATTTCTAGGGGGTATGTGCAGTAGGTAGGAGGAGAAGAGTCAGGCTTTATCGTTGGATACCGTATTAAGACCAACGGGTCCTTTTGAAGGGAGGCCCGGATAACTTGGACGGCTCGGTGGAGAAGAACTCGGTTGGTTGCAAAATTGCTGTGTATGTGGGAATGAGATCCGTCCACCCCCGCAGCAGATTTGCAATTCCCTCATGCCCGTTCTGCACGGCCAATTACAGGGGTGTTCGGCCATGTTCATTAGCTGTACTAGGGTTGATGTCGTTCCGCTCCAGCAGTATTCTCACGATCCCCTCATGCCCACACTCGGCAGCCCACAAGAGCGGTGTTCGGCCATATTTGTCAGCTGTGTTGGGATTGACGTCGTCCCGTTCCAGTAGTATCTTCACGATCTCTTTATGCCCGTACTGGGCAGCCCACGAGAGTAGTGTTTGGCTAGCTTCGCTAGCTGCGTTAGGATTGACATCGTTGCGTTCCAGTAGTATCCCTACGATCCCTTTATACATATTTCGCGCAGCCCACAAGAGCGGTGTTCGGTTATGTTTGTCAGCTGTGTTGGGATTGACCTCGTTTCGTTCCAGCAGTATCCTCACGATCTCTTCATGCCGATGCTTAGCAGCCAACAAAAGCGGTGTTTGGTTATATGTGTCAGCTGTGTGGGGATTGATGTCGTTTCGTTCCAGTAGCATCCTCACGATCGCCTCATACCCATACTCGGCAGCCCACGAGAGCGGTGTTCGGCCATCTTTGTCAGCTGTGTTAGGATTGATGTCGTTCCGTTCCAGTAGCATCCTAGCGATGTCCTTATAGCTATACTTGGCAGCCAACGAGAGCGCTGTTCGGTCATCTTTGTCAGCTGTGTTGGGATTGATGTCGTTCCGTTCCAGCAGTATCATCACGATCCCCGCATGTGCATTCTGCGCAGCCCGCGAGAGCGGTGTTCGGCCATATTTGTCAGCTGTGCTGGGGTTGATATCGTTCCGTTCCAGCAGCATCCTCACGATCGCCTCATACCCACACTCGGCAGCCGACGAGAGCGGTGTTCGGCCGTATTTGTCAGCTGTGTTGGGGTTGACGTCGTTCCGTTCCAGTAGTATCCTTGCGATCCCCTCATACCCACACCTGGCAGCCCACGAGAGCGGTGCTTGGCCATATTTGTTAGCTGTGTTGGGGTTGACGTCGTTCCGTTCCAGCAGTATCCTCACGATCCCCTCATACTTCTTCCACGCAGCCCACAAGAGCGGTGTTTGACCATTTTTGTTAGCTGTGCTGGGATTGGCGTCGGTATGTTCCAGCAGAATCCCCACGACCCCCTCGTGTCCCCTCCTAGCCGCCCAGATGAGTGGTGTATTACCACGGGAATCAGTTGACTGCACATCCAATTTCTTCATCTTCAATAAAGCAACTGTTATCTCCGTGCATCCGAAGTATGCAGCACCGTGGAGCCTTGTAAAGCTAGCACTCTCTCCCCAATAAAAAAGTCGTTCCGAAAAGTCTATCACGTGCAATAATAGCATCGTTGATGATATGTGATGGTCATACCCATCGAGTAGTTTCAATGCAAGCGCTTTCACACCTTCTGTGGTTTCCCGCCTAGCATGTGTACCCTAGTGACAAGATGCATATTCGAAAAAAAGCCAAGGTTGGTGGGACAGAGCGAAGAGTAGGCGAAGTGGCCCTGACCTGGGTAGAGTTGAGGTAGGTTAAACAGGCCTCAGCAATCATTAGGTGGGGGTTGGGGAACACGGCGGGGGTATGGGAGAGGTGTTCCTGTAGAGTGTAGTGAATAAGGCGGACGGTAGACGAGGACTTCTCGACCGTGGTAAGCCCGAGGGAGCATGCTAGCAGTGTTTCTATCCGAGGAATATTCCGAATATTTAAGTCGCTAGATCCTTCTTTGACTCCTAGGGCGTGGCATAACTCGTTGACACGTAACGGCCGCTCCGAATGCGATACCCACATCAAAACCTGCATTCCGAGTTTTGATCCACTTCTGGGCTGCGTCTGCACTCGTGATAAAGTTGCCGCATAGGCATCGCCTAGACTATCCCCTTTAGTCATCTCGTCCAGCTTCTTTCTTCTCTGATGGAGAGTAAGCTCGCTCAGGATTGCATCGATGTTTAGAGAAACGAGGAGGAAACTAGACATCATTGTTAATGAATAATAGCTCACAGCCTCACACTTGTATTGGGGATGTGCTTCAGGTTGGCATTGCTTACATTCCTGAGACCTTCTCCGGAATCATTCTCATGATATCCACCCGCAATTCCACGTCCATTACTTCTGGGTCAGTGTCATTACCTAGCCTCATCTCTAGGTAGCTCCTAATATCATCCCTCGAGGGACTAATAGGTATCCTAGCTACCTTGCCAAAACATCTCATGATTTCATCACCGACATGGGGCCTCCCGGTAAGGAATAGTCGCGTGTTTGCTGACACCTGAACGATTTCTCGCAGTGATTCGAGGAGCTCCCGTCTGGGCTTCGGGGTGGATTCGTCTAAGGCGTCGACGCATATAAATACCCGTGGTAGCGCTGTAACAGCCTTCTTCATAATTTCCACGAGATCAGGAAGTCGGAGACCTCTGCCGCCAAACTCTTTTTTCGCCTTCTTAAAAGCCTCCCGTATATATTCCGGGATTCTTCCTCTGCTGACAATCTGCTTGATGATGGCACCCAACATATTTGTGGTGGACTGTTCCTGCTGGGCAAGGAAATCGCAGTATAGCCCTACGACAGCAATGTCCCCTCCCCCAGCCTGATCACACAGGCTATCAATCACTAGGGAGCTATTATTTGCAGATCGTCAGTGACATCTACATTTCCTTTGTCTAGTCAAGAAGTCTCTACCTTAGATAGGTTTTCCCCACCCCCGGATTTCCGTCACAGAACAGCACTGGCTTAACACAATCATCTTCCGCACCACTCCATTTTCTGAACTCGTTGGTTTCTAGTACCCAGTTTCCTATGCTATCGAGTCGGTCGCTTCGCACGCCTTGGTGCCTCTGCTGTGGTTCAAGTAGGGATAGCCACTGCAGGATTTGACGTCCTTCAGTGTTTATTTCTGTATTAAAGTTGATGGTATTGTTGAACCAGTTATTATTGTTGAAAGAGTTATTATTGAACGGGTTGATGTTACCGGAGACCTGCTGGTGCTCTGACGACATCTGTGCTATAGTCTATTCTTTGAATTCTTTTTTTTGGGAGAGAAGGAGAGGGGTCGTGTAAAAAAAAGTAATCTTACTTCTCAAGGAGGTTCTAGGCAACCTCTTGAGGCTGAAGAGAGAGGATGTGGGAGCTGATGAGGCTCTACTCGCAAACGCATGACGTTTGTGAACACAACTGCTATTGCATACGGGCAAAAAATCAGCCGGAGCGTCATAATTTTGGTGTACTTCCAATTTCATCGCGTATTCGGAATCAGGCATTATTAAAGATTTACCTCTTAGTACTATAACCAAACATGGCTAGCTGTAGTTACTATTACTAGCATCGTCAATTCTCGTATTAGGTCAAGCTTCTTCTCTTTTATTATATTTTAACCACACCGGAGGATAGCCTTGATGCTACATTTCTCCAGTGCGACAGTTAATCTTAAAGTCTGAGGTCATTCTCATATACTCGGGTACCAGGGTTAGTTTGTGGACATTGTTGTACTGTACTTGTAATTTCATCATGTATTCGGAATCAGGATATATTAAAGATTTAGGTCCTAGTACTATGACCAAACATGGCTAGCAGTAGTTGCTATTACCTCATCTACCAGGTAAATTCGACCCAGGGCTAGCAGCAACTATCTCAGAGTGGGAGTAGTGTAAAGACCACATAGGTTAGTGATAATGTAGTACAAGAGGGGGTAGAGGAACGAGTGCTCATACTGTATTCACAATGACAAAGGTGCAAAGGGTCTAATTCTGATAAAGCAAATAGATTTGCTTTGCGGATAGGAGTAATATGAAGGAGGTTCTAGTATTGAGAGTGAATGAACACCTCCCTTCGCTCATCCATGGTTATCATTTTCAATATTGTCTGTGGACAAAATTAACTGTGCATCAATGAAAAAGAAGAACTTTGGCCAGGACAACACTCCCCCACCAACCCCTCCATTGTTAAAACTGGAAAAAAAATAAAAAGCATAAGTTCAGAGTAGAACAGAGAGAAAGCTCTTTTGATGGCGTTGAAAATGCTAAGTGGTTAGAAGGGTTACGCCGCTGTCGGATCGTTAAGTACCATCGACTGCATTGTTCTCTTTTTATTAAACTCAGTATATCTTCGAAAGTTCACATAATTCTAACGCATCCTCCAACACTCTTGTAGGAACCACATTCCGAATACACGATGAGAATACAAGTACCGCAAAAACTCAGTGAATC
>Ga0307507_10008550_pt1 | contig 14083 bp, 7 predicted proteins | sample 7_EM_MG_FD_207223 | JGI IMG/M metagenome (GOLD analysis project Ga0307507, IMG submission 207223) | Populus trichocarpa ectomycorrhiza microbial communities from riparian zone in the Pacific Northwest, United States - 7_EM | ecosystem: Host-associated > Plants > Roots > Unclassified | place... | reverse complement strand
CTAATAAGTACCCATGAGTTGGAGCGACCGTCTGATTGGCTTACAAGTTCCTGTGGCTCGGGCGGGAGCAGGGGGGTAGCCGCCTCCTCAAATTCCTCGGCGAAGCGGATAAGTCAACTGAGATAATAGGAGCCGTAGTGGAGATACAGCGACGCCCGTGACGCCCGCAGTGCACAGGAATGCGCGTCTAATAAGATAATACATCATATAAGGCTTGCAAATGCGACAGCAGTATCGCGATCGTGTTGTGTGGAGTCGCCATATTACAAGAAGTCGTGCATACGAGAGCTCCAGATTGATATGGAATATGGAACGGGAGCTCGAAGGCTACATATTGAAACGGTGCCAAGAACCTCTTTTCAACTACCGTATACAGTATAGCTTGCGAATTTGACGCACTTACCGATATGGAGGAGCTCCATATTCAAAAGTCGTCAGATCTACCGAACAACAGCCTCATATTCATATTTGAGCTCCGGTTCCTTTACAATATGGAGCCTCCATATTCGTAACCCCATAATAATAATGGATTGTTTTATATAATATTTACCGGATATCACCAGCCTCATATTCCTGAGCACGGCGATTTGATCCTATTGATCTGATTAGTTAAATACTTATCGATAACAGATGGACGTAACCCGGCGGGTTAAGGGATAACTCTACTACGGCTCGTAGAGGTGGGTAAATGTCGATCTGAATCAGCTATACTTACCCTGTTACCTATCCTTGACTCGGTCACCAAATCGGTCACCGACTTAGTCTACTGCACCTACATCATGTATATATAGTCTCTTTTATTTTATAGATCAATGAACGCACGAGTCCGTTCGACAGTAAAGATATAGACTTTAATCGTAGAGGGCGTTAGCCGAGGAGGAGGCTCCATTATTATACCTGTTGGAAAACAAGCCCGCAACGATATCACGTGATGAGACTTGTGGGAGACATCTCTTGGCAGGAATTTGACCAATCAGACAACTTCGACCGTCGGTCGAAGTTCCTCGAAATCTCTTCAACCACCTATATAGAAAAAAAAGCAATACACAGAGTTTTTAGCTCCATAGCCTCAATTCAACAATACCAAAGTAGGGAGTCGCGATAGAGGCCTAGTAGCAGAGAGGGGCTCATTCGAATTACTTACCAACGTCAATTATACATTATACGAAGTTAAATATAGAGCCTTATCTAGAGCCTTACCGAACAGTCGACTTAATTACATGTTGGTAGGGGTACGTGGACATCCACAGGAGCTTCCTGCGATCACGTGATAGCTTCGCTTGTTGTATATATTCTCACCGTATGGAGTCCTCACAACCATACACCTACGTCCCCGTGTGACATTACATATTCAAATAAGTAGTAGCCGCCATTACGGCTGTGATGCGAACCACCGCCTAATGGCGGCCTTGCGGGGCCGATACCACGCGAGCTCAACCAGGGTGCGTGGCTGTCAGGGAGTCTGAGGGTGGCTGTGAGCATGAAAGGTTCAGCCCACCGTTGTGCTTTCATTCGTATTGGAAGTCGGTAGTCCTTCTTGTATTGAGTCTCTCTGTACGCCAAAATGAGGCCTGTCATTTTCAAGACAGTAGTATGTCGCGCGCACCACAGGTGGGGACGCTGGAGCCTGTACAGGCTGCATATCCCGAAAGTACATGTAGGAATGGTGAGAGTTGTCATCCTCCGGCGAGTCGGAATCGGTGGACTCCGGGGCGGACCCCGCTCCCTGGTCTTTGTTCGACCCCTCGGGCGCATCCCAGCACCTGGACACCGCCCGCCTCGAAGCGCAGATGGTTCAATATGAGAGTAGCAGGCAGAGAGCAGAAGGCCTAAAACACCCTCGAGGCTCACTGCTGCTGCATAGCCGGGTTATTGAGATTAGCTGTTGAGGAGTGAGGCTGAGCTATTTTCTTGTCACACAGAGTCGTCTTATCCTCTTCCCGCCTCACGTCACTTCAACTCGGCTTTTCTCTCTTCTGCCTCTTTTTCTCCTACCTATACCGTTAGATTCAAGGGCGTATATCCTGAAGTCAGTACTGTCAAGGCCGCTTGCTTAATCGCGGCCTGGACGGCGACTCAACTACCGACGATACGCAATCATGTCCGGACTCGAGGTAAGTCGGAACATTGCTTTATTATATTTCCGAAGAATGGCTTTTGGAGGCCAGTCTCTCGTGGTGAGGATGCTATGCCATTGATTTCTTCAAGATTGCTTCAAGCTTTAACTTTTCCTCTGCGATATACATGCTAATATGGATCCGGTCGAAACACAGGTTATTGGCGCAGTTTCCGCTGTCGTATCAGCTTTCCATGGCGGCGCAGAGCTCGTTGCTCATATTAAGAAGAAATACAAGAGGCGGAAGAGCGAGCAGGCGTACAAGGAAAAACAGCTCCAGGAGTCTCTTCAAACTGGGGAGGTACAGGTCGAACAACGATATGCGGCAGATTGTAGAGAGCTGGGAGCATATGTCAAAAAGGGCGATGGTACGTTCCCCCAACAAATTTGGTCAAGTGAGACTAATCTAACGGGTGTAGATATTGCACGCGACCGACTACTCCATATTGCAGTTGTAATGCAGGCCGAAGTTATTAGGAGCCTTCAACTCGCGGTCAAATATGAAAATGCAATTCTGGATCTTACAGTCCTTCACGAGGCCTCCATTATAAACCGAAAGGATACAATTGCGGCCCTCGACGAACTCAAACAGAGAGTTCTCATATATTTGCCTGTCCAACAAGTGCTTACACCCCCATATCGGGAGCCTCGTCGGAGACCATCGAACGAGTCCTTGCAGAGCTTTAAGACTGCAAATGTGGCTCCGAATACTTATATACCATCTGCAGTAACCATTCCAGACGAACGTGATACCAAGACTGGACTAAGTAGGTATTTCTCCTCTCGAAGATCCAGCGGTCGGAATCAAGTACAGACGCAATCGCCCACATCAGCACCACATGCCTCCCTCCCCGCAGGGTCGGGGTGGGTGCATTCAGCGATTCGAGAACAACGCCATGGGGACGACATCATAAACGACATAAATAATACTTTAACGAATTTCCAAGGTCTCCAAATCGATACACCGCGTAGAGACACATTGAGTCAACTGCAGGGCCTCCCCGCCGAGAAGGAGATTTACATTGGTGAACCCTTAAACAGGGATTACTATCTCCAGAACAATTCCAACCAGAATGCGTTCAACCGCAACAATTCAACATCTACTCGCTCCGCATACTCCGATAAAATCCCTGTCTCTACCTCCAGCACATATTCAACGTCGCCTGATCCATCCAATGCAGGTTATTCTGCCCGCAGCTCCCTTACCTCTCCGATTACTCCCTCGAGCCCCATTGCCCTGGATGCTCAGTTTTCAGGTTTCAACCCAGGTTACCGCCCCGTTGATCCCAACCCGGGCCCTAACATCAACATTCGTCCTCGTCCCCCTCTACTTCCCGCACCCCCCGCGCCCCCCGCGCCTCCCGCGCCCCCCGCGCCTCCCGCGCCTCCCGCGCCTCCCCAGCTCTCTCAAACTCCTCAGATTCCTCAGGCTCCAATGAGCCCTTCGTCTTCCTACCGCTCCAGCATTATGATGCCTTTCAATCCTCAGAAGCAGCATATGATGGTGGGGCGTCCCTGCAAAGACAACGGCTACTGGGGCTTCTGCAAAGGCGCATGGGCGACCCGCGAGGATCTAAAGAAAGGACTGTCGGTGCAGAGCCGGCCCGAAGGATTGTACAACACGATTTCAATATGGCAGTGCAAGCACTGTCTCTTTCAGGGCGACACGTTCGGCGGCAAGGGCAAAAGGAAGAACATGACCGTCGACCCCAACGTGCACGTCTCAGCCGTTGGGATCCGGTACCGGTGGATCTTCCTCGCGAAGTCGCACGTCAAGAAGAAGTCTGTAACCATCAACACTGAGAAGGGCGAGTGCAGCTACGGCTGCATGTTCTGCTGCGCTGAAGGCCGCGGGACGGGCATCTATGGCAATGTGCAGACGCTTATGAATCATATCTTCCTCGAGCATGCGAAGGGCATAACTGAGGATGCGAAGGAGAAGACGAGATGTGTGGTTGGGAGGACAGCTGGCCCGCAGGAGCAGTGGGATATCAACATTCCGTTTTCGAGGTTCTTGGAGGACGGTACGGCTGTAAGGGATAATTAACGATAATGATATGGAATTGAGGGAGTTTTTCATCAAGCTCTAGGGAATTTTGGGGTAAAGCCCGGGGCTATTAGGGTATAGGAAGCCGGTCTTCTGGACGGTTAACGATTCTTTCCTATGTTTGTATACTACTAACGATGATTATCCTGATTTGTTTTCTTTGATACGATACCCTTTGATGGAAGCGGGATTTTGGGCGGCTCTGAAGGGGTTCAGTTCCGTAGCAGATTAGCTTCGACATTCTCAATATCGATTCGTCTCGTTTCACTTATGAAAGGTGCCCTATTTAGAGACTAATCGCTAGTTTTTCTCTAGAGGAGAACTAGCTCTCTTTATAATCCTTTTAAGATAATAGTAAAACCCTTTACCCCTTATCTATCTAACTATATCTTCTCTAGGATATTAGCAGGATATTAATAAAACCTTTATTGACCTAAGGTACGAGTAGTCTATATATTTGGGTCCTGGAATTTAAACTTTCGCCAAGCCGGCTTCTAATTAGTAAAAAAAAAAAGTGCGGGTGGTAAATTATGGCAGATTCTACTGTCATTAAGTATAGCAAGTGCTATATCTATAAGCCCCACTTTAACTTTATTAAAGACGGCCCTTTAAAGAAGCTTTTAAAGCTCTGCCAGTTATATCGGTTAAAGGCGCGTTTTCCCTATATATTACTTCTACTTCTGCTTACTTTTATAGGCCTCTAAGCGGAGAGCTCTTGTAGAGTTAGGTTCTACTACTAATAATCGTCCTATAAGGCGCTAGCGAATTACTCCACCTAAAAATAATACTAAGAATACCTTCCTACCTCGCGGCCAGAACAGTTAAAATATCCCTAAAATGGCTTAACGGCGGAAGACAATTAGGGTAATATAACGGGAGCACCGCATTATTAATTGGCGGGGTGAAGCTTACTTGCCTACTTCTCTACTATATACCATAGATAAAGCTCCATGTAGTAGAAGAGATGGCCTAAATGCGTCCTTGTCAGGGCTGGCTCCTATGCCTACTCTACCGCTAATACCTACCCTACTGCCGATACCTACCCTACCGTTAATACCTACTTTACCACTAATACCACCTTCCTTGCGGCAAGCTCCCTCGCGGTAAGCTTTTTTGTGGTAAGCTCCCTTATGGCAAGCTTTTTCGCGGTAAGCTCCGACTACGGCCATACTACTACCTGTTTTGGCTGTTGATTAGGAGCGAATTAAGAAGTTTAGGAGTACACTATAGGCTAAATATATAGAGACATGTAGTTGTTACAAGGAGCGGTGGTTCTAAATAGGCCTAGCTACAGAGGGTGATAATATAGGTATATATAAAGCCTGCGTTAAGGACACTAACAGCCTTAAGGATCTAGCCCTTCCTTCCCTATTTGGTAAAAGCAATAGGCTTAATCTAGGGCCTATTCCTAGCTTTCTACCTGTACTTATCGCGGTAGAGAAGCTTCTAATTGCGCGTATATACGTTTATCTGCAAGTTATATATATACGCGGCTAGCAATATCGCTATACTGGCCACGTTTGCTGCTTTGGCTAGAATATACTAAAGACTTAGATATAGCTACTATAGCTACCTACTAAACTCGAGATACTGGTTGTAAGGCCTACGGCAGTAGATAGTGGTAAATACCTAAATTGGCAGTTTATTAAGCGGTATACTATAAGGCGCCTTGTTATATTACTATAGCTTTACTTTTTAAAGGTTAATTATTCTAATTATTATAATATTGAAATATATAGCACCTAACTTACTAGCTTACCCAAAAAAGGTTCTATACTAGATTAGCTACCTTATATTAATAAGTTAAAGTCTAATTCTAATGGCCTAACGGCTTACTCTACTGCTCCTATATAACGTCCTACTACTAACCCTCTACTTACTAAGCTTAATAGTAATATACTAGATAGCGAATTTAATAATAATATACTGGATACTTTGGTTCCTAATCTAGTACCTAACCTTAATAAATTAGAGCTTTTAAGTCGCGAGGTATAATACTAATAAGGCCTATAAGGGGGCCTATAGGTTCCTACTATGCGGTAGACACCTATCTTTAAGCGATTAGCTAGTTTTATTATACGCGGCGCCTTTCATATTCTATTTCCTTATAATAAAGCTAATTTTAATATGCCACTAAGCTGTATAGTTACCCTAGCTACGTATACCAAGCATATACTTAAGTATTAGAACGGTCGGTTTGGCCGCTACCCCTTATTTCGCTACTATGTATTTGATTAGATTATAAGAGAGCAAGCCCTTAACGCCAGCTACTTCCTTTATAGCCAATTAGATAAAAAAGTCTATCTTTAGATAAGCTTAGTAATCTTATAAATAGTAATAGGGGTAACTAGTTACTAAATAAGATTATATAGCATATATAGAACCTTAAGGGAACTAGACCTTATTAGAGGCAGAAGAGAAATAAGCTTATAGTTTATACTAAAAATATTAAAAGCGGGTCTCTATTCTTTATACTTAGCGCTATTAATCTATATTAGTATAACCTATACTTCTATATACCTCTATTTAATAAGTATAAGGCTACTAATAAGGCTTAACGCTACTGGATTACTTCTTAAAATCTTAATAATAATCCGCATATTACCGCCTACTAGCTATATCGCTGCTTTAATCTATTTAAAAAGCACATACTTATTGATCTATTTAATGGCATAGACTTTTAGTCCTAATATAAGTAGTAGGTATAAGGTAGTAGATATATATATAGCTTCTTATAGAGTTTAACAGCCCTAAGGCCAGATCCGTTATCTAGTAAATTAAGAGCGGCTTTTACTAAGTACTGGACTATTTTTATATCTATAATAAATCCTAATTAATCTAGACCTCCCAATCTCTAATCTCCTTCTACTCTTAGCTATAAAGAACAGCTTAATACTAGTGGGCTTCTTACTATCTGCCTTAATTAATTTTAACAGTACCGTAATTATACTAAATCTTATTACTTAAGATTAAAGAAAGGCTCTACTAGAGTAAAGGAGTGCCACTTTTATTTTCCACGCTCTCCTTATAATAAGGCCGCTATATTAAAGGATTAAAATCTATATTGCTAGACATTCTGTCCATAGCATAATAATAAGCTTCTTAACAGTTATAATGCAGCCATAATATTAGCGTAGATGGCGAATATTAATACGTTACCTGCTGTAATTATATTAGTAATAGTTAACTATATAGGCAAATATTATAATAAGGAAGAGAAGAAATTAACTTCCTACTAGGAGTTACTCTAATTAGTATAGCTAATACTAACAGCCTTTATGCCTTTAGTTTGGTAGTAGCTAGGTTTATAAATAAGCTTATTACTAAACGTAATTAATTAGCGTAGGAGGTATACTATCTGCTTTTTAATATTCCCCTTTATAAAGGCTTTAGAAATATAGTAACTTTAAACTACCGCTAGGAGGATAATTGGAGCGCTATATATAAGCCTAAGGATAGGCAACTATAAGGGTATAAACTGTCTAACTATAAGAAATATAAGCGCCGCCTAGATAGGGTAGAGGATATTACTTTTCTTAATTTTCTACTTTATTTTAATTACTCTACTTATAAGTATTAACTAAAAGCAAGGCCTTAAATTATATCGTACTTTCTGTAATATAAGGGCGATTCTTCCTATCCGTAGTATTCTAAGTTCTGCTATATAAAGCTTATTCTTTATTACCCGTAAAGGGAGTATAAGGAAGTAGCTGCTTATATTAATAGATTTGGGGCCCCTAATTATATAGCTTCCTATTAGGTTTATGTTAACTCTTATTAGTACCCGCTTAACTACTTTTACAATTAGAAACTAGAGGAAGCTTATAAAACTGCTAATAATATTAATAAGTTTAAGGGCGATTTTATAGATAACTTAGAGCTATATTAGTCCTTTAAGGCCATATATACCTATATTTAAAACACTAATAGAGTTAAGATTAAGGATTCTAATAGGCTTAGTAATAGGGAGCTTAATTATAACTATAATTAGGGTATATATTGGGGTACGTACCCATAGCTTAATAAGAGGACTTATTGGCAGAAAGTATAGTTATAGCCTCTACCATAGAGCCGCCTATCCTAAATAGCAACTCCGTCTTCCTTATAACTAGGCCAGCGTTATATTTATAACGCTGTAGTTAATTACTATAAACAGATTTAAGGAGGCCTTAGCCCCTCCCTACTGCGGATTAATATTAATAAAAAGGTAGAAACCGGTAAATTATATCTTATTACTGTTCTCTTTACTACGCTCTATACTATTGCAAGGGCTAATAGTAAGCCGTTACTATTGGCTTAAGCCGCCCCTACTAGGGTAGCTACTTTTAATATTAATAGTAGGACTACATATAATTTATTAAGGCTACTGGTAAATCGCCCCTTTAAGGAATTGCCTGCTGCTAGTGTAACGAAGCCTTATAGGAAATGCCATGGTAGATTTGCTAATTTGCTAGGTGTGCAGGTAAACAAGAAGTCAATAAGGTAATAATAACTAGTAAAGTGGTTGCCTAATAGATTAACTCTAATTGTATTCTAAGATTTACTATAAAGAGAGAACTATCTAGGTAGGGACTATGGTCCTTTAAATACACAACCATACTCCTAAGAAAGTCCTTGCTCTACCTACTCTGTCTACTCTGTCTACTCTATTATAGATTACACAGATTATATAGATTATATAGATTATATAGATTACACCATATAACCTTAGTTACTATTCCTTATTATATAGCTCCACTAGTTCCATCCTGGACTATACTCTTATTAACTAACTAGCTTTTTTTAACTCCTCTCTAAGTAGTTATAACATTGTACTTAAAGCGTCTATAACACTATTTCCCTCCTCTTTATCTTTGTCCTTAAAGATTCCTAATATCTCTAAGTTGTCTACTAGAGGTATAATATCCATCTAATTAATTTAGTTAATATCTTTACTTATTATGCCTAAAGCCTCTTCTTCTTCTTCTATAGCTTATTAGTTTTATACCATTGCTGCAATATTGTCTCTTAGTAAGATAATGCTATTTCTATATTCTTAGTATGCGAAAAAGGGGTTGGTTTGTATTACGTTGGCAAGCCCTTTATCTTAGCAACCCTCTTTATATTTAGAGTACACTAAAGCAAATATTTAATTATCCTATAATGTTTGCTCGGTTTCTAACGCTAAGTATATATATCCTATTACTCTTAACAGTCTTTAAGTACCCTTATTAATTGCTACTAGGGTCCTAAGTTTAATCTACTGCTATAAAACTTAATAATAAGCTGTCTATAGCGCTAACTAAGCTTTATTATTCTTATAACGCTAATCAAGAGGCTGCCGCTACTTAACAACGTGCTTTTAACTCTTATCTTACTACATCTGCTTAGTTAATCCGTCTTAAGAAGGGTTATAAGAAGGTGCGTTCTAAGAAGTAGAAATTTATGGAACAAGGTCTTTAGGAACTTAGTAATAAAAGAATGGATTCTCTTTTAATAGAGAGGGAAATAATTCTAAGTACCTTAGTAGCTGCTCCTCTTAGGTCCCCCTTAGGTAACTTATTCTTTAGTAATCCTTCTTTATTAATATTGCCTAACCCTTTTTTTTCTAATACTCCTATACCTTTTTTATAGCGTTCTTTAAGTTATCTAGTAGTTTCTAGGTAGTCTTACTATAGCCTATCTACTTAACTTTATACCACGTTTTGTTATTAATATTCTTATAACTAATAATCTTTAAAACCTCCTATTTGTCCTCTTCCTATCCTCTATATATATCTGCCTTATAAACTAGTGGCTTAATATTTCCGTATACTAGTTTTAGCATAATAATATGCTATATAGGGTAGATTTTTATTTTAACTGTAAATGGCCCTAACTAGATATAGTCCAACTTCCTACTTAGTTATTAACTTTTAAAAATTTTGTGTAGTAGCTATACTTTATCTCCCTCCTTAAAATCTAGTCCCTTAGATCTCTTAGCATTATAGTACCTTTTTATTCTTGTCTATACTAGTTTTGCTATTTTTTTAAGGTAATTATAAAGATTTATTAAGTTCTCCATTCTTTCTTTAGCTGTACTGCTTATTTTTTTAACTTATTATAGTGACAATAATATTCTTAGTTTATATCTGTAATCAGGGATGCACATAATCAGTGCAACCGTAATCGGCCAATAGATTTTGATTCTTGTAAAATCGCACCTTCTGATTATGATTGATTGCATTAATTATTTTAGTTATGTACTAATTTCCTAATTAGGTAAGTGTGTGTAAATACAGGTACATGGTGATTAAAAAGGAATTCTAGATAAGATATGCTGTAACGCGTTGACGCGTATATATTAACTTTTTCTAAGAAAGCCCGCACGGATTTTTTTTGTATGTAAAACCGCAAGGCTCGGTACTTTTTAGAAAATTAATGCGCGACTTTCTCAACACCAAAGCTTTATCACTATATTCTATTCCTACGCGTTCTTCCCGCGGGTGATTATATTGATTACACAATCGTAACCATAATTAAAAGATTGATTTTGATTGCGATTAGTTATATTATATAGTAATCATAACTTACATAACTAATAGAATAGTTATATGCATCCCTGTCTGTAATTTGCCTTAAAAGGTAATATGCCTATCCCTTCCTGTAGTGTTATATTGTATATAAACTATATAAGTAATAGTAATAATACCTAATTATTTTGCGTATAATTAATACAATGCCTTAGATACTGCTCTAATATCTAGTTTAGTCTTTCTGTTTAACCACCTGTCTATAGGTAGTACGCTATTAATATTACTGCTTGAACCCCTTGTTCTGCTAAGAATACCTCCTAGAATACTACTATAAATCTTAAATCTCTATCTAATATAATCTTTATTAGTGCTCTATATCTTATAAATACTTCTTTAATATAGATTCTAGCCATATCTTCTGCTAATATTTCTTCTATGCACGCTATAAAATAGCCCTACTTAGTTAACTTGTCCACTATTACTAAGATTATATTATAATCTTACCTAGTAATAGGGTCTTTTAACTTTAGTAACTTTATAATAAAGTCCTATAATATAACCTCCTATAGTCTCTCTGGTATCTTAATAGGTTGTAGCCCTCCGTATAGCTTATGCCTTATTAGTTTATTTCTTTAGCAATTTAGGCACTCTTTTATAACTTGCCTTACTAGTTTCCAGATTCCTTAAACAATATACTCCTCTTAAAGTCTTAACACTAAGCCTATAGCTCCATTGTGTCCTTATATTATTTCTCTATGGAATTCCTTAATAAACTCCTTTGTGATGCTCTTTGGTACATATATAGCCTCTTAGTGCTTATACTGCTCTAAGTCTAAATCCTTACTCTGTGCTTTTTAGATCTTCTTTAACCATACACTCTCTAGTACCTTATAGGTCCCTTCTTCTATAGTTGCTGCAATCTTGGGATAATTATACCTAATTAACCCGTCTTTGTCTTTGCGTAGCATTGCCCCTAATAGTTTTTCTTTACTCTACAACTCTACCTTTCTGCTAAATATATCTGCTCTTGTACTTTTAGTTCCCTTAGTATACTAAATTTTAAAGTAATATTCTATAAGCATCTTTACCTATCTAACCTATCTTTAGTTTAGTTCTTTTGTTAATTAGGAACCCCGTTAGGTTTTTATAGTCTATCTTAATTATAAATAGTTTCTCTATGCCTTGTAAGAATACTCTCTACTTCTTAAGTGCTGCAACTATTCCTAATAACTCCTTGTTATCGATATTATAGTTTAGTTCTAGTGGTGTTATCTTTTAACTATAGTACGCTACTAGATGCCATGCGTCCTAATACTTTTATAGCAAGTATACTCCTAGTATAAAGTCTAATATATCTGTTTCCACAACCGTGTCTAACTATAGTTAGTAGATCTTAAGGATTGGATCCTGGGTAAACAACTCCTTAAGTTCCTTAAACAGCCTCTTTTATTTATCCCCTTATATCTATAGTTCCTCCTTCTTTATAAGCCTTATAAACGACTTAATGTTCTTTAACTACTGTATAATAAACCTTCTATAGTAGTTGCAAAACCCTAGAAACAACCTTAACTATATAATATTCTTTAGTTCCTGCCAACTTACTATAGCTTCTACTTTCTTTGGGTCCATGCTAATTTTTCCTAGTTTAATAATAAATCTAATAAAACTGGTCTTATAAAGAACTTGCATTTCTTAATTGCTACTGGTATCTTTTTTTCTTATAGTCTCTTTAAGACCTATTTAACGTGTTCACCGTGTTCTTTCTTACTCATTAAGTAGATAATAATGTTATTAAGGTATACTATAATAAATTTATTAAGGTATTCTCCTAATATACTGCTGATTTATTTCTGGAATGTTACTAGTATATTTATAAGTCCAAACTGTATAACTAATGGTTTATATAGTCCTTCCTTTAACCTAAAGGCTGCCTTCTACTTATCTCCTTCCTTAATCCTAATCTAATAGTACGCCTACCTTAGATCTATCTTTATAAAGATTTATACATTGCCTATTCTGTCCTAGATTTCGCTAATTAAGGGTAAAGGATATCCATCTTTTCTTATAATGCTGTTTAACTGTTGGTAGTTAATGCATATCCTAAGTTTTCTATTTTTCTTGGGTATGAATAACACTGGATATCCTACTAATAACTGTAATGGTCTAATGTATCCATTTTATAAGTTCTCTTAGATAAACTCCTTAAGCGCCACTAACTCTGTTTTAGTGAGCTTATAGATTAGAAAGAACCTTGGACTTATTTCTAGTTCTAATTCTATTTTATAGTTCTAAGCTATATACTCTAACAGCTTTTTACTTTCTAGGCTCCATAACCTTTTGCCATACTTATAGTATCTCTTTAGTATATAATTTAAGCCTTACTTAGTCTCTTTATATGTCGCTCTAACTTAGTACCATACTATCTTAGTTTATTATCGCATCCTGCATTATTGTATATCTTTAATATTAACCTAACCTATAACCCAATTAATCCTTAGATTGTATTCCTATAACTAAGGCATTCCTAGTATTGCCTTGTCCTTTCCCAACGGTAGGATATTAAAAGATATTTTAACCTGTCTCCCTTTAATAGTTATCTAAATAGGTCCTATTTTAAGATTAATAATACCTCCTCTATAGGCTATTAGATCTCCTAAAATTATTATTAATGGGTATAGGTGTTCTTTTTGTCTATATGGTAACCCTATCTTCTTAACTGTTACTAGTGATATATGGTTCCTTATTGCTCTACTATCCACTAATACTTTAAACTTTTAATCTTGCTAACTGACTTGTAAATTTAGGTGTTGTCCTATAATTCCTTTAAGGGTCTAAGGGTCTACTATTGGCTCCCTCTAGTCTTATGGGCCTCCGCTTTTTCTAACTATTAATTACTAGATCTTAACTATACTTGGTCCCTTTGCGGCAAATACTTAGTTTATTTCTTTTTCTTAATATGCTACAGATAAGTATTTTTTAGACACTTCTACCACTGTTGTCCTTTTAGGCATTCTTCTGTAAAGAATCTTCCTGGTTAAAGTATTAAGTCTCCTAACTCCTGGGCTTCTACTAGGTGCTAACTATATATATACTTAGCATTCCTAAATTGCTTTTCTTCTATTATCTAATATATTCTTATTATTATTATTCATTGCTTAACGTCCGATTCGGATCCCTGTTGGGCCTACGCGGACTACTCCTTATATATATATAGGGAGAAAACTCTATTTAAGAAAACCCCGTGATCCGTCTCCCCGCCTTTTGGGGCTCGCTTACGAGTCGCCTGCGAGTCACCAGTGGTGCTCTACTACCTTACTTTTTGACCTCCTTGGGAACTACTGCTGCCGTAACAAACCTACGGACGCGCTAGTATTACACACTATACTCTACTCCTGTAGAGTTATTAGGGGGCGCCTATTACTTGCC
>Ga0307507_10008549_pt1 | contig 14085 bp, 16 predicted proteins | sample 7_EM_MG_FD_207223 | JGI IMG/M metagenome (GOLD analysis project Ga0307507, IMG submission 207223) | Populus trichocarpa ectomycorrhiza microbial communities from riparian zone in the Pacific Northwest, United States - 7_EM | ecosystem: Host-associated > Plants > Roots > Unclassified | place... | reverse complement strand
GGCTGGGGGCCGCGCTGACCCCCGGCGCCCTCGCCCCCGACCCGGGCACCGCGCACACCGTGATCCGGGCGCACGCACAGACCCTGTACCACCCGGTCGGCACCTGTGGCATGGGCGCGGACCCGGATGCCGTACTCGATCCGTGGCTGCGGGTGCGGGGCGTGGCGGGGCTGCGCGTCGTCGACGCCTCCGCGCTGCCGTCCCTGCCGCGCGGCCACACCCACGCGCCCACCGTGATGCTCGCGGAACGCGCGGCCGACCTGATCCTCACCGACGCGACACCGCACCGCCCCGGGGCTCTGTCGCACCGCTGAACTTGCGCCCCAAGACCGGCCCCACCAGACGAAAGGCAGTACGACCGTGACCGTTCAGGACCCGCAGCTGTTCATCGAAGCCTTCCGGGCGGCCCTCGCCGACGCGGAGTTCGCGGCGCTGATCAAGGAGCGCGACTTCTCCCTCCAGTTCGTCGTGACCGGGGACGCCGACACGGCCTTCCTGCTGGACGCAGACGGCGTGCACGACGGCGCACCCCACCCGGCGCAGTTGCGGCTGGAGGTACGGCCCGACGCGCTGCACCTGATCCTGCTGGGCCGGCTCGGTGTGACGCAGGCGATCGTCGCCCGCCGCCTTGTCGTGAAGGGCCCGGTGACCCGGGTGCGTCAACTGGCCGACTATCTGCCGCCGTTGGGGCGCGCGTACGCCGCGCTCGCACTGGCGCCGGCCTCCGCCTGAGCAGCGCCACCGTCCCGACCCACCCCGTCCGTCACCACAGAAAGCCGACCGTTGTGATCGCGACCACCACGACCGCCGTCCCGAACGCACCGACACTTTCCGACCTGCGGGCCCTCAACGCCGCCGCCATGCCGTCGCTGTTCCAGCTTCCGCCCGAGATCGAGGAACTGCGCGAGGAGGTCCGCGAGTTCGCGCAGACCGTGGTGAAGCCGCGGACCCTTGCCAACGACCTCGCACCGGCCGACGACTTCGACTGGGAGATGGTCGAGGCCGGTCACCGGCTGGGGCTGCTGCGCCTGACCATTCCCAAGGAGCTCGGCGGCCGGGGCATGGGTGTGCTCGGCGTGTCCGTCGCCATGGAGGAGCTGGCCTCGGTCTGCGCGAGCACGGCGCTGATCTTCGGCGCCTCGCTGCTGGGCCAGACCTCGGTGCTCTTCTCGGGCGACCAGCAGCTCCAGGCCCGCTTCCTGCCCCCGTTCCTCGGGGACAAGCCGGTCCTGGCCTGCAACGCCATCACCGAGGAGACCGCGGGCTGCGACCTGCTGATACCGGAACACGCCGAGCTGGCCGAGGACGTGATGACGGCCCGCCGGGACGGTGACCACTTCGTGCTCGACGGCGTCAAGCGCTTCATCACCAACGGCAAGGTGGCCGAGTGGGCGGCCGTGTTCGCCAACATCGAGGGCAACCCGGGCGCCACCGGACTGACCGTGTTCATCGTGCCGCTGGACAGCGAGGGCGTGACCCGCGGCGAGGTGGCCGACAAGATGGGCTACCGGGCCTGCCTGGGCACCACCCTCCATTTCGACGGCGTCCGGGTGCCGGAGGAGAACATCGCCTTCGGGGAGGGCGGCGGCTGGAACTACCTCACCGTCCAGTCCAACCAGGCGCGTTCGATCGTGGCGGCCATGTCGACCGGGGTGGCCCGGGGCGCCTTCGAGATCGCCAAGGAGTGGGCGGGCGAGCGGGTCCAGGCGGGCAAGCCGCTGTACGAGCACCAGTTCACGGCCCGCAAGCTGGCCGAGATGTCCTCGAAGATCGAGGCCTCCCGGCTGCTGTACCTCCAGGCCGCCTACCAGGCCGACAACATGCTGCCCGCGCCCGTCTACGGCCCGGCGGTCGCGAAGCTGTTCGCCGACCGCGCGGCGATCGAGGTGGCCGAGGAGGCCATGTCCATCGTCGGGGCGCGCGGCTACTGCCGTGAGCACGCGGTGGAGAAGCTGGTCCGGGAGTCGTTCGGCGCCCGTATCTACGAGGGCACGCCCGAGGTGCTGGCGCTGGCCATCACCGGCGCACTGTACGGGCGGCGGGTATGACACCGGCCCCGCGCACCGGCCGGACACCGACCTCCGGAACGCAGACCTCGGGAACGCAGACCTCCGGAACGCCGACGCCTCACCCGGCCCCGGTGACGTCCGCTCCGGTGACGTCCGCCCGGGCGCGGGCCACCGCCGCGCTGTCGGCCGCCTCGTACATCGCGGCCACCGTCGCCTCCACGGCGCACTGCACCCGCCTCTCCCTGGCCCCACCGCGCACCCCGACCCGGCCGAGCGCGCAGCCGGTCACGCAACCGGGTACGCCGCAGGGGAGGCCCACGTGACCGCGCCGGCCGACACCGCCCTGGACGCCCGCCGGGCCCGCTATGTGGAGCACGTGCTGGCCACGCACGACCGGATGAGCGTGGCGGGCCTGATCGAGCAGGCCGATCCGCTGTACCTGGCCCGGCGCCCCGACGGCCTGACCGTGCTCGCGCTGGAGCAGTCCCGGCTGCCCGAGCGCTACCGGCTGGCGATCTACGGGTTCCGACTCGCCCAGTACCTGCGGTCCCGTTTCGCCAGCGACCGCGTCGCCTTCGCCCGCGGCCTGTTCGCCGAGCCGCTCGGCGCCGGGCACGGCGAGGAGATCCACCTCATCGGCATGGAGGAGTCGACCGGCACGATCCTGCGGTACGTGTCGATCGTCGCCACCACCGACTCGGCCGCCCTGCCGGTGACCCACCCGGACCGCACCCCCTTTCCCTGCGAAGTGGCCCACGGGATCAACCTCTTCGACCACGTGCCCCTGGACGAGCCGGTCACCGGGCACGAGGTCTGGGAGATCAAACGCCTGATGCAGCGCCCCTCCCAGCGCGACACCGCCCCGGCCCGTCGGCTGCGGCTGTCGCTGGAGCTGATGCTCGGCTTCTACACGGTCCTGGCCGGACTCTCGCCCCGGCCGAAGTTCCTGGTCGGCGACGGCGAGGAGGGCCTCGCGGTACGACGCCTGGCCCGCAGCCTGAAGAACATCACCGTCATCGAGGGCACCTGCCCCGCACTGGACGAGGACGACCTGCTCTTCCCCGCGTACGTGGAGCGCGCGGTCGTCAAGCCGTTCGTGGCGAGCGTCCCCCGCGGGGCGGAACTCGACCAGCTGGTGCGCTGGCTGGAGCACGCGCTGGACGCGACCAACCCCCTCGTCGGCTTCCAGCAGCTGGTCGGTCGGGTCGGGGGAGAGATACGGAGGGTAAGGATATGAGCGCCGCCGTCGTGGCCCTGACGGCCGGATCGGTTCCGGCCGCCGTCGCCGAGGACCCGGGGACCTACTACCGGTCCCTGACCGAACGCAACCGGGGCCTGATCCCCGACGCCGTACAGGAACGGCTGCGCACCGCCACCGTGCTGGTGGCGGGGTGCGGCTCGACGGGCGGAGCGGTCGTCGAACCGCTGGCCCGCCTGGGCACGGGCGGCTTCGTGCTCGCCGAGCCGGGCGCCTACGAGCTCAACAACCTCAACCGGCAGAGCGCAACACGCGCGGACATCGGCCGCAACAAGGCGGAGGTGGCGGCCGAGCGCATCCGGTCGGTCAACCCGTTCGCCGAGATCCGTGTCGACACGGCGGGCATCCGCCCCGAGGACCCCGAACTCCTCCTGGACGGCGTGGACGTGGTCGTCGACGGCGTGGACGTCACGACCCACGGCGGCTGGCAGGCCAAGTACGCCCTGCACGTGGCGGCGGCCCGGCGCCGGCTGCCCGTGGTCTCCGGCTACGACCTGTCGGGCACCCAGCACGTGCGCTTCTACGACTACCGCACCGGGGCCGCCCCCCTCGCGGGCGCTATCAGTGCCCAGGAGGTCGCCGAGGGCGCGCTGTGGACGCTGCTGCTGAAGGTGATCCCCCGGGAGATCATCCCGGCCGACCTGATCGCGGACGTCACCGCCCACCGCGCGGACCCGGACTACAGCGTCCCCCAACTCGTCTACGCCTCACACCAGTTCGGCGTACTCGCCGCGCGCTACGTGGTCGAGATCCTGGCCGGCCACCCGGTCCGCGAACAGCTCACGGTCGACATCCACCAGCTGGTCTCGGCCGCCGCCCCCTCGGAAAGCACTCAACGAGCACAGGACAAGGAGTCGTGATGACCACAGCCACCGACCGCCCCGGCCGCCGCGCGGACGACCCGCTCGTGCGCCAGACCAAGAAGGCCTCGCAACTGCTCATCGCCTCGGCCCGGCACTCCTACGACCCGCGGGTCGACGTCAACTGGGACGAACCGCTGGAGGAGGGCAAGTGGTTCCTCCCCGAGAAGCGGATCTCCCTCTTCGGCACGGAGCTCTACGACTCCCTGTCCCTGGAGCAGAAGCTGCTGCTCAGCCGGGAGGAGCTGGCGTCGTCGCTGGCCGCGGGCGTGTGGACCGAGCACATCCTGCTGCACCTGGTGTCGCGGTACGCCTACAAGCGGGACATCACCAGCCCGCAGGTGCAGTTCGCGCTGACCGAGATGGCGGACGAGGTGCGCCACATGATCATGTTCGCCCGGCTGGTGGAGAAGACGGGCACGGAGTTCTACCCCCTGCACCCCAAGACGCAGCGTTCCGGACTGCTGCTGAAGACGTTCGCGCCGGTGCCCGCGCTGTGGGCGATGCTGCTGCTCACGGAGGAGTTCTTCGACCGCTTCCAGCGCGAGCAGGCCAACGACGAGACGGTGCAGCCCCTGGTGCGCACGGTGGCCCGCATCCACGTCGTGGAGGAGGCCCGGCACATCAGCTTCGCCCGCACCGAACTGGAGCGGTTCGTGCCGACGCTCTCCAAGCGGCGGCTCCAGTTGCTGCGCGACTTCCTCGCCTCGGTCGTGAAGTCCGTCCGCCGCGACCGCTACAACCCGCTGATGTACGAGCGGGCCGGCCTCGACCCGAAGCTGTGCGTCGAGACGGGCCGCAACAACCCCGTGGGCAAGGTCAACGGCGCGTACGGCGCCGAGCGGATCGCCCCTTACTACAAGTCGATCGGCCTGATCGGCGGGCGCTCGGAGAAGGTGTGGCGCGAGGCCGGTTGGCTGAAGGACGCCTAGAGACAAGGAAGTCGATCGTGGAGGATGACGGGTACGAGGGCCCCGCGCTGCTGATCGTGGAGGACCGCGACGAGTTCACGATCCGGGCCCGGCTCATCGGCGGTTTCCAGCCGCTGGACGGCCGCTACCGCTGGTACGGACGGCTGGAGGCGCATGAGGAGCTGACCCGGTTGGTCGGCGACCGCAGCGCAGGCGTCGTGTTGCGCACGGCCGAGGGCTGCGCGGCGGGCCGTATCACCGAACCCGACCTGTGGAACCGCTACCGGATCGAGGGCATGAGCGTGCCGCCGTTCCGTATTCCTTTCAGCCTGGCAGAGGCCGAGGGAATGGAAGGGGCGGATCCGCCGGTGAGCTGAGCGCGCGGAAGAACGGAACTACACAGAACAATGGAGGCCCCGGCCCATGTGTTTCGATGAGGACGCCATTCCACCGGTATCGCCTATTCCGGATTCCGTGATCGAGAGCCGGTATCTGGAATTGACCGCGAGCGACGGCAACACGTTCGCCGCTTTCACGGCCGCCCCGGCCGACGGCACCCGGACGGCGATCGTGATCCTGCCCGACGTCCGCGGGCTGTACGGGTTCTACACGGAACTCGCCAAACGCTTCGCGGAGAACGGCGTACGGGCCCTCGTCATCGACTACTACGGACGTACCGCGGGCGTCGGAAAACGGGAAAAGGACTTCCCGTTCGCCGAGCACATGGCCAAGCTCAGCCCCCGTGAGCTCTACGCCGACCTGGGCGCGGGCGTCGCGCACCTGCGCTCGGCCGAGGGCGGCGCCGCCGACGCCGTCCTCACGGTCGGTTTCTGCATCGGCGGCCGGCTCGCCGTGATGGCGGCGGCCGGCGGCCTCGACCTGGCCGGAGTGATCGGCTTCTACTGCTGGCCCGCGGACGGGCCGGACGGCGCCCCCGGTCCCACCAGCCGCGCCGCCGACCTGGCGGCACCGGTCCTGGCCCTGATGGCAGGGGAGGACCCGGGCATTCCGCAGGCCCACGTGACGGCGTTCGACGAGGCGCTGGCCGAGGCGGGCGTCGACCACGAGGTCGTCACCTACCCCGGCACCCCGCACAGCTTCTTCGACGCCCAGCGCGACGCGTACGCCGACGCCTCGACGGACGCCTGGAACCGGGTCCTGCGGTTCGTGGAACGCGTCGGCGCGCAGTGAGACGAGGCGAACGGAACACCGAACGGAACACCGAACGGAACACATACGTATGGAAGGAATGAAAGTGCGTGTAACCTAGAAGGTCAGGTGGAGTCGGTCGATTCTCGGGGAGTGCGAGCATGGCCACCACTCGTACGAGTGCGAGACCGCGGCTGACGCAGCGTGAGCGGTCCGACAGCACGATCGAGGAACTGCTGAGTGCCGCCCGCACGCTGTTCGCGGAGCGCGGCTACAACGCGACCTCACTGGACGCCGTCGTGGAGGCCGCCCATCTCACCAAGGGCGCTCTCTACCATCACTTCACCGGCAAGCAGAACCTCTTCAAGGCCGTGTACGAACGCGAACAGGCCCGGCTGGCCCACATCGTGGCCCGCGCCTACCTGGGCGCTCGGCCGGACTCCTGGGAGGCGGTGTTCGTCGGTGCGAGGGCCTTCCTCGTGGAGGTTCTCGCACCCGACATCCAGCGCATCAACCTCCTCGACGCCCCCGGCGCCCTCGGCACCGAGGAGATGCGCGAGATCAACTCCGGCTGCCTGAAGATGATGGAGGAGGGCGTCCGCCGCGCCTCCGCCAGCGGAGACATCGCACCGCACTCGGTGACCGCCCTCACCAACCTGCTCTACGGCGGCCTGTGCGAGACAGCGATGGCGGTGGCCCGGGCCGAGGACCAGCAGCAGGCCCTCGACGCCGGCATCACCGAACTGCGCACCCTCTTCGACGCCCTGGCCCTGAAGCCGCGCTGAGCCCGGTCACCCCGACCGGGCCGTCATCGCCGCCGCCAGATCGGTCAGCGGCAGCCGGGGCCGGATCAGGGCCTGTTCCGCCGCCGCGCTCAGCGCCCGCGGGAAACGGTCGCACAGCTCGATGATCCGGATCACCGCTCCCGGCTCCGCCTCGACCCGGTGCTCACCGAGGATCCCGGCGAGCATGCGCCGGGCCTGCCGGACACTGAGCTTCTGCAGCCCTATGCTGCGCAGCCCGCCGACACCGGTGAGGCGGCTCGCGTCGCGGGTGGTGACCAGCAGCACTCCGGCGGACAGCCCCGGCAGCAGGACCTCCAACTGCTCCGCCGAGGCCAGGTCGTCGAGCAGGACGAGCACCCGGAGGTCCTTCAGGGCACGCCGGCCGAACGCGACCAGGTCGGCCCCTTCCGGTGGCACGGTCACGCCCAGGCTGCGCAGCACGAACCGCAGCACGTCGTGCCCCGGCACCGCCGTGCGCATGTCCCGGACCTGACCGGCCGGCCCCCGCTGGGCCGACGCCGGGCCGGCCATGTGCGGGCCCCCGTGCGGCGCCTGCGTGCCGCTGCCGTGCAGGGCCACGAAGATCTGCCCGTCCGGGAAGCGGTGCGCCACCCGGTGCGCCCACTGGACCGCCAGCGCGGTCTTGCCGATACCGGGCGGCCCCTCGACGACCCGGACGACCGGGCGGCCGTCGGCGGCGGCGGTCACGGACCCGTCGAGCATCGCCAGCTCCTGCTCGCGGCCCACACAGCGGATGCTCCGGGGCAACTGCCGCGGTACGGACGGGGCCCTGTCGGCCAGGGGCCCGGCCATGGCGAGGTCAAGGTCCGGATCGGCACGCAGGACCGTGGCGTACAGCGCCTTGGTCTGCCGGGCCGGATCCACGCCCAGCCGGTCGGCCAGCCGACGGCGCAGCGCCTCGTACGTCTCGATGGCCTCGGTACGGCGGCCTGAGCGGTGCAGACCGGTCATCAGGTTGCGGATGACCAGCTCGTTCTCCGGGTACCGGGCGGCGAGCGAGTGCAGTTCGTCCAGGAGCGCGCTGTTGCCGCCGCCGAGCCCCAGTTCACCCTCGTGGCACTCCACCAGGGCCGACAGGCGCTCCTGTTCGAGGAGCGACCGGGTGCGTGCAGCCCACTCTCCCGTGACCCCGCCGAGCGGCCTGCCGCACCAGCTGCCGAGCGCCTCCCGCAGCAGCCGAGTGGCCGTGCGGGTGTCCGCTCCCGCGGCCCTGGCGCTCGCCACGATCCGCCGGAACCGGTGCAGGTCGATCGCGTCGGGATCGGTCTCCAGGACGTAACCGCCGTGCCGGCGGCGCAGCACGGCCTCCCGTCCGTCGCCGGTGCCCTCCAGGACACTGCGCAGCCGCGAAATGTAGGAGTGGATCATGTTCCGTGCCGAGACCGGTGGATCGGCCTCCCACGTCCAGTTGATGAGTTCGTCGGGCATGACGACTTCATTTGCATGGACCGCGAGCATTGCAAAGATGCAACGCTGTTTGTTTTGTCCCAGATCTACTTGATTTTCCGTGGTGCCCCGGTACTCGACAGGCCCCAATAACTTCACAAGAACCACGCTTGCCCACCCCCGTGTGCGCGCTCTCCGGACTGCCCTGACATCGAAGTGGTTCAGTATCGTTCTGCTGAACGAATCCCGTCTCGATGTGGCATTTCTTGATTCTCACTGGACGGCGCTCGTAAAGCCCACCGAACCGCGCAGAGGTTCAGTCAAGTTTTCCCGCATCGCCCTCGCCGAGGCTGGTCCCGCCACCAGAACCTCGCACTCGGGAGCCGATGTGACGCACACTCTGTCCCACCCCTGCCAGGAGAAGGAGCAACGCCACCACCGCTGGAATCTCGTGCTCGCCGAGCGGGAGCGTCTGCTGCGGCTGGCCGGCAGCCGGCTCGGCCGCACCTCGGACGCGGAGGACTGCGTCCAGGAGGCCATGATGCGCGCCGTGGCCTTCGACGCACTCGACGAGTCCCGCGTCGCCGCACTGCTCACGACCATCACGTTGCGCCTGTGCGTGGACCAGCAACGCGGTGTCCAGCGCGACCACAGGCTCGCCACCCGGGTGCAGATCCTGCGCCGCCCCGAACCGGACCCCGTCTCCGAGGTCGAGCACCGGGCCTGCGAGCGGGCCGCGGGAGCCTGGCTGTTGACTCAGCTCACCGGCCTCGGCACCCGTGAGCGCGACGTACTGCTGGCCCGGGCACGCGGTCTGACCACTGCCGAGACGGCCAACGCACTACAGATCACCTACAAGTCGGCCGAGAGCGCCTTCACCCGGGCCCGCAGCCGGCTGCGCGCGGTGTACCACCAGGAAATGGCCCGCTGACATACGGCCGCGTGATCAGAGGTTTTCGTCGGCACCCGCGACTGTTCCACGTGAAACATCGCCGTGGGGCAGGAGACCCTCAAGTCCCCTGCCCCACGGCGATGGTGAAAGCGCGTCGGACGTCAGCGGTGTTCGTCGGTCTCCGCGGCCTCGTCCTCGGCCTGCTTTGCCTGGACCTCCGGGTCGAGCACGGACTGGTCGCTGCCGTCCACCGAGGTGAGACGGCCCGATTCGGGTACCTCGGTCGCGGCGGGCGGCTCGACCAGCCAGTCGGGGTTGGCCTGCTTGTCCCACCACTTCCAGGCGGCGAAAGCACCGCCCGCCAGGATGCCCAGAACCGCCAGCCCCTTCGCGAGACGGCCGGCCCTCGCCCGCCGCTCGTGCTTGCGGACCAGCTTCTGGATCTCCTTGGGCGAGACCTGGCCGCGCAGCGCGGCGAGCGCCGCCGCACCGCGCGCGGCAGCCTCGTCCCTGACCGGGCCTGCGGCGGCGACCGCCTGCTCGATCCTCGGCCGGGAGTACTCGGCGGCCTGCAGGGCAGCCTTGCGGGTACGGACGGCGGCCTCCTGGGCGGCCTGGTCGACCTTCGGCGGTACATGCGTGCGGGCTTGTTCCAGGCGGGGCACGACGTGGGCGTCGTACTGCACGCGGGCCTGGTCGGCGGCCAGCGACACCTTGGGCGCGAGTCGTACGCGCGCCTCATGGGCGTAGTACGCGGCCCTGTCCTTGGCCGTGTCGGCGTAGGGCGCCACCACTTCCGCGGCGTGCAGCACGCTGTCCTTCGCCGAGCCGGTCGCGGAGCGCACGCTGTCGATGCGGGTCACGGGGTCCTCCTCCTCGGTGGCGGTACGGTATTTCGTCTATCCACCCATTTACGGATCATGCCTGCCAACGGGCTACGGGGCATGTAGAGGGCGGGCATCCGGGTCACGATCACGTGCAATAACGGATGAATGCGAGGGAACGGGAGCTTGTCATCGACAATGCCACGGATCCCCGCCCCGTGCCCCTGTCCCGGTGCCACTCGGCCGGTTTTCTGCAGGCGGATCCTGTGGAAAACCCCGCGGGGAAGGCCGTCGGGGGACGAGGCGCGTCGGGCGTGCGAGGATCTGGGGGTCACAGGAAGACAACGGAAGGCAGATCGTGGCCGAGCAGCTCTACGCCACCCTGAAGACCAACCTCGGCGACATCGAAGTCCGGCTGCTGCCGAACCACGCGCCCAAGACGGTCAAGAACTTCGTCGAGCTCGCCACGGGCGAGCGGGAGTGGACCAACCCCACGACCGGTGTGAAGTCCAAGGACAAGCTCTACGACGGCACGGTCTTCCACCGCGTGATCAGCGGCTTCATGATTCAGGGCGGGGACCCGCTGGGCAACGGAACGGGTGGCCCCGGCTACCAGTTCGAGGACGAGTTCCACCCGGACCTGCGTTTCGACAAGCCCTACCTGCTGGCCATGGCCAACGCCGGGCCGGGCACCAACGGCTCGCAGTTCTTCGTCACCGTCTCCCCGACGGCCTGGCTGACCCGCAAGCACACCATCTTCGGTGAGGTCACCGACGCGGCAAGCCAGAAGGTCGTCGACACCATCGCGGCCACGAAGACCAACCCGCGCACCGACCGTCCGGTCGAGGACGTCGTCATCGAGTCGGTCGTCGTAGAGACTCGCTAGGGCCGATACCGGCCACTACCGCCGGGAACCAAACGCCCCGCTCGTCCGTAAGGATGGGCGGGGCGGTGCATTGCGTACGAAGGATTGAGGGGACCCCATGGACCAGGCGCCAGGCAGCCCGCAGGGCCCGGAGGGGCAGCAGCCCCAGGACGCCCAGAGTCTGCCGGTCTGTTACCGGCACCCGGACCGCGAGACCGGCATCCGCTGCACCCGCTGCGAGCGCCCGATCTGCCCCGAGTGCATGGTCAGTGCCTCCGTCGGTTTCCAGTGCCCCGACTGTGTGCGCACCGGCTCCGGCACGGGCCACGCCCCGACCGCGGCTCAGCCCCGCACGATCGCCGGTGGCACGGTGGCGGCGGATCCGCGGCTCCTCACCAAGATCCTGATCGGGATCAACGTGGCGGTGTTCATCGCCGTCCAGGTACGCCCCTCGCTCCTCGACCACCTCGTCCTCGTCGGCGAGTGGCCGCCGGCGCCGTACAAGGCCACGATGGGCGTCGCCGACGGCGAGTGGTACCGCATGGTGACCGCGATGTTCGCGCACCAGGCCGTGTGGCACATCGGCTTCAACATGCTGAGCCTGTGGTGGCTCGGCGGTCCCCTGGAAGCCGCGCTCGGCCGGGTCCGGTATCTCGCGCTCTACTTCGTCTCCGGCCTGGCGGGCAGCGCGCTGACGTATCTGCTGGCCTCGCCGACGGAGTCCTCGCTCGGTGCCTCTGGCGCCATCTTCGGCCTTTTCGGCGCGACCGCCGTCCTGATGCGCCGCCTCAACTACGACATGCGGCCGATCCTCGCGCTGCTGGTGATCAACCTCATCTTCACCTTCGGCTGGGGCAACATCGCCTGGCAGGCCCACATCGGCGGCCTCGTTGCCGGTGTCGTGGTCGGCTACGCGATGGTCCACGCCCCCCGTGAGCGCCGCGCCCTGATCCAGTACGGCACCTGCGCCCTGGTTCTCGTGGTCGTCGTCGTGTTGACGCTGATCAGGACGGCTCAGCTCAGCTGATACCAAACCGTTGTCCACAGCGCGTGCCCGATCTTGTGCATACCGTGGGGGAACAGCTGTGCCCCCTGTCACTGACCCGTGTTTATGCAGGTCAGGCAGGGGGCGAACAGGCTTGCGGTTGCCGGTGTGTCAGTCACACCAGCGTCAACACCCGGTGGGTTATCCACAGATCTTCGTTCTTTTTCCCCAGGCCTGCTGTGGATACTTCTCTGGCCTGTGGATAACTCAGCGGAAAGCCGTGGGCAGAGCTGAGTTCACCGAGGTGTGGCCGCTACTTCCACTGCGTGGAAACACCGAAACCGGCGGCGATGAAGCCGAAGCCCACCACGATGTTCCAGTTGTCCAGGCTGTCGATGGGCAGGGAGCCGTCGGTGACATAGAAGACGACGATCCAGGCCAGGCCGATGACGAACATGGCCAGCATGACCGGTGCGACCCAGGCACGGCTGTTCAACTTGATGGCGGTCGCCGCTTTCGCCGGCGGCGGCGTGTAGTCGGCCTTCTTGCGGATACGTGACTTCGGCACGAGGGTCTCTCCTGTCGATGCGCTGCGTGGCCGCGCAGGGAACTGGGGCGGGCTCCGGGGCAGCGTACAAGGGGACACTGAGTGCTCCCCCGGGCGTCCGTTAGCGTAGTGCTTCCGCGGCGCCGAAGGAGATAAGGGTACGTTGAGCAATTCTGCCGACTCCCCCGGGACGGGTCCCAGTCCTGCCCGTATCCGCCGTTTCCGTCCTGTGCGGATCCTCACGGTGGCCGTCTTCGCCCTCGCGGGGCTCATTTTCTTCACCAGTTTCAACATGGCCAAGGGCACCAACATCCGCACGGACGCCTCCTTGCTCAAGCTGTCCGACCTCATCCAGACCCGCAGCCAGAAGAACGGCCGGCTGAACGACGCGAACGGGGTCCTGCGCGACGAGGTCGACTCCCTCCGAAAGGAGGACGACGGCAGCACCGGCGCCGACGACAAGAAGCTCACGGCACTGGAGAAGACCGCGGGCGCGCAGCAGCTCAAGGGCAAGGCCATCACCGTCACCCTCAACGACGCCCCGCCCAACGCCACCGCCAAGCTCCCCGGCTACCCCGAGCCGCAGCCCGACTACCTGGTCATCCACCAGCAGGACCTCCAGGCCGTGGTGAACGCCCTCTGGCAGGGCGGCGCCAAGGGCATCAAGGTCATGGACCAGCGGCTGATCGCGACCAGCGCCGTGCGCTGCGTGGGCAACACCTTGATCCTCCAGGGCCGGGTCTACTCACCGCCGTACAAGATCACGGCGGTCGGGGACACGGGGAAGTTGCAGGCGGCGCTGACGGCGTCCAAGGCGATCCAGAACTACAAGGTGTACGTCGACGTCTACGGGCTCGGGTGGAAAGTGACCGACGACGGGACGGTGACTCTTCCCGGGTACTCGGGCACAGTGGATCTGCACTACGCGAAGCCAGTGGAGTAGAAGCCAGTGGAGTAAGCGGCCGTACGGGAGCTGCCGGTGCGCGTGATCGTCAGGAGCGTCAGCGAACTCTGCATCACCGTAGGCGCCTTGATCGTGCTCTTCGTGGTCTATGTGCTGTTCTGGACCGGCGTGAAGGCCGACCACACGATGAGCGACCAGGTGCACCAGCTGCAGAGTCAGTGGTCGCGGCAGACCGCGCACCCGAAGGCGTCCCCGGCGCCCGCCGCCTCCCCCGTTCCGGCGAAACCCGCCGCGTACAAGGACGGCAAGCCTTTCGCGATCATGTACATCCCGCGGCTTGGTTTCACGTGGAACAAGCCCGTCCTCGAGGACACCGACGTGAGCACCCTCAAGAAGGGGCTCGGTCACTACGCGGGCACCGCGCGGCTGGGGCAGGTCGGCAACTTCGCGGTGGCGGGGCACCGGCGGACGTACGGCAACCCCTTCGTGAACTTTCCGGAGCTGCGCGTGGGTGACGCGGTGGTGCTGACCGACGGGACCACCTGGTTCACGTATCGGATCGACAAAGGGCCTTACAAAACAGTGCCCACCGACATTGAGGTGATCGCTCCTGTGCCACGTAAGTCCGGGTACACGGCCTCGGGCCGCTATCTCACGCTGACCACGTGCGATCCGGAGTGGGGGCACAG
>Ga0307507_10008548_pt1 | contig 14085 bp, 14 predicted proteins | sample 7_EM_MG_FD_207223 | JGI IMG/M metagenome (GOLD analysis project Ga0307507, IMG submission 207223) | Populus trichocarpa ectomycorrhiza microbial communities from riparian zone in the Pacific Northwest, United States - 7_EM | ecosystem: Host-associated > Plants > Roots > Unclassified | place... | reverse complement strand
CGCTCCTCTCCCCCCCCCCCCCCCCCCCCCCCGCGCGGGAGGCTGTTATTTGGGCTCACACTAACCTAACAATGCCAGGCCGCCGGAACGAAAAAAATTCGCGGCACAGATGGGAAAGGTGCGAAGAGATCTGTTCGGAGGTCAATATAAGCCGTCCATTATTTTTTCTTCTATAATGCTGTGGATAAACTTGGCGGGGTTAGGGGTTGTATGTTTGGCGTTATGTCGGATTGGGTGACGGGGTGTACGATTTTATTTTCCTTTGACCCTCTTTTTTTTTTTTTTTTTTTGCTAGGCTTGGGTTGGACTTTTGTTTGGCTGGGTGAGCGGGTGGGGGGATATATCGTACGGCGAGTATATATGGCTGCTTTTTTTCTTTTTTTCTTCTCAAGGAAGGAGTGAAGGAAGCACATACGAATCAGTAATCTAGTTATTTCATTGAGTACAATATATGTGAATTACATATTCTTTTTGGATTCGGTGTATCGTGATTCGCATAAAGTGCTGCTGCTACAGCAGCTGGTGGTTTGCTCCCAGTACTCAAACATCTGGTGCCCGCCTGTCGAGTGATTCTATATGATATCGAGGCAACTGCAAGAGGTTAAAGAACCCGGGAGGGTATAGTAGGTGGTGGCCTACGAGTGATGGGTAGTGACTAGTTACGCTCTGGAGGTTTTAGGGTCTAAGGTTGGTTGGGTACACTCAGAGGGGGGGTGAGATCTATCCTGGGATTGGAAGAAGCATTATGGCCGGAAGGAGCGTAATAAACTTTGATAGTAGCGGGGTGGAACACAATAACTTTAGATTTGAATCAGTTGTTACGAAGGCTCGCGGAGGCCTACAGGTTGGGAAGGAGGGAATATCAACTGCATAGTGTGTCACTCGCCAATCCTCAGGACTAAGTATCTCAACTGGGAGCTGGAGAGATCAACTTTCTTACGGGGCTGCACCATATCCCTCAAGTATAGCACCCCCTCCCTCCCCCTTCTTTCACGCAAGGGGCTCATGGATACTCGGGTCGCGTAATGATCAATGAGTGTTCTTCCAACCTGCACGCATTACCTACCTCAACCACCCACACAAAGAGCATACGGCTCGACACTGTATTTGAGCCGAGGATCTCTCGCAAGTCACTTAAGGCGCTCAAGATGTTACCCTAAGCGAGAATCATACCACTAGACCAGCCGAGCTCGCTGATATTCAACAATAATATTGCAAAACTTGATACATGCAGACGCCAAAATATCTATAACTCAATCTTAATTCCCTTATGGTAGCTGCAGTACGCGCTATAAGAATTTTGCCTGAAAGCACCCTTAAACCTAACGCCAACAGAAACTAGCATAGTTCAAGGTTATAGGGGGAATGGGATATATATAAGGTGGGGTGAGATTGGAGACTCTGTTTAAGCCCCGAAACTCATGTGCGCGTAGTCGCTTCCGCTAGGAGCATATCCACTAGAGGATGGCTGGCTGTTCTCCATGCCACCCATGTCACCTATAACTAGCGGTGGCAGAATGGAATTCAGGTATGTGAAATCGCTCTCTAGCATAAAATCCCCCAACTGTGTACGGAATGGCGATTTCTGTAAATCCTCAATCGAACCTTGGTAAGAGTCTTGTGGTGGTTCATTCTGCAGGGTGGAGGATTCTGGCGTATCAGTGTGGGTGCGATCGGGGAGTTGGGGAGGTTGAGGTATTGATGTTACTACGCGGGGGGAGGAAGTCGCTTCGGTGGTGCTGATTAGCGGATTGTTAGAGTGAGTAGAAGGGCAAGACAAACCAAGGGGCGCAACGTAGCGCATGAGATTCTTGAGGAAAAGGCGGCAGCGGTTGGCGATTCTATTGCCAGCTGCTAGCACTTCAATAGTTTCCATGGCCATCTCCAGATGCTTGAGTAGACTGGCTGTTTCCGGAACAAAGTCCGGTCGGAGCGCTAACTGGCGTACTTGGCTGACAATAAGGACTTTTGATACAAGTACCAAGCTCGCGTTGAATGCTGTTTCATGATGTTAGATTCTTTTCTAAATGAACGGTTGTAGTAGAAGTACTGTAGTAAAGCGTAAACCACCAAAAACCCAGAAGATCGCTACGATACTTCACTTTGTGTATAATCTCTACCGTCTCAATCGCGCTCTCCGCACACACTTTGATGCTAGCCCATCCAAAGTTCCAAAAGAAATCACCCTCAAACTTATTGGTACTTGGCCCTCCTCCCCAAATCTCGCTCAGTCCTTTGACAACAAACTGCCTATGGAGAAGTGCTCGGGTGTTGTAGTAGCGAAGTGACAGTATGATACTTTGTCGCCAAAACTTGCTCGGTGGGCCGCCGCCATTTGGGATATCTGAGGAAGATACCATACTGAGAGCAGCTGGGAGCTGCTGTCGCCAGATAGAGAGTTTTTCTTCTATCTCTGCGACACGAGCTACATCGGCAAACGTGGGTTCTACTTGATCCCCGCCACCGAGATTTCCCCCGTATAGCGTGTCAATTATCATGCTTAAGAGTGTATATAGCTTTCTAAGCTTCTAATTAGCTAATACGAGGTCGAATGAAGAGGCGTCCTCACATGGAGAGAATAAAGAAGGTGACTGATGTAGGAGTAGACGGCTGAACTGGAACAGGTGACATGTTTGTCTTGAACACATCATCTTCAACGTCCAATGGGAGGTCTAGCTTCTCTGCGTACGTTGCTATTGCAGAAGGCCGGCCAAAAGTCATGCATAGGGTTCTATGAGCCAGTCAGTGGTGGTGTCAAGTTGAGATCTTACCACTCAGCCTGCTTACCTGTCTAGCAAGACACAACCATACCAAGCTCTTTTTCTCAGTTCTCTCTCCAAGGGCGGGAACCGTTGCAAGGCTTGATTTGAATGTAATCCTAATTGTAATGCTATTCGTACAGCTAACCCGTGTGTAGTCCAACATTGATTCGGCTTCCGTGTGCTCTGAAGGTAATGGCTCATTAGCAGCAGCAAGTGTACTATTCACCATCAGTTCCGTTGGCCACCAAAGACTATTTCTGACGCCTCACCCGAATCTAAACTTGCGAGTCTAAGAAAATGGCCATCACATAAACCAAACCCTCTTTGATAAAACACCTCAGCAGTCTTATATTTTTCTTCAGTGCTAGTATCCGTCTCTGTGCTGGCTCTGCTGCCCATCGCCATAACTAAGTTCAGCAAAGCTAGCCATGTTCGCCGAACCTTTGAAAACCCGTCCCTCAAGGCCCCCTCGTAGATTTCTAGGAAACTAGGCTGATGCAGATATGGAAACAGAATGTTAGTGTTCTGGAAATACAAGGTTACGTAGTGTAATACACGCTTTTGAGGGGGCAGGACATATATATTGACGTTCCCTGCCCGAGTGTCGAGTTCACCTCCAGCCGATGGGGCTGGCGAGTTATGGGGAGAGATGAAACGAGAGGGTGACTCCCGAGTAGAATCTGTGGGGTGAAACTCTTTAGTGAAAGTTGTGGTTACGCTCACGGACGTTGCTAGGGCGCGAGTGACGTGCCCAATGAAGGCTATATTTGATGACGGGCCTGAACAACGATATGTTTAGAACAACTGAAAGGTGTATCGGGCAGTTGCGGTTACCAAAATAACCATAATCCTCTTCATCCCCAACATTCAGGGCACCCATGCCGTCAAGAACCGTATCTTGGCTCGATTCATCTTCTAATTGCCCCAGCTTCAGGCTTACGAAAGTTTCCCCGCTGTTTACGTCTACGCTCGGTGTGTCTGACCCTTCAATTCGGATACGTTTTGAAGGTGGACCGTCAGCGCTAACACTGCGCCGGTTCTGCACGTCGTCGTTAACGTTGTGGTCTGGGGCCATGAGTGTAGAAGGTGAGTTGGGAAGCTGAGACTTGGAGGCTTGCGCTGCCAGGAGGTTTTCGACGGCGAGCAACCGAGTCTCGAGGCGGCCAATGTAACTATGGGATTTAAATTTAGAACTCGTGAACTAAGATTTCGCATTACCAAAAAGGCATTTATACTCTTTTCCAACGATCGTATTCGAAGAAGAAGCACTTTGTTGATAAACGCAATCGAAATCTAGGTCTAAAATATGATGAATGTCAACATAACTTTCCCGAGTAACTGCCCGGATAACAGCAGGCAGATAAAAGCGATCAACTTGCCTCTACACATTGAACATTTTGGCCGAACTCCATCGCACTAGGTAAAGCAGTCTTGTGCGTAAGCTTCTCATTCAACCCTTCAGGATTGCGATTCACATCAACCGGCTCTCTAACAGGAACTATCCTATGGTCAGAAACCAAAGCAAATATTTTTCACACCTTCGATTTCCTCGTTCTGCAGGCATTGCAAGCCAAAGAAACTCTTTTCCTCTTGGAACCACTAGCTGAGTTCCCACCTCCACTATTTGATTCGCTTCCGCCTTGTTGAGAGGGAGAGGGGCTAAATTGAATTTGGTGCTGTAGTCGGTGGTGCCCGCTATCAGCGGAGTTATCTTGAGAGTTCCTGTCTTGATCCATTCTTGTCGCGATGGCCAAATGGGAACCGATTAGAGAGGATCCGACGGAGCAAGGTCGGATTCTTGCAGGCGCGGCTCTAGTGTTTGGAGAAAGGTCAGCGGGAGACCCTTCATCCTCGAAAGTTCGCCGGGTGTCGAGTTTTGGTTACTAAGCTGGGCGGTAGGCATGGGAGACAAGAGAGCACCCCAACTCTTTCGAACTACCGCGTAATTCGCCTCGATACCTATTAGCTACCAGTATTTGGTGGACTACGGTAACTTACTCGCGCAGATTCATGAGCTAAGCAGAGGCTAAAGATATTAGAGTCTTGTCACTTGAACGGCTAACTGATCTGGTTCTGTCTCTAGTATCCAACTTCAATTCAAGCAATGACCGCGAATTGGCGATATATACCCTTTGAGAAAGGTAATTGTTGTAATAATAATCACTTTGAGGAGGTGAGTGTTCAAGTGGAGCTTGGCGTGCGGCGGCTGCTGCTGACTACCAGCATTTGATCAACGGCAGCAAAGCTTTTTTACGACTTATCATCCCCAGAAGGCTAGTCCCATACATGGTTTAGAGAAGATCCCGAAATATTCGTATATGCAGAGGAGTTCAGGGACGCTCATTGCCTCAAAACTCAAGCTCAGAATATACACAATACTCTACGAGTAGTCTTCAGCGCTTTTCTAGCCGCTGGCAAATATATCCATAAACCTGTCGTGTAGGCCACGCCTCCCCATAGTTTTGTCTCTGGATCTCTTCCCCCAACTAATACGGGAGTTATGATGCGCCGAAAGGCTTCCTCTGTCTATCTAAAGGCCCACTCCGATATAAATTTGTGATACATGAATGCCTGAGTTGCCGGGGCTCAGTGAGTGTGAGATCCACAAGTGTAATTTAAGCTACTAGGGTGACCCAGAACGAACAAGCAACCCTCATACCAATAGGATCATCGCCAATCGGTCTGTTCCTCTAAGATCCAGCAATGAATTCTGCCATGGGGGTCTCAGAGAAGCAGCTTGAAGCTGTGAAGTGTAAGGACTATTATCATGGCTATATTCGTACCTAATGATAACCCATGATCTCTGGAAGGTTGAAAATATATCATTTGAGACAAGTTTGGTCCTTGTGTGTCCTAGCGTGCGGGAAAATACCCCAACAAAAGTTTCATACAAATTTAATTGTATCAGGGGAAATTCGTGACCATGAGTTCGTAGTTCAGCCTTATGAAAGCATGTCAATCTCACCTCACGAACATCCTATCACTCAATCCCACGATATTCAACCCCTGGGATTTGTGGCTGGGAGTTTTTACTGAGGCTTGAAAGCTTGGCTACTTGAATGATGCAACTCGTGCTGGAATTGCCTGGGCACCAGATGAGTTTAGTGTATTGTAGCGAGGTTCGAAGTTCTCGGTGCTTGGGGGGCACATGCGTTTCGGTAGAGGTGCTTCTCGGAAAATATGGCACATAGCAAACCTTCTGGCAAGGAAGTACATGGTGCACTGAGTACGGAGGCGCAGTTGTTTCTCATCCCGTTGAAATTGACTATGCTTTACCGAGTTTGTGATGCCAGGGGAAATGGAGAAGAATCTAAAGTTAGAAGGTACTAGTGGGGTAATGGAGGGAGAAAAGGTCACTGGAATCTCAAGGTCATTCGTGAAATCAAGATTGGTTCGTCTCATAATCTAGCCACTACACGACGCTACTCAAATCAGGTTGAGCATAGATAGTGAAAGAAATCTCGCTACTATAAGCCAAACAGCAGTTAGTAGAAAGCACTAATATCTCAGGTAATAGCACTTACTTGCACAATGCGAAAATTGACACTTGTGTAGGCGAGAGTTTAGATAGGTAACGTCCAAAGCGGTACACCTATATTTGTGTAGTATGCCGTGTATTCAGTTTGGGATACTGCGAACTTCAAACCTCCCTAGTACTGTATTTTTGTTACTTGCCAGTCCCAAAGAACACAAAAGCAAATTAATACACCCCTTCACAGTAACAGATAGCAAAAACTATCAAATCATTAATCGTAAACTGGTCATAGTAAGACCTCCCCGGCGCCAGATATATAATACAGTACTTAATCTAAATGTCTGTTTCGGCATGGCTACCTTATCCGGGCGATCTCCCCATGAAGTTCGAACTCCCACCAGCACCAGAACGCAAATATACGGCTCCTTCCTCCTCCTCCTACCTCTTTAGGCTTGATCCCGGACCTATTGCTATTGATAAGGTCATTTGAATGCTGAGCGCTATCCTCTTCAGTAGGGGCACTCAAACTCTGGGTGGGGTGAGGGTGGATTCAGGATAAGCAGGTTCTGCTTCCACCAAAACCGATGACATGGGCCATTAGCCAAGCGGGTTCAAGGATCCAAAGGGCTCCTGTGTTTAATTTATCGAAGATCGAAAATATATATACATGCTCTCTAAGATACAAAATCCCTGCACTAACGAGATCTGGTCCGGATTATAAATCCCAACAGTCAGTCCACCTGTTTGCCCGGATAGGCACGACGCTCAGGTCGAACATCGATGAGAATTTGGCCCGGACAACATAAGTTATTGGCTTTCATCTCAAGCGCATCCAAAGCCCACCCAAATTTCGAGGACCCTTAAGTCTAGTTCGACCTCAAAAGTCTATCCAACTTACACTGATAGATGATTGGTCCTGTGAGATTCATTTGAACGATCAAGGCGGTAGACCCGACATCATACTACCGTACCCTAGTAACCACAGCCGTGAAAGAGAGAGAAATAGTGCTGGAGGCACAAAGTAGCTTATTTCAGCAAAATGAAATGGCTCTTTCTACTATTACATAAGACAAATGACCATGGATATCCCCCATTGGTTACCGGTTGGCGAACAGGCGGGGACCATCGTACCCCACAGCACTCGGATGGGGGAGATAATCCGTGAATACTGTCAAGCTACCATACCGGTAGATCCCTTTCTGGCAAATAATAATTGTACTGTACTATCCGTAAAAGTGCTGACGAGGTTTCCACTTGGTTACAATCAATAGGCTTAGCCGCATACGGGTGTCAGGAACCACCATCCATTGGAAATGGTCACAGACTGACCCTGGCATCCGAGCATCACTTCAGCGCAGCCAATAACCTGACCGGAGCTCCGAAGAATAGGTTACCGGGGCTACTATGGGGTTTCGAGCAAAAACTTTTAAATACTACCGGTATGCTGCATCATAAGTATTGGAACAAATGAACCTCACAGTTGGCGTTGTTGCCTCTCCCAGTAAAGTTGGGTATATTTTCTTTTATTTGTCTTGCTGCGAGTGATGGGCTACTCGCGCGGACGGGTCAGTAGCGCATTCGCCCGGTAAGGGGGGTCATGAGAAATCTCGATAGGTTCTGCTAAATAGATTTTAAGCAACTGATGTCATCCTCTTATCATATGTACCGTACTAGTACACCTTTCTAGCTTCGCTTTTAGTTAATCAGCTCTTCCCCAAGTAAATGCGCGACTAACCGGTCCGCGCGAGTGGCCCATCGCTCGCAATAGCGGAGGGCTGAGTCGATTATTATTTTTTGGCGGGTTATTACACCCCTTTCTCCGAAAAGGGGAATTCTGGACCTCTTCACAGGAGATTCAATTATTCCGCTTTGAACGGTGCCCCGGTTACCGTATTCACGGCAGACCCGCAAAGGTCAGTGATCTGCAAGATCCCAAAATCTCACCCCACGTGTCCATTTCGTGCTCGTTCTTGAAATGGTGCAATACCACCTCGTGTATCATCAACGCTCACTATCGGAATCACTGCATTCAGCTCTTGAGGCAAGGTCTAGAAGGACAGCATGACAAGATGTATTTCCAATTGTTTCATCAACCCCCACGTTTAGATATCCATAATGCCCCTCAGTACCGTGCAGCAGCTACCCTGTTCTTCACCCCAGCTGACGAGCTCTAGACTCAAAAAGTTGGATACGATCGTCCTGCTAATAGATTGCACTACCGATACCCTCATCTGATTACCTCTTATCTGGATAACCCCTCGGAGCTTTTGCGTCCCGCTCACTGTCCGACCCAGGGCCTCAAAGTGATACCATACTATCAGTAATCTCGTAATTTTAGTAAGAATGGACCTAGAGACCCCATCTTCATCTTCTCCGGAACAGGCCCACTCTTCAGCAACCGGGTACGTCTTGCTAGGCCCTTCTCACCTTGATAGCCTTACCGGCCGCTGATTTATACGACCTAAATCGCTCCCGCTGAAGAGCGTCGACATACATACCCATGCGTTCTCTACGACCAAGATCGGACAGCCAGGAGATCAAGCCCATACCGGCGTCGTCGGAGTCGCAAACCCCACTCTTGCAGGGCCAAGAACGAAAAGATTCGTATGAAAGTACTAGCAGTCGGTCCGACGAAGAACTCCTTATCGGAGAAATTTCCGGAGTTCAGGAGTCGGTTTTTGATGACCCGGTCCTTGCACACTTTTATCAACCACATCACCTTTACGAAGGACTACACCGGTTTGATCCACAGGCAGAGTGGTCGAAGAGTGATGAGGCAAGAGTAGTCAAGAAGATTGACAAAAAAATTATGATCTGGTGTTGTATTATGTTTATCGCGTTGCAACTTGATAGACAAAATATCAGTGAGTACTTCCTGAATCGGAGCAATAGGAAGCTAACGCTCTGAAGAACAGGCCCTCACGGATGATTTTCTAGCTGACTTGGGGTTAAATACGAACGGTTGGCCTGGCCGCTTCAAAGCTTCGTAAATTAAATTCGAGCTAATCATATGATAAACAGATTACAATATCGGACAAGCTATATTTTATGCTTGTTTTTTGTTTGCAGAAATACCTTCGCAGATGGTAAGCAAGATAATAGGCCCTCATAGATGGATACCGATACAAATGGTCCTGTGGAGCATCATAGCCTCTGCTCAGGTAGGCGTGTTAGGCCTGCGTATAGTCGTAGATTTCCCTGACTTCAAGATTAAATAGTGCCTCTTGACCGGCAGAACATCTTTCTATATCACTCGTGGGCTGGTTGGTGCGATTGAAGGTGGATGTTAGTACCGTCCGATTTCTGAATTAGGAAGATAGTGATGCTGAAATTTCTAGTCATTCCAACAACGATTTTGTACTTGTCTTACTTGTAAGCTCCCCTCTATAGCCAAGGAGGCTGTCCGCTAATTGTGCGATACTAGCTACACTTCGAGAGTACTTTCCCATCACGAGTAAATCGCAGGGTTAGGGTTAACATAATTCCAGGAGCTTCCGATCCGGCTTTCCTGGTTCTGGACAGGAACCGCACTCACTGGGATAGTGGCATCTTCCCTGGCTGTTGGAATTCTTTCCCTTCGTGGCAGCTTTGGGTGGGAAGGGTGGAGATATTTGTAAAACCTCTCTACGCCTCGGTAGTGTCCAGGGGAGCTAATGTGGTTGCTAGATTTGTCATTGAGGGCACCGCTACTACGGTGAGTCCCAATTGGAAGGGCGAAATTTGAGCCATGAAGCTCATCATTACTTCCAGATTGTTGGTATCATTAGCTGGTTTTATATGCCACCATCGCCAACACAAACTAAAAGCTGGTTTCGAGGACAGAACGGCTGGTATAAGGTCACCTGAAATCCGAGGCTATGCTCGACCTAACAAGTGACCCTCTGGGCATACAGGTTTACTCCGAAGGAAGAAATCATCATGGTCAATCGAGTTTTGAGGGATGACCCTACAAAAGGTTGGGCAATATATCGGGAAAGTAGATGAGAGTAATTACTGATGTGTATACGCGAGGACCAGGCGACATGCATAACCGTCAAGCCATTGGAATGGGCGGTTTTATTAAAAGCCTCATGGACTATGATTTATGGCCGCTCTATGTGGTAAGTTAGCCATAAGTTTAGACGCCACATGTTTTTGGTATAACTTTTTAGCATAGGTCGGAGTGATGTCCTATATCCCCATGAACCCTCCAACCAGTTATCTCACCTTGATATTACGAGATCTAGGTTTCACAGTTACCCAAAGTAATCTCCTCACAATTGTATATCCACCACTGAATCGAAGCCTCATCCATTGCTGACACATCTGGAACAGCCATCGGTATTGCTGTTAGTATTCTGGCTCCTGACTCTGACCAAGCTTTCCGAAAAGCGTTCTGAAAAAACCTTCATTTCATCCTTCGGTGTTCTATGGTGTCTCCCATTGCTTCTAATTCTACGATTTTCACCGGATAACACAAACGCTTGGTGGAAATATGCAATTACAGCATTGCTATGTGGTGCTCCATATCGTAGGCCGCATTCCGACCTAGACAGCAGCGGTCAGAGGCTAATTTTTTGGCAGCGCACGCCATCCTCGTCGCTTGGAATTCTGCCAATTCAGGCTCTGTCCGCACCCGTACCGTAAGTGCGGCCATATACAACATGGCGGTGCAGTCGTCATCCATCATCTCCGCGTCTATTTACAGAGAGGACGATAGGCCTAACTGTACGTCTTACCTTTGGCCCCTACTACCTCGGTAAACGGCTCAGCTAACGGACTGGGCAGATCGCAGAGGGAATACGGCCTTGATATTCATTACTATTTTCGACATCTTGCTCTTTTGGGGTGTCAAGAAATACTATAGGTGGAGGAATCGATCAAAAGAAGAGATATGGGGACGAATGGGAAGTGTAGAAAGGGCGAATTACCTAGCGGAGACAAAAGACGAGGGGAACAAGAGGTTGGATTTTAAGTTTGTTCATTGACGCAAGCTATTTCGGACAGGCGGCTGGAGGGACGATTGGGTTTACTATTCAGATTTTTACTTTAGATTTTGCGGAAGCGGGAGCGATATATAAAATGGGTTTGCTGTTAGGCAGTCTAATCAAATTGGAGGACCGCATGAAGTCCACCGACGTGCCGGAAGTTTACGTGATCCTTCCCCTCGCCTATAGCCTACCATCGGTTTCACCAGCTCCAACCTCGAAATCCGAGTCACAGTCTGAGTGACGATATATGAAGCGCCCCAGCCCAACTTCCTCCCGGTCACCGCCCCATCCAGAACACTGGAATGCATACTATCCCACGAGCCAGTAACATCTCCTCTCCTGCCCAGCACAAGCACATCACCGTATAATGCCAGCGCCGAGTTAAACCTACTTTACTGCTCTTCCCTGACTACTGGTACATCCCGAGTGAAGCTTAGCAACCTCAGCGAGAGAGGGAGCATAAACCAAAACCAAAATCAGCGATATATGGAAAGGACGGAAGCAAGAAGCAAAAAATAAATAAAAGCTGCTTAGTACTAAGGAGGGAATCAATATACCGTAGTTAGATAGAGTATTGTCATAAAGCTAAGAGAACAAAGAGATGCGAAGCGGGAGGACCTAGAGTTTTCCAATATCGGTGCAGAGTCGGCATCATACTATGGAGGAACAACCAGCGGGGCAGGGAATTGTTTAAACAAAATTTCTTCTCTTATTATCATACAAAACATAGGATAAATTTTCCCCTGAGGTTGGGGGTTTTTTTCCTCTTCCAAGAGTGTCCAATTTGGGGTCCTGCATCCTTGTTTTTACCGATTTCGGTTATGATTGATGACTTTGGTATTCAGAGATTTATTCCTTATTAATTTTTATTTTGGGTGCGTGAAGTTTTAGGTTTTCTAGACCATACTTGGTGGCGTCTGCCATGGGTCCTCCTGTGCTGGTATTTTACGAATAAATACGAGGGTACGGCACTTTTCCTCACCTCTCCAGTTCTTTTTTTTAGTCGGATCGCACCGTACTTGCCCATTGTGGGGCCGCCGACTAAAAAGTGCCAAGCCTAAGATCCACATTTTCGGAAACCTAAATCCCCAAATCTTAGCGCCAATTAATCCGAATACTTTTGAACCGCCAAGCACTCATGGAGCACTGGCGACAACAAGAGTTGAAGGAACTAGTTACACAAAGAGACTAACTTAGTCTGTGCAGCGGGTAACCCATAAATCCGATAATAATGCGGGTGATAGAGCATGATGGGGGCTAACCGGGCTGCTGGAACCATCCGCGACAGCGCACGCCCGGGGAAAGTCCGTGAGAGCAGAGCAAGGCTTCCTATGTTACATTGATCGAAAGACAGACGACAAGGCCATGTCCTACCGTTGTCATGCCTTGCCATGCCACGCTATGTGCGCTACGGTCCATGCCTTCGCGTTTCGGATTGCCGCGAGGAAAGTGGTGACGAGAGGGACGGATTGGATGGGATTGGATCGAGTTTTATTACCATGGCGTACTCGTAATTTACTCGAGTACTGATATCTGTAAAACGGACTGCTATTGCATACCAAAAATTCTGGCGTTCCGACGCTCTGGCCAATCTTTGGCCCGGAATGCAATAGCAGTCCGTTTCACAAACGCCAGGCAATTACCGGTACTAGTAGCTTGTAAAATGGAGCGGGGATGGATAGGCGGGGAAGTAGACGCTGCAATAACTGGCGTTATGCTGGGGCTTCGTAATTAAAGAGGGGCTTCGATGCCGCATTGTAATGCTAGTAGGGTACTCATCGGGTAGTAAAAAGGCAGACTCCGGGCTCTTGTGGCTGTACAGTGTCTATACTTACTGTACTATATATGCTACAACGCTGTAGAGAGAGCGAAGTATTCGTGAGAATGATATAGTACGGTATATTCCTTCAATCTCTACCTTTGGGTATCATACCTCTGGCCTTGGACAGGCACTTGTACCTGAGCAGACCGGAGCACGCAAGCCATCAACGGACCGTTCTTTTCTTTTATTTAACTAACTTCCTCTTCCAGAAAATTTAACTATCTCTCGGCCCAGTACTTGTACTAGGGGGTGAGCAAAAGTACGGCGAACCTTGTTTCACCCACGCAAAATTTTGGTGTGTGTGACCACCGGAACAGCCAATCTTGGCGCGATTTTTGCAGGTGGAAAAAAGTCTGGCGAACTCTCGGCGAAACGAGTTCACCGTACGCGACCCCAGATTGGCCGATTGGCCTACGAGCCAATTAGAGCAGCTTCGCCGTACTTACCCTTAACCCCCGGTACAAGTACTCAACTAATAAGATAGCCCCTAACTAACGTATTCATGGGAAATTATTAGTAGTGCCATGTCACTCATGTCATGCTAGGACGGTATGCTATGTCCTGCGGCGCAGCACTTTAACCTTGTCTTCTTCCTGTCAAAGACTGGCGTGTGTTGTCGGCGCATGTCATGAATAGGTAGGTAAGTAAGTACTGTGCTTTAGTAACCAGTCTCAGGATGTCTGGCGGTGATCGTGACACGTGCTTTCGAAAGAGGCTGGAACGGAAGAGGAGGTTAGGCTGCTGAGTGTGGTTAGTCGACTTAGAGTAGTAATGAATTACTAGTGTGCTGTATCATACCTAACCGCCCGTGAAGCTTCGTATGTGGGTGTATGGTACTCTATGGTAGTAGAGCGGTGGGCTGTAGTTGTAGCACAATACGGCACCGCCACATCATGATACTTATACAAGGGTCAGGCATTTAGTCATGGTGCACCCAGCGGGGTAACGCCCTACTATGTGTAGTACGCATGCGAAGAACATCGTGAGAATTATGGCTTCCCTTTTCATTATGAAGATCAATCAAGGAAAATTGTGATAGGTGATGTTGATAACTTC
>Ga0307507_10008547_pt1 | contig 14091 bp, 7 predicted proteins | sample 7_EM_MG_FD_207223 | JGI IMG/M metagenome (GOLD analysis project Ga0307507, IMG submission 207223) | Populus trichocarpa ectomycorrhiza microbial communities from riparian zone in the Pacific Northwest, United States - 7_EM | ecosystem: Host-associated > Plants > Roots > Unclassified | place... | reverse complement strand
GATTTTCTCTTCATCCCTTACATTTCTCAACTTAATTTGATTTCCTGAAAACTTAGATATGTGTGTTTAGCTTTTTTTATAGCTGTAATTGCTTGTGTTATGTGCACAGTCCAGTACGCACTGGGATAAGCTTAAAAGCTTTTCTGTATGAATTAGTAGGATTAGCTTTTGTATCTGTTATCTGCATGTACCAACGTGTTTACATATTTCAGTGCCACAGTTAAACTAAACTCCATGCGAGGGCAACAAATTTGGCTAGGGAGGATTTGGGTTAAGGGAAGGGGAAGGTGGGGTTAGAACCACAACCTTTGTTTGGTTCTCATTTCAGTAGAGGGAAGGGAAGGATTAGAAGGGTCCATACCCCTCATATAGTAAGAACTATCAAACCTCAATTTGGGGAGTTGAAAGCAATAAAATATTTAACTCAGTTTCTCTATTCTTAAATAACAAAAAACCCTTAATTTAAAATTAGAAAAGAACTCCATCCCCCTCGTTAAAAATTTCTTTTTTTTTAGTTATCTCACCTATATTAAGTCCTACATTGCCTCCCCTTCCCCTCTCTTCAATTGACACATCCGAACAGGATAAGGGGTCAATCCTACCATTCCATCTTTTCTGTACCTTTAACAATCTTTATGCCCTTTACCCTTTTCCATTCCAGCACACTGGGCATCCAATATTGATTGTAACTAAAAATTAGAATGTTCAAGGACAATTTGTTTTTCTTTGGCCCAATGGCTGGCTTACACTAATAGGTAGCCCTTCCAATAAGACTGAGCAGTAGAATTAGATTCCAAGTCTCTCGATACAATGGTCAGCGACTTTAACAACTAAACTAAGAAGCTTCTTGTGTTCAAGGACTAGAAATTGGTTGATGCTTCTGCATCCTATTGATCTTGCACCATATTGTGTATGTGAAGATTTATGGATGGTGACTTAATTCTTCATATTGGGTAATTTTTTGGTTCTAGATAATAGATAAAATTGCCAAACAATATTCGATTTGCATGTCTCTGTAGTAGGTATTCATTGTATGCAGTCCAATACTATGATGTAACTCCAGGTAGTCAGTCCTGTTCATATTAGGGAGGAAAGATACACAGCATTCTGTTGGTCAATATGATCATTTCATCAACTAGCTACCTTTCACTCCTAATGACATGAGCTTGGAGTTAGAGTCCCTTTCTTTTATCCTGTCTTTTCTTTGAATCTTTGAATACCTGCCTTTTACAATTCCCAGATGCAAGCAAACTTATCTTGTAAAACATGTACTCTTTTTCAAACCTTTTAAAGCTAAACAGGCTATAACACTTCTGTCAGGACATCTTACTTCAAGGAGTGACGTCTACAGTTTTGGTGTGGTCTTGCTTGAAATGATAACTGGCAGAAGATCAATGGATAAGAACCGACCTAATGGAGAACATAACCTTGTTGAGTGGGCGAGACCACATCTAGGGGAGAGAAGAAGATTCTACCGGTTGATAGACCCTCGGCTTGAAGGTCACTTTTCAATAAAAGGTGCCCAGAAAGCTGCACAGCTAGCTGCTCATTGCCTTAGTAGGGATCCTAAAGCCAGGCCTCTAATGAGTGAAGTGGTCAACGCATTGAAGCCTCTGCCCAACCTCAAGGACATGGCAAGCACATCATATTATTTCCAGACCATGCAAGCTGAACGGGTTGGATCCAGCCCAAATGCGAGAAATGGTGTCCGCTCACAGGCTGGATTGTTATCTAGGAACGGGCACCAACAAAGGAGTCTTTCAATACCACATGGTTCCCATGCTTCCCCTTATCACTATCAATACCCCCATAAATCGCCAAAACCCAATGGTAAACCATAGTAGCACAGGATCATTGAAGTATGTGCTTCTTTTAGCCACCTCTTTTCATTCATTTCTTTTTTCACCTTTGTTCTCAGTATAGATGTATTTTCTGTGAAAGCAATTGTTCTTGGACAACTTTGAAGGCAATGGAGGAACATGCCTCTATGTGTTGTATTTAGAATGATGACCTTCCCACAGGGGGTAATGTTAAGGACAGGTGAAGCTCATGGCAAAAAATCTGTCAGTCATGTTTCACTGCAGTCAGGAAAATGTTTAAAGATTATTAGCTCCTATGCCCGATTGGAAAAATTTTCCGTTATAGTTCCTATCTGTTGACAATTTAAATCGTGGCCACATAGTAAAAAAAATGATGAGAAATATGCAGGTAAGAGTTTATGGTTTTGTTTGTTTAGATAATCTTCAAGGCGCTTCTTCCAGTATACGAGCAGTATAATGGCCAAGACTCCAATATGAAACTGTTGCTATGGGCAGAATGGGTGATAACTAGTCTGGGGTGGGCAGGCAGCGCTGCTAGGGAGCGAAACCCCCCAACGCAGCATGCGAATGACTTTGCACAGACTCCAAGGAGTCGAGGCGTGAGGATTGAGATGAATTGGAAGGACGTGTGATTCCCATTGAAGGTATGCCAACGGAACCTAGTCTTTCCTGTTACCAGGTCATCCTACCTTAGGGCTTGACAGCCTTCTGATGTTTGATGTTTCTGCTCGTAATAATTCAATGTTATTCAGCCATTCAGACTGGAATAAATTGCCTCTTTCAATAAATAAATAAATAAAAAACCGCGAACAAGTGGTTGAAAGATCATAGCATATCAGACCTACCATCCATTTTAATAAGCATTTGCGTAAATAAGGTTTATTTATGTATGTACAACACATGTAATTATGTTAGGGTCTCAGCCTCGAAGACCGCTTCTTGACATCTAGCTAAATGTGCAGAAATGATTCTCGATCCATTCCAAAATGATGTATTTCATGCAAATGCTAATTCATCACCTTGTCAGTTGTTCTTTGGATGTGCTCTCAAAGATCTTATCGGCATTTTCAACCTCAAATCCATCTCGCCCGTGAAACTCCTTGAGCAGTTGAAGATGGTGATACAAGTTATTACCTCGTAATTGAGCACAAAAAACTCATTTCATTTTTTACACTGGCAGACTTATGAAGATCATAAGCTTCAATATGGCAGTGATCTTAATAGCAGTGGCCAACCACATTTGAGAATCAACAGTAAAAGTCATTTCAAGCAGAACATAAGGGAGTTTTTTACCTCTTCCTTGAGTAGATTTTTATATTGAGGCAACACAAGGTGTTCGGCAACCTCAAAGAAATCATTCAATTGTTATCAACCCTCTCAGAGAAAGAGAAAGACAGAAGGGTATTTGAGAGTGTGGTAGCGGTTGCTTTTCAAAGTGATTTTTATTCCAAAACACATTAAAATAATATTTTTTTTTTAAATTATTTTTGACATCAGCATATCAAAATGATATGAAAATATATTAATTTAAAACAAAAAAAATAAAAAATTTTCAAAAATTTTCAAAAGTACTTTCCAACCGCAGTGCCAAACATTGCCGTAACAATAACTAAAACAACAAATTATACTTGATCCATGAAAATAAAAAACTATAGATGAAGTCACTCCACAATTTTTGATAAAGGTCATTATTTATGGTCCAACACGGGTGAAAAAAAAATTCAACTAGCGTTCGCTGTCGAAATTGTGTTGTCTATAGCGAACCAGCGTTCGCTGTCGAAATTGTGTTGTTTGCAGCGAATCAGTGTTCGCTGCTGAATTGTGCTGTCAGCAGCGAATGAGTTTTCACTACCGAATTGTGTTGTCAGCAATGAATTAGTGTTCGCTGCCAAATTGTGTTGTCTGCAACGAATTAATTTTTGCTGTCGAATTGTGTTGTCTGCAACGAATCAGTTGCGCTATCGAATTGTGTTGTCTCAAGCGGAACAGTTTTTGCTGCCAAATTGTGGTGTCCCAGTGAATCAGTTCGCTTATGATTTTGTGTTTTAGCGAATCAGTTCGATGATGAGTTTATGTTGTAACGAACCAGTTTGTTGACGAGTTGTGTTGCAGCGAATCAGTTCACTGATGAATCTGTGTTTTGACAAATCAATTTCGTTGACGAGTCTGTGTCATCAGTTTTGCTAACGAATTTGTATTCCAGCAAATCAGTTCACTGATGAGTTTGCATTGCAGCAAATCAATTCGCTGACAAGTCTGTGTTTCATCAAATCAGTTTTGTGGACGAGTCCATGTCGCCAATTTTCGTTGACAAACGGTATGTCACCAACGAGTCAGTTTTGCTGACGAATTGCATGTCACAAGAGAATCAGTTTCGCTGTTGAATTTTGTATCACTAGTGAAGCAGTTTTGCTGCCGATTTTTTGCGGCAGACTCCCATGTCAGAAATGATGTAAATGCTTATAACGATCTCATTGTATGATTGTGTAATATGTGGAACACTTGAATGTGAGCATGTGTATTTTTGAAAAATGTATGGTAACGAGTTATGTGATTATCAAATACAAATATTCTGATTGTGATCATTTTTTTTTATTAAATGTATGAAATTTTATAGATCAAAACAAAATTAAGTTAGAAACCACTAAATCAGAATATAGAAGCATGTATATATAAAAGCCAGGGGAACAAGCTATCTTAAACAAATAACAGTACATTACAAACTAAAACATAGCCTAACTAACCGCTACATAAGCAGCGCTGCAGAAAGCAGCAAATTACCCCAAAAAATACCAACAAGAACCCAATGCCTAGACATATAGGCAACCCGCAGCACCAACCATCAGCAGGGGACAAGCTGAATGACCCAAAACAAGACTACATAAAACGCATCAAGGACCACAGCACCGTGATGGCCATAGATCGAACAAAGTGCAGCCATAATGGAAACAACTCTGTAGCACAGGCCACAACTGGACGCATGCCAGCAGACAACAGCAAGGCTCCTCCTCTGAGAAGCAATCATCCGTGAGGAAAGCCAACCTGCAATACAGCAGAAAACAGCAACAACCAGCAGCAGGAAACCAGCCCGCCAAGCTGGACGCAACAAACCAACTGATTGTACAGAGCAACCAGAGGAACCAGCAGCCCACTTCAAGAGATTGAGCCGACCAAACAGCTTCAAGAAGCACAACACATCAGGCTGCATATAGCAGCATCAACAGCCACTCCAGCAGCAAGGAGAGGGAGTAGCAAACCCAGCAGCAACTACAGAAAGGGCAGCAAATGAACCTGCATATAGCAGCAAAACAGCACCTCATGAAATCAGCTATTCGATGGATTGGTGACTGGCTCCTCTTCATAACCCAGGTACTTCTCAGCACCCAGACCCTGTTGTCGGGAAATCGAGAAATCTTTTCTCTAGTCTTAGAAGTGGTAGGAAATTCGCTACCCCTTCTATTCTGTAAAGTTTATTCTGCTGGATTTTCAGAGGGCGTAATAGCCCTCTGAACCATCATGAGGTGACTCACCTCATGAAATCAGCTATTCGATGGATTGGTGACTGGCTCCTCGGTTGCCGATTGCTTGTGGATGGCCCTTTTTGGGTTTGTTTGGCAGAGTTCTCCTGCTGGGTTGGCCAGTTCTGTACGCTTTCCTTGCGGGGTTTCTCTGGTTGTGTCATGGTTGTTGCTGCAGATTCCAACTGCTTTGTTTGGTCTACTGCTATAGTGTGCTTTGTTGGTTTGCTAAAGTTGATTTGCAGCTGTTATGTGCTGTGATATTGTTTAGCTTCTGGAGGGAAGTCTGGTCAGTTGGCTTCTTGCGTCCAGCTTGTTGGTCCCTCTGTTCTTGGATACTTTTCCGGCAGGCCTGCTGGGACGTGTCTGCTGTGGATGTGTCCCTAGCTTTGCCTGACTGCTTTGCTGTGTGTCCTACGGGTTTTTGTTGTTGACTGCTGTTTGAAGTCCTGTTCTTGCTACCCGAGGCTGCTAATGCTTTGGGTGGTTTGCCTAGCTGCTTGAAGCTAGTTGTTGGAGCTGGACTTCGTTCCAGCCCTATGGTGCTGCCACTATTGTTGGTTGGGTTTGTTGGTTCAGGCTGTTGCTGAGTATTGTATGACCCGGTTTTTGCTGGTTTGTTGCTACTTCGGCTGCTTGTTGCTGCGCTCTACCCACCAGGTGGTTTCTGTAGCTTGTATTTTCATTTTGAGTTTGCTGCGTTTTGAAGGTGCAAATAGATGGTGTCCCGTTGATGGATGTGCATCCTAGTCAGCGGTGGTTACTGCTACATGCAGTATACTTCTGGGTTTGTTTCAGTGGAATACTCCTAGTATGCTAGAGTAGCTGTGTGGTTTCCTCTCTAGCTAGTGTTGCTGCTTTTTGTAGGTTGGTTTGCTATGCTCTTTGAAGCCGGAAGCTGGCACTTCTGCTGGCTTTTGCTGGTCTGTTATGTGATCATTGATGTGTTGGGTGGTGCGACTGGGATCGGATCATCGACCGAGCAAGGACACCCCACTGAAGGAATAGGTAGGTGATTTCCACCCCCCTTCTAGCGTAACGTTAGCTTCTAAAGTGAATTTATTACGAAGGATCTATTGTTGTGCTTTATGGAATGCTAAACTGTCACAAATGGTTGTATGAGTATTACAAAAGATCTACCGTTGTATTATACTGAATGTTAATTGTCACGAATGGTTGTATGAGTATTACGAAGGATCTATCGTTGTATTATGTTGAAAGTTATTTGTCACGAATGTTTATATAAGTATTGCGAAGGATCTATTATTGTACTATACATAGTGATAAATTGTTATGAATTTTTATGAGTATTATGAGGGATCTATTGTTGTATTGTATTGTATTGAACATTAACTATCATGAATGGTTGGATGAGTAATACAAAGGGTGTACTGTTGTGTTATACTGAATGCTAAACTATCATGAATGGTTGTATGAGTATTACAAAGGATCTACCGTTGTATTATACTGAATGTTAATTGTCACAAATGATTGTATGAATATTACGAAGGATCTATCATTGTATTATACTGAATGTTAATTGTATGAATATTACGAAGGATCTATCATTGTATTATACTGAATGTTAATTGTCACGAATGGTTGTATGAGTATTACGAAGGATCTACCGTTGTATTATACTGAAGGTTAATTGTCATGAATGGTTGTATGAGTATTTCAAAAGATCTACCGTTGCATTATACTGAATGTTAATTGTTATGAATGGTTGTATGAGTAATATGAAGAATCTATCGTTATATTATGTTGAAGGTTATTTGTCGCGAATGTTTATATGAGTATTAAGAAGGATCTATTATTGTGTTATACATAATGCTAAATTGTTATGAATTTTTGTATGAGTATTACAAGGGATCTATTGTTGTATCGTATTGAACATTAACTATCATGAATGGTTGTATGAGTAATACGAAGAGTTTACTGTTGTGTTATACTGAATGTTAAACTGTTATAGAATGTTTGTTTGTGTATAAGAAATGATTTATTATCGTGTTTATTGAACATTAAACTATTACGGAACATTCGTACGAGTATTACGAAAGGTCTACTATTATGTTATAGTGAATGTCAAATTGTTATGAATCGTTTGAATAAGCATTTCAAAGGATATATTATCATGTTATAGTGATTTCATAAACCGCCTCTGGGATGTTTGATTGGTTAATGATTAACTGCGGCTAATGGCATCCTAAGTGGATGACCGAGATGAATAAATAATTAGCTTCAGCTAATGGCATCCTAAGTGGATGACCGAGATGAATAAATAATTAGCTTCAGCTAATGACATCCTAAGTGGATGACCGAGAATGATAAATGATTAGTTTCGACTAATGGCATCCTAAGTGGATGACCAGGATGGACAAATAATTAGCTTTGGCTAATGACAACCTTAGTGGATGACCATGATGATAAATGATTAGCTTCGGCTAATGGCATCCTAGGATGGATAAATGATTAGCTTCAGCTAAAGGCTTCATAAGTGGATGACCGGGATGGGTAAACGATTAGCTTCGGCTAATGGCATCCTAAGGGGATGACCGGGATGTTAGTTTCAAGAATTGACGCGTTCATGTGTACTATGTTTTGTATATACCATGTATATGAAATAACTATGATTGTTATGCTTTAAACAAAGAATAACGTTAGTTTGGTTAATAGTATTCGAGATGGATGACCGGGTTTGAGTATTGTAATTAGCTTCGGTAATTGACGAATTATTAAGGGTGATATTTACATAAGAAAGGAAAAATGAAAGAATTATGCTCTTTTGGTCTATGAATGAAATGTAACATTAATATTGCTTTATTATGTTTTCTTAAATTGCTTATAATGCTTGAAATTACCTTATGCTGTAATAGGGACATCATACCAACATGGTGCGTAAGGAAATCTGTTTTGCAGCTCACACATTTTGAAAAGAATATATATTCGCATGTTACGGGTGATTTAAGTTCTGTATGAACAGACGTATTAATCGCTTAATTAGTCGTCCGACCCCTTATGTAAAGACTTGTAATGAAAAATTGAAATGGGACACAAATGTGTATGTGCAAACATGTAGATATGACATGTATGAATGAATATATGCATGTGATATTCTTCTTATGAGGATGTTATATTGTGAAATTACATGAGGCTAGGATATTGAAAGTACTAGTTGTGTAACTTGCTATTCGACACTTTTGTATGAACTCGTGATGATAATGAGACTAGAATAAGAATGTGAATTTATGACTATGTCAATATGATGTAATGTAAACCTATGAGTATGAAAATATAATATTGTGGGCATGTGTATTGAGAATCCGTTTTATAGGAATGTTGATTTACATTATCCTATGTGAATTGTGCCTTGTTAATGAATGAAATGCAATTATAAATCTGCAGAATGATATGGTGAAAAACATCTAGAACCTGATGATTTATATAAAAACAAATCTCCATCGATTTTGGCCTTGAAAAGGCCAGGTCTTACAATATATATATGTGGAAATAATCTTTGATGATGCCTAGAGATAAAAATATACTAAGTAATGGTCTCGTTATGTATCAAGAGGTGCAAACAGAATTGGATCTTCGACTAGGTGAGGACATACTACGAGGGGAACAGGTAGGTGATTTCCACCTTCATCTCGTTCTATTAAACTCTCAAAGTACTCTTGTATAGTATTGCTATCCGAATTCAGTTGTTTAATTTATTCATAAATTGTAAAGAATATTGAGATTAGCTTTGGCTAATGATATCCATGCTGGATAGCCAAGAATGAATGATAAGATTAGCTTTGGCTAATGGTATCCATATTGGATAACCGAGAATGAATGATGAGATTAGCGTTGACTAATAGTATCCATATTGGATAACCAGGAATAAATGATGAGATTAGCTTTGGCTAATGGCATTTATGTTGGATAGTCGAGAATAAATACTGAAGATTAGCTTTGGCTAATGGTGTCCATGTTGGATAACCAGGAATGAATGATAAGATTAGCTTTAGCTAATGGTATCCATGTTGGATAAACGAGAATGAATGATGAGATTAGCGTTCGTTAATAATATCCATATTGGATAATCAGGAATATATGATGAGATTAGCTTTGGCTAATGACATCCATGTTGGATAGTCGAGAATAAATACTGAAGATTAGTTTTGGCTAATGGTGTCCATGTTGCATAGTTGAGGATGAATGATGAGATTAGCCTTGGCTAATGACATCCATGTTGGATAACCGAGAATAAGCACTAAAGATTAGCTTTGGTTAATAATATCCATGTTGGATAGCCGAGAGTAAATGATGAAGTTAACTCCGGTTAATGGGATCCATACTAAGATAATTGATAACGAGTGTTGTGAACCATCTCATTTGAAAGTATTTATTGAAATGTTGAAGTAAAGAGTATAATGTGTCATTTATAATCATAATTAATGTTTAAAGGACCATATACAAAATTGATCATAGTTAGGAATGAATATTTATGAATGAAATAATTCTATATGTACAAGGATTCTTAGACCATAATACATGTCATCGGTTGTTATTGAACATAGCTTGAATAAAATAATGCGGCATAAGGTTATACAAAGATGTGAAGTAAAATATTACGGATAAACTCAGTAGGAAGTTATTAATGAGAACCTACTTTAATATATATTAATCCAATCACGATTATATGTCCATTGTTCAATTATATTATAAGAAATTTGTATGCACTTACATCAAGTTTGATTTGTAATAGGAACTCTCATGACCATGACATTTTAGCAATCTCGTAATAATTACCTTGTAATAATCTATCTAGTAGTACAAATAGACAACTTGCATTTTGTAAAACTTTATGATGTTGATATTCAAATTTATGACATGTAAATTATGGTGTGTTTACTTCATGTTAAGAACATAATGAACATGTATCTTTCTTTTGTAGTACTATCATATATATATATATATATATATATATATATATATATATATAGAGAGAGAGAGAGAGAGAGAGAGAGAGCTTACATAGATTCTTAAAGATGCTTGGTTATTGAAATGATAGATGGTATCTTGCAATGCATAGTTCTATAAGTTTAAGAATAGAATTCAAGAATCGTTTCGTTATACCTTATATAAAGGACTATGACAAAAAAAATACCCTCATTTCCTACTTATTACGAATAAGTATTATATCAAAATCAATTAAATTTTATGGGTTATTACAGTTGGTATCAAAGCTCCTGGTTTTGGTCCTGGAGAAACTGAAATGAATACTTATAAGCATTGTTTGTTTTAGTATGGTATGCACTCGACAAAGAACGCATAATGAACCACCCTCTATGCAGATGAGGAGTAAAGGCAAGGATGTTGATAACTGGCAAGAGGAAGGTCTTCTAGATGATACTGCTTTATATGTGCCCGTAATATCATCTTAGTCTAGACAAGGAGAAGCGGGAATTTAGAAAGAACAGGCCCTGAAATGAACAGAGGGGATACGAGCGACAAGGTCGGACCTGCAAGGAAGAACAAAGATACCCCTCCGATGACTTCAACATGAGTATCCACACCTTATGCAGATCCAAGGTTTATAGTGCAAATAGTCAAGGCAATAACAAAAGGTATGACCAGTACTATACCTCATACAGTCTTAACAACACCGACCCTACTAGCAACCCTAGGGATTTATGCAACCACTGATAATGTGGTGCTCCTGGTACGACTGGTTAAAAGCATGAGAGAAATGGGCTACAAACCCTATATGGGGGAGTAGTATGTTGAAATAGCTAGAAAATGGATCATGAAAGTGGAGAAGACTATGATTCAAATTAAAATTCCCGAAGACTTACAGGTAAATTGCGCCACACAGTTACTATTTGATCGAGCCATGACATGGTGGGAAACCATCCAGTTAAGACGTGCTACAGAAGCATTGACCTGGATTGACTTCAAATTCAAATTGAAAATCAATTCTAGTCCAAGTATTATCGCAAGGTGAAGGAACAAGAATTTCTGGCATTGAAACAAGGAGAGATGTCGGTGCTGGAGCATGAAAGGCGATTTCATGACCTCTCATTAATTGCCCCACATTATGTCCTAACCAAAGAGCATATGATAAAAAAATTGAAGGATGGTTTCCGCCAGGAGTTGAGGCAAGGATTCATTGCCTTACAATTCAAAATAGTGAGGGAGTTAATTGAAGCGTCACAAGCATTGTATAACAACTCCGATTTTCTACATCCTTTTTTGCGACTCATTGAAAATTTTCAGTGTAATTTTTATATTATTATTATTATTATTATTATTATTATTTCTGCCATAATTTCTACTGGGTCTCCCTTTAACCAGAGTGGTACCAAGTTATCGACAATCACAACATGTCTTTTTGGCACAACACACCAGTGTCATTCAATTATCATAAGTCTCATTGACTTCCATCAACTATTAAACATCCATAATAGAGAATAATCAAGACAATTAATATCATCAAGTTTTATAAAGACGTGCGATAGAATCTTTCCAAACATCTCGAGTTTAATAATAGAGATAAGGTCAAAGAATAAAGTTTTAATAATGTAGATAAAATTTTAAATTTTTACAATGACATATAATTTTACTCTTGATTTTGTGTAATTACAAGTGTATCCATTACATTGGAAGTATGTAAGTTTCTAATGAATGGGATTTTAAATTGATTAGTTTCCTGGTTTGGAAACTAATGGCGCCAACATGTTTGATGACTGGGATTTTAAAATTGATCAGCTTCTAGTTTGGCAACTAATGGCGTCAGTGTGCTCGATGATCGGGAATGTAAATAATTAGTCATCGTTTAAAGACTTGTAATATCAGTTGTTGTATGACTGAAAATCAATTAAATTATGGCACTTAGTGATAATAGTTTAGCCTATAATTAATAAATAATGCAATTTTGTGTGTGTGTGTGTGTGTGTGATGATCCATTATATAAGTTGTTTATATTTTGTGTAACATCAAGTGCATCTCAACCTCATATGGAGTTGTAGATGTCTGTCACTCATATTTTATTGAGTTTTCAAAATGATATCTTGGATATATTAGGATTTTATGTAATATTTAGAAGAACACTTTTAATATCCGTTTAACGAGGCATAAGGTGCCTACCAATATATGCTAGGTACTCATATCCAGTCTAATAATATCATGACTAACTTGGTAAATAACAATGCATGCAGAGTACTCATACCCCCTTCAACATTATCATAATTAACTAATCTATACCAATGTACGCAACATATTCATGTTTATTTAAACATTATCATAACTAATTGATCCATACCAATATTATCATAGCAATACAACAACAAATTCTAAAATTTATCAATAAGTTTACACAAATTGAAAATACAAGGTGTGAGGAACCTACCTATTTCCCTAACCGACCGAGTCCTTTCAACTACTGACGACCCTGCTCCAAGCATCTCTCCCGTTTGGGAATCAATAGATACAATTAGTAACCTTTTATAATATCACAATGTGCATTCTCATACTATTGAAATTTAATTCACATAAATTCATCCCCATGTATTAATTTTATTTTCCGATTATTTTCCTTCAACTACCTCATTACACTTCCTAGACCAGTTTTCATTCGAGAGCACTGTTTACCATTTTATTCGTAAGTAAAGTTATAGACTTTGATTTTAAGCATGACTTGACTTTTTGAAAGGTAAGACATGGGTCTGCAAATCTACTGAAGGATAGAAAGCCCAGTTTTGCCCTTAACACACCTGAAATTATCTATTATAGCACTCAACACAATCTATCCAATACAAGACAATTCAACCCTTCTTCCAGTTTCAATCCATATTTGGAGTTCTATAACTCCAAATTAAGCAAGATTAGTTTTGTTTGAAAGATAACATCCATACCTACAACCTTGGTGAGCAACCAATCTTAAATTTTATCATTTTGGTGCCTTAACCTCAACTGGAAGTTGGGTGACCGAACTGTTCAGTCCCAATACATGGATTAGACAACCAATATCTCACTTTTCCTACTATCATCTTGTTTTTACATTAATATCCTAAGGTTTATATATATCATCATCACTTATTCATGTTTCTACTACTAATTTAGCCTATACAAACTTCTCTAGAATCCATATTTGTCACAAGGTTCTTTTTATAGGTTGCTTGCCCCCACCTCTCATTCCCCCTATAATTTAATCCTCACTTTTCATTAAATCCTCCACTTAACACCTACACATGTACGTCATGTCTACACAATTTATCAACCTTATCTTCCTTACCAATAATCTGGTCGAACATGCCTAAGGAAAGACACCAAGGATTTTATTCGATTTAAATCATAGTTAGCTTGCTTTTCATGGTTACACACAAATCAAGCCGCCACACTTTCCATTTATTTCATTCTTGCTAACTTAATTTAAACAAAAGTTTCAGCAAGGTTAAAGTTTCTCCTAACTCAATTAGAACTAATCAAATCCAAATGGTGAAGTTAACCATCATTATGTCATGTGACACATATCTGAATATCAGAGCATGTTAATGGATAGATCTCCCTAGATCGAAACAAAACCAAATTGACCTGAAAATTGATAGTATACTGTTAACCAATGAACAATTTCTCGTCAGAGTCTCTAATTCTGATCTCAACTGTTCAAAATGAAGAGCTCATCAATATGACCAACATATCCTTAATTGATTAGGATCCAACGGTGGATGAAGGAGAAAATCATCGGCGATTGTGACTAACCTGCA
>Ga0307507_10008546_pt1 | contig 14091 bp, 12 predicted proteins | sample 7_EM_MG_FD_207223 | JGI IMG/M metagenome (GOLD analysis project Ga0307507, IMG submission 207223) | Populus trichocarpa ectomycorrhiza microbial communities from riparian zone in the Pacific Northwest, United States - 7_EM | ecosystem: Host-associated > Plants > Roots > Unclassified | place... | reverse complement strand
CTCATCTATTCCTTTTTATTTCTCTTTTTATTTCTTTCTCCTTTCGTATTTCTCTCGTTTTCTTCTCACTTTCTTCATGTTTCGTGTTTCGGATCTTTGTCCTTTTATTCTTACCTTTTACATTTCCATTTCCGAATATTTTCGAATATTTGTACACCCATGTACTTGTAGTGTCACAGTAGTTTCGAAATAACAAGTTATACTTCACCCCTTGATTCGCATCTTGTCTCCGGCTGATAATTGATTCAGCATTTTGTAGTAACCTTCGCCATTGTCTTGCATGCCGTGTGCACTCGTAACATTCACATTACACACCAACTGAATATTTGTTTCGCGTTTATCGTCCCTAATGTTCTCCTGCTTTCCCATCTTCCTTCAGACACACTCTACCTTATTAGGGGTTGTGTCTACACTTCCTATCTTGTTTCGAGAAAGCCAGGGAACTCCATCTCGCACTTTCAGAGCCTCCCATTGCAATGCTAATGTATTCCGAAGGTTTTCTTTCTACAGGATCAGGTGTGTTTTGGATTTTCCATACACATCTACTGTGTTGTAGGCACATCAACAGATAGTGTGTTACATGCATGCTTCGTGATCAGTAACAATTGAGTTGTGAATGAGCCAGGGAAGACCAAGAATGATGGGAGTACAGAGTTCAGGCATAACAAGTGCTTTAACAGTTCTGGAAGTCCAATATGAATCTAATGATGTAAGAGAATGTTTGACATAAAAGTACAATTCGGTGGTCTTCTTCTTTTTGTTGTTGAAGGCTACGTCAATGATTTCAGGAGTGTGCAAGTGATACTTTTTGAGACCAAGCTGATCAATGAGTTCTGGTTGGATGAGCACCAGATGTGTGCCATTGTCCAAGAGCGCGTGTGTCTTTACTGGAAAATCAGAAATCAGACTGTGGACCTGACAGTCCCAAAGCAAATGCTTAGCATGCAATGAACAACTTATGGTGTCCCTGTTGGACAGTGTATCATAATCTTCAGAGTCAGAATCGAAGGTGCCAGGGGAGTTGGGAAGCATGGCAGCAGCGGCATTGATTTCTTCATCAGACTCAACAGCCTCAATGGTAGCAGCAACCACCTTTGTCGATGTCTTTGAGACAGCCTTTGACTTTTTTGCAGTGAGTGCATTGAACAATGTGAGGGTTTTGTAGCCTTTGCCCACTGGGAATCCATTAGGGCACAATTGAGAGTGATGGTAAGTGTAGAAGCATCTACACTTGGTGCAGCCATCATGCTCATTGAGTAATGTGCACTCGGCATCAGTAAGAGCCAGTAGGTGAACTGAGGAGCTGGTAGATGTTGAGGTGGTTGATGTTGAGGCATTTGCCTGGCTGGTGTTTGCGTGACGAGAGGGGCCATGAAGGCCGTCAGTGTTCTGATGCTTCGCTTGATGTTGGATTATCTCTTCAAAAAGCTCTTGTTGATGTTTTGTTTCAACAGTACAGGCCTCGTCGATGAGACAGACAGCCAAGACCCAGGTCTTGAAGACCTTGTCTTTGCAAGCATCACTATGCTTGATGCGAGCTTTGAGGCCATCATCGAGGTGTGCTTCAAGGTGGTTGCACAGTGCCCCATCATTGAAAGCAGACAATGTGCCTCTAAGCAGACAATTGAGCTTGATGAGGTGTTGTGCCCAGTTCCAGAATGTCATGTTGGAAGCTGTGAGTGTCAAGGTAAGGATGTTGTTTTGGACTTGGTCTTCCCAGTCCTGGTGTAGGTAGTTGGCTCAGAGTTCCTTCATGAAGTTGATGAAGGGAAGGGAGATGAGGTGTTCATGGTCTGTCACAATCCAATCCCAAACCCTGATGTCTTTAAGTCCAGGGATGGTCATTGTGACTTGTTTTTCTGCAGAAATAGACTTAGCAATGAAGAAATCCTGTGCAGCATTCTCAAAGTCCATCATGACTGCAGGGGAGATATCCCCAGCAGTCAAGACAGGTGCTTTCATGCTGGTTGGGTTGACAGTTGCAATAAGTGTTGTCATGGTGTGGGATTTGGCGTGGGTGATTCACTATCTGAAGAGTCTGAAAAAGGAAGATGGAGGTGATGTAGGAGAAGGCAGTCAGACAGTGGGCAGCCGTTGTGAAATGGGGTGCATACTTCGAGCACGAGCATTGGGTATGAGGCTGTCAAGGATAGGGAGTTGCTTGGCAACAGCTGTGGTACACATGAAGCGAGGCAGTTCCAGTTTTGACTAATGGCAGTGTACAGATGGCGGCAGCAGTGGTGGTACAGGCAATAACCCTCCACTAGATCAGAGGCAGTGTATTAGGTCAGGCATGTCATTCTCACCAAGCACAATCAATCACATATGAAAGAAGTGAGGTTGACATGTCAAATGGCCTGACAAGGCAGAGGTGGGCAGAAGAGGTGACTATATGCATGTTAACAACACATAAGAATCAATAGAAATGGTGCAGATTCAAAAAAAGTGGAAACCTATCCCCTTATGCAAGGGATAGGAAACACTAACTTAGTGGCTCAACAGAATCTAACCAAGTATATGATTTGAGGAATAATAAGTGCTGATATGTAAGGGAATCAAGAATGGGGGGGAAAGGGAGTGAGTGTGCACAATATCTAAGTGTGCTGCCTATATATATATGAGAGAACCAAATATGGGGAAGGTGTTGCCAAACAAGGTCCAAATGTGGTAATCCCAGGATTATACAAGCATACTGGCTTTTTTCATGCTTTACTTATGTCGAACGTTTTACTTACCTGGTAGGCTGAAAGCGGAGAGGGGCAGGGACGGCTTTCCCTGGATTTCCAAAATGAGACATGAGATCAGACCCTGGCACTGTTTTGGGCTTTGTTTGCCATCGCCCTCCAGGGTGGCCTTGGCTACCAGCCTTGTTCAGTTCCTTGCTTGATACTGCATGCTCGTTTTTGCATCTGTTTTTACATCAATGATAGTCTTGTATGTATGGTTGACCTTATATCAGTGTGTGTAATAGAAATTTTTCTCTGGGTATCAGTGGAAATGTCAGTCAAATCAGGATCTTCAACAGATGCCTCCTCTTAATGATGCAGGAGGAGGAGGTGTGTGTCCATTAATTTCAATGAGTTGGCATCAAAACAGTGAGGGTAAGCGACTCAAAGATCTCTGAAATCTCACATATCAGAGTTGTAAGGTGTACTCTCTCATTCCTGGGAGCTGTCTCGCTCCTGGGGAGTTCCATTTTTGCTTCAACAGTGCTCATTGTGCAGAACTCGAATGGCCGTTAGAAGTGCCTTCACAGATCTATCAGCTGCTGGGTAAGTTGTCCAGAAGACATCATCATCGCAACCCAAACTAATAGGGCAATAATTTAGAAAACTTCTGATTACCACTCAGGATACAGAGAATGCACCACTCATACTCTTCTGTGATTTTCTTGCACTGTGAGTACAAAGATCCCATAATTTTCTTCATACTCCCCTAATACCACTCTTTCAGCCAGTCCTTCAGCGCTACCATCCCTGCATCACCAACATCCCACTGCTGAATCACATCACGCCAGTCCCTCACATCGCAGATGACCACACCAGGGATTGGTGGAAGGTTGGTGCCTGGGGATCACGTGGTCACAGAGCCATCAGTATCAGAGCTAGAGGTGCAGACACTTTGGGCATGGCTGGGTGCGTTAGCAGGGTATGGCATCGAGGATGGCCTGTCATGGCTATGGCAGACAGTTTGCTCTTGCAGTGATACGACGCTGTTGGAAGGCGCAGCTGTGTCTGGCTCAGGGCTGGGGATTGAGAGAGTCGAGTGCCTGCAAAGGTGGCCGTCACCTGGCCTACAATTTCGGAAACTATGTTTCTGAGACTGTGGTCCATGGAGAGTTTCCACTGGCAGATCTCCTCCATTGAGGGTGGTGCCAGATTGACATGCTCCCCCATAAAGCTCTTATCCGCTACAGTTGGAGTTGGACAAAGTGCATCTCCATGACCAGTCTCGTAACTCTGGAGGGAGTCTACCAGGTACTTGATCATGGTATCCACCTTGTCAAGAAAAATCATTGATGAACAATCACAACAGACAATTAAACCCACCTGTTCACCCTTGGCCCACCCTCCCCACCATCTAATGACACTTAAAGACCAACGATGGCTGATAGGTGTGTACATAAAGCAGTACTGAGCACCACCCCATCGGAAGCAATGGGTGGTGTACAGCTTGGTCAGGCCAGCACCAGCTGCAAACTCGGTCAGCAGTTTTTGAAAGACATCATATGACATCGCATGTTTAGGATCAATGGTGCCATTCTGTGACACGTAGGGAAATATGTAGTCATCAAACTCAAGGCTGCAGCCAAGGCAGCTTTCAAGATACTTCAGCCAGCATGGAAGGTGAGTGTATACATCCATCTCGTCGATGTCTTGTTTGTAGATCTGATAAATTCCACCTATGAACAGACAATGATTCAGACTGGCCGAACTTAGAAAAGGCAAAGTACAATACACACCAGTGCATGGGCCATCATAACTGGCTTGTTTCTGCCAGTTCTTTTGCTCCTCAAGTTTAACCTCAAAGAATGGGAAGTGATATGGTGCTGGACTATTCAACCCCAGCATGAGATCACCATACTGCAGGGATAAGCCTTCAAACACCCTGTCAAGTCTCAACGGTAAGCTAAAACCCAAATTAGAAATCCACTTCATAGTACCTTAACATCAACACAAAAAGGGTTGGACACAATGCCCACATAAGACCATTTGTGTTCATGAGAGCGACGGACTGAGGGCTTGATGGTGCGTTATCGAAAAGTTCATTTGGACATTGCTTCTCTGACCACTTCACAATTTTCTGTAGATCCTCAAGTGACATTGCCTCAGCATGCTTCCTTGTCACAGCTGCCCCCTTGGTACTGGCCCTTGTCTTCACTGCTTTCATTAGGTCATGGATGGCCGGCACTCAAGCTGGACATCTGGTAATATTCCCAGTGGCCTTATCAAGAACATGGGCACCAGCGTATGTCTGCTCATCCCTGCAGGTGTGTTTAAGTAGTGACAGGAGCAATATATTGGAACACTTACATCTTGTCCCAATAGTTTGCAAAAGCTCCATGAATCCCTTCCACATAGCTCTTGGACAGCTCCTCAGTAAACACCTTCTGGATGAGAAAGAACTCCAGCGCAACAGCTGAGTAACGATTTGGTGGATTGTCAAAGGCTTTTGCAAGCTCATTGGTTGGAATTCCCTTGTTGCACACCTCAATACCTTTGGCCCCCCTCTCAGAGATGATATTTTCAAGAAACTTTTTTCCTTGAGCAATGTGGCTGGCATACGCTTTGTTTGTGTTTTTTGACTTTCCATACTGGAGAAGGGTAGCATTGCGAACATTTTGCAAGGTTTTGAAGTCCATTGTTTGGGACTTTGATTTTCATTCTGAAGACTTGCTTGCAGTGTTGTTCTTGACCATGATGTATCGTTGGTTGGAGGTAGGTAGGCAAATGTGTGAAGGCTGTGTCAGACATTTATCTTCCTTGTTTCACCCCAAGTACATGGAGCTAAAAAAGGAGGAGTTCCCCGCTTGTGGGGATAGCCATCCAGTAATTGCACACCAAAGCCATCATGTATCAGAGTCCATAAGATAAAATAATACATGTATTATTTAGAAGTCCACTGATTGAATAAACTGTACTCTATTCTATTCCTCTGTCAATTGATGTAGATGGGATTTCCTGTCGAGCTGCCAGGTGCAGCGGCATTCTGTCCAGGGACTGGAAGAAGCTTGGCAAGTACCTGGATTTACGAGGATCAGGATTAGAGTAGGGGATGCAGAAGTTATGAACCACTTTGTAGGTTGATGTCAATGTGGGGCCAGACCTGGCTTTGGCCTTTCGCGCCTTCTGGAAATGTGCAACAAGGGCCAGCAATGCTCGCTCAAGAACAGAGGAAGGAATCCATACCACCATCTTCCCCGATAAAACTTCCTTCTTCTGAAGAGACTTCATAGTAGCCTTATTGAACGTTCGGAGGCCTCGAAGGCCAGACTGGGTTGCAGAGGACAGACGACCTGTTTGGACTTCCACCCTGTAACCAGGAATCACCTTCTTTCCACCCTTCTGTCATTGGACAATGCAGAGGATTAAAGAGAGACTGAATGTCCCTTCCACAATAGTTCCTGCAATATGTGCTGCAAGGGCTGTGGTAGGGTTGATGTCAGCTTCCTAATTCCCAATCAGCAAATATCAGGGTGTAAACATATCTTAACAAACCTTAACCAACCCATGGAGGGCCATCCCTGGCCAGACATGTTCCTGGAAGCAAGAGAGAACCCCTTCCGAAGAACCCCAGGTGAACAAGCGTTCACAGAATGCTGCAAGCCTACCGAGATTAACTTCGTGAGGGATCCAACCAGTTGTATCAGGTTGTTTCTGGCCTGCAGACCAAGATGTGAGAGGTTTGGCGTAAAGCAGAAGGACCTCCAGATTTGGGAATGAATCAGACACCTGGTTTGCGAGTGCTACCTGGTGTCAAGAAAGGTGGCTAGCATCATTGTACCGAAAGATTGTGTACAAGCATTTGTGCCACTTCTCAAGAAACTTGTCTAGCTCAGGCTTCGTGCAGGTCAGCATCCAGCAAGTCATCACCATAACCAGCATGTGCCAGGCTGTATGCTGTCATCATACCACAGCCCCACAGTCCAACCTGGATAACATCACCATGAGAGCAGAACAGGAGAAACTCACTCACTTACAGGATCATAGTCACCACCACAAAGTATTGCTAGCAATAAAATACCACCAGCTGTGAGGGAAAGCATCGACTGGATTGCTTGAGCTGTGTAGATTTTGATCACATCACCATCTTCCTTGATGTTGGGGCTAGGCAAAGGTGTGTGTGTATGTGAATGGTTCATGACAGTTTGAGGGGCAGGGCAAACACGTACTTTCAGATGAGATGTGTTGCTCCAAAAAGGAGCATATCTGCATCATTGCTCAGGACTCCATTGATAATTTTCTGAGAGTTAAGCATTTCCAGCTCTGCCTCTGCCTCTCCTGGTGCCTAGGTACCTCAATCAGTAGAGAAAAGACAGGTAGAAGATGTACTCAACAGTATGGGAGCTGTAGCCGTATTGCTCAATCAGCTCCTGGAATGAGTTTGTCAGTGCATGTGCCTTGGTGTGAACATTGATTCCTCATTTCATAGCTGGGCGGTTTTCTCCATTGAAAACAAAAACAAGGTGAATTGGGAGCTTGCGGAAGCATGCGATGCAATAAAAAAGGATCCGGAGCTTGGGATTTTCACCAACTTGGTAATGCATGCCTGGCACATGGAAGATCAACTGTGTTTGGTTTAGCCAGATGCTGACAACAATTGGATTAGCCTCCAACATGAATAGATGGAAAAGCAAAGCTCATACCTTGCATCAACACCAATGGTGAGTGTTCATACTCCATGCCAATTTGTGTCAAACCCTTCTGAGAATGCAAGCTCAGTGAGAGAGTGGGTTTGCATTGCTTTATGCAGAATCTGATTAAGACAATGTGTGAGGTACATGTGGTAAAAGAAATTGAGTGAATGTACCTCCCAAATTCCAGGAATACCCATTATTTCTGGATGGCTTTGAGATGGCAAGAATGAGAGGGACTGAAACCTCCTAAAACATGGCTCCTTTCCAGAGCCTCTTTGGCATGAATTGATGGACATATCAGATCGTTGATCCAAGGACTGCCGCTAGCACGTGTAATCTGTAATCTTCTTCCTCCACCTAGGTTAACACATCAGCATGATCTCTGAGTAGAGACTCCTCATAAACTCACTGTGGCAAGCTGGTACCAAAACTGATCTTCAGTCATAGTCATCACCTGCAGAAAACTTCTTCTTGAAGGCTCCAGTCTCGCCATAAGCTTATATCAAGCTAGTTTGAATGGATCTGTGGTGGAGAATGTAACATGTGAACATGGCTTGTAAATCAATCTGAGCTTGTGCCAATAAATAATTTCTGTTGTAAAATGCATTGAAAATGAAAAGTAGAGGAATACACACATGATCAGTGTTCACTAGACATGCCAGGTTATCGAGTAACAAGGTGCTGTGAAAGAGCTTCGATTTGATCGAGGGATAGATTGATGGAAGGGAAATCGGGTTGAGAGAGATGGTAAGGAAGTCCCCTTGATGAGGCTAACAACAAAGAAAGGTCTGCAGACATCGTTTTGTATGGTGACAATGCTCAAAGAGAACTCACAAAATACAATGTGGTCCATCATAAACAAAATGTCCAACTTGAACAAAGAGGATGAATCATGAGGTTTTATGTGTCATGTGCCTGCAACGTGTGCCATGTTCAACTTCATGCAAATGCAAACTTCAAGTCCAATTACAAATAAAATTTTCGGACTGGATATTAAACAGAATACTGAGTGATAGAAAGTAAGGAATTCATAGAGAAACCATATCAGTTGATATAAACATAGTTTTCCAATAAGCTCCAGGCTACAGACTGTAAATAAGGATATTGTAGTGCATAAGTGTGCCTAAGAACTTATTCTTGAGAGATTTACTGTATCACAATCTTGGCTGTCACTTGCGCCTGATTTACTGTACTTCTGGGGTCTTCCCTTGCTTGCTTCCCTATTATTTCCCATGGAGAACAATCTTTCAACTTTCTTCTTGGCCAATATGCTTATTTCCCTCATCATAAGTGTTATGCTATGTATGCCAAATTACAAGTGTTGTTGGATGGCTCTACACTGAGATAGAAGGACAAACTAAATGGGGAGCTGGGGTCACCAAGCTACAACAATATTCACGGCATGTAAGCTGGAGTTAGAGATTGTCACCATTGTTCCAGGGTGATCTCAGGACACAGGGAAGCCTTTTACAACCTCGTGAGACAAGTCGCTCCCTCGACTACAGCCTGAAAAGCACTGAATGGTTGTGATGTTAAAGATTTGTAATGTGTGAGCAGGACAAGAAAGAGGTGTATAATGACAGAGTTGAGCACAGGTAACCACCAAACCAGTCATTAACCAAACTGAGCGAAACCTGCCTTCTACCCTCCCCCCAATTGTCCAGTTGCACTCAGGATGTGTATACTGGAAACAGGCAGATCAAATATGCAACAAACCCATTTACCAAAGTTCAGTGTCCCTTCCACAATTGCCATGCTGCTCCTGGGGCAGCTTGCTGTGCTTGTCTGGTGTGAGAATGTAAACTGGACAGACAAAACGTCAGCAAGATGCCAAACTAGCTCAGTCCCATGCGGTGCTCACATTCTATCACCAGCACAATGTCCGTCATCCTCTTGTGCCTTCCTGCGCTGCCTGCTTTGGAGCTGGATCCTGCTGTCTGGTCATCTTGGGCTCCTTGCTGGACACTCCAGTCAAATATGTAGTCATATAGCTAGTTCCACTCCCACACAAAGAGGTCACAGAAGAGTTTGCAAAGATAGGAGTAGTCAGGTTTGTCGTCGAAGTGAAGAGCATGAGTGTAGTTCAAGAATATCCCAATTCATTTGGGAATCCACGGCAGAGAAGGTTGGTGGGGGTGGTCATCTTCTCCATGATGTGATCATATTTCTGCAGCTTTGACACCCTGTCAGGGAAGAGCTCCATGGAGGATGTACATTAAAACATAAGCAAGAGATTCAAGGTCATCACGACACACTTGCTCAAATGGTGCAGCATTGCCACACCTTCACCTAAAATTTTAGTTCAGGTGCCATCAAACACCACTCTGTCCCATAAGCTTTCTTTCATAATGAATCCTTCCATCACTGCATTAGAATAGCGGAAGGTGGATAAGACTCTAAAACAGTCGGTAGCAAAGCCGAAGATGACAAAGTATAGGAGGTGATGGAATGAGAGGCCAGAGCAAGGCCTGCAATAATGAATTCTAAGCATAAATTAAGTCCAAGATTCAGCATTGATTCATGAGATTCAACTGACCAATACAATCATTCAACAAAATGAGAACAGTTGATGCTTGCAGTTGTAATTGGGTGAGACAAAGCAAGCCTGTACCCAGAGCAGCAGCATGATCTTGCAGACTAGCATTGGTGATCTTGTTGTCACATCCTGTAAGCACGTGCTGTTTAGGCACCATTGCACTGCTCAAATGTACCTTGGTTGACCACAAAGTTCGAGGCACCTCTACTTCTGGTTGCACCAAATCCATGAGGTTTCGAACATCCTTACTGGGTCACAAAGGAAACTGGATGCATCTCAATATTGGGTAAAGGCAGAAAGATGGCAGGTTGATGTACCCTTCCCATCAAACTGGTTCCATAATTCCTGTATATTGTGCTTTCCCCAGGATTACAAGCTTGAGCAGTGCCCGTCAAGTTCTTGTTTTCTCTGTATGGAATGTGGAGGTGGGTCTTGGGGTCACAGAACTTCTTGGTGAGACAAACATCGATGACATTGACTTGGTTACTGTGCTTTCCAATTCTGATCAGTAAGTTATCTGGGTTTGATGTCACTATGTATGAAGTTGCGAGAGTGGATTTGATGTGAGAAATCTATCCTAGATGGTCAGCAAAGAGTAAAGACATATGGAAAAAGATACAGACAAGCTGGTCAGTGAGTAAGAGAACAGTCTTGAGGCTGAGCACCGAACCTGCAGTCTCAAAAAGTACCTTGAGGCTCACTTTCAACAATGTTATCTGAGTCCACATGATACACTCTACAATGTGCACATCATAAACACAGAGTTCTCTGACTATAGTGAACGCTCACCACTCCACAAAGACACGAATTTGGGTTTGGCTTTGGCATACGTGTAGCCGAAGAACACTGTCCCTTCAACTTGGCCCTGAAACCAACCTTCAGGGAATGCTTGCTTGGCGCTTGCTTCACCAAAGCTCAAGATTGCTGTGCTTTTTTGCAACAGTTCAACAATCTGGAAACATCCTCAATTTACATGGTTTTACAGCTACTATCATAAAACCTCCTGAGTATCCTTACTTATCTGACCATCAAGAAACTTCTTTATTATTGAGTACAACTGTCCACCTCCTGAGTCTTTACCCAGAGTGCAACTAGCTGGTTGACATAGGACAATTCCTTGCATTTTTAACCCACTTGTGCAGTCCTTCAATACTAAAATCCCTTATCTACACTTTATGTGTGAATTTTCTATGGTTAATATTCAAAAACTGAGTAAACAACATGTACCATAAGTTTATAGTCTTTATTTTAGGGACACTACAAGTTTTGTAGTATTCCACTTAATATTCTCCAATGCATATGATGCATGCATGGAAATAGCCAATGTAGCTAGTCTTATCATCCCATGTTTTCTTTCTCTATTAGGCTCAGCTATTATTAGACTAGTGATGCCAACGGTCTACCCGGCTCGCCCGCAGAACGGCTCAGGCACTTGAGCCGATCAAAATGGCATGGGGTCGCCCTGGGTGACCCTGGGTCAGCCCAGCTGGTAGAGTTTGCCCAAAGTTGTGAGCTCACTGCCTTAGTTGCTTTTATTCTTCAATTATGCCTTTTAAGTATCAAATGTATTGTGTAGACTATCTCTCCAAAAGAATTAAGTCAGACTTTGGTCATACTATTGAGTTTTGCAGAAACCAGTATTTTTGATCAGAATATTTGGTCCTGTTTAGCTCCTGGTGCCTTTTACAAAACATGCTTGCAAGATGGCTGCGGCAAGTGAGGTATAAAAATATGCATCCAAAATAGCACTATGGCCTTGTAAATAGTGTTTTATAATGTTTTCATAAGTTTTAAAACTGTCTATCAGCTTTGAAATTTATGCAACTTAGGGTACGGCTTAGCTGGCCCAGGGTGGCTCAGGGCTGGGGGCTGATAAGCAGCTTGATCAGCCCAAAATAGTGACCCGCCCTGGCGGCCCATGGCCCTGGGCCGGGCCGTTGGCATCACTATATTAGACACATCGAATCATAGTGATGATAGACATGGTGATCCATTGAGGGACACTGTGTTGCTGTCAGCTTTATGAATTCTGGTGGTTTTAAATAGAAAACCTTATCTCCCTCCATTTCTACCCATGAGGGCATGATACAGGAGTGTTTATCATGCAATCATCTTTATAGGATTTGTAGTTATTCTGTTTTCACACAAATTTATTAAAACATGTGGTTTTATTCTGGCATGTATGAAATAAGACCATATATTCCTCTTCCTAGTCTCTCCTAGACAGATTTTGATATATGTGAAGCCGTACCTTTGATCACGATATATGAAGTCTGTTGTTTACCACACCCTCCGAACCGTGTCAGAAAATGCTTATGTAAAGTGCGGACTTTGAAACCGCGTCGCGTCAATATTGTGTCCTTGCTGTTCGCTCTCGACATGATAGCTCATGCATTTCTATTCCAATACACATTAAACTTAATATTCTACATCTTGACTGATCAGGAATCCTCTATGACAACTCAATGATGGCTCGACAACCCCACTGGCAGGACCCTGAAGCCCAGTGAAAACCCCGATGGTCGAAATTGGATGAAATCTGATGAAATTGAATTGATTCAATCTAAACAGCTGAAATCGGTCGATATTGATCACAGATTCTTGGCAAAGTGTGCCGCGCCTAAAATGGATTTACCTACACACATCTTGCTTGTAAAAACGGTTCATATCTGTCTGTATCGTATTCCTTGCAAACAAAAGTCTAAGTAGTGCACATACTTATGCAACGACATAAGCAACGCATCCTCTCTGTAAGCTTTCCCACGCCATCATCACGCCATCGTGAACTTAAAAGAAATTTTCTGCTTTCCGTTAACGTTATCCCCTCTTCCATCTCCCCCTACTTCCATCGCTAAGTCAAATGACCACTCCTTTATCTGACCACCACTGGGAAAAGCTGATCACGCATCCACCAATCATCTGAGCGCACTGACTTCGGGTACATGAGGTGTTCATTTGCTACTCCTTTCATCGTTTCTTGTCGATCTTAACCCTCAGGGGACTTGGTAGAGGATGGACAGGTATCTTCTCCATTCTATGGCATGGAACAACCCATTAACTAATATTTAGGTCCACTGTACATGCAAGAGACATCAAGATAGTCAAACACTTTATGGTATGTCTCATTCCTGCAAATGTTGAGCTCAGGTTAATTGAGAACCATACACATCACACCGCAGCTTGCAACAATGGTACATGGCCAAACATCATTCGACCCAAACTCTCTTATCCACATAAGGAACGCAGGGAGCAGGAAACCATAGGATGGTGGGCATGCGGTGACAGAGGAATTGAGTCCCGGAGACATGAAGGGAATTGGGGAACAGGTTCATGTTGCACGCTGCGTGCTGGGGGCTCCAACGGGTAAGTTGCTAGTCTGGTTCAGGTATACATACACTGGGATCTGCTTGTATCATACCAAAACGAATGTTAAAAATGATTTTCCATTCAATGTGAGCTATTATATCACAACAGATCTCGTCCAATCCAATAATTTTCCACGACAGGTTCATCATAGCTCAACCGATTTCAGCAGGTGAGTTTATGCAACATTTGTGAACACGAACGATGTGAACAGATTTGAACAGATTCTCATCTGCTATAGTCTGAACATATGTTGAAACCGGCTTTTGCCAATTTGAGCAGATCTCAACCGACCTCAACCGTCGGGGTTTTGACTGGGCCTGAAGGCCTTGATGCGATCAAAACCATCATCAAGAAACTCATACCGAATTGAACATCTCTGCGTTCTCGTACTGCAAAGAAACTCTGAGTGTCGTGTGGAAGGCTGGGATTCATTTGGCAGGAGAAATCAAGGAGTGCGTTAAATGGCAGGTCATCTGTGTGGACCCTGAGCACCTGCGTGACAAGGAGTGGCAAGAAATCACCGAATACTCAACCTTTCGGGCAAACATTCTATTCGCTTCTGTCAACGAAGCCCATCTGATCAACGAATGGGGTCTTTCTTTTCATGTTGGTCGTTTCGAGATGTTGGAAAAAGGCAATTCGATGGAGATGGCAGGAAGGGTGTGATAAAGTCTGGAGTTTCTGGTATTTCGGCAATTGGTTTCAATTTCTTGAAGGTTCTGACAGTTTGAACATTGCTATCCATTGAGTTTGAGGTAGTAATGAAATACGAATGAAATTTGTGATGGTAGAGAGTGTTAAAAAGGTTTAAACGCGTCGAAAGTTCTGAGGG